>Ga0315548_1000299_pt1 | contig 46467 bp, 58 predicted proteins | sample SalMarSW160110MG_2_FD_202540 | JGI IMG/M metagenome (GOLD analysis project Ga0315548, IMG submission 202540) | Salt marsh sediment microbial communities from the Plum Island Ecosystem LTER, Massachusetts, United States - Salt Marsh Sediment SW1601-110 ... | reverse complement strand
AGGAGTCTGGGCCGTGTCTCAGTCCCAGTGTGGCTGACCATCCTCTCAGACCAGCTACCCGTCAAAAGCTTGGTGAGCCGTTACCCCACCAACTACCTGATAGGCCGTAAGCCCCTCCCCAAGCGCCGAGGCTTTAATGATGGCGCCTTACCGCCACCATCACATAAGGTATTAGCTCCAATTTCTCGAAGTTATCCCCTACTTAGGGGCAGGTTACTTACGTGTTACTCACCCGTTTGCCACTCTCATTCGCTCCGAAGAGCAAACTACCGTACGACTTGCATGCATAAAGCACGCCGCCAGTGTTTATCCTGAGCCGGGATCAAACTCTCCAAAAAAAACTTTAGAGCTTTAAGGTAAGAACCTTCCTTCCACTATCCAGTTGTTAAGGTACGATTTTTAGCATAGAAATAATATCATAACGCCTATTCTTTGTCAATATAACTTTGGTAGTGCTTCAGGCAGCTGGAGGGCCGGTCACGTCCACTTTTTGGTAGGTATTATCCGGTATACTGTTACCTTGGGTTCTTCGGCAAGAATGTCCTCAAATTCTTTTATTATGGCCTGCCTTGACCTTGATTTTTCCCAGTCCCTGAAGTATTCCACATCCTCCCAGGTGGTTATTATGGCCACGATGGAAACATCGTGGTTGTTCATCAGGTTTTCAGCACTCACGTAGCCGGGGTAGGTCATAGCGTGCGACCGGAGCTTGACCAGCATGGGCAGTATATCAGCGCCCCGTTTCAGCTTGTAGCCGATAATAACCTTTAACATTACCCCCCCTTTTTAAGTTTTATCTTATGAGTTTATATTTTAGCCTCTAACCCGGCATGTGTAAAGTACCCCAGAAATTTGACAACCCCTAAAAACCTCTGCTACAATGAATTGTTAGATAAGTCTAACTTTTATCAGCTTAAAAAGAGGAAACAGATGGAAGCAAAGCAAAGCGCCAGCATGGAAGACTACCTGGAATCGATACTCATGCTCGGCGAAGGCAAGAAAGTGGTCAGGGTAAGCCAGATCAGCCAGGCGCTGGGGGTCAAAATGCCCAGCGTCACCTCGGCCCTGGCCAAGCTCTCGCAGGAGGGGCTGGTGGAACACGAAAGGTACGGCCGGGTGCAGCTCACCCCGGAGGGGGAGCGGATAGCCAGAGACGTCTTCCACCGCCACGAGTCGCTGCGCCACTTCCTCACCGAGATACTTGATATTGACCCGGAAACGGCCGTCGACGATGCCTGCAAGATGGAACACTCCGTCAGCCCGGCTACTCAGGAAAAGCTGGCCAAGTTCATTGAGTTCGTCAGCCAGCCGCCCGAAGGGCAGCCCAAGTGGCTTAAAATCTTCCACCACTACCTGAAGCAGGCCAAACTCCCCCGGGAATACGTAACCAGGTGCCTGGCGGAAGATAAAAAAATTAATGGCCAAGTTAGAGCTAACATTAGTAAGGCTTAGCGGAAAGGATTTAAGGACTATATGCACAGATTCATGCACCGGTCAGGAGGCAGGTTTCAACCGGGAGACAACAAGAAAACTCTGGCCCAACTGAAGAACGGCCAGAGTGGCACCGTGGTTGAGATTCAGGGCGGCCGCCGTATGACCGACCGCCTTAACGCCCTGGGCATTGTCCCGGGCAAGAAAATAACCAAGACCACCGCCATGCTCATGCGGGGGCCGGTAACCGTCGAGGTTGACCGGGCGGCAGTGGCTATCGGCTTCGGCATGGCCAGCCGGATAATAGTCAGGCCGGACCATGCCCCATGACCAGAATTCTGCTGATGGGCAACCCCAATGTGGGCAAGAGCGCCCTCTTCTCCAGGCTTACCGGCGTCCAGGCGATTGTCTCCAACTACCCCGGCACCACCATCAGCTTTACCAAAGGGTATATGAAGCTGGGAGGGGAGAAGGCCGAGGTCATCGACGCCCCCGGCACCTATACCCTGGAGCCGACCTCGGAGGCCGAGGAGATTGCCCTCCGCCTGCTCGATAGCGGCGATATTGTTATCAACGTGGCCAACGCCATCAACCTGGAAAGGAATCTCTACCTGACCCTGCAGCTGCTGGAGAGGGGCATCCCGATGGTGGTGGCCCTGAACCTCTGGGACGACACCAAGCACCGCGGCGTCAATATTGACCTGGAAAAGCTGAGGCAACTCCTGGGGGTGCCGGTCATCCCCACCGTGGCCATAACCGGGCAGGGGATAAAGGAGCTGGTGGAGGCTATCCCCAGCGCCATCGCCCCCCACCGTCCGCCCAACACCCGCGATGAGCGCTGGGCAACCATCGGCCAGATTATCGAGCAGGTCCAGCACATCAGCCACCGCCACCACACCTGGCGGGAGCGCCTGGCCGATGCCAGCGTCAAGCCCCTGAGCGGGGGCATCATCGCCCTGGCCATTCTGGCCGCCGCCTTCTTCGTCGTCCGCTTCATCGGCGAGGGCCTGATTAACTATATCCTCGACCCCCTGTTCAACACCCTGTGGGCGCCGGTAATACTAAAGCTGAGCCAGCTCCTAGGAGGCAGCGGCTTCCTCCACGATATGATAGTCGGCCACATAGCCGGCGGACAGCTAAACTTTCTGGAGTCCTTCGGCCTGCTCACCAGCGGGCTCTACGTCCCCCTGGGGGTGGTGCTGCCCTATGTCGTCTCCTTCTACCTGGTGCTGGGGATACTGGAGGACACCGGCTACCTGCCGCGGCTGGCGGTCCTGATGGATACCATCCTGCACCGCCTGGGCCTGCACGGCTACGCCATCATCCCCACCCTGCTGGGGCTGGGCTGCAACGTGCCGGCGATACTGGCTACCCGCATCCTGGAAAGCAAAAGGGAGCGCTTCATCGCCGCCACCCTGATATCCATCGCCGTGCCCTGCGCCGCCCTGCAGGCGATGATTTTCGGCCTGGTCGGGGCGCGGGGGCTACAGTATGTGGCCATGGTCTACGGCACACTGTTTATCGTCTGGATTCTGCTGGGCCTCATCCTCCACCGGCTGGTCAAGGGCTTCAGCCCCGAGCTGCTCATCGAGATACCCCCCTACCGCCTGCCCCCCTGGCGGATGGTGTTCCGCAAGCTGTGGTTTAGAACCTACGGCTTCCTGGCCGAGGCCATACCCATCATCCTGGGGGCCATCCTGGTGGTCAATGTCCTCTATATCCTGGGGGTCTTCGATGCCATCGCCAACTTCACCGCGCCGGTGGTCACCGGCCTGCTGGGACTACCCAGGGAAGCGGTCACGGCGCTGGTCATCGGCTTTCTGCGCAAGGATGTGGCCCTGGGAATGCTGGCCCCGCTGGCGCTAACCTCGGGGCAGCTGGTGGTCGGCAGTGTGGTGCTGGCTATGCTCTTCCCCTGCATCGCCACCTTCGTCGTCATGTTCCGGGAGCTGGGACCGGTAGATATGCTCAAAGCGGTCGGGGTAATGATTGTCGCCGCCCTGGCTACGGGAGCTATACTGAACCTGATACTATGACCCCTGGCCGTTATCAGCCCGCCGGCCGTCGCCGTGGTTGGCGTTGAGCTTGGCCAGGAAATCGAGGATTTCCTGCCGCTGGAAGCGCCGGTCGCCCCGCGGGGTAATGCGGTAGGCCTTTATCAGCCCCTGATTACTCCATCGCCTCAGGGTATTGGGGTGAATATGGAGGAGCCGGGCTACTTCCTGGACCGTCAGCATATTGCCCATCCCTTCCTCATCTACCAAATCTTTAACCATGTTGACCATTTGTCCCCCATCTACTCTCCACTTATACTATCCTGATAATAACTTACCCACCTTGAGCCTACAATCACCCAAAGGTACCGATGGCCCATCAAATAGTCATGGGAAAGAAGTCCTAAATTGGTAAGAAAGGTTAAGTTAGGTGCTTGACTTTAGCCACGCCGCGAACTACTATGGTGATGTTCGTCAAAAGGCCGATTGAGGAACTTCCACCGGAGCGAAAGGTGAACCACCACCGAGACCAAAACCCGGCAAGATGTCATACAAGATGTCATAATTTTGTAATCTTTTCCGCCGGTAGTTTATGACTTCTATATGCTCGGCTACTTAAGATTTAAAACGGTTTAAAGCAAAAGGGGAGAAAGGAGACGCCGGTAAAATCTTCTCTGGAGCCAGATGTGAACCACCACCGAGACCAAATAGTCAGCCGATGGCAGGGCCGCATCAGCCTCGTCCCTTCCGCCTACCGCTGGCTGGCTTTCGGCATAGCCAGCGCCCAGATATTACTCTTCCCCTCGGCCTATTACTCGCTGACGCCGCCTATCTACCTGATTATCGCCGTGGGCGTCTATACCCTGCTCAAGACGCTGCGTCCCCTCCGCTGGCAGGAGAGAAACAGCATCACCCTGGTCCTGCTCAGCCTGGACCTGCTGGTCTGCTTCTTCCTGGTGCTGACCACCGCCGGACTCTACAGCCCCTTCCTCCTCTACACTCTGGCCCCGGTACTGATGTCGGCGCTGCTTCTGGACCGCAGCGTAACCTTCACCATCACCGCCGTATCGGGGGCTTACGTCATCGGCGCTCACCTGTTCAATCCCTTCTTCACCACCCAGCTCTTCCTCCCCGAGCTGAGCTACTTCCTGGCCTATATCATCGCCGTATCCCTGGCAGCGTCCCTGCCCTACCTCATCAATGTCAACCTCAGGCAGCGCCTGCAGTACGAAGACATAATTCAGGAGCGGCAGCGGCTGTCCCGTGAGATCCACGACGGCCTGGCCCAGACCCTCTCCGCCCTGCGCTGGCAGGCCCAGCTGCTCACCCGCCGCCTGAGGGCGATGGGCATCGAGCTGGAGGAGATAAAGCAGCTGGAGACGCTCACCGAGAAGGCGCGGCTGGATACCAGGGAGTCCATCGAGCTTTTGCGCAGTTATAACGGCGGCGGCTTCATCCCCAATCTCAGGGGCTACCTCAAGCAGCTGGGCCGGGAGAACAACCTTATCTTCCGCCTCGACAGCGAAGACGATAAGCTCCGGCTGGGGGCGCCGGCGGAACTGGAGCTGATGCGCATCTGCCAGGAAGCCTTAAGCAACGTTAAGAAGCACGCCGGGGCTCTCCATGTTGACATCAAGGTCAGGTCGGTGGACAACCACTTTGCGGTAAGCATCGCCGATGACGGCTGCGGCTTCGATGCCCTGGCCTACTACCAGGGCGAGATGCAGCCCAACTGTCACGGCCTGGCGGTGATGCGGGAAAGGGCGGAGTCTATCGGCGGCAAGCTGAGAGTGCTGAGCATGCCGGGCCGGGGCACCGAGGTGCAGGTGGATGTGCCGGCAAACCAGCAGGGGAGGTGGCCATGGTCGATGCGATAAGGGTCCTCATTGCCGACGACCACGCCGTGGTGCGCTCCGGGCTGGCTAACATTCTGGGGGCCGAGCCCGATATCAAGATTGTGGGCGAGGCCAGGGACGGCCTGGAGGCGATACAGAAGGCGGAGGAGCTTAAACCGGACGTCATCCTGATGGATATCTTCATGCCCCGCTGCAGCGGCCTTGAGGCCACGGTGGCCATAAGGCAGAAGCTGGACAACGTCAAGCTGCTCATGCTGACCATCTCCGACCGCGAGGAAGACCTGTTCAAGGCGCTGCGGTTCGGCGCCCAGGGCTATCTGCTCAAGAGCGCCAGCATCACCGAGGTGGTGGAGGCGGTGAGGAAGACCGCCGCCAGCGAGGCCATGCTCTCCCCGGATATCGCCACCAAGCTGGTCGCCGAGTTCAGCAGCCGCTCTAACAAGCCCAAGCTGAGCACCAGGGAGTCCGAGATTTTGCAGCTTCTGGGCGAAGGCCTGACCAACACCGAGATTGCCAACCGCCTCTTCATTGACGAGAGCACGGTGCGTACCCATTTCCGCCGCATCAGGGACAAGCTGCACCTGAGGAACCGCGCCGAGGCCATCGCCTACGCCACCCGCAACCACATCCCTAACCCCACTAATCTTTAGGGGGAGTCCCCACCATCTCCCGCCACCCCAGGAACCAGGGGCGCACGTTGAGCAGCCTCCCCGGGTAGCAGAAGTAGACCGCCAGCGCCAGTATAACCAGCCCTATATCCACGTACAGAGAGCCTACCGTTGATAGCTCGCCGCCGAAAACCCGGTCAAATATCCCCAGGCAGCCGCAGGGGTGGTAGCCCATCCCGTTGGCTATCATAAAGCTGTTGTGCAGGATGAAGGCGGCCACCAGCAGCACCGCGATGCCGCTGGCTATCTGGGGGACGATGCCCACCAGCAGGCACAGGCCCACCGCCAGCTCCAGCCAGGGCAGCCAGGTGGCCAGCCAGGCAGCCAGCTGGTCGCTTATAATATAGGTCGAAAGCTCGAGCAGGAAGGCGCTCTGGCCCAGCAGCTTGCCCACCCCGGCGGCGATGAAGACCACCGCCAGCGCCATGCTCGCCCCGAAGGCAATCCAGTAGCGGTAACGCATATTCTCCCCCCGGACTCTCTTTAGTGACTATCGGCTATGTTAATACCCCGCCCCGCCCCCTGTCAATCGGCTCACTTTACCAACTTTACCAACCTCACCCCCTGTGTCCCCCTCTCCATACTTGGAGAGGGGGAATATTTTTAAAAAGAGGGGCTAACGCCACTCTTAAACACTCCTGTTCTTTCCCCACCCCAAAAAGCAAGGGATTAAGGGCACAGCCCTATAGGGTGGGTCAGGGTGGGAAGAAAAACCTACGTGAAAAAGAGTTGATAGAGGTCTAACCTCTGTGGGCGGGAGGGTGGGAAAGAAGACACCAGTTTAAAAAGAGGCATCCCCCCAAAATTGAAGCTGTTTTTCCCCTGTCACGGAAATGATGACACGCTTTCGTGACAAAAGTTCATCGTTTTGTTTAGCTCTAAATCACCAGAGGGGGGACATACTTTTGGCCTATATTAGCTTACAATTAGTACTAGCCTTCAAAAATTGATGGCTTATGCCCTGGTCGGTTCTCCGGAGGATGGAGGTCTCTGGTGGGGAGTGGCTCCGGAGAGGGGCAGAGAGTAAATACTCTAAGGAAAGGGGTGAAAAGGAAATGAAAAGAATAGGACTTCTGGCTCTAGCGCTGATTCTGGCGCTGGGCGCTCTGGGCGTCGGCTACGCCACCTGGAATGCCACCACCACCGTCGAGGGCACGGTTACCACCGGCAAAGTGCAGGTGGGCATCCGTGACACCGGCACCACCGACCCCGGGCCCGGGCAGCTTTTCCTGGCTACAGGGGCCGCGGGCTTCAGTGCCGACCCCAGGGTTAACCCGGACGTCCCCATCTTAAACAGCCTGCCCAACTTTGTGACGCCGGACAAGGACACGGCCAGCTGCAACAGCACCAACGGGACCTACAAGTGCGCTATCGCGACTGCGGGGGGGCAAACACTAGCTTACTACGCTTCGGTGTCCGAGGCCGTGGAGCACGCCTACCCGTTCTACGCACCGACCATCCACCTGGAAATCGCCTCCTGCGGCTGCGTGCCGGTCAAGATTGACGGTGTCACCAAGGAGAACATAGTTGACCCGGACAGCGTCCTGGCCTGCATCACCTGGGCCTGGACGATTGACCCGCCCGAGGTCGGTCAGCCGAATGTCGTCGGCTCCGGCACTCTTGACGACTTTGTAACAGCGCTGAACCACTTCCAGATTGAGGAGTTTGAGGTTCTCTACATTGACCTGACCGAGATATTCCTGGAGTGCACCCCGCAGGGCAAGACCGCCAGCTTCGACCTGGTGATCACCGCCAGCCAGTGGAACGAGGTCGGTCCGTAAGGGCTGAGAGGAGAAAGGAAGAACTAAGATGAAAAAAATTGGACTTCTCTGTTTAGCATTGGTTCTGGCTCTCGGCTCGCTGGGCTTCGCCTACGCCAAGTGGTCGGACACGGTGACCATCAGCAAGACCATCACCACCGATGATGTCAGGGTATCGTGGGGCACCTGGACGCCCTGGGACGATTGTCTCGATGCGTCGAATGACTACAACCTTGACCTCGACAAGTTATACCCCCCTGAAGGTACGGATCCAGTAATCACCTGGGTTCGTGTGGACAAGGACGTGGGCTGCACCTCGGTTACCATGGATGGTGATAGCCTGGTCGTTACCGTCACCTGCGCCTACCCACTGTACTACGGCGACATCGAGGTCGAGTTCTGCAACCTGGGTAGCGTCCCGGTCAAGCTCCAGAGCATCACTCCCGAGGCCATTGGCGGCTGGTCTATCGCCAGCAAGCCCTGGTTCACCGGCGAAGGTAGCGATATCTGCGACGGCGCTATCTGGGTTAATGCCACTGACGGCGTCGGCACCCAGATAGACCCCGGCTATGACCAATGCAAAGCGGCCAGCGTCAAGTGGGTGGTCCAGCAGTGCGCCTCACAGAGCACCACCTACCAGTTCAGAATAACCTGGACCGTGGTCAACTGGAACGAGTACTAAAGCCAGACTAGACAACTAAAGTAGAAAGTTAAAGGGAGTGCGGGGGTGCTAGCCCCACCCCCGCCCCCGATTCCCCCTGCTTGGCAGGGGAAGAGAGAAAGGCATAATAGGGTCTTTCCCCCTTCCCTTGCTAAGGAGATAGGTAGAGTTTAACTGCCTGGCATATAAGGAGACCGGAGATTGCGCAGGAGAGGCAGGACTGAACTGAAGAGAATGGGGCTGCTCGCCCTGGCCCTGGTGCTGGCGCTGGGGTCGCTGGGGGTAACCTACGCCGCCTGGACTGATAGCGTTTACGTCGTCGGCACGGTGCACACCGGCAACCTGGACGCGGATATCTGCGGCGTCTCCTCCACCTTCGTCTATAAAGTGCCCGGTGGGCAGTATGGCGACCTGCCGCCGGAGACGTTTGTTGACTACTATTATTCCACGGACGACGACTACACCCCGCCCGACCTGCCCGCGGGGAGCATGCTGGTCGCCCAGGCGACGACTATTAATACCAGCGTCTGGAAAGACCCCGTCACCAAAGAAATTGTTGACATTGACTCGGCGGAGATGAAATTCGAGGGGGTCTTCCCCGGCATCGACTTTATGACCGATGTCGAGCTGGAGTACAATGGCAGCATACCGGCCAAGATTTCCATAGTCGAAATCACCTCCGATAACGATATTGTGGACGAGCTATGGGGGCTTTGGCAGGACGGCGGGCAGTACGGCGACACTACTTATGCCCCCCATACCTACGGCATCTGGATTGACGCCGAACTGAGCACCGACGACGGCGATACCTGGATACCCATCCCCAACCCAGACCCCAACCTGCCGCAGGAGATACTGGGGCTGCAGCTCGAGCAGGAAGACCTGGTGCACATCCAGATGCATGTCCTCCTGCCCGAGGAACCGGTCTACGAGCACCTCTCCCTGAGCTTCACCGGCCAGATTACCGTCAAGCAGTGGAACCTGTACGAGGAACCGGAAACGTAAAACAATGAGAAGAAGAGGCCTGAACAAGATATGGACTCTCGCCCTCGCCCTCCTGATAGCCCTGGGGGCGATGGGGGTGACCTACGGCGCCTGGACCGATGAGATATACATCGATGGCAGCCTCTACACGGGCGATATCAACGCCTCGGTTACCTGCAACGGGCCCTGCCCCGACAGCGCCTACATTACCTGTGCCCCCGTACCCAACGAACCGATGCAGCTGACCTTCACCCTTAAAGACGCCGTGGCCGGCGAAACCTATTCCTGCAACTTCCTCATCAACAACCTTGATGTTGATGAGGAAGTCGATTTCGAATCGCTACCTATAAAAAGAGATAGCGTCACCCTTTCGCCAGACACATATCCGGGGATAACGGCTAGCGTTATAAACCTGCCCGCAGACCCGCAGATAGAACCCGGGCACTCAGCCGGGGGCACGGTCGAAATCGTGGTAGATTCCGGCATTACGCCGCCACAGAGCCTGGTCTATACCCTGGAAGTCACCGTCAAAAGGTGGAACAAGTAAGGGATAAGCTATGCGTAAGATAGTTATTATAATACTAGCCCTGGTGGTGGCCCTGGGCGCCCTGCCGGTCACCTTTGCCTGCTACAACGGGGGGTGGGGAAACTGGCACTGGTTCTGGCAACCGCAAAAGACTGTCTACTGCTGCCCCACCAACTGCCAGCTGTGCTTTACTTCGGTTGGTGCCTATGACAACGAAGAAACCTTCACCGAGCCCAAAGACGTTGGGGAGACCAAAGCCTGCATAAAGTGCTGCGACAAGCTCATCATCACCGTCGAGAACGCCTACCCCGGCTACGAGGGAATCGTGGACTTCTGCATCAAGAACACCGGCAATATGGCCGCACAAATAACCGGCATTACCCCCGATTACCCCGACCCCACACTCCTCCAAATTTACCTCACCGGGGACGAAATCCAGGTGGGAACGGTCATTCAGCCCTGTAGCGCAAAATATGGTCAGCTGGTAATAGGCAGCCTCTCCCAGGAAGGCACCCAGAACCAACACTTTACCTTTGAAATCACCCTGAACTACACCTGCACCTGTGTCCCCCAGAACTGCGAGACCGCCTATGCCTACTATGCCTACAACTGCGGCTGTTGTGGTGGCTCGGCCAAGTGCTTCAGCAACTGGGGCTTCAGCCAATGGGGCTGGACCAACGGCCAGTTGGGACCGGGCTGCTATACCTTCGACATTTACGCCGGGGCCGCCCAGTGCAATATATACAAGGGAAAGAAGGTCGGCTATCTCACCGTCTACTACAACGGCTCAACGGCGGTTGTTACCTACAATATGTATTCCGGCTATAAGATGGACGAGACCCACCTCTATGTTGGCAATGAGCCGTTGCCCAGGAAAAACGGCAGTTACACCGTAGCCCCTGGCCAGTACCCCTATTCGCACGACCTGAATAATGCGTCAACAGACTCGTATACGATAACCGGCTTGTGTGGTAAGATTTATATAATTGCCCATGCCGTAGTCTGCTGGTAGCCGGCCAGCCCGACTCCCACGTTTGGGCTGGATTTCACAACTAAATACAAACAGGGGAATAAAGACCGCCGATAGGTGATAGCTTAAGTTATATTTGGTGAGGTTCGGGCAGTTGTCCCGGAGAAGAATATGGTAACCGCTATCGATATACAACCAAAACGGGCAATCTGGATTACCATCGCCCTGCTGGCCGGCATCTACCTGGCGATGAACCTGGGCCTGGCCAGGGTTATCGGCGGCTTCGCCGGCAGCTACCTCATTATCCCGCTCCTGTGGCTGATTATCGGCGTGGTGGCTATATTCCTGCCTCGATACAAGACCGCCGCCAAGCTAAAAGACAGGGGCGCCATAATCCAGCTGGCGCTAATGGTTGGCTTCTTCCAGATGATACTCTTTATCATCGGCGGACTGTTTGCCGGTTTTGGCAAGAGCCCCTACTCCTTCACCCCAACCGGCATATTGACCAACCTCCTTTTTGTGGCCGCCATGCTCTTCGGCATGGAGTTCAGCCGGGCCTGGCTGGTCAACCATTTGGGGAGGAAGCGTGTCTTCCTGGCGCTGGCCTTCGTCGCCGTAATCTACACGCTGCTATCCGTCCCGCTAACCCAGCTCACCGGCCTCAGGCTGGAGGTCAGCTCCATCGATTTCGTTAACTCCACCTTCCTGCCGTCGCTGGCCGAGAACCTGCTGGCAACGTTCCTGGCCCTGCTGGCAGGGCCGGTACCGGCCCTGCTCTACCGCGGCATACTGCAGGCCTTCTGGTGGTTCAGCCCGGTACTGCCTGACCTCCCCTGGATGTTCAAAGGACTCATCGGGACGGCGCTGCCGATTGTCGGGCTGGTGCTTATCAACAGCCTCTACTCCCCCCAGACCGGCACCAAAAAGGGAAGGCGGGCCCAAAGCGGCTCCATAACCGGCTGGATTATCACCACCGTGGCCGCCGTAGGCATAATCTGGTTTACGGTGGGGCTTTTCCCCTTCCAGCCGGCGCTGGTGGGCAGCGGCAGCATGGAACCCAAAATGTATCCCGGCGACGTGGTCATCATCGCCAAGGTGCCGGCGGATAATATCGTGACGGGCGACGTTATCCAGTTCCGGGTACCAGATGGAGTAACCGTGATGCACCGGGTGATTGAGACTCAGGAAACGGAAGAGGGCGGCAAGGTCTTCATAACCAAGGGGGATGCCAACGACCAGCCGGACTTGGAGCCGGTAATACCGGATAACGTGGTCGGCAGGGCCGTCATGACCATCCCCAAGATAGGCTGGGCGTCGGTAGTGGTCAAGCAGTTCTTCACCGGATAGAGATAAGCAGGTAAACAAAATGAAACTATTTTTAGACAGGGAAAAAATCAACAAGTGGACGAGGCGGGCAGCCACTATCAGCGCCGTCCTGTTCGTTATCGCGCTGATCGGCCTGCTGGCGGGCAGCGCCCTGCCCACCCAGTTTGAAGAGGAGGTCTCCCTGCTCAGCTACGAGCATAGCGGCCAGTTTGATTACCTGGTCTACCTGAAGCCCTCCTACCTGTTCGGCCCCGAGCCCCAGCAGCCGCCGGAGCCCCCAACCAGCAACTATTACCCCACCGCCTTCATTGAAGACGATACCATTGACATGAGCTTCCGCTACCAGACAAATACGCCCCTTTTTGAGGAGATACAACAGGGGGTAAAGGTCGAGGCAGTCTTAAGAAACGGCGATATCTGGCAGAAAACGCTCGAGCTGGTGCCGATAACCGAAAAAACGGGCAGCTTCAAGGTTGAGTTTGAGCTTGACCTTGATGAAATCAACGAGCTCTTTGACACCATCGACGAAGAGACCGAGATTAAGACCTCCAGCCGTGAGGTGACCATCGTGGCTACGGTGGGGCTGGGCGGGCACCTGGAGAGCGATACCTTCGTTCAAAGCCTGCCCATAAGGCTGTCCAAGAGTGTCCTGGAGATAGGCGCCGAACTGGTCAAAATGGTGCCGGATGCCAGCGGGGAGATAGAAGCCCAGGGAAGCTTCGATTACACCATCTATCTGGAAGAGAACTCCCTCTATGAGACCAGTACCCTAAAACCACCCGCCACCACCCCCTATGCCCCCCCGGAACAGAAAACGCTGGGGGTAGGACCGGTAATCCCCTCCGAGCTGGTGGACAGGATGGAGACCAGCTACTACTACGAGTTCCAGGCCTCACGTCCGGTAACCGACCTGGCCGAGGAGGTAACCATAACCGCCACCCTGGGGAGCCCGGACCTCTGGAGCAAGAGCTTCGTTCTGGTGCCGAGCACCCGGGAAACGGGCAGTTTCAGGGTCGATTTCCCGGTGGACATAGTCTATCTAAACGAGCTGCTCGAAAACATCCGCACCGAGACCGGGACGGCGGGAGAAGCCTATAACCTGGTTATCGAGGCCTTTGTCCACGTTACCGCCCGGACGGATTACGGGCCCATAGACGAAGTCTTCACCCAGACCTTAAGCACCGAGCTGGGGGGAGGCACCCTGAGGTGGAACGAGGAACTGGAGCTGAAACAGGAGGGCGCCATCACCACCACCCACATTACCCCCAACTCCAACCGGTATCTGGGGCTATCTGTAGACGGGGTAAAGACAACCTCCCTCATTCTGGGCTTAATTTTCCTGGCTATCTTTGTCGTCTCGCTGGTTTTCTACCAGAAGACCAAGCCGGCGGAGCTACCCCTCTTTGAGAAGGAAGCAATATCCATCGGCAAGAAGTACGCCGACCGCATCGCCCAGGCCAGCAGCCAGACACCGCTAGCCAGCGATAAGATAATACCACTGGGTTCAATAGAAGACCTGGTCAAGGTAGCCGACGAGCTGGGCAAACCGATAATGCACCAGCCACCTACTAACTCGGAGAGACAGCACACCTACTACGTCATTGATGGCGCCACCCAGTACCAGTACATCATCACCAAGCGAAGTAAGGAGCGGAGAAGCCATGTTGGAAAGAGTAAATGGCTCTAGACAGGCACAGGTAGCCAACCTGCGTAAGGCAGGCTTTACCTACGCCGAGATCGGCCGCAGGCTGGGCTTGAGCCGGGAGCGGATAAGGCAGATAGCCAAGGCCGAGACCACCGCCAAGAAAAGGCCGTCCCGCAGCGACCCCGACGCTCTGCTCACCACCGCCGAGGTAGCCGAGCTGCTCAACGTCCACGTCAACACCGTCCGGCGCTGGAGCAACCGGGGGATGCTGGAAACCTACCGCATCGGCTCCCGCGGCGACCGCCGCCTCAGGCAGGGGGACGTTAATAAGCTACTGCGCAAGAGCCACCCGGCTAGAAAGATTTGATTAAACCCGCCGCTGGATAAACGGCGGCAGTTTTCTTCGCTCCCACCGTCAAGGCCTTATCCCACCACCTCACCCATTTTACAGGTGTCTTATTTCCCATACCCACCCGCCCAAAAGGGTTTTACCCTCTTAAACTTGCTTCCCCACCCCCATATGATAGAACTAGTCCCTTTATCCCCATAATAATAGAGGTGAAACCTCTGTGGGCGGGAGGGTGGGAAACAAAACGAACTCTAAAAACCAGGCAACCCCTAGCCGGTAAAATTTGTATTCCAGCCCGCAGACTGATATATATATATGGGTAGATTTCATGTCGGAAAAACTAAAGCGGCAGCTGCTGCTGGCCGCCGGCACGCTATCCCTGGCGGTAGGCATCGTCGGCATCGTCGTCCCGGTACTGCCCACCACCCCCTTCCTGCTGCTGGCCGCCGGCTGCTACCTCAGAAGCTCCCAGCGGTTCTACAACTGGCTGATGGGGAGCCGCTTTTTGGGCAACTATATCAGGAACTACCTAGAAGGCAGAGGCATCCCAATAAAGGTCAAGCTCTTTATCATTATCCTGCTCTGGGTCACCATCAGCCTATCAATATGGCTGGTGGCCAACACGGTGGTCACTATAATTCTCCTGATTGTCGCTGTCGGGGTCACCCTCCACATCGCTTTTATCAGGGTTAAAACAAACTAAAGCGGCTGGTGGCCGGGCTTCTGGTATCTCCCGATATACTCCGACTTTGTCTCTTTATATTCAGTTTCCGATAGACCGACGGTGGCAAACAGGTGGCGTATCTTGCCGACAGCCATGCCGTGCGACTTTTTGGTCGGCTCCCTGACCAAGACCCGGCCACCCACCTTCAACACCCTGGACAGTGCCCGCACCGTAGCCTGCCTGTCCTCCGGGGGTATGTCGTGAATAACGTGGATAATGGAGATGACATCAAACGAGGCATCGGCTATATCCATCTCCCTGATGTCCCCCACCCGGAACTCCACATTGGCGTACCGGGCCAGCCGCTTTCTGGCCTTCTCCATCCAGTAGTGCGATATGTCGAGGCAGGTCAGCCGCCCGCCACGGTTGAGGTATCTGGCCAGGCACCGCGAGGCGGTGCCGCCCCCGCAGCCGAAGTCAAGCACCCTCTCGTTTCCGGCTAACCCGTAGCTTTTCATATAGGGGTTATAGAGAAGGGGCGCACCAATCAGGCTTTTTAGCCCGTCCTCCAGAACGAACAGGGGCGAGGGGTGCTCGGAATCAGCCAGTTTGAACCTATAGTCGCTCGCCTCCAGGCTCATATTTAACTCCACCATTCGCGCTTCTTGCCGGCGGCCGCCGCCAGTGGCGCCACCGCCAGCCAAAGGGTGATGGTAATCAGCATAGAAAGGGTATAGCTAACCGTGGGCAGACCGAGCTTGGGGGCAATCACCCCCCAGAGTAGCATCAAGAAGAACGAGCTAAGAAAAAAACCCGGAACAGCCGCCAGTATCCTGAAATAGCCCATTTTAGTCCTCCTCTTTTATGTTTTGCAGCTTACGGTCAATAAGGGTATCCACGCCAAAGTGGCCCGCCGCCCTGAGGTCCTCCAGGGCCTCGCCAGCGGTCTTACCGGCGCCGATAATCACCGGCTCCCAGACGATGTAGTACTCCCAGCTCTCTTTATCGAACTCAAGGTCAATGCTGTTAGCCAAGCCGTTCACCTCTGCCTCAGCTATTCTTCCAGTATATCATTGATAGCTGCGGCGGTATCAACCAGCACCCGGCGGATGCGCTCTACCTTGTCGGCATCCATAGTGCGCAGCCCCCGACCCACCAGGTTCTCCAGGGCATGGTACTCCTTCATCATGGTGACCATCTTGCCGATGCCCTTGAAGCTCCACTTGCGTTTGATATGGTCCCTGACCTCGTCCGCCGAGTCCTTGCGCTCGGTTAAAAACTCCAGCCCCGCCTCGGTGATGGTATAGACCTTGCGGCCGTCCCGCTCGACGGCGGTGGCGTAGCCCATCTCCTCCAGCATCTGGAGGGTGGGGTAGACGGCGCCGGGGCTGGGAGTATAGAACCCGTAGGACATCTCCTCCAGCTCACGGATAATCTCGTAGCCGTGCCTCGGCTTGTCCTTTATCAGGTCCAGGATAACGTACTTGAGGTCCCCCTTCTGGAAGGAGTGCCAGGGTCCCCGGAAAAATCTTTCCCGGTGGGGTACTCTCTCTCTAAACATCTCTGCCTCCTCTGATATATCACATAGTATCACGATATATCTTGATATATTATAATACTACTTTTCCCTTTTGTCAAGGGGGTTTTTAGGGCAATTTTAGAAGAAATTTTTGAAAATAAATATGCTTTAATTCTGGCAACAAGTTCAGGCCGCCCCTACTTGACAGAGAGAGTAGTTTGGTTGTAGTTTTCAGGTGGGCTAAAAAGGCCCAATTTTTAAACGCTATTATTTTAGGAGGATAGAATTCATGAAGCTAAAAGACAGGGTAGCCATCATTACCGGCGGCGGCACCGGCATAGGCCAGGCCATCAGCTTTGCCTTCGCCAGGGAGGGGGCCAGGCTGGCGCTGGCCGCCCGCAACCTCCCCCGTCTTGAGGAGACGGCCAAGGCCATCATGGCTAAAGGCGGCAAAGCGATAGCCATCCAGGCCGACCTCACCGACCACGAGCAGATAAAAAAGATGGTCGCCCGGGTCATTGACGAGTACGGCCATATCGACATACTGGTCAACAACGCCGCCCGGGGCACCTATAATAATGCCGATGTGGCCGATATGAAGCTGGACGAGTGGTATGATTCCCTGAACACCAACCTGACCGCGCCCATGCTCTGCGCCAAGGAGGTACTCAAATATATGGTACCCCGCAAGAGCGGTACCATTGTCAATGTCAGCAGTGTTGCCGGGCTTTCCGGGGTGCCTAGAGAGAGCCCCTACGCCGCCACCAAGTGGGGCCTGATCGGCCTTACCGAGACGCTGGCCATAGAGTGCGGCAAGCACAACATCCGGGTCAACTGCATCAGCCCCGGGGCTACCCGGACCAGCGAGTTTGAGGACTGGATAAATGCATCGGCCAAGAAATTTGGCATCTCCCCCGAGGCAATAATGAAAAAGCTGGTCGAAAATAACTCCCTGAAGCGCATGGCCGAGCCTGCCGAGATCGCCAACTGCATCGTCTTTCTGGCCTCGGACGATTCCAGCGCCATGACCGGCGCCAATCTGGAGGCCAGCTGCGGCTTCCATATAACCCACCCCAACATGATTAGCTGGGTGTAGCCTATTTTGGGAGGGAGGACTTCAGATGGCTAAAAAAGACTGGGAGAAAAACCTGGTAAGGAAGCCCCACTACGAAGTCAGCGCCGGTGACATAAAGGGTCATCAATACCCCACCATGACCCTGATGAGCAGCGACCTGGTGCCCGGCAGCAACACCTATATCGAAGTCGGCTGGCTATACGCTATGCCCTCCCCCAACCCCCATATTCACCAGCACTCCCACAAGAAAGGCTGCAACGAGATTGTTCTCCACATCGGCTCCGACCCCAATAACCCGGAAGACCTGGGAGGGGAGATAGAGTTTGTCGTCGATGGGCAGCCGCTGGTCTTCGATACCACCTCGGGGATTTTCATACCGGGCGGGGTAAAGCACGGCCCGGTAACCTGGAAAAAATTCACCCGTCCCCACCTGCAGATGGCGATAGTGCTCGGCGCCGGCACCATGGCCGAGGCCGACCCCGGGGGTCACGAGAAAGAGAGAGCGGAAGGTCTGCTATAGGGTCACTATCAATTTTCAGGCCGGCTTCAGCTCCGAGGTGCAGTTAGGGCACCGGGTCGCCTTAATCGGTATGGCGGTATAACAATAAGGGCATTCCTTGGTGTTCGGCTCCGGCGCTGCCTCCGCCGCCTTCTGGCGGGCACGCATCTGAGTGACGGGGCGAACCACCAAGAAAAAGACCACGACGGCGATAATAATAAAGCTGATTATGGTATTGATAAAGACGCCGTAATTGATGGAAACCGCTCCCGCCGCCTGAGCCGCCTCCAGAGAAGGATAAGGCCCGGCTACGGTACCCTGGTGAAGGACGGCAAATAGATTGGTAAAGTCCACCTTGCCCAGCGCCAGCCCTACCGGCGGCATGATAACATCTTTTACCAGCGAACTTATTATGGCGCCAAAGGCAACACCGATTACGATACCTACCGCCAGGTCAACCACGCTACCGCGCATTATAAAAGCCTTGAAGTCTTTTAACACGTTACACCTCCTCGCCCGTTATTATCTGAATATTTACATAGCCAATATTCCGTGTCAAGATAGTTCCCCCCCCCAAATAAAAAAGGGGGTACTTCTGCCCCCCCGAATTAAGGCATAACTACCCCTTCGGTATCAACTCAACGTCCACCTGGTCGCCGAAGGCCTCCTTCACGCTCTTCTGTAACTCTTCGAAGTTGGCCTCGTCCTCCATCTCGATGACCAGCTCCCTGTCATCTAGCACTTTTAACCTCCCGAACTTGTTGACAATCTCAATTACCCTGGCCGGGTCCACCGTTATCCAGCCCTTCATCCGGCGCACCAGCTCATCACCCTTGAAGGCCCTCTCAATAACCAGGTCAATCTGCCGGTGCTTAGCTTCCCAGCTGATTAAAGCCGGCCTCACCACCACCGGGCACACCGGGTCATGGACTATGGCGCATCTAAACCATATCTTGGCTCGAATCATCTAAAGATAGCTCCTCTCCAGCCGACGGTCAGGGTGAAGGTAAGCGTTAATTGACAGACATAAGTAATATAATGTATTTTTCAAGCGAGAGCAAACCGGGGAAAGGGGAAACAGCCGATGGACACACTGAAAACGATTAGAGAGAGAAGGAGCGCCCGGGCTTTCCGGCCCGTCCCGGTGCCCAGAGAGACGGTGGCAGAAATCCTGAGGCTAACGGTTAACGCCCCCTCGGCCAATAACCTCCAGCCGTGGGAGTTCGTGGTGGTCATGGACGAGGAGAAAGACAGGCTCAGCCGCCGCCTGCTCAAAGCCTATAAAGAGAAGCAGATATCGTGCGGTTCCGGGGCGGTAAAACCCCTGCCCAAAGCTATCAGGCAAAGGGGGGTAAACACCCTGGAGGCGATGAAGCCCTATGTCGAGAGAACCGGCAGCTCGGTGGATAGCTTTGTCAACGAGGGAAGCTGCAATTTCTACGGGGCGCCGGTTGCCATCATTATCTGCCTCGACGATTGCTTCTCCTACCGCCAGATGGTTGATGTCGGTACGGCGGTGGGCTATCTGGTGCTGGCCGCTGAAAGTTCCGGGCTGGCCACCTGTCCCATCGGCTTGATTAGCGACTACGCCGATGAAATCAAGGAGCTGCTGAATATTCCGGAGAATAAGAAGGTGGTCATAGGGGTTGCCCTGGGCTACCCCGACCGCGAGAACCCGATGGGCCAGTTCCGCTCCTCAAGAGCTTCTTTAAGTGAACTGGTGAGATGGATTTGATAGACTGCCCCCCCTTGACAGGGGGAGAGGTTTGGTTTAGTTTGCTCTAAAAAGGGGAGCCTCTCAGCTCCCCTTCACTTTAACCATTATTCTTTTATACACATACAGCTTTGGAAATGCCCCAAGTATATCTTTCTTCTTTCAACCACACGGAATCCCGAATTTTCTAAGCCATCGATAAATTCTGGCCACTCAAATCTAGACTCTTTGGGATGATAAATTTTGAAAAAGCGCTCTATGTTGTCCAATCCTTTTTTATGTGGTTCCTGGACCAAAAGAACCCCGCCAGATTTAAGTACTCTGTATATCTCTTTAAGAGCAACACGCCATCTAGGTACATGATGGAGCACATCAAATATAAACACCGCATCAAATTTATCAGAAGGAAGTTTAATATCAGTCACGTCTCCAACAAATAGACTTGCTGATAAGCATCTTCGCTTAGCAAGTTCAACCTCTTCTGATAAAATATCGAATGCGAAAAGCTCTTTGGGCTGAAACTCCTTTATTATCATCTCTGAGCTATAGCCGGCACCACAACCCGCGTCTAATATAACCTTACTGGTTAAATCAATATGATTCTTTTTAAGGTATCTTATGAAAGTCCTAAACTCATAATGTTTTTGGCAAAATCCTCTCACCGCACTATTTACAAGCCTTAGTTCCTTTCTGTCTATCGCCGTGTCCAAAGTAACCTCCCAATTCTGGCTTTTCCAGATAACCACGCCTCTACCGCATTTTAATACCTTTTAGACTAACTTTAAAGAGATAACCACTCCAATAAAAAAGGGGGGCCTTTCGGCCCCCCCTCTCTGTTCAGTTAAAATTCGTCACCCCCGCACTAACATCAGCATGTCTGATCTCTCGTACGTGCGATTAGCCTTCAGGTGAAGAGTCTTTAAGCCTTCTACCAAAGAAGTAACCAAGTCTATTAATGTCTTTCGTATACAGTAACTATTTAGATTATTCCTTGTAACAACCTGGATTCTTGTGTATTACTTGGCAAGGGCAAAATTATCGTAGTACTGGCTAACCCGTTAGACGAATATAGAGGCCGGTTTATTCGCCTTCTATCTGATTGGCACCACCACGAAACTCAGCTGGTGTACCAAACCAAATCTCTCCTTCCGGGATGTCCCTATGCACATAACTCATAACCCCTACTATAGCGTTTTCACCTATTGTTACTCCGGGCATTATAATAGTATGGGATCCAATTTTGCATCCTTTTTTGAGGGTTACCTTGCCTTGTTTACCTTCGATTCTTGAGTAACTCATAATTGCGCACCCATAGCCTACCCTTACATTATCCTCGATTGCAACCCCATACCTGGCGTCAATCATTGTAAATGAGCCAATACGTACGTTCTCACCTAGAACAAAGTTCTCTCTACTATTAACCCTCCATGCCCACTGAGTTATACCATGCTCATCATACACTGGAGCAGCCGAAGAACTATCGTCCATTTTCATTTCCTTTCTATAATTGCACTTCGCTTCAGCAATTGCACTTCGCTTCAGCTATGGAAATCATATATATCTAACATATAGTTGTCAAACCGTCTCACAGACAATCGCTTAGGTATGTTACGTATGCACAGATTGAATTCAGGCCAAGTCTCTATTCTAGTCTAAACTCACCCCCCGAATAAAAAAGAGGGGAGTCTTTCGGCTCCCCCTTCACTGTAACCTCTAGTTACTAAGTCACCATTGAACAAACATCGGCATCACCACGTGCAGGTAGTTCTCCGACCCCACCGGCCGGATAACCCCCGGGCTGGAGGGGCTGGTCGTCTCCAGGGTCACCTGCGTCTCGTGGAGCACCCCCAGGACATCGGTCAGGTACTTGCCGTTAAAGGCAATCTTGGACTCCTCCCCCTCGACCACGGCATCAATCTCGCCGACGTCGTCGCCGACCTCCTCTGACCGTGCCGAAACCACCACCTTGCCCGGGGCCATCTCGGCGCCGGGGGTGACCACCAGCCGGATGATGCCGCTACCGTCGCGGGCGAAGATAGAGGCCGTCTTGGTCGCCCTGAGGAAATCGGCCACGCCGATGGTGGCCTTGGTGGTGAAGCTCTGGGGGATAAGCTGGGCGTAGTTGGGGAAGGTGCCCTGAATCAACTGGGAGACCAGCTCGATATTCTTCAGCTTAAATAAGGCCTGCCCCTTGTCGGGGTTGACCGTTACCACCACCGCCTCCTCCTGCTCGGTGATGAGCCGGTTAAGCTCGGCCAGGGTGCGGGCGGGGATAATGACCTCGGTGGCTTTACTGACCGCCTCGGCCAGGGGCATCTTATAGACCGCCAATCGGAAGCCGTCGGCGGCGGCCAGCGTCACCGACTTGCCCTCGAACTTGGCATCGACGCCGGTGAGCACCGGCCGGGACTCCTCGGTAGCGGCGGCAAAGACCACCCGGCTGATTCCCTGCTTCAATGCCTCCACCTCCACCTTGGTGGCAATTCCTCCCTCCACCTTAGGGAGAGGGGGAAAGTCTTTAGCGTCCACCCCGCTGATGCGAGCCTCGAAGCGGGCGCACTTCATGCCCAGCGTCTTGGTCTGCGGGGAAAGGCTGATGTTCACCTTCTCAGCGGGCAGGGAGCCGATAAAATCGGCCAGGAGCCGGGCGGGCACGGTGATTGACCCCTCCTCCTCAACCTTGGCCCCAATCCAGCAGCTGATGGCCATTTCCAGGTTGGTGGCGGCCAGTTTTAGCCTTGAGCTCTCCGTAGCCAGGAGGACGTTATTGGTTATGGGCAGGGTGGTTCTGGCGGCAACAGCTCGGCCCACCACCCCCAGCCCCCAGTTCAGGTTCTCCTGAAGACACGATAGTTTCATGGTGCACCCCCCAAAAGATGTTGCTGGTGATGGGTAGTATATACCAATAACCGTTTTTACTCAAGGGTAATTTTACCGCTTTTGCCACCACTTTTTTCAACCAGGCGGATATTCTCGATTTTCATGCCCCGGTCCACCGCCTTGCCCATATCGTAGATGGTCAGGGCGGCCACGGCAGTGGCGGTCAGTGCCTCCATCTCGACGCCGGTCTTGCCGGTGCTCCTGGCGGTAGCGGTGATTTCGATAGCGCTGTTTTTCTGATCCAGCTTAAAGTCAACGGTGACTTCTTCGATGGGGATGGGGTGGCAGAGGGGTATTAAGTGAGGCGTCTGTTTGGCGGCCATAATACCGGCCAGCTGGGCGGTGGCCAGCACCTCCCCCTTTTTGGTGCCGCCCTTCCTTATCAGGTCGAGGGTGGCCGCCTTCATCCTGACCACGCCCTTGGCTACCGCCCGGCGCTGGGTGGCGACTTTAGATGAGATATCCACCATTTTGGGGCGGCCTGCTTTATCGATATGGGTCAGTTCTTCCATTTATCCCCCCACGTGGGAGAAGGGGCGGCCGTTGGGCACTTCGCCCTCGGCCAGTTTGTGCCTTAGCGGTTTTTCGGCCACCGCCCGCTGGAACAGCTTTTTAAGCCCCTCCCCGGATACACCGGAGCGCAGGGGTGTTTTAAGGTCAATCTCGTAGTCGCTTAATAAGCAGGGTCGGAGATTGCCGTCAGCGGTCAAGCGCATGCGGTTGCAGTTAAAGCAGAAGTGCTCGCTGATGGGGGTGATAAAGCCGATGGTGCCTTTAGCACCGGGCAAGCGGAAATACTTGGCCGGCCCGTTACCGACTGAGGGCAGGCAGGGCTCCAGCTCTCCCAGCGGCTCCAGCCGCTTTCTCATCTCGCTGGCGGCGACAAAGCGCGGGGCATTATTGACATCACCGTTGACCGGCATCAGCTCGATGAAGCGGACATGCCACTCCTGGTCAATAGTCTTGGCGGCAAAATCAATAAGCTCGTCATCGTTGATGCCGGACATGACCACCATGTTTAATTTTACCGGCTCCAGGCCTGCCGTCTTAGCCGCCTCGATGCCTTCAAGCACCTGTCTCAGTTCACTCTGGCCGCGGGTAATCCGCTTAAATCTATCGGCCTTGAGGGTGTCCAGGCTGATATTGACCCGCTTCAGCCCGGCCGCTTTCAGCTCGGCGGCGTAGTCGGCCAGCAGGACGCCGTTGGTGGTCAGGGCAATATCGCTGATAGCTTCGATACCGGCCAGCATCTCGATAAGTTGGGGAAGCCCCAGCCTGACCAAGGGCTCGCCGCCGGTGATTCGGAGTTTGTCTATCCCCAGCTCGGCGGCGGCCTGGGCTATAGTATAGATTTCCTCGTAGCTGAGGATATCGCTGTGCGAGGTCAACTCGACGCCCCCGGGGGGCATACAGTAGATACAGCGCAGGTTGCAGCGGTCGGTGACCGAGATGCGCAGGTAGTTTATCGGCCGCTGGAAGGAATCGGAAAGTCCGGTCATAGGTTATACCTTCTCCTTAAGTAATTAACCGCCTCCCGGGCTGCCTCCCCCCGGTGGCTCACCTTGTTCTTGATATCCAGAGGCAGCTCGGCCATGGTCTGGTCCAGTCCGGGGAAGTAGAATATCGGGTCGTAGCCGAAGCCCTTCTCCCCTTTGGGCTCAAAGGCAATAAAGCCGTGGCACTCCCCGGAGCAGAGCTCCACCTCACCCTCCGGCCCGGCGATGGCGATGAAGCAACGGAAGCGGGCGGTGCGCTTCTCCCAGGGCACCCCTTTTAGTTTAGCCAGTAAGAACTCCACCCTCTCTTTGTCGGAAGCGCCCTCGCCGGCGTAGCGCGCCGAAAGCGGCCCCGGCTCGCCCCCCAGTGCCTCCACCTCCAGCCCGGAATCATCGGCCAGGGCCAGCAAGCGGCTTCTAGCCGCCATAGCGGTCGCCTTAATTCTGGCGTTCTCCTCCAGGCTCCCCCCCACCTCATCAACATCACCGGTAATACCCAGCTCCCGGGGTAAGACCAGCTCAAGAGGCAGTTCCCGGAGCAGGCTTTTATATTCCCGCACCTTGCCCGGGTTATTGGTGGCTAAGAGCAGTCTATCCGGCAAAGAGACTCCCCAAAAATCAAACCGTGGTTAAACCCCTAATAAAATGATAGCCCTTTCCCTAGTCCAGGTCAACAAAGCGGTCTTCCAGCTTCCTGGAGACCTCGGGCATGGTGGTGTACTCCATCTCCTCCAGGGGCAGACGGTGGGGCTCAAAGGGCCCGTGGCGGCGCAGATAGTCGGCCACCTCGTTGGCCTGCTGGCGGGCGGGGTCAAAGGACTTATCGGCGAACATATCCCGCGGTCCCACCAGCTTGCCCTCGGCTAGCTGGAAGCCGAGAGCTATTACCCGGGGCGGCCCGTCGAAGCGGCTGGGGGTGCTGTCCTCGACCGCTACCGGCATAAAGGGCCCGTGGTGCGAGCCCCTCATCCACCCCTCCACCAAAATAGGCAGGGTGAACGGCTCCAGCACCTCGCCCACCGCTGGAAAATCGCCCTGCGCCCGCACGATGCACACCGGGTCGTCCTTGCCCACATAGCGTCCGGCAATCAGGGACAGCTTCTGGGTAGAAGAGGAAGCGGCTATCTCGCCGGTGACGCGGTGGTAGACCGACTTGACCATATAGCGCGACGGCGCCCCGATAAAGACCAGTAGGTCGTAAATCTCCTCGGGGGCGTTAAAGATTATCTTGCGGCTCTTCTTGACATCCTGCACCTCAAAGGCAAAGCCGGAGTGCATGTTGGGGGCGATGACCAGACCGATGGTATTGAAGGGGTCGGCGAACATCTTGTAAAGCGGCAGGTTCCAGGCTCCCGCCGAGGTCTTATCGGCCATGAAGATGATAACCGGCTCGGCAGGGCGCTCCTCGAACTCCATTTCGCTTACCCCCGGCCCCAGCCCCTTGATGGTGCCGGTGCAGGCATCGGCCAGCAGGTCCTGGCCGGCGCCGTAGAGCTTGAGGCTCTTGGCCAGCTCGGTGCAGTCAACGAAGATATCCCAGGCAAATTTATGGATTTTATCGTCGTCCTCACCGCGCTGGTGGGTCATAATCAGCTGCAGGTCATCCCCGCACTTGGCCACCCGGTAATCAATGAGCATTCCTTCTTTCTTGGCCCTGGCCAGGTGTCCGGCCGCCCGCACCAGAATATCCGGATGAGACTCGGAATGCCCCACAAAACCCCCGATATCGGCCTTAATCACGCTCAGCGTAATCTTCATGACTCCTCCCTTATTTTACTAATATTCAAAGCCCTCCCGCCCCTCCACCCCGCTGTCATAGGGGTGCTTAATCTTCAGGCATTCGGTAACCAGGTCGGCTACCCGCACCAGCTCTTTATCAGCCTGGCGGCCGGTAAGGATAAGCTCCACGCCCTCCGGTTTAGCCTTGATAAGCCCCAGCACCTCATCCACCCCCAGCAGGTTGAAGGCCACCGCCAGGTTGACCTCGTCCAGCACCACCAGGTCGTATTTCCCACTGAGCATAGCCTGGCGGGCCGCCGCCAGCGCCTCGGCCGCCCCCATCTTTTCCTCGGGCCGGATATTATCCGGGTCGATAAACCGGCTGGAGCCGAAGCTCTCCAAGGTAACGCCGGACAGCCCGGACAGGATTTTACGCTCGCCGAAGAGATAGTCGCCCTTCATAAAAAGGGCAATATAGACCTTAAGGCCGTGCCCCAGGGCGCGGATTATTGTGCCGATTGCCGCCGAGGTCTTTCCCTTACCGTCGCCGGTTAAAATCCGAATGAGACCTCTGCGCAGGGGTGGTGGTGACGGGGGATTAAATGATGATGCTTTCTCGCCCAATAAAACACCTGAGCTAAAGCTGATGGCGAATTTAGTTTAGCAACCCCACCCCCCGATGTCAAGGAAAGCTTTCAGCCAACCTCACCCCCTTAATCCCCCTCTCCACTCTTGGAGAGGGGGAATTTTTTCTAAAGAGAGGGGGCTTCGCCCCCTCTTAAACACCCCCAGAGCGAGGGACTGGGGTGCTAACCCAAATGGGCAGGAGGGTGGGAAATATAACCAACGCCAAGAAATCCTCCCAGAATTTGTTACCCCCCAGTGATAGTGCTATAATGGCACTGCCCAAAACTTCACACTGAATCTAGAAAGAGAGGACCGGGAAATGGCATCAACCGAAGAGCTAATCGAGGAGTATAAGAAAAAGAGGGCCAAGATAGAGCAGATGGCCTCCCCGGAGGCCATCGAGAAGCGGCACAGTAAGGGCCAGTGGACCGCCCGCGAGAGGATAGACTACCTCTTCGACAAGGGCACCTTCAACGAGCTGGGCCTGTTCGTCAAGCACCGCACCATCCACTTCGGCATGGACAAGGCCGAAGTCCCCGCGGAGGGGGTGGTCACCGGCTACGGTCTGGTCAACGGCCGGCCGGTGGTGGCCTTCGCCGAGGACTTCATGGCCATGGCCGGGACCTTCGGCGAGTACCACGGCCTCAAGGAAATCAGGGCCATTGACTTCGCCAAGGAGATGGGCTGGCCGCTGGTCGGCTTGAACGACTCCGGCGGCGCCCGCCTCCAGGAGGGCATGGACACCCTGGAGATGTACGGCAACCTGTTCAAAGCCCAGATACGGGCCTCCGGCATCATCCCCCAGATAGCGGTGCTGATGGGCCCCTGCCTGGGCGGGCAGGCCTACCACCCCATCATGCAGGACTTCATCATCCAGTGCAAGGATACCGGCTTCATGGGCATCGCCGGCCCGGCCTTCGTCAAGACCCAGCTCGGGGAGGAAATCTCCCTGGCCGAGCTCTCCGGCTGGAAGGCGCACGCCGTCAAGTCCGGCCAGACCCACATCGTCGCCGCCGACGATAAGGACGCCCTGGACAAGACCAAAGAGCTGCTGGCCCTGTTCCCCTCCAATAATAGAGAGATGCCACCCCGCCTGGAGACCAAGGACGACCCGGAGCGCCTCTGCCCCGAGCTGGACAGCATAATACCCGATAAACCCACCCACCCCTACGATATGTTCAAGGTCATCAGGGCCATCGTTGACGACGGCTATTTCTGCGAGATACTAAAGGACCACGCCAAGAGCGTCATCACCGGCTTCGCCCGGTTTGGCGGCCGTCCGGTGGGCATCTGGTCCAACCAGCCGATGTGGGCGGCGGGAACTATAGACTGCGACGCCGCCGACAAAGGCGCCCGCTTCGCCCGCTTCTGCGACCTGTTCAACATCCCCATCGTCACCCTGGGCGACTGCCCCGGCTACATGATAGGCTCCGAGCAGGACTGGAAGGGCATCCTGCGCCACGGCGCCAAGCTGCTCTTCGCCTGGGCCGACGCCACCGTGCCCCTGATTTCCATCATACTGCGCAAGTCCTACGCCGGCGCCCATTACGGTATGCTGGACAAGGGCATCGGCGCCGATTTGGTCTTCGCCTGGCCCACCGCCCGGGTCACCATCGTCGGTGCCGAGACCGCCGCCAGCGTCATCTTCGCCAAAGAGATAAGAGATTCGGAGAACCCCAAAGAAACGGCCGCCAAGAGAATCAAGGAATACGACGATATCTACGAGAACCCCTACAAGGGTGCCGAGCGCGGCTACATCGACGATGTCATCATGCCCAGCGATACCCGCAAGGTGATAAACCGCTCGCTGGATATCCTGGAGAACAAGGACAAGGACAGCAAGGCCTTCCTGGCCCGGCCCTGGCGCAAGTACTCCAATATCAACCTATAGGGTGGCAATCACGGAAATCATTCCGGCCATAGACATCAGAGACGGCAGGTGCGTCCGGCTCTACCAGGGCGACTACCAGCAGGAGACGGTCTTCTCCGACGACCCGGTGGAGATGGCCCTGGAGTGGCAGTCGCGGGGAGCACCCCGGCTGCACATCGTTGACCTCGACGGCGCCGCCAGGGGAGAGGTCGTCAACCTGGATATCATCACCGAGATTGCCAAAGCGGTCCTAGTCCCCACCCAGCTCGGCGGGGGCATCCGCCGGATAGAAACGGTTGAGCAGATGCTCAAGTCCGGCATCGAGCGGGTAATCTTAGGCACCGCCGCCGTGGAGGACCCCCAGCTCGTCGAGCAGGCCTGCCAGCGCTTCCGGGAATCGGTTATCGTCAGCATTGACGCCCGCGACAGCTACCTGGCCACCCGCGGCTGGCTCAAGGACACCGGCATAAAGGCGGTAGAGCTGGCCCGGTTCATGGTGGGGGTGGGGGTCAGCCGCTTTATCTACACCGATATCGAGCGTGACGGCACCCTCACTGAGCCCAATTTTTCGGCCACCGCCGAGCTGATAAACTCGATAAAAGAGCCGGTCATCGCCGCCGGCGGCATCTCGTCGATAAACCACCTCAGGATGCTAAAGTCCCTCGGCGCCGAGGGCGCCATCATCGGCAAGGCGCTATACACCGGGGACATAGACCTCAAGCAGGCGCTGGCGGCCATCAACCAGTAGCCCCACCCCTCTTTTAACCAGTGTTTTGCTTCCCATACCCACCCGCCCAAAAAGGTTTCACCTCTTTACCATCTCTTAAACCCCACCCCCCCAAAGGAGAGAGATTAGCCCCTCCTTATCCCCCCACCCACGAAACGAGGGATTGGGGTATCAACCTCTGTGGGTGGGAGGGTGGGAAATAATACGTTCTCTAAAAATGGGGAGGGGTGACGCCAAACCCCTAATATGTTATATAATTACCATAGTCGGAGGTAAGCTATCATGTCTAACAATGGTAAGAATAGCTGGCGAACACAACCTATGTACAGTTTCAAGGAAGTATCTCATCTGTCCGGTGTCTCCGTTAGCACTGTTAGGAATTGGTTGCTTGGTTACTCTACCACACAAGGCGAAGTTAAGCCCTTGCTCAAAGGGCATCCGGCAGATGAAAAAACGTGCTCATTTCTACAACTAATAGAAATTGTTGTAGCTGCCAGATTCAGAAAAGCGGAACATAAGTCGTACGAAAAAGTGCGCCGTGCTTACGACAATGCCCGAAGAATATTTAACCTTGAGTATCCCTTTGCTAGCATGGATTTGGAAGCTATTGGCGGACACATTGTACATATAATGCGTATACCTGGGATTAGCCTACAAGCTCTAGACCAACCTGAACAATTTACGATTCCTGACTTGGTACAAGAAGCAATAGCTCAACTAGAATATGAATATGACTTGGCGGCTAGATGGTATCCTGCTGGCAAGGACATTCCAATTGTAATTGACCCAAGAATAAGTGCTGGCCTACCAATCATAAAAGGCCGAGGAATCACTGTTGAAGCAATACAAAAACGCTTCCAAGCAAAGCAAAAAATGGAGTTCATTGAAAGAGATTTTGAACTTGAGCATGACGTTGTTGAGGAAGCAATTCGTTTTCGGGAGGCACTGCCTGTTTGATTCTTCTATGCGACGAGGATGTTGGCACAAGTATACCCAAAGCTCTCCATCTTGTTGATTGCGAGACTAGGTACATGCGTCAATTAGATTGGGCTGGGAGACCAGATGTAGAGTGGCTAGCTGAAGCTGGTCAAAATGGATGGCTGGTATTTAGCTATAATAAGAAAATACTAAAAGTTCCAAGTGAAAGAGAAGCCATCATTCATAATAAAGTAGGCATTATCTTCCTTACAAATGGCACAGAATATATACGTACAGTTTTAAGATTGTTGCTAACAAAGTGGGATACTTTTGAATTGCTCTGGACTACTGTTGAGAGACCCTTCGCCCGTTTCTTATCTCCTAATGGACGCCTGAGTAACAAATACAGAGATTATCAGTTATAAGAATCAGATACTCGTCTTTAGGTTCTTTAGGTATATATGTTATATAATGGTGGAAATGCTGAAAGATATAAAATTCAATAAAGACGGCCTCGTCCCGGCCATCGCCCAGGATGCCGATAGCGGCGAGGTGCTAATGCTCGCCTACATGAACGAAGAAGCCCTGCGCCGCACCCTAAAAAGCGGCGAGGCCTGGTTCTACAGCCGCAGCCGGAAAGAACTCTGGCACAAGGGAGAGACCTCGGGCAGTATCATCAAGGTGAGAGAGGTCTGGAAAGACTGCGACAGCGATACCATCCTCATCAAGGGCAAGGCCGCCGGCCCGGTCTGCCACACCGGCAATAAGACCTGCTTCTTTCAGGAGCTGACCGAAGCTGATGTGGAAGGCTGAGCCATTTCCCCGGCCTGGTCAAGCTCAACCGCTTTGCCCAGCGCCGCCAGGGCCACCTCAAGCTGGCCATCATCGGGCTCCCGGGTAGTCATCGCCTGCAGCCACAGCCCGGGAGCGGCTATCGCCCTGACCACCGGGTTATCGGCGTGGTTGGCGCTGAAGTAGATAACCTCGTAGCCCAGGGCGGCAATAACCGGGATGAGCAGTATCCGGGAAAGCACCAGCAGCCCCAGCGACGGCAGGCCAACCAGGGCAAAAACGATGATGGCTATCACCAGCACGACAAAGAGGAAGCTGGTGCCGCAGCGGCGGTGGGCAGTGCCGTATCTTTTGACAGCCTCCACCTCCAGGGGGACGCCGGCCTCGTAGGCATTTATCGACTTATGCTCGGCGCCGTGGTAGGCAAAGTAGCGCCTGATATCGGGCACCAGGGAGATTAGGCCGAGGTAAATGACGAAGATAGCCACCCGGATAAGGCCTTCTACCAGGCTGAAGACAAGGGCCGAGGTGATATAGGGCTTAATCAGGTTGGCCAGGAAAAGCGGCGCCATGAAGAAGAGGACGACCGCCACCCCCAGCGAAACCAGCAGCAGCAGCCAGACGAACCACCCCGAAATCTCGGCCTTTTCCTCCTCCAGAGAGACATTGGCCGAATAGAGCAGGCTCCTGATGCCCAGCACCAAGGCCTCAATCAGAACAATAACGCCCCGGACCAGCGGCATTCTCCTCCACCGGCCGGAATAGAAACTCGATAGAAGCCGAGTATCCAAAGCCAGCCCGCCGCCGGGGCGGCGCACCGCGGTCACCATCGCCTTCTGCCCGCGCATCATCACCCCCTCCATAACCGCCTGACCGCCGTAATAAAATCTCTTAGCCATAATAAAAAGGGAGCGGTTTAGCTACCCGCTCCCGCCCTGTTGAAATATTTAGCTAACCCTCCAGCTTATAGCGTCGCTTAAACCGCTCCACTCGCCCCAGGGTATCCACCACCCGCTGCTCGCCGGTATAAAAGGGGTGGCACTTGCTGCACAGCTCAACCTTTAGCACCTTCTTGGTCGAGCCGGTGGTGAAGGTATTGCCGCAGGCACAGATTACCTTGGCATCGTTATAGTATTCGGGATGAATCTTGGGCTTCATAATATCTAGTTAGCCTCTACGCTAACCTTCCTCCGGTTATTGCTGGTGGGCTCGAACTTGACCACGCCGTTGATAAGGGCGTAAAGGGTGTAGTCCTTGCCCACGCCGACGTTATCGCCGGGGTGAATGCGGGTGCCCCGCTGCCGGACGATAATAGTCCCGGCCCGCACCTGCTGACCGGCGTACCGCTTGACCCCCAGCCGCTTGGACTGGCTGTCCCGGCCCAGACGGCTGGTGCCACCACCCTTCTTATGCGCCACTTTCAGCCACCTCTTTTTTACGCTTCCGGGGCTTCCTGGGCTTGGCCTCGGCTATCCCCGGCCCCAGTATCTTATCGATAACCAGCCGGGTATGGAGCTGACGGTGCCCCGTCTTCTTGCGGTAGCGTACCTTGGGCTTATACTTAAGAACGATGACCTTATCGCCCTTGCCCGTCCCTTTAGCGGTGGCCACCACTTTAGCCCCGTCAACGGTAGGCGTGCCGATGGTCACCCGGTCGCCATCGCCGATGAGCAATACCCTATCCAGCTCCACGGTATCGCCCTCGGCCACGTCCAGGCGCTCCACATCTATAGTCTGGCCGGGGTTCACCCGGTACTGCTTGCCCCCGGTCTCAATGATAGCGTAAATCTCTCGTCCTCCCAAACAGGCTATTGTAGCAATTGCTATAGCTAGGTGTCAAGCGCCCGCTTCTGCCACGTTTCCCTTACCCTTGCCTCAAGCTCATCGAGGCTGCAGTCGGTATCAATGACCACGTCGGCGTGCTTTATTCTCTCCTCCGAAGGCAGCTGGGAACGGATGCGGGCCAGGGCCTCCGCCTCGGAAAGTCCGCTCTTAGTTTTAAGGCGCCTGAGCACCACCGCCTCCGGGGCCACGGCCACCCAGACCTCATCCACCTCGTCCGACAGCGAAGGCTGGCCGGACTTCAGCGAAAGGGGCACCTCTACCAGCAGGGGCAGCTCCAGCACTACCACCCTTACCCCCCACCGCTGGTAGTCCTCAAGCTTGGCCCTCACCGTTTTGTACATCCAGGGGTGCATGATGCTGTTCAGCCGGGCTAAGGCCTCGTCATTGCCGAAGACAATCTTGCCCAGCTTCCGGCGGTCAATCTCCCCGTCAGGGGTAAGAATCTCGGTGCCGAAGGCGTCAACTATTTGCTGCCGCAGCTCGCTATCGGCGGCCAGCGCTTCATGCCATACCCTGTCCACATCAATAACCGTTGCCCCAAGACCAGCCAAAAAACTGGCCACGGTGCTCTTGCCGCTGCCGATGCCGCCGGTAAGACCGATAACCCTCATCAGCTAAAGTCTAGCTAGTGACAACCCGGTAGTCAAGGTGATATTATTCCCACAGACGAGCTAGCGTGGGAGAACGAGTGATGCCCGCATCGTTGAAACCGGCCTACATTGAAAAGGTGGATGAACGCGGCAATATCCAGGTCTGGATTGTGGATGGGGCCTATATCCGCAGCCATATTGATGAAGAGTTCACCAACTTCGGCCAGCATTATCGGTACCCTTATATTCCAATAAACGAATTCTGGATTGACCGTGAAGCCGAGCATGATGAGCGGCAGTTTTTCATTGACCACATGCTGGTAGAGTACCAGCTCATGGCGGCAGGCATGCCTTATGAAAAGGCGTTACCCAAGGCTGACCAGCAGGAACGAAAGGAGCGCCGCCGCGCTGGCGACGTCAGCCGCTTGACACATCACGGGCAAAAATTACCCGCCGGAAAGGACGTCCACGAGCGGCTCTGGAAGAAGCTGGAGAACGGCGTAAGCGTTTGGGTGGTTAACGGGCGCCTGGTGCGCAGCCTATTTGATATCGACTTTACCGAAGGCGGGCACGACTATGTTTATGAATTCGTACCGGAAAATGAGGTCTGGATTGATGACGCTATTGTAGAGCCGGAGCGGGGCTACGTATTGTTGCACGAACTCCACGAGCGAAATCGTATGGCCAAAGGCTGGCCCTACAGCAAGGCTCACGCCTCCTCAAGCCGCCTGGAATACCGCTGTCGCCACCACCCCGACGAGCTGCACGACAAGCTCACCGCCGAGGGCTGGGCTTAGTATTTTCTTGTAACCCTATCCCCTTTATCCCCCATTTTTAACCCAAGTCTTGCTTCCCACCCTCCCACCCTACAGAAGTGATACTTCTATCAATTTCCTCTCAGGGGTGGGGTTTAAGAGATGGAAAGAGGCGGAGCCTTTTTGGGAGGGTGGGTATGGGAAATTAAACACTGGTTAAAAAATGGGGCGGGGTGTGATTGCCTTTATCCGAGTGCTATAATTAGATAAAGGTGCATTATGCACCAGGCAATGCTCTATGATAAACTGCCCGGCTCCAGGGTGAGGTGTGGCATCTGCCAGTGGCGCTGCCAGATAGCTCCGGGCAAGTTCGGCGTCTGCCGGGTCTACCAGAACCGGGAAGGCACCCTGTATAATCTTAACTACGCCAAGGCGTCCTCGGTAGCCGTTGACCCCATTGAAAAGAAGCCCCTCTTCCACTTCTTCCCCGGCAGCCTGGCCTTCTCCATAGGGGGGTGGGGCTGCAACTTCCACTGCCAGGACTGCCAGAACTGGGAAATCTCCTGCCCGGTGGACAACGAACCGTGGTTAGAATCCCGAGAGGTCACCCCCGAGGCAGCCATAGAACTGGCCAGACAACACAACTGCCAGGGCATCGCCTGGACCTACAACGAGCCCACCATCTGGTTTGAATATACCCTCGACTCGGCCAAGCTGGCCAAAAAGAACGATCTCTATACCGTCTACGTGACCAACGGCTACATGACCCCGGAGGCGCTGGATACCATCGGCCCCTACCTTGATGCCTGGCGGGTCGATGTCAAGGGATTTAGCGACGCCTTCTACCAGAAGCTGGCCAGAATACACCACTGGCGGGGGATACTGGAGGTGGCCCAGCGGGCCAAGGACAAGTGGCATATGCACGTCGAGGTGGTCACCAACATCATACCCACCATGAACGACGATGACGAGCAGCTTAACGGCATCGCCAACTGGATAAGGGAGGCGCTGGGGGAGCTTACCCCCTGGCACGTGACCCGCTTCTACCCCCACCACCTTATGGCCGACCTGCCCCCCACCCCGATAGCCACCCTGGAGCACGCCTGCCAAATCGGCAAAAAGGCCGGGCTCAAGTTCGTCTATGCCGGCAATGTCCCCGGCCACGCCAGCGAAAGCACCGTCTGCTACAGCTGCGGCCAGACCGTCGTGCGGCGGCTCGGCTACCAGACCGAGGTAGTCGGCCTGGATGGCTCCAAGTGCCGCTTCTGCGGGGCGGAGCTTAACTTCAGGACAGAGGCTCCGGAGGAGGGGAAGAAATGATAAGGCAGCCCTTTGCCGCCGGAAGGTTCTACCCCGGCTCGGCTAAAGAGATACGGGAGATGATGGCGGTGCTGATTGACAAGAAAGCCAAAAAAGAGGCGGTCATCGGCCTGCTCATGCCCCACGCCGGCTACCCCTACTCCGGGCCGGTGGCCGGGGCGACCATCTCCAGGGTCAAGCTCAGGGACACCTTTATTATAATCGGGCCCAGCCACACCGGCCTGGGCAAGCCCTTCAGCATCATGACCGAGGGCAGCTGGCAGACACCCCTGGGTGAGGTGGAGATTGACGCTGAGCTGGGTAAAAAGCTCCTGGCTGTCTCTAATTACCTGCAGGAGGACGCCAGCGCCCACCTCTACGAGCACGCCGTCGAGGTGCAGATTCCGTTCCTGCAGTACCTCAAGCCGGATATCAAGATAGTGCCCATCATCCTGGCCTACGCCCCCGCCGAAGTCTATAAGCAAATCGGGCGGGATATAGCCCGGGCAATCAAGGAATCGAACAGGAAAACGGTGATTATCGCCTCGGGCGATATGACCCACTACGAGCCGCAGCAAGTCGCCGAGGCGAAGGACAAACAGGCCATCGAGGCTATGCTCAAGCTCGATGAGGACGAGCTTACCCGGCGCTACCAGGAGCTGGACATATCAATGTGCGCCTACGGCCCGGCGGTCTGCCTCATCTCGGCAACCAAGGAGCTGGGGGCAACCGGGGCCGAGCTGGTCAAATACCAGACCAGCGGCGATGCCACCGGCGACTACTCCAGCGTGGTGGGCTATGCCGGTATAATAATCAAGGGCGGAGGCGGATAGTGCACCCACTGGTGAGACTGGCCAAGCGTACCGTGGAGAGCTACGTCAGGAAGGGGAAGACCGTCCCGCCCAAGCGGCTCACCCCCGAGATGAAAGCTAAGGCGGGCGTCTTCGTCTCCATCCATAAGGGCGGCGAGCTGAGGGGCTGTATCGGCACTATCGAACCGCAGATGGCTAACGTGGCCGAGGAGATTATGGTCAACGCCATCAGCTCGGCGACCAGAGACCCCCGCTTCTTCCCCATCACCGCCGACGAGCTGGCCGAGCTTGAATACAGCGTGGACGTGCTGACTAAACCAGAGCCGGTCAAGAGCCGGAAACAGCTCGACCCCAAGCAGTACGGGGTTATCGTTGAGGCGGGGGGGCGGAAGGGCCTGCTCCTGCCCGACCTGGAGGGGGTGGAGAGCAGCCAACACCAGATTGACATCTGCTGCCAGAAGGCGGGCATAGCCCCCGAAGAGCCGCTGAAGCTATATAGATTTGAGGTGAAGAGGTATAAGTGAGGGGAGAGACGGAGTTGGCAGGATAAGGGAATAAACATGAGTGATGCGGGGAAAAGAATAATTGTCATAGGTTCTGAAGGACACTCAGGAGTTGAAAATGTAGCATGGACTGCTGAAGATATGCCAAACATTGCCGACTATGATAACGTTGTTGTAGATACACATAGCCTCAGCAACTTACTGAGAAAAACCCCAGAGACAAGAACGCATACAAGGGCAAACGAGAACTTTCTTCGGAAAATTCTCAAGAATCAAGAATTTGTAAGAGAAAGGCTAATTCACCTTTTACACTCTGGGGGTGATGTCTACGCTATTTGTTCACTAAGAGAATTCCGCGAGATTAGCACTTATTCCTCCTGCGACAACTACGATTGGTCTCCTTTTGCAATAACAATGGCCAATGAATCAGGAGAGACTATAAATGTAATAGATAATTCATTTTCACATTATTTTCAATTTGTAAAGAAATGGTCATTTTATTTCGAAGAACCAGATAGTTTGTCCGAAATAGAAGATTTCTACCGAAAACGGTACTACATAGATACTAAATGGTCAACAATAGCTCAAAATCGCTATACAAGACCTATAGCTATAGCTGTATGGTACGCTACTCATCAACTTAAGGGGCAAGAGTTAATGAATTTAGAAAAAGCAATGCCCTTTTCATCGGGGGTTAAACATTATATAGAAGAAATAAAAGATGTTTCAAGCAAACTTTTTTTATTGCCTATGACCACAGAAGTAGACGATAGAGAAGCCATAAATATTATCTTAGAAGATTTTTGGGGTATCCAACAAAAAACCCCTCCCCCTGAAGGAATAGATGAAGTATTGCTACCTGGAGAAGCCGAGCTTAAAAAGGAAATCAAAAAAGAGTTGGATAAGATAGACCAGATAAAAACCAAAATAATAGGCTTAGAGGAACGCAATAAAGAAATAACCCAATTTAAGCAACTGATATATGAAACAGGTGACCCTTTAGAAGATATCTGTAAAACGACCTTAAGCCAACTAGGATACAAAACTGATGACTCAGTAGAAGACTTCATCCTGACAACAGAGGACAAAGAGGCAATTGTAGAAGTGAAGGGGAGGGAGAGAAGTATCTTGCGTGAAGATGGTGCGCAGTTAGCACAAAATCGAAGGAACTATGCTATTCAGAAAGGCAAAGGCATAAGAGAAATTAAAGCTATTTTGCTAGGCAATCCATGGCGTTTAGTGCTACCTTTAGAGGAAAGGGCTAGAAAAGAGCCTTTTTCTATTCATCTCGCTGATGATTCTGTGGTTGAGGACATGGCTTTAGTTACCACAGTTGAACTGCTCAAAGCTTATAGTGCATTTCTTGTTGGGAAAATCTCCAAGGAAGAAATTATCAAACGCCTTTTCTCAGGTATTGGACTAACAAAGTTGGTAGACGAATAACCTATATACTATCTTTACTTAAAGGTAGCCCAAAAGGGCTTTACCCCTACGGGGCGGGGGTAAGAAAGTGCTAGAAGCGCAGCTTATGTGGGCGGGCGGGTATGGGACGAAAATACTGGTTGAAAAGCGGGGGGCGTTAGCTTAAAATGAACGGGGCTAAAATGACTCTCAAGCTATTTATGGTCATCCTGATAGCCGTCGGCATTATCGCCGGCCTGATCGGTGTGTTCCTCACCAACTACGCCCTGATTGTCACCGGGGCCGTCCTGATGACCATCCCCCTGATAATGAAGATGATTAACGACATGATACTCGAAGAGTGGATACTGGCCACCTTCGAGATTATAGGCATCGCCGCCATCGCCTTCCTCTATGTCTGGACCTCGATTATAACCAGCGGTATGGCCGCCAGCGTTATCGACAGGCCGGTGCTGTGGGTGGTGGGCGGGGTGGGGGTCATCCAGCTGCTCCTCTTCCTCTTCCTCTTCCGGGCAGGCTAAAGCACGGGGGGCACAGTGGATAAAATCCAGCGTTTAGAGTAAAGTATTAAGTAGATAAGCCATGGACATGTTCGAGCGCCAGTTCGACGAACAGAAGAGGCGGGACGCCCCCCTGGCCGCCCGCATGCGCCCGGCCGCCCTGCACGCCTTCGTCGGGCAGGAGCACCTGATGGGCAAGGGCCACGTGCTTCGCAAGGCCATCGAGAGCGGGCAGGTGCCGTCTATCATCCTCTGGGGGCCGCCGGGCAGCGGCAAGACCACCATGGCCTATGTCATCGCCAACTCAACCGAAGCCCACTTCAGCCCGGTAAGCGCCGTCAGCGCCGGTGTGGCCGACCTGCGGCGGATAATCGAGGAGGCCAAGGAGCGCGCCAAGCTCTACAAGAAGAAGACGATACTGTTCATCGACGAGATTCACCGCTTCAACAAGGCCCAGCAGGACGCCATCCTGCCCTACGTTGAGGACGGCACCATCACCCTCATCGGGGCCACCACCGAAAACCCGTCCTTCGAGGTCATCTCACCGCTGCTGTCACGCTGCCAGGTGCTGGCCCTCAAACCGCTCGACGAGAACGAAATCCGGGTCATCATCAACCGGGCCCTCCACGACGACCTCAACGGCCTGGGCAAGATGAACGTCGAGATGGAAGATGACGCCATGCTCCACCTCATCAACATGTCCAACAAGGACGCCCGGGTGGCCCTCAACGCCCTGGAGATAGCCGCCCTGACCACCCTCCCCGACGATGAGGGCAAGAGGCATATTTCGCTGCCGACCATCGAGGACGCCATCCAGCACCGGGCCCTGCCCTACGACAAGGAAGGAGAGCACCACTTCAACCTAATCTCCGCCCTGCACAAGTCAATGCGGGGCTCCGATCCCAACGCCTCCCTCTACTGGCTGGCCCGCATGCTCGAGTCCGGGGAAGACCCGCTATATATTGCCCGGCGGCTGGTCCGCTTCGCCTCGGAGGACGTGGGCATGGCCGACCCGCAGGCGCTGGTCATCACCGTGGCCGCCCAACAGGCCATCCACTTCATCGGCATGCCCGAGGGCAACCTGGCCCTGGCCGAGGCTGTGGTCTATCTGGCCACCGCCCCCAAGAGCAACTCGCTCTACATGGCCTACTCGCAGGTAGAGGAGGAAATCAAGAAGGGGCCGGCGGAGGCGGTGCCGCTGCACCTGCGCAACCCGTCAACACCGCTGATGGGTAAGATGGGCTACGGCAAGGGCTACAAGTACGCCCACAACTACCCGGGGCACATCGTCCAGCAGCAGTATCTGCCCAACTCCCTCCAGGGCCGGCAGTATTACAACCCCAGCGACCAGGGCTATGAGCAGCAGGTCGCCGACCAGCTCCGGGCCTGGCTGAAGAGCATCAGCCCACCCAAAGAGACCAAGAGGAAAAGGCCGGATTGAAGCGGCTCCACATCAGCTTCCCCTCCGGCGAGCTTACCCTGGAAGGGGTCTGGCACTTCCCCGATAGTAACGGCCCTCTGCCGGCGGTTATCGTCTGCCACCCCCACCCCCTCTACGGGGGGAGCATGTCGGCCAATGTCGTCTTTTATATCTGCCAGGCGCTGGCCGAGGCCAAGATTGCCGCCATCCGCTTTAACTTCCGGGGGGTGGGCAAGAGCGGGGGGAGATTCGGCAGGGGCCAGGCTGAGCAGGATGACGTCCGGGCGGCGCTGGCTTTGGTTCTGTCCACCGACAACATCGACCCACAGAGAATCGGCCTGGCCGGTTATTCCTTCGGCGGCGGCGTGGCCGCGGCGGTGGCGGTCAGGGAAGAGAGGATAAAGATGCTGGCGCTGGTATCGCCGGCGCTGCTGGACAGCGGCGAGCCGCTCAAGGGCTATAACAGGCCCAAGTTTATCATCATCGGCGAGAATGACGACGTAATAGCGCAGCAGGAGCTGCGGGCGCTTTTTGAGACAATCCCCGAACCAAAGCAACTGGAGGTTATTCCCGGGGCCGACCACTTCTGGGAGGGGTTCGTTGATGAGATGGCCGAGAAAGTGACCGGGTTTTTTAGGGATGGGCTCTAATCGGGGCGGGTTGACATATAATCTGCCCTAAAGTATACTGGTGGGGCTGACGCGGGGTGGAGCAGTGGAAGCTCGTTGGGCTCATAACCCAAAGGTCGCTGGTTCGAATCCAGCCCCCGCTACCAAAGAAATTTAGAGGCACAGAATATTATCTGTGCCTTTTATTATAATGCTAAATAATTCCCCGCAGGAAAAAGGGCAGTTCACCATTTACCAGTTTTGTAACGGGCTATCCCCATAGCGATAAGACCAACACCAAAGCCAATAATAACTGCTGCTGGCATAAGATTAAACCCTATCCCAACGCCCACTCCAATGATAAGACACCCAACAAATATGAAACTACCTAAGCCTGCTTTCTTGGAGTCTTGTGAATTTTTAGTCAATACTCTTCCTCCAGAGGACATTTTCCCTTTGAAAATTACCTGATTACTATTTACCTAGCTATGCTAACACGCACATTTACCAACCGTCAATACTCCCCGCCCCTCGCCCTTTCCAATCCGACCCCCGCTACCAAAGAATTTTAGGGGCATCGCTCTTGGCGGTGCCTTTAGTTTTGCCCCTGAGAAGATTTATAATATCGCCATAAAAGGGGCACTGACCCCCGGTCTTTAACCCGATATAGCTGCCATCAGGAGGTAACGAGTGCCGAAGCATCTAGTATTTGTCTGCGCGGTTAACCGGTTCCGAAGCGTAGTCGCCGAGTATTACTTAAAGGAGATTATCCGAAAAAGGAAAGACGGGATTAAGGAAATCAGGGTAAGTTCAGCCGGAGTTGGCTTAAGCCCGGAAGACCGTCAGCTGCTGGCGGCCCACGGCCAACACTGGGACAGGCCGGTCTTCGGGCTTCCCCCCTATCCCTATGCCATTGAAAGCATGAAAAGACGGCAGATAGACATCTCCGGGAGCCGGTCAAAAGAGCTGACCAGGGCCATGGCGGACGGGGCCGACCTGATAATTGTCTTTCAGGATAGCCAGCGAGACCAGATTTGTTCCCTCTACCCGCCAAGCCAGGGGAAGGTCTATACCCTTCAGGGGCTGGTAGGCTATGACGGCTATCTGGTCAACACTGACTACTCGTTACCCGGCACTGTCCCCAATCCGGAAACAAAGGCACTGACTATGCCTGATTCCTGCCTGGAGGGAACCATTACCGAAATCACCCATATGCTATGGTGGGGCCTGGACCGGATTATTGATTTACTCAAAAGTTGAACAGCATTTTGGCTGGCACCGCCAGGAGAAACCTTAAGGGAGAAGGGCCAAGGTAAAAATTGTGGTTTTTTAACACGTTACCAAAAAATTTGTTAAAATAAAATCATTGACAAAACCTGGCTACAGTGCTATAAAGTGGGCAACATATGCTCCGCTACCGTATTCAAATTTGACCAGGGGTTTTTAGCCCCCATTAAGGAGGTGATGAGTGAGTTGAAATTTGGCAACAGCCAAACTAAGAAGGAGGAGAAATAATGTCAAAGAAGTTGTTATTCATCCCCTTGGCGCTTTTGTTAGCCGCGAGCCTGGTGGCTATAGGCTGTCCGAGCACCCCAACCACGGCCCCGCCAACTACGGCCCAACCAACTACGGCCGCACCAACGACACCAGCCCTACCAGCCAAAGATGAGATAGTCCTGGGACAGGCAATCGCCTTATCAGGCCCTTATGCGCTGGGCGCAGGCATTACCCAGGTAGCCCCTGATGACATGTGGATTGAAGAGGTCAATGCCGCCGGCGGTATATATGTAGAAGAGTACGGCAAAAAACTGCCCCTGAGGCTAATCAGATACGACGATACCAGTGACATCGGGACCCAGGTCAAACTGACCGAAAAATTGATCCTGGACGACAAGGTTGACTTTGTCCTCGGCCCCTGGAGCACGGCCATGTGGTTTGCCATAGCTCCCACGGTAAATGAATATAAGTACCCCGTAATCGCGCCTACGGTTGATTCCCTGCAGCTCAGGGCAATGTGGGAAGAGATACCATACCTGTTTATCCACCTGAACCAGCCCAAGGAAAAGGCGGAAGCTATGGTAGAGATGTCCCTGGACCTGGGAATCAAGACCATGGTGGTCGGCGCTCTCCAAGACCTGCACGGCATTGAGTATGCCCAGGGTGTGGTGCCTCAGCTAGCAGCAGCCGGGGTTGAAGTGCTCGCCTACAAGAGCTTCCCAATCGGGGTTAAGGACCTGTCCCCGATGCTGAAAGAGTTTAAGTCGCTCAATCCCGATGCCATGTTTGTCTTCTCCTATCCCGATGAAAACTTCCTCCTCACCGCCCAGTCAATTGAGGTCGGCTTTAACCCCAAGCTCTTCTTCGCCTCTATTGGCATAGCCTTCTCCCCCTATAGAGAGATCTTTGGTGCCGAGACAGTGGAGGGAGTTATGGGCGCCGGTGCCTGGCACCCCTCTGTCCCCTATACCGGAGCCGCGGAGTTCTGGGACAGGATGACCGCCTATGTGGGGCCCGAAAATACCGACTGGCTGGGCAATGCCTACTGTTACTCGGCAGTCCAGGTCCTGGAGCAGGCTATTGAGGGGGCGGGAACCCTTGACCGGACCAAGGTAAGGGACTACATAGCCAGCGCTACCTTTGACACCGTGATTGGCCCGGTATATTATGAAAAGCAGCTCAACATGCAGGTGCCCGGCCATGTTGGCCAGTGGCAGAACGGGGAGTTTCAAATCGTAGCGTCTAAGGAAAAGGCCACCGCCGACATCATCTACCCCAAGCCACCGTGGCCTACTCCATAGCCAAAACCGGTTTAAGCGTAACTAAGCAACCGTAGTAAGTTAAGCGGGCTATATAAAAGATGCGAAGGGTAACCACCCCGGGGTGGTTACCCTTCGTAGAGAATTGTTCTGCATCTTTCAGATAGCCTGTGCCCATTGACCACTAAGGCCAGGAAGTTATCATGCTCACAACAGTCCTGGATATACTAATTGGTGGACTAATAACGGGCGGCATCTATGCCGTAATCGCCGTGGGCTTAAGCCTCCAGTACGGTGTTGGGAGAGTGCTGAATGTTTCCCACGGCGAGTTCATCATGATAGCGGCTTTCATCACCTACTCCCTCTATACACTCTTTAATATTAGCCCACTGATTTCTCTGCTCATCTGCGGCCCTTTTCTGTTCATAATCGGTTTCCTAATCCACCGGTCACTCTTTCAGTACCTTAGGGACACCTCGGAATCAATGGATATCTTTGAGGGCAATTCTCTGTTAGCCTCTTTCGGTCTACTCTTTATCATCCAGAATATAGCCTTGTTGATATGGAAGGCCAACGTCAGGGGATATACCTATTTAGTTCATTCGGTCAATATTGCTGGGGCCGTATTTACCACCAACCGCTTAATAGCCCTCTTATTCGCCGCTGTCATCGGCGCAGCTTTCTATCTGTTCCTAACACGCCTCCGGATGGGTAAGGCTATCAGGGCAGCCGCTCAAGAACCGACCACAGCCGGCTTGAGCGGGGTAAACATCAAACAGGTGCTAGCCATATGTTTTGGCCTGGGTGCCCTGATGGCTGGTTTTGCCGGGGTACTTGTCAGTATGCTCTACCAGATTCAACCGACCATGGGCATGGAATATACCATAATCGCCGTCATCGTGGTTGTCCTTGGGGGACTGGGCAGCATCACCGGCAGTCTAATCGGCGGTTTTATCCTGGGCCTTATCGGCAGCTTAGTGACCTATTTTGACCCGGCCCTTTCCCTGGTGGCCTACTATGCCATCTTCATACTCCTGCTGATGGTAAAACCTACCGGCATTATGGGGAAGTAGAGAAATGGATTTAAGCCAATTTAAATCAAGAAGGTTCCTGGTACCGGGGCTGATTATTCTCGTCTTATTAGTCCTGCTGGCTACTTTGCCCTTCTACGGCTCGGACTATATTGTCATACTGCTGACCGCAATTCTAATGTATGTCATTATCACGGTGAGCTGGACCATCTTCTCCGGCCCCACCCGCTATATCTCGCTGGCATCGGCCGCCTTCTTCGGAATCGGTGTATACACTATGGCGCTACTGGGAAAGGTCCTGCCCCTGGCGGCCGTTATCACCATTGGTGCTTCAATCAGCTTTATACTGGCCCTTTGCATCGGCCTGCTGACGCTGAGGCTGAAGGGCATGTATTTCATCATATTTACCTTCGGCATCAGCGAGCTAATCAAGAATTTTCTCCTCTGGTACGAGACCAACTTCACCCTCACCGTCGGTCGGTGGGTTATCAGAATAGACCACGACCAGGTCTATTACATCATGCTGGCCATTTTTGTGGTCTTAATGCTCACCACCTACTTTATCCGAAACTCCAGATTTGGCTTAGCCCTGGAGAGCATCGGGCACAGTGAGGAGGCGGCCGCTCACCGGGGCATTAATGTGACCTGGGTAAAGGTTATCGCCTTTGCCATCAGCGCCCTCTTCATGGGGGCGGTCGGGGCCATCATGGCCACCAGATGGGCCTATGTTGACCCCAGAACTTCCTTTAATCCTCTCCTCTCTTTCTTGCCGGTTATGATGGCCATCTTTGGCGGCATGGGGCAAATTTACGGTCCCATCCTGGGTGCCGCTATTTTTGCCTACCTGGAAGAATTTCTAATAACCGAGTTCCCTTACCACTACATGCTCATTTTCGGCTCGGTGCTGGTGATAGCTATACTTTACCTGCCCAACGGAGTGGTAGGACTGATACAGAAGCTGTGGCGACGAAGAAGGATAAGAGCCCCGGCACCCTGAGGCTTCCCTTTTTAGTGCAGGTATTCGCCGGCGTTAACGGCCAGTGTCTGACCGGTAATCTTGTCAGCTTCGCCAGAGGCCAAAAAGAGCACCGCCCCGGCCACATCATCCGGCTCTACGCGTTGGTGGATAAGCTGCTTGGTGGCCACCAGTTCCTGATAAAATTCCTGGGAATAGGCACCCTGCATCGCCTCGGTCATGACCAGGCCGGGGGCCACCGCGTTGACGGTGATATTGAAATCACCCAGCGCCGTGGCTAGGCCACGGGTCATGGTGAGCACGCCGCCCTTGGAGGTGCTGTAGTGAATGAAGTGGGGCAAGCCGCTGAAGGCAACGGTTGAGGCCATATTGACGATTTTACCCCCGCCCTGCTTCTTCATGTAGGGCATAACCGCTTTAGAGCACAGGAACACGCCCTTAATATTGACCGCCAGAATCCGGTCCCAGTCCGCGGCCGTTAACTCTTCCACCGGCTTGACGAAGTCCTTTACCTCGATAGTGCCGATAACGGCGGCGTTGTTGACCAGAATGTCTATCCGGCCAAAGCGCTCGGCGGTCTTTTTGGCCATCTCTGCGGTATCTTCCTCACTGGTAACATCGACTTTTATTGCCAGCGCCTCGCCGCCGATAGCTTCTATCTCCGCGGCAACCGGGGCGCAGTCAAGGACATCGCAGACGGTCAGTTTAGCGCCCTCTCTAGCGAAACGGAGGGCGAAGACCCGCCCCATGCCCCGGGCGCTGCCGGTAATGATAGCTACCTTGTTCTTTAACCGCATATCTTTACCTCCAGAGAAGCGTCTGCCACTACCAATATAACATATTTCCCGCTTTGCCCAACAGAGGCCTAATATGCTATAAATACTAGAATACTGTGGAAATACTGAAGCAAATTAAATACAAACCGGCCCGGGTGGCCGGGGGCTATACCGACCGCATCTTAAGGATAGACCTGACCGGCCGGGAAATTAACGTTGAGAAGCTGCCATCCGATTTTAAGGCTAAATACACCGGGGGGCGGGGCTACGCCCTTAAGCTCATCTGGGACGGCACCACCGGGGAGACCCGATACCAAAGCCCGGAGAACATCCTGGTCATGGCCAGCGGGCCGCTGGGCAACGAGCCGGGGTTTCCGGGGACGGGCAAGTTCATCGTGGGCACGATTTCGCCGCTGACCGATACCTTTATCGACTCCAATGTCGGCGGGCACTTCGGGCCGCTCTTAAAGCTGGCCGGCTTCGACGCCCTGGCCGTAACCGGCC
>Ga0315548_1000295_pt1 | contig 46810 bp, 46 predicted proteins | sample SalMarSW160110MG_2_FD_202540 | JGI IMG/M metagenome (GOLD analysis project Ga0315548, IMG submission 202540) | Salt marsh sediment microbial communities from the Plum Island Ecosystem LTER, Massachusetts, United States - Salt Marsh Sediment SW1601-110 ... | reverse complement strand
ATGATGGAAAAGGAACCGCCAGAGCCTGAAAATCCCCTTGGAATCGTAGTGATCGGAAATCTTGAGGGTGATCATGTTCACCAGTCAGCCAAAGAGATGGTTAGAAAAGCGCTCAAGAGGGCTCAGTTCAAGACTGTGGATCTCGGTAAAGGTGTTTTGGCTGATGTGTTTGCATCTAAGGCAAAAGAACTGAATGCCGACATTATAGCACTTTCAATCAATACTAGTCCTGCTAGAGACAATCTACCAAAGTTTTTTTCTGCGATCAAAGCCGCTGGCTTAACGGGTAAGGTCACAGTTATGATAGGTGGTGCGGCTGTAGAAAAAGAAGATGCGGATAAAATATGTGCGGTATACGGCGAGACCAAAGAAGAGGCCGTAGCACTCGCAAAGGATGCCATGGAAACAAGAAAGTTTAAAGCGATTAGCTAATGCGCACAACTGAATAGAAAGTTTAGATTCGAAAAAGAATAGAAAATTATCGAGGTCGGCGGACTTAAGATTGTAGGTCAAGTAGGAGACCCTCTAACCATTCATCACACAACATTTTTCGACAGGAAAAAGTGATGTCGTGTTAATTGATAGATGTGCTTCCAAGCAGTTGATAGAAACGGCTGATTTCGTTAATATGATAAAAGATGTCAAAGCTCCAAAAAGGTTTGAAATAACAAGTGGAACTTCAATGCTAATCCTAGTAGAAAACTCAATAATGTAAATAGATCAAGTAGTATGTATCATAGATTTTTGGAATAGCTTCTTCACAGCTGATATTCGAGACTTTTGTGCAAGAACTTCTTTTGTGGTGAAGTCTAGAGCCTCTTCGGGGCACCATTCAACACATTGAGGTTCACCATCACAGAGATCACAAACGAAGGCTACCCTGCTTTCTGGATGCAACTGGATGGATCCATAATCACAAGCTTCAACGCACCATGCGCAGCCATTACACATTTCCTCATCAACCATAATGACCCCAGTCTCCTCGGACTGCGACAACGCTTCTCGGGGACACGCTGCCACACATGCAGGGTCTTCACAAAGTCTACATGCTATGGCTAGATTGACAAAAGGATTCAAGCGGACAACCCGAATTCGAGATTTTGTGGGATTATATGTTTTTTCGTGTTCCATTGAGCATACATACTCGCATACGCAGCAGCCAACACATTTAGATGGATCGCCAGAAACAAGCTTCCATTTATGCGGTAAAACCATCATTCTACTCCTTCATTAAGTCCTTTTCAATTCTCTTCATGTTTTCATGATCTAACTTGCAATTTATTTCTCCCTGCAAAATCGCTAAGGCTTTCACTGCCATATGCAATTGCATGTCAACGGCGTCTTTTTTCATTGGCGTTAAAACCACCATAATTATCCAATTACATTCTAAATTAGTTTAGGGTACAGCGCATGGAGATCGTTAAAGAAATGGGCACAAATACCAGTCTCTTAGCGCTTGCGCTCGGACAATTTTTTTGCCTCAAGTTCAAGAATCCTTTTGTTAATGTTGGTTGATTTATGCCATAATTCTTCAAAGAACGACTTGGTATAGAAAACAGCAGGCCTATTTGTCCAAATTCCATTTTCATGTTTGCGATCTGTTGAAGATGCATCTTCGTGCGACAAGAATATAATGGTTTCTTTATCATCTCTGATTATGAAACGGGGACAAATTCCTGAAACCAACCCCACGTGATTTACTGTAAAATCTTTATTTTTGGTTGTCATTCTTTCAAGTATCGGTTTTATCATCTGGACGTTCTCTTTTGTGATTTCAGTAAGAAATCTGAAACTAGTTTCGGTTTTTTCTAAGACGTCAAGTAATCCCATTTGAACAGCTTGGCTTAGCCCCAAACTGTCAAGTATACCTAAAACCTCTCTCTCGGCTCTTTCAATCATCTGAAAAATCATTGAATATAAATTATTTCTTCCTTCAACAATCATAAACCTTCCTAAGTGAAATGCTGGGCATTCAATGTTAATAGAATTCCAACATGTCACTAATTCGTCTCGCTTACCCTCTAGAAAAGTGGACTCTTCTTTTTTAGCTTTTATCATCAAATCAAGACACCTCTCGAAAGGTACTGCTTCGAACCGCATCGGAACCTCGAAGGTTGACCTAACTAGCCCTTTTATCCGTAAATTGCGCAAAATACGATATACCTGCGCCTTATGCATTCTCAGCCTTTTTGAAATGTTTCCTGCTTTTTGGATGCAGCTCTTGGCAAGATAAATGTAGACTTCGCTTTCTTTATCTGTTAACCCAAAATTCTTTAGAACCTCTAGGACAAACTTGTTTGTAACAGTCAATAACTTGTGTTTCTCCCCTCAATACTTATTGTAATTTTATAAGTATAAGATTTTGCCAAGTGGAGGATTATCAACTAACGTCGTTACTTTTATCGAGGGACAAGCTTCACTTTTTCCGTAAGGGTTTGCCTTCAATTTATAATACTTCCGTCAATCATGCAAGCTGTCATCGAGGCTGCCATCTGGGAGCATCCAGTCCGGGTGCGGCTCTCCCCTCTCCTCCATGTGATACCTCACGCAACTTTTCCAGTCGCCCTTGCAATAGAGTTCAATCCACCTTTTTTGTATCCTGCCTTCCTCGAAAAACCGTTTCATGGGACAGCACAGGAACCACTTGCATTCAACCATTAATGTTTTCAGCTTTCGATAATTCTCCGTCATCTCTTCGCTAATAGAATCATTGTAAAGGAGGGCAGCTGGATGCCGCAACGGCAGTATCTTTCTGTCGTCTGCTAAGAAGAGGGTGCCATATTTTTTCGAGAAGTTTGGTTTGGAGTTGGGTGGCTGAATCTGATATTTATGAAAGATGTATTTGGTTGCGTAGTAGCCTAAGGGAGCTATTACAGACGGATTTATCAGCCTTATCTCCTCATTTAGATGCTGGGCACACGCTTGAATTTCATCCTGCTTGGGTTTCCGGTACTTCGGAAGCATACATTTAACCAAGTTGGTCACGTATATCTCCTGTCTGTTCACATCTGCTTCCTGAAGCAACTCATCGAATTTTTTGCCAGAAGGACCGATGAACATTCTTCCCGCTCTGTCCTCGTTCTCTCCCGGTGCCTGGGCAACCAACATCACTCTGGCATTATAGTTACCCTCGCCGGGAAGCGCATTAATTCTGGTTTCCCACAACCTGCACTCCTTGCATTCTCTGATTTTCTGCTTCAAATCTTCAAGCCTTTTCATATTACCGCTTACCAATCACAAACGAACCCCATCGTCACTATGTTTTGGGTATACTTTTAGATTGTGAGTATCCTGAAGGCTATTCCGCCTACAAGCAGAGCGAATAAGATTTCGAAAACGGTGATTAGCAACGCTTTCTTCCAGCCGAACTCCTTAACCAACGCGCCTATGGTGGCTACGCACGGGATGTACAACATAGCCACTAAAGTGAATACAATCATCTCAACCGAACTCATAGCATTTGCCAAAGGTATTGGCGCAAAGAGAGTTGCAAGCATTATCAAAGTCAGTTCTTTCCTTAATATGCCAAAGATCAGAGCTATTCCTGCCATGAGAGGTAACCCTAGCCAAGTGACGGTTATAGGGCTCATGATGTTTGCGATTGGCTCCAACAAATTCATAACCTCTGCAAATTTGATTACGAGGCTGCCTGCAATTATGAGGGGAAACGCCATCACTATGAATTCTTGCAGCCTGAACCATGTTTGCTTGGCAACTGTTGGTAGATGTGGTATTCTGTAGTCGCTCATCTCCATTATCAGTTCGGTTGGCTCACCGGGCAATGCTTTGAACGCTATTCTTCCAAGAACAAAGATGATGATCAGGTTGATAATGTACAGAGCCAGCGCCCACTCGATGCCTACGTGGGCTCCAACCAATCCAAGGATGATGACTGATGTTGCAGCGCAGGGGACAAGAGTGACAACGAAGGCGGTCAGCAGTCTTTCTCTGGCGGTCTCCATTATTCTGCATCCTAGGCACCCTGGAACGTTGCAGCCGAAGCTGAGCATGACCGGAATGAAGGCTTTTCCATGTAAACCCATTTTATGCATTAGGTTGTCCATCAGAAAGGCAACTCGACTTAGGTATCCTGAATCTTCGAACAGATACAAGATGAAGTAGAACGGAAGAATGTATGGCAGCGCCACTGTGATGCCGCCGATAATTCCCTCCATGACTCCGCCCCAAATCAGTTCTCCAACGATTCCTGTCCCTAGAACGCTGTCGAAAGCTGGCTTCAAACCAAAAAAGAAGTCACCTAAAAGAGCAGATGTGAAGTCTCCGAAAGTGAATATTGCAACAAAAACTGCGAGAACTGCAGCTAACATTATGGGGAAACCAAGAATTCTGTGGGTTGTCACTCTGTGCAGTTTTTCTCTCAGAGGAGTCTTCAAGGGCTCCGTTATCTTCTGAATTTCGCCTGAAACCCTGCTTGCAACTTGGTATCTCTCAGAAGTGACAACGGTTGGACAGGAGTGACCGTGAAGCTGCTCAAGTTCGTCCCTAAGCTTTTCTGCAGTTGCCACAATCTCGGGGCTTACTTCAAGAACCTCTTTCTCAACCTCCTCATCTTCCTCCAGAAGTTTTATTGCAACCCATCTAACCGGGTACCTCAACTGAATTTTGCCAAGAAGTATGATGAGGTCTTCAATTCTTTCCTCAATTTCTTGTCCATACCGTGGCTTCAGAGGCTCCATTTTCGTTTTTTTCTCGATAACCTCGATCGCTGTTTCCAGCATATGGTAGATGCCCTTTCCACTCACCGCAACTGTTGGAACAACTGGCACCCCTAGAATCTTCTCTGCCTTCTCATAATCAACTATGATTCCCTTTTTCTTAGCCATGTCTACTTGGTTTACGGCTATGAGCAGGGGAGTTTCCAGTTCAAGAAGCTGCAGCGTGAAGAACAGGTTTCTTTCGAGAAGGGAGGCGTCTACAACGTTTATCACCAACTCAGGCTTTTCGGTGGCGATGTACTCCCTTGAGATCAACTCCTCTATGGAGAATGTTGACAAAGAATAGATTCCTGGCAGATCAATGATGTCTATGGTGTAACCCTTGAAGTGAAGGGTTCCCTCGGCTTTTTCAACTGTTTTCCCTGGCCAGTTTCCAATATGCTGATGCAAGCCTGTAAGCTGATTGAATATAACTGATTTTCCTACGTTAGCATTTCCTGCCAACGCAATTCTAAAATGCTTGTTGCTCATCTTTCTACATCCACTAGAATTCTGCTAGCCATTCCTCTGCCTATAGCCAACCTTGAACCCCTAACGCTGACTTCTAAGGGTCCATTGAAAGGCGCTGACTTTACCACAGTTACCTTTGTGCCTGGAGTTAGACCTAAGTCGCTGAGTCTTTTGGCGAAACGAGCGACCCTGAAATGCTTTTTCCATCCTCTTCCCGCTCTATGTTCGCACATTCCTCTGTGCTCTGAACTGAAATCTGTAGAGGTTATGACTCCAGTTTCGCCGTTCCTCAACGCAGTTAATGGCAGATTCATCAGTTTCTCACTTCTCCCTCATTCTTCTTAACGTAGATTATCGACGCTAGGTCAGGGTCAATTGTGCAGCGTTCTCCCTCAACAATGATTGCTAAAGAACCGCCAGGAACTATATTTTCAACTTGCACCCGCTTTCCAGGTGTGAGATTTAGTGTAGTAAGCTGTTGTAGCGTCTCGGTTTTCTCTTCAGTTATCTTGACGATAACGCCACCCATTTTGGCGCCGAGTTCGCTGAGAGCCATGGTTTCTTCTTCAAAGATTCCTCCACAACTTGTCGGTATCGGGTTTCCGTGAGGGCATCTTTTCGGGTGCCCTAAGGCTTTCTCTAGTGGCTTAAGAATTTCTGGAGAGAGGGCGTGTTCTAGCTTGCAGGCTTGGTCGTGAACTTCGCTCCAATCCAGGTGTAAAATGTCTGTTAGCAGTCGTTCTGCGAGGCGGTGTCTCCTCAGGACACTTGAGGCGATTTTTCGTCCGTTCTCAGTTAATTTTACTCCTTTGTACGGCTTATGAGTAACCAGTCCTTTCCTCTTCAGGTTCTCTATGGTGTTTGTAACCGAACCCGGAACAACGTTCAAGTTTCTGGCAAGCTCCATGGTTCTGGCGAAGCCTCCTTTCTGCTCTAAACGGTAGATTGCCTCGAGGTATTCCTCGGCTTGGTGGGTGACTGCTGTTTCTTCGGCGTTCATGAGTTAACCTGCCTGAAATTACGACCTCTCGTAGTTTTACTACAAGCAGCGCCATCACAGATAAACTTTACTCTTCAAACAACAACAAATCACTCAAAAACCATCACTCACCAAGCAAGCAACACCTCAACCAAGCCGAATGCTACTGCACAAGAATTTGCGGTCACTTGTATTCGTAGCATTTCAACTTTTGACGTTATGATTCTTCTGGCCTGAAGTGCCTTTGGAAGACACTGTAGATTTCTTCGGGTTTTTCCAGTATAACGATGCCGTCCATGGCGGCTAGCTTTTTGGTGTTTTCAACGTCTTCTTTTCTCACCCGTATTCTCATTTCACTGCCGTCGGGAAGTTGCGTGACTGTCACTCCCTCCTTGTAGTCGCAGGGCAGTATGTAGACGGGTACAAAGCTTTTCAGAGACATTATTGTTGCGTTACATAGTAGCGTGTCTGCTATTCCCGTTGTAATCTTTGCAACTGTGTTTGCTGTTGTTGGGGCAATCAGCAAAAATTCGATTTTTCTGCTCTGCAGCTGAACCGCAAGAGTGGGCACATTCGAGTTGACTTCAACCCGGACTTTATCAAAGTTTTCCTGCAAATCCTTAGCTAAACCGTAAAAATGTATTACCTGATTTCCTGCCTTCGAAAGATACACTGTTATTCTGATTTCGTCTTGATACTGCTTTTTGATCTGTTTCATAGCCTCAATCGTTTCAACAAGCCGGTCTCCGCTGCCTGTGATTCCCCACGCGACCCTTTTCGCTTTTTTCTGTTTCTTTTCCGTTTTCGCAGTTACAACAGCCATTTTTCCATCACACTTTATTTCTCGGTTTTGATTTCGATTTTGTTCATGGCTTCGGCGAATCGTTTAATGGTCTTCTTTAAACTTCTGAAACCCTCGTCATCTTCTTTCACGCCTTCAAGAGTATCTTTTGACCAGAAGTTTGCTCCCAGATTTGCTCCGAAGGGACCGCCGCTTACGGGTATGACCCCGTTTAGGATGTAAAATGTGTGGATTTGCTGTATTGCCAGTTCCTGTCCTCCAATTCTGTCTCCCCCAACGGCAATAGCCATGCCTATTTTGTATTTGAAGACTTTGGGGTTTGCGGCTAACAGGGCTCTGCATCTGTCCAATACTGCTTTTGTTTGGGCGCTGACTCCCCCGTTATAGACTGGAGTGGCTATTATTATTCCCTCAGCCTCCCTCAGCAGACTGTACACGATTTTCATGTCATCCTGTATTATGCACTCTTTATGTTTCAGGCAGTGGTCGCAGTGGGTGCAGAATCCAAGCTTTTTGCCTCTGACTGTAAAAAACACTGAGTTGAAGCCCATCGTTTCCAGCATGTTTAGAGCTTCTCTTAAAACGTGTTCTGTTGCACCTTTCCTAGGGCTCCCGCATATGCCGACAATCATGGTGCGTCCTCAAAGTTCTATATTCATTAAAGTCAATAAAGGTTACTAATCATCAAAAGGGGCAACACCTAAAAGCAAGTGACAACCGAACTAGCCCATATGAAAAAGAAGCAAGCCGCACTTATAGCATTGGTTTGTGGGATCGCCATTTTTGGCATAAAACTCGTAGCCTATTTTGTTTCAAATTCTGTGGCTTTGCTTTCTGACGCCCTCGAATCTATCGTTAACATAGCGGCTTCGGGGCTAATGCTTTTCTCGGTTTGTGTTTCAGAAAGAGCCCCGGACAGCAGCCACAAGTATGGTCACGAAAAAATCGAGGATATATCAAGCCTCGTGGAGGGCATCTTCATAATCATAGCCGCACTTTTCATTATCTACGCCGCCGCGGGGCGCCTCTTTGAACCTGCTGAACTGTTTGAACTCGATGTTGCCATTGGAATCTCGATGTTGGCTACTGCCCTGAACGCGGGGCTATCTTTGCTGTTAATCAAAACGGCTAAGAGTTGGGGCTCAACGGCTCTTGAGGGCGACGCGAAGCACCTGTTCTCTGACGTTATCTCAACTGTGGGCGTGTGGATAGGTCTCTTTGTTGCCCAATTAACTGGGTGGAGCTTCTTGGATTCTGTGTTGGCCTTTGTGGTTGCAGTTTTGATTGTGAGGATGGGTGTTGGGCTTGTTCTGAAGTCTTCAAATCGTCTAATGGATCAATCGTGTATAGCGGAAGAAAAGAAGATAAAGGAAATCCTTGGCAGACATTCCTTCAAGTTTATAGACTTCCACGATTTGAAAACACGCAGACACGGGAACCAAGTTTTTGCGGAGCTTCACCTTTCGGTTGACGGTTCCCTGAGCGTTAAAGAAGCTCATGATCTCACGGATCAGCTAGAAGAGGAATTGAAGGAAGAGAATCCAAACATAAACCTGACAATTCACGTTGAGCCTCCAGAATAATATAGTGGGAAAAAAGGTTTCAGCTCTTGGAACGCTTTTATGCTACCATCGCAAGATGTTTGCTAGCGTCTTCTTGCTGACCGCCTCAGCGACCTGTTTTCCAGCCAATTTTTCTGCCAGTTTAAGGGCAAACGGAAGAGCTGTTGCCGGTCCTCTGCTTGTTATGATGTTGCCGTCAACCAAAACCATGTCATGTTTGGGTTTGCCTCCGCCCGCCTCCAGTTCTTGGTCCATTCCCGGATAGATCGTGCAGGCTTTCCCTTCAAGAATGCCCGCGTCTGAGAGAACCGTGGGACCTGCACAGATTGCGGCTACTAGTTTGTTGGAGTTGAACGCCTTTTTGACTATATCAATCACTCGTGGGTCCTTTCTGAGATTCTTGTAGCCCGGATTCCCTCCCGGAACTACGAATGCATCAAAATCTTCTACTTTCACGTCGTCGATGGATTTGTCTGGAACAACCTTCACTCCATGTTTGCCTTCAGTTACGTTGGGTGTCAAGCCAGCAACTGTTACGTCTACGCCGGCTCTTCTGAGGATGTCCACAACGGTTACTGTTTCGATTTCTTCGAATCCTGTGGCAAGAAAAACTAATGCTTTAGCCATACATAACACCTCTATTGCTCTAGTTCTTTGACCAGTTTCACTATCTGTTCTATCACGTACTCGTTTATTTTTTGTCCCTTCTCAGCAGACGCAATTGTCGGGTCGCCCATAACTCCACTTGGGAAGTATCGTTCAGGGTCTGGGACAATCTCGAATCTGGGCAAATTTGGGTAATTTCGTGTTCCTTTCCCCGTTATCAGGTCTGATCGAAATGCCATCACCCTCGAAGTTTCGATGGTGCCCGCGTGGGAGTCTCGGTTATCAAAGTCTTTGCCTCTGAGGTCGAAGGCGAAGTCGTAATCCGAGCAGACCATAATTCTGGGTCTATCCACTTCTTTCATGTGGTTAGTTACAACTGTTTTGGCTGCAAGCTTAAGCGCGGTCATATGTGAGCCGCCTGCATGACCTGTTATTATCAGTAATCGTTTGAAGCCGTTGCGGATGAAGTCTTCCAGAATGTCAGTCATTATGCTCCGCAGCGAGTCAAAAGTTATCGTGATTGTGCCCGGAAAGTTTCTTGTAGAACTGCAGAGACCATACCGCAGGGGCGGCGCAACCAAGCAGCCTGTTTTTCGGGCAACACCCAAAGCCACATACTCTGCCTGAAGGCTGTCTGTGCAGAGCGGCAGATGAGTTCCATGCTCTTCTATGCTTCCGCATGGGATGATTACAACTTTTCCGTCTTTAGCCGCCTTTTCCGCTTCAGGCATACTCAATTCGTCAAACCATAATGTTCTGGTTTTGCTTGAATCTGCACACACGTTTTATCTTTCTCCTTTTTTGTTGTAGAAACTGCGTACTCTATTTCAGTCTTTGATGACCTTTAAGGTTTGTTCGTAGTAGCGGGGACCATAACTTAGGGTAATTTGATGGGATATGTTGGTTCCATTTACGACCTTCTCGAGGTTTCCTTCAACCAGCACTCGTTCACCCTGTTTTGCCTGCATTCGATACTCTTCCATGTACGAGAATATCCGTTTGATGTCATCAACTTCTGGTCCTTCAAGAATATCTTTCACTTCAATCTGGTATATGGATGGAATAAACGGTGCATCCTTGTCGTCGGTTATCTCGGCTACTGCCTTGATCCAGCCTACATGGAATATCCGGGTGAGCGGATTGTATGTGTTGACGTTTTCTGTCCAAGATTTCACTGGCTCAAACTCTGCCTTAACAACTCTTCCCGCGTCTGGAGAGTCAAAGTATGCGTAAATCATTTTTCTCCGCTGATGCCAAACATACTCCTCTAGACTGTAATTCACGAACTTCCAATCTTTCAACGCAACAGCCTTCATGCTGTCAAACTCGTTCCGCAAACAAGGGTCTTCCCTGTAAAGAGTTTCCAGCGCCTCGCAGAGCCTGTTTATGTTTTCCTTGCCGTAAACAATGAAATCCAAGTCCGAAAAGTTGGGATGATAAAAGCCATGCAGAAGCGAGCCGAACACCCCAAAATCTTTTTCTGTTAGGCCTGACTGGGACGAAACCCGCGAAAACAAATTCTGCAACGCCTTCAGCAGAACGTCATCCGATTCTTTTGCAAGCACCCGCTGCAACCCAACATCTGGTCTGCGCACTTCTGTTATGTCGTCTTCTTTTACGCCTACCAGCCACTTCTGCAACGGCTCATAGAAAACGGTGTACTGAGGAAACCTGTCTAAAACAAGCTTCATTCCTTCGTCTGCAAAAAATTTGTAGTAAACAGGCTCAGTTTCGCCTCTCCGTGCCCGAGGATTAGTTGACCTGAAGACTGTTGGCGACGCATACTCTGGGTCACACACATAGGCGCCTGAGGGATGAATGTAACCGTAAACCCTGAAAATTATGCCGTCCTCTGTGAGTATGGCGTCACGGTCTCGCAGCTTCAGCAACCAAACACCTCACAACTCAGCATTCATATTAGGAGCCTAATAGAAGTATATTGTTGAAAACAGTACTTTTTCTGTTTTTCCAAGCAAAACAATTATTTGCTGTCCAAATCCCTGAGCATATTAGGAGACTAATAACAGAAGATTGTTGAAAACTAACTTTTTTCTGTTTTTGCAGAAAAGCTGATTACACTTTTTCTATTGTGTTGGCTGTTAACCAAATCAAACAGGCTCAAGGTACTCTTTCTCTCTTGTAGCCGTGCCCACAACAACCTGATAGCTAACCGCGCCCGTTTCAACGTTTTCCACCCGCTCCAGCGTTCCCGAAACCTTGACCCTGTCTCCCCGCCTAGCCACGTTCCTGTAGTAACCAATCATCGATAACACCCGTGCAGGAAACTGTTCCTCAGACAGATCAGACGCCGAATCGTCTGGCTGATAGTCTCTAATCGGGTATATTGCGGGTCTAAACATGTTTTCGCTGTCGTCGACAACCTCGCAACTGAAACTAACGTTCTTGACTGGCGTGTACTTCATTTTTCCGTGCTGAGCATCTATTTCCTCATATTTTCTTACAGCGTTGTACACGAATCGTCTATCGTTATATCGTCCTCTGTGTTTTCGTGCAAATTCAATTTTTTTGGTGCAAACATGCGTAAACACGCCCTCATCTGCAAGCCTGTTAACCGCAGCTTCCAATTTTTTGAAGTTCTCGGAACCGTAAACCACAAGATCAATATCCGAATACTCCGAATGCATATTCAAGCCAACAGAGCCGTGGATCCCAAAATCTTGAAGGGGCACCCCAGAATTTTCGGAGAGAAGCGAAACCAGCTCCACCGTTTCTTTCTGTATGGCATCTTTGTCTTCTTTCTGGAATATCGCCTGAAGGCACTTGGCCGGCAAATAAACTCTCTCTATGTGGTCCAGCGGAACGCTTAAAACTTCTTTACCCCTGAAGGGACAGCAATACAGGTGATGTGGAAAATTTTTTCTGAGCGTTTCAACGAATTTTTGGTAGTTCTGTGGCGTGTAAAGCTTCTCTGGTCTGGAGAGTTCTATATTTCCGAGTTTCCACTTCTGCTTAAGAAAGCGTATAGGAAAATGATGCGCCAAGCTGGAGGGGATATATTTTAGGAAGGCGAAAACCCGATTGTCCGGGTGCTCATATCCAAAAACGTAGAAGATGAAGCCCTCTTTGGTGAGGAGTGTCTCGCCGTCTCTGGGAATCCAATCTTCTGTTGCCAAACCGCTCATCCTCGAAGTTAAGACAGCAACTTTGCAGCCGATTATCGCCTTTAAACATTCCTGAAATATAATGAACTAAAAAGAGATGTGGATTAATCCACAAATTTTGTGGCTCACAGAAAGGTGGAGCCACGGATTTACTGGTTAACGTATTTGGTTTCGGAGGTCACTGAAGTTCCGTCTGCTGTGATGGGGTAAGCTCCGCAAGTTTTGCACACGGTGGCGTTTTCGGGAACATTAGAATTGCATTGGGGACAGGTTCTAGCATCCGGGTCTTCGGGGTGGGGTACACCCACAACCTCTCTGTAGGCTTCATAGTAAACCAGCTGCTCCTTATCCCTGATTGTGACATTGTCTCTTTCCAGAATCTTCTTCTTTTTAGCAGCAAATTCTAAGTCAGAAATCTTCTTAGCCATATACTTGGGAAGAATCGTGGTGCCGGAACCGACCTCGATGGGGTTCTTGTCTCTCCATCGGACCTCTGGCGGAAGCACATCCTCGTAAGCTTTGCGGAGAATCCATTTGCCCCAAACTTCTCCCCTCTCCTCCTGAACATTATAGCGTGGGTCCATGTTCATGGCGAATTTCTGGACTTCCGGGTCTAGGAAGGGGGCTCTCACTTCTATTCCCAAAGATTTTCCCAGCGGAACCGAGGAAAACGCCATTATGTCCCACATTTTCTTCAACATGGAGCTTAGTTTTTCTTTGTTTCCTACGTGACGGTAATACATGTGATAGCCCGCGAAGAGTTCGTCTGCTCCGTCTCCGGTAATCAGTTTGGTTGCGCCGTAAGATTTGGCAAACTTCAGTCCGATTGTGATTGTTATGCTGTTGCGGACCTCCATGGGATCAAAGGACCCCAAAACTTTGACCACATCTGGGATTACTTCGAATATTTCTTTTTCATCGAAGGGGTTAATGTAATGTTCAATGTTTAGTTGCTTAGCCATCAGCTTGGCATATTTGAGGTCCAGCGCGTTGGCCTGTTTGAATGCGCAGGTGAAGCCTCTTATGCGAACATGTTTTGATACGATAGTTGCTAGAATGCTTGTGTCTATGCCGCCGGAAAAGAGCATGTCTTCTGTCAGGTTTTTCTTTACGGACTTTTCAAGTAGTGCCCGCAGTTCAGCGGCAACTTCGTCTACGTTTGTTAAGATGTCTTTTTTTTCTGCAGCTCCCATGTCATACACCTTTATTCAATATAGCATGCAAACATTACAGTTTTATATATAAATGTTTTGCTGCGACTGAAGAAAATCCCATTTTAACAGGTAATAAATGAACAAACATTCATAAAAACACTCACTCGTTGATTGCGTAAACAAATTTTATCAATGTCATTAGCAGAGTGGAATAAAGGTAACCGTTAAGAGACAACCGGAACACTTATTCAAACTCAATCTGGAAGGAAACATTATGGAGAATCACTCCGACTGGAAAGCGAAAACGGCATTCCTTTGCTACCTCACATTGGCTGCCGGACTTATTGTGGGAAGCATCATAGTGGCAATCATACTGCTTGGGTTGGGACTCGACTTTCAGGAATCGAGTTTTCCACTTGCCCTCCTATCTCTTCCAATCACTGAAGGCATAATCCTCGGAATCACGCTTCTGTTTGCCAAATATGAAGGTGCAAGTTTACGAAAACTGGGTTTGAAAAAGCCAAGCCTCAGAATAATAGTGATTGTATCCGTTGCTGCGGTGCTTCTTCTCTTTTTAGCTGGAAGCATTTCTTTAGTTGAAGAAATTGTTCTTGGTCCAGACCCAGAGGCGGAACTTCTTGCAGAGGCTATACTGCCCAGAGACTCGTTACAATTGATTGCCCTGATTGGCATCTCATTAGCCCTAGTTGGGCCAGCTGAAGAATTAGCTTTCAGAGGTTTTGTGCAGAGAGGGTTTGAAAACTCGTTTGGAAAGACATCAGGTCTGGTGATCGCCTCTATCTTGTTTGGGCTCTTGCATGGACTCAATTCTTTACGGGCTATCCTTCCAGTAACTGTTGTCAGCCTGTTTCTGGGTTATATCTGGCAAAAAACTGACGGAAACACTGTTGCTTCAGCTTGGATGCATGGACTTTACGACGCCATAATCATAGCAATAGCATTTTTTGCTTACGCCTAAAACAGTCAACCCAGCCTCGGTTAAGTATAATAGTGTCCTTTCGAGACTGTTGAGAGTATGCGTGGCTTCAGGGACCGTGATTTCCTTCAAACCAATGAAGACTTCTTTTTTTGTGTAGTTGGCCCGTTACATCCACCCGAAAGGGTCATCTCCTACATTAAGTACGTTCCCTCAGAGTCTGGCATCTGGGGAAGAGACGAAAAAAAGTTCAGCAGAATATTACAGAAATACACGATTCCGAATCTGCTGGAAACCTTCAGCTATCTAGAGACTAACTATCCCCATTACCTGTTCCATTCCCCAGTGGATAACATCACCATAACCGCAGTTCCTCACCGGAACATAAAGGAACATTTCAAGCCAGAAAAAAAGCTGTCTCAACTGAGGCAAGCCTCGCAACTAGATTCGCTACAGCAGAAACTGGTTAGATTCACAAGGTTTTTGGAGGAAACGAGCGGTGTTCCCGAGGAGTCTTTTGGGGTAACCGGTTCACTTCTTCTCGACATTCATCAGCCCAAATTTTCAGACCTTGACGTAACCGTGTATGGCGTAAAGGACGGCTGGCTTCTGCACAAAGCCTTGAGCGAAAACCGCTATTCTGAGATGCCTATGAAACGTCTCGAAGGAAAAGCTCTCCAAGAATGGTGCATCAGGAAAGCTAAGCAGTATCCGTTGTCACCGGAGGAAGCATCGAAGATTTATGAACGGAAGTGGAATCTAGGAGTTTTTGGGGACAAATGGGTTTCTATCCACCCGGTTAAGCTTGAAAGCGAGGTTACCGGAGAATACGACGAATCGACCTATCATCCATGTGGTCAAGTAACCATCCGCGCCGTTGTCCGCGACAACACCGACTGCCTTTTTCTACCCTCAGTTTACAAAATCAAAGAAGTAGAGGTTCTGGAAGGTCCCCAGCTAGGCAAGGTCACTGAGTTAGTTTCTTACGAGAGTTTATATGACAGCCTAGCTGAAAACGGCGAAACCATCCAAGCTAGGGGCAAACTTGAACGTGTCACAGAAAAGGGAACTAGCCGAGAACATTATCGCGTTTTGGTAGGTTCTCCTGAAGGCCAAGGCAACGAATACATAAAATTGCATGGTTAGCCGCAAAATAAGGTGGGCTACTCCAGATTCAACACTTCTTTCAGAACGGCTTGATAAGGACCAAGCTTGCCTCCGTAATTTCCTGCCGTAATCTTCACAACGCCCGGAACCTTCACAGCAGCCTTTATTCCCTCAGCCATAGCCTTTTTTACAGTTTTCTGGTTCAAACCGTTTATCACTATCTCGTAGACGCTCCCCACATTATCGGGAACTTTAGAGTCTTGCACCAACTTCCTGATGGTGGGACAGTATGGATGATTGGTGGATGCTGGAAGCTTGTAATTCAGTGATCCCACCTTAGATCCTGCCCTGCAGAGACCGCCTGGAAAGGGCATAATTGCACCTCTAACATTCTGGCTGATTGCTTCTTTGGCATCCTCTGATGCTTTGAGCGCAGTCTCCCAGTCCTTTGCCAGGATGAGCATGTTTCCGCTGGCAACAGCCCTCATGATGCCGAAGTCGTCTTCGACGATGAATTCGCCCTCCATAACTGGGATCCGCCAAACTTTTCTTCCCGCAACCTTGGCTTTCTTTTGGAAGCCGTCTCCGAAGAGGCGTAGGCTTCTTCCTATCTTCACTCTGCGTTTAGCTGTGGGTAGACCGTCGAAGGCTGCTGTTGTGGGGCATGTCATGATGCATTGTCCGATTCTCAGGCTCATCTGGTGCTTTAGTTCACCTCTTGAGCTGTGGTAGATTTGGATTATGGCTCCTGGGCGTCCGTCTGGCGTTTCTTTGGGAGATACGAGAGTTTCTACTGCCGCTTCTGCTGGTGACATAATAATTGAGGATGCGAAGCCAGCTGCGGTTCTTGCCGCGATTAAAGCCCATTTCTCGTTAGCGGCTGTTATCAATACTCTGCCTGCCCACATGGGAAACATTTCGGCGAATGTATCCTCTATTATTGTTCCGTTTTCTAGAATGTATCCCCTTTCGTCTTTTTTGACTACTTTAAGTTTTGTCATCTTATTCTGGTCTCCATGCTTTCTTTCTTCTGAACAGCTTTAGGTCGTTTCACCGATTTTGGTGTCTGTCACATATTCAAATCCCTGTTCTATAAGTTTTGTTATTTTTTCAATTGTTGTGGCTGGCTTTGATTCTTCGGTTCTGTGTCCTGTAGGCTAACCGTGTTCTGATTGTGCTGTATCCAAGGGTGATTGGTCACGCTTTTGTGCGCCGCAAAACTTGCCGATAAACCGGGTTTCGAACAGAAAGACGATGGTAAGGTAGATGAACATCCAAGCAATGAAAAAGAATTCTCCATAGAACTCGTGGAACAGTTTAGCTGGTGAGCCACCGCTGTTGATTCCTATTACATAAATCGTTACTATCCGCAGTAGGTTGACGAAGAATGTTCCAGCCGCACCTACTGCAACATAGATGATTTTTCGCATCCGGGATATGCTAGTGCCCCTGAGGAACAGCATAATCATAAAGGAATACAGGAAGAGGCTGTGGCTTCCCGCACAAGACCAAGCAATAATGGCCGTATAGGGTTCCCCGCCGCCCATACTGACCTCGAGATATAAACCCTCTTCGCCTGCTGGCAATATTTCTGTCTCGTATCCTAAGAGATTCAGGATTGCAGCCACTCCGGAGGTGGTTATGGGAACAAGGGACTGCAGAACAGTGAATGTTCCGTTGGGATAGAACGTGTCAATCATATAGAAGACGCCCACGCCTCCGACAAAAAAGGCTGACACAGAGAATATCTTCAGTCCCCGAACTCCATACAGAAGCCAAATTGACGCCACAAAGAAAACTGCGAAGAGAACATACTCGAGAGAGAAAGGCCAAGAATGCGTCAAATACCATGTATCGCCATCTATAATGGGCACGCCAACAGCTCTTCCCAATTCCACTATTCCAGAATGTAAACCGAAGTTTAATCCCACAGCATAGACTGTTGGCAGAAGCAGGATTACTGCAGCTAACACTGTTTTTTTGGTCCAAAATGTGGTGTGCTCAGTTTTGAGGTTTTTCCATCCGAGGATTGCCTCCAAGAAAAGCAGCCAGAGAAAGAGAAAGTATGGTGCTCTGCCCTTCCATAGATAATCGAAGGAGCCAGAGTCTATAACGTAAAGGATAATCAGCGGCACAATGAACGCTGTGAAAACGAGAACAGTCTTCAAAAGAAAGGAACGGTCAATTTCGGAGAGAAGCCTCTTTAGCTGTTCTTTTGATGGGATTATCATGATGATTGTGCCTTACCGAACATGAATACAGTTACCTGCTGCGTAGAGGATACCCTTATTCCATTCACAGTAAAATAATTATTTGTTCCTCGGATGCTGACGAAGTCATTCTTTCTTTTCCTTAAACTTGAGGGATACCGAGTTTATGCAATAACGTTGACCCGTAGGTGTGGGGCTGTCACCGAAAACGTGTCCAAGGTGTCCGCCACACTTTTTGCATCGCACCTCGGTTCTGTGCATCCCGAAGCGGTTATCAACATTTTCTTCGACACCATCCTCGGAGACCGGAGTCCAGAAACTAGGCCAGCCTGTGCCAGAATCAAATTTTGTTTCTGAACTAAACAGTGGGTTTCCGCAGCCAGCGCACACGTAGGTGCCTTTTTTCTTGTTTTTCAAAAATTTTCCGGAGAATGCGGGTTCAGTTCCCTTTTCTCTCAGCACATGATACTCTTCTGGAGAAAGAAATTTTTTCCACTCCTCTTCTGTTTTGGTTACTTTTGATTTGATGGCTTTCACCTCCTTGAAGATGTTTTAATCAGAAGCAACAATGTGGATGACTACATCAAATCTTGTAATTTCATTCTCGACAAGATAATTAATGAAGGCGTCCGAAGAAGAGGCTGATAAAGTCATTGTCACAGGGATAATTTCGCCAGGGTTGAGAATTGTCTCATTATAGTCCCATGATATTGTTAGATAATCTGAAATTTCCACGGGATTCCAATCCGTTAGGAACATGTTCAATGTTACTCTCAAGTTACTCACACTTTTGACATACATGGTAGTGTTAAATTGATTCATCGTAACTTCATCCCCTTCCAGTTTTTGTATCTGAATTTCGTTCCAAGTCAGGTTTTCTCTTCTGTTTTCGCCATTTGGATCCCAATAGGTTTCAACCTCAATTGTCTTTATTGTTGCAAGACTTGGCAAGTATAGCTCATCATCAGAATGACTTAGCATAATAGAAACCAAAGAGCTAGTAGCGACCGATAGTATGGCAACAATTGCCACTAAAACTAGTGTTTTATATGAAGCTTTCAAGAAGCAGATAAAGGAGTGGAGTTGTGCCACAATTTTTTCAAAAGCACCCCGTATCTTTTTTAACCCATTAGAGTCATTCATTGAAACCGTCTACCTAATCCATGTCAAAGTGTTGCAAATAAGTGCAGTCATAATCTAGTAATAAAAATGCTGTTTCTAAATGATAAAGATTTATGGCAATCGTGCAGAGGAGCAGGCGATTTTTCTACTCTCAGCATGAATAATGTTCACTCAAAAAGCAAACAAAAATAATAGCTAATTAACAAATTAGCGTGCGCAGTCTAGTATTCGTGTTTGCGTGCTGTTTTCCATAGTTGTTCAAAGTAGTTTTGAAATAAAGCGATAAGAAAGGGGCTGTTTGACAAAAAACATTCTTACTTTTTTGTATAGGATTATTTAGTGTGGTGGCAAGAATTAATTGTTTCTTGCCGATTCACCCCTGAGATCTTTGAAATTTCTTTTGCCGTGGATAATCCATTCTCAACAAGAACTAAGTAAACCTTTGCCTGCGAACAATTAAGCCCCAAATGGACCAAAGTTTCAACTGCTTCGCTCTGGGCTGATTCATTCATACCCCAGCAGTCACTGTATATTAAAATAAATCTTTCTCACCTGTCGGTGAGTGGTACACACTCTAAGGCTTAAGTTCACTTCGAAATATAACACCACGTGTAAAATTAAAAGGAGAAAAAACAATGAAAACAAAACAATTTGCAACTCGAACAAAAATTTCTACTATAGCTTTAATTCTGTTGTTAACAGCATCTGCTACGATTATTGCTTTACCTGCTACCACCGCACAAGAAACGACATATGATTTCCCAACTTTCTTATTTGTGTCCGTTGCACCTAACCCCGTAGGCGTCAACCAAATCGTTTATGTTACAGCCACTTTCAGTAGACCCACACCCACCTCAGAGGGTTTCGGTGGCGATTGGTATGAAAACATAACCATCGAAATAGTAGACCCTTCCGGACATAAGACCGTTATGGGACCATACCTTACAACTATGGTGGGGGGGTATACGCTAAACTTTGTGCCCGATGAAGTCGGTGAATACACCTTTCAAGCCTTTTATCCTGGAGAAGTACTAGACTTGACTAATCCTGGTGATCGGAATCCCGAGAGGGGCTGGAACAGGCATCTGATAGGCAGCCGGTTGCTGCCCACTGAAAGCGAAATAGTGACGCTCACCGTACAGGAAGAACCAGTAGAAGCAATATATCAGACTCCTCCGCTTCCAGACGAATATTGGACCCGTCCCATATACGCAACAAACTGGGCTTGGGGAGAGGTTGGAGCCAACTGGTTTGGAATAGGCGGATCTGGCAAATACGATGCTACTGGAAACGTTCAGTTATATGGTACAGCTCCGAACACTGGTCACATAATGTGGACAAAGCTTCTATCGGGATTCTTCGGAGGTCAACCTGGAGCACCCATCCTCGGTGATCAGGCGACTCAGTTCTCATCGACCTCGGGTGTTGCAACCTACTTCACGCCAATAATCATGAACGGAATACTCTATTACAACCAACATTATGGTGACCAATTTTTGGTAGATGGCTGGGAAGCAGTAGATATTCGCACAGGAGAAACATTGTGGAGCAAACCTGCGGGCGTAACGGGTCAAGAGAGGCTTGCATTTGGTCAAATATTGCGTGTTCATAACGAACAGGAGTATGGATCTTGGGCATACCTGTATAGTAGCCCTGTGGGTGGTGTTATGCGCGTATATGATGCAAAGACTTGTATTTTAGTTGCTAACATTACTGACGCGCGCAGTATGAGCTATCTGATGAGTGTCGAAGACAACACGAAGGGATCACTATTAGGCTATTATACTTCTGGTGGCAATCTCATGATGTGGAACTCAAGCAAACTGTTCAGTTATGCGCAAGAGTACATGGGCTTCATTATTGGTAAGAGGACGCACACATATGGCACCCATAATTGGACAGAAGGAATAGAGTGGTCCGTGCCACTTCCCACAGAACTCAACGGTAATCCCATCAGCCTCAGCGTTGCCGCTACAACCCCTGAAGTGATACTTCTCCGTCAAGTGGGTGGTTCACTCATATGGCAGGGGGTCAATACGGAGGGCTGGCAGATTACAGCGGGCTACGACGCAAAGACAGGCGCTAAACTGTGGGGACCGATAAACCAAACACTTCCACCAAGAGAAGACGTAGCTCTTGTTGCTGCGCGTGACGGTTACTACGTGTTACACAACAAGGATAGATTTCAAGCGTATGGCTACAGCCTCACGACCGGAAAACAGTTGTGGGGTCCAGTTCAACTGGAGGGACACGCGTGGAGTAGTCTCTGGCGTTCAGCCGAAATCGCTTACGGTAAAGTCTATATCTACGACCTCGGCGGCTACGTAAATGCTATCAATCTTGAAACAGGAGAGGTCGAGTGGACCTTCACTCGCGGAAGCTCCGGATACGACACTCCCTATGGTATATACCCAATATTCGGTTATACTGCGCATAGTATTGCTGATGGAAAACTGTTCCTTTCAGAGGGAATTACGTACACTCCGCCACTGTCTCCATCTCGGCGACTTGCCATAAACTGCACTGACGGAAGTCTAGTGTGGAGCATATTAAATTTCGACAGTAAAGTTGTTGGTCCTATTGCAGACGGCTACTTAGTGACATGGAACTGCTTTGACAACAGTTTATACAGCTTTGGCAAGGGACCAACCGAAACCACAGTAACAGCACCAGATGCAGGTGTACCGCTAGGGTCCAGCGTCGTGATAAGGGGTACGGTGATGGATATTTCTGCGGGTGCGGAGCAAGAGGGAGTGGTTGAACGTTTCCCGAATGGGCTTCCCGCAGTAGCTGATGAATGCATGAGCGAGTGGATGGAATACGTCTATATGCAGCAGGCAAAGCCTGAAGATGTTGAAGGTGTCAAAGTATTTCTGAAAATACAAGATCCTAATGGCGACTGGTACTCAGCCACTGTTACAACCGACAGAAATGGTAGGTTCAGCCACATGTGGGCTCCCGCCATTGTCGGCGAATACCAAGTTACTGCGATGTTCGAAGGCTCCGAATCCTACTACGCCTCACAGGAAACAACCGCCTTTGGTGTAGACGAAGCGGCAGCAGCAGATGTTCCCAGCGCAGAAGAGATTGCGGCGACAACAGTAAACAGAATTCCAGCATACCCAGCAATTCCAGAAATACCAGCATACCTGACAATCGACATAATCATACTGGTAATCGCAGCCGTCGGCGTAGTCATCGGCTTAATAGCATACATGGCACTCAGAAAACAGAAATAACCAAATCAATTTCCCTCCCTTTTTTTGTGGGAGTAAAGCATCAGAAGATGGGGACTGAAAGGACTCAGGCACGAGACAGAACCAAAGCAATAGTAGATAGGTTAGGAGGTTTTGTTCATTTTATCCTCCAAATTCCCAAAACTCGACACCGTGCAGGAGCCTCAGCAAACCCTATTCTTCCAGATGGTAAAGCAGACGAAAAATAAAGAGGTTAGGGTGAAGGGCTGAGAGGGCTTTGAAGAGTGCCCACATTCGGCGACAGTGTGGTAGGAGCTTCATGTTTTGTTTCTCCCTTCATTGCACTTTCAAGAGTCCCAGCAAACATTCGCAGTAATGCTAGACATCTCTCGCATAAGAGTTACGTATCCACCCTCGTGACTAGTGACGTTCATATACCTCTAATTTTTTCTTTGGTCGCTAGCGCAAACTAGGTCAACTATTTGATAAGCACTAAACACCCTAGAGATGAAGACTCTTCACAATTTTCTATGAAAATTAAGTCTATTTATATTCATTGTAATATAGATAGAAAAAAGCTGTTTTTGGTTCTTTGTTGTTTATTTAATTGTTCAGGTTAAATCGGTAAACACATATTTATTTCTGTTTGAACATTAATTGTTATGCCGGATGACGAAAAGGCATTAGCTTGACGCTTCAGGATGAAATCTCAGAGTTACTCTGACGGCACATCTGCATCTTTTCAGCTCTCTCTATACAGGAGCATTGTCCACATCAGAACTATGCCTGTCAATGATTGCAATCCGACAAAACCGAAGTTTAGAGGAAACTGAGTTACCGCAAATACCCAGATGGAAAAGACTGCCCACATAATTGCGAGCCACATGAGCAAGATTTTGTTTGAAAGCCGCATTGTTCATCTTTTGTCACCTTGTCTTCGTTGAATACAAAAAGACTATGAACAGAAAATACTGACCATGAATATTGATTGCAAAAAAGGCTTTTACGGAAACCCCGAAAACAGGTTTCCATAGTACGTCTATGGTTTTAGACTAGTTTTTTTGCTATTTCATAGGCGACCTTGTAATCTACTATGCCTTTCGGAGACTCCACTGCCTGCTTGAACATCTCGCCTTCAATCTGGATTTTAAGCGGGCCTATCGCTAGGGCACCTATCCCAAATTTGCCAGGCAAAAACTCTTTATCTCTATCCGTTGATTTCAACCCTTCAATACCTAAAGGCGGCACAGCATTGATGTCTCCAAGCACCTTACATTTCTTTCCATAATCCCTAAGTACACTCAGAGGCAAAAGCTGAATCCCCGCGGCGCCAGCAGCCAAAATCACATCAGCATCTTTTATGGCTTCACCTATCTCGTCAGGAGCAGCTGCCTGCGCACCCCAAACATTTTTTGTACCCAGCTCCGCGTTGATTTTGCTGGCAACAGATTTTGCCCTCTGCAATTTCCGTGATGTGAGAACAACATTTCCTCCTTCCATAGCAAATAAACGAGCAGCAACTTGTCCAACAGGTCCAGTGCCTGCTAGAACTGTCGCATTTTTTCCTTCGAAATCGCCGAATCCTTTTTCTTTGAACATTTTCAGCATTTTTGCTACTGCAGCTGACGCGGTTGTGTATGCTCCTCTGGGATCTATTATAACGGACAGTTCGAAAGGTGGGAACAGCGATTTCTTTGCGACGTCTAGAATTCCAAGGGCTTTTTCAACATCTTGACCCCCTATAAAAATTTTAGTGTTCTTGACTCCAGCGGGTCCTCTGGGGAACATGGCGTCTTGGATTATTCGTTTCGCATCGCGGAGGGTAACGTCGCTGTAGTGGAGGATTTGTGCTTCTGGAAATAGGTCGATGGCGATCAGGATGTCGAAGGGGCTTGCATGTTTGTCTGTGTCCAAAAATATTATCACATTTTTTCGATTCGGTTTGGGTGGAGAGTCATTCGACAAGCTTCATTACCTCATAAATTTTTGTCAATGATAATCGGTAGAGTCTGATTTATGTCTTTTGTATTTATGAGTATAGATTTAATATATATGTATTTATTGATATTTGTGTGTTATTACTACGATATATGATATTACGTAAAAGTATATACTAGTCGCTGGTTAATGATATTTCAGGTGAGAATATTGAAAGAACTACTGTTCATGTTTGACACCAGCAGAAGAGCAAGCCCCTTCGACCTAACAATGGCACACGACGCTGGCTTCGACGCAGTTATACCCTACGAAAACGTAACCCCACGAGACGCCACAAGCCTCACGCAAGACGCCATGTTCTCTAGAAGCCCCAAAGCCTTCAAACACACATGCTTCTTCATCAACGGCAGAGACGTCAAAAAAGCCGAAGAAACCTTAGCTGCGGTCAAGAAAGCAATGTTTCCTCCCTTCGAAACCAATGTAATCATCGATCCAAGCGGAGCCTACACCACAGCCGTTGCATTGGTAGCCAAAGTTGAAGACGCAATGAATGCACAGGGACTCGGAGGCTTAACCGGCAAAAACTATGCTGTATTCGGAACTGGACCTGTAGGAATCACAGTGGCAGAGATTCTGACCAGCCTTGACTGTGTTGTAACTGTTGCTGAACCAAATCCAATGCTGAACTCTGACTATTTGCTTCAACATGAGGCTTTCAGAGGAGTCCTAGAGAGACACGGCGCTTATTTACACGGCGTTTCCGCACCCACCCAAGCTGAAAAACTCAAAATCTTGAAGCAAGCCGACGTAATATTCACTGTTGCAGCTCGAGGAGTAAGGATAATCGAGAAAGACATAATCAACAAATTGAATCCGACCAAAGTACTGGTTGACACCAACGCTGTGCCACCCCTTGGCATAGAAGGACTGGAACTTAACGACTACATGAAAGAGCTTGCACCTGGCATCTACGGCATCGGCGCCCTCATCATCGGCGATCTAAAGTATAAGCTGCAGAAAACACTTCTTAAGGAAGCCTACGAAACCCAAACCAAAAAAGTGTACGACTACAAATACGCCCTATTCAAGGCCAGAGACATGCTTCGCGAAACTGCTGCGCCAAAAATAGTTCAGAAACAAAGCTAAGCAACAGAACATTCAGAACTGTGCTGCCCACTTGGGCGCATTTTTTCTCTATTTTTTTAAACTTTTCTTTTTAGGTAGTGACTAATGGTTGTGGTTTGTACGCATGATCAATGGTGATTTCAGATATGTCTGTTGAGTATTCGGCGATTCTTTTTATGCTGTCTCGTATTATACACATCATACATACTGTCAAAGCCTCGGTAACGCTGATGGTGCTGAGGGCAAGTTTCTGATTAAGCATTTCTATTTCCTCTAGCCGTTCGATCACATCGTTCGAAGCGACTATGTCCCTTGCAAAGTAGGCTCTAATAGCCTCGTTGTACATGTCAAAGGCTTGATTGCCAAAATTTATGATGGATTCCAGTATAGATTGTGATAACCATAATCCTCTTCCAGACGAGATTATTACATTTTTTGCGATGGTTACTGCATGGTCGGCAACGTATTCGATTCGGTGAACCAGCGTTTGGTAATCTAGACAGTCAATAGGCTCCAGCCCCAGTTTCGTTGCCAGATCGGGATTGAGAACTGCACCGCGAAGTAACCGCAGAAGGAAGAAGGCGAGATTGTCAACATCATTATCAAGCCCAAGCACAACCCTCGCCAATTCTACGTCTTGATTTAGAAGAGAATTTAACGCGTCCTGGTACATAGAACTGGTGACTACGTGCATTCTGCGAATCGCCGTCTCGATTGGCGCCTTGGATTCGTCGACAAATATTCTGGCGTAGATTCTTCTAGAATCTGACTCCAAGATTCTCATATACAACATTCCAACAATGTTGCGAACCGCTCTCTGTTGGGCAGCCGTGAATATGTCTGTGGAAATCAAAGTGATTCCAAAGTAACCGTTCAAGTAGCAGGCAATTATTTTTCTAGTTAGAAGGTCTTTGCTTTCGGAGGGATCCACTTTCAGGGTAATCTCTCGGTGCTCTCTTTCCTTTCTTATTCCCGGGAAAACGAGTAGGGAATTGTCCTTTTGAATGTTCAGAGTTACAAAGTCGCCGCGTTCCAGCTCGGTTAATCTTATCCAATTCTTAGGCAATGAAATGACTAACGATGAACGTCCAAGGGACATAATTTTGCGTTGCTCCAAACACATCCCTCACAGTTAACAGATAACATTACGTATATGCTGAGCCCCTCAAATATATATTTCCGATTTTTTATCAAAGAAAAATTTCTGTTTATATAAAGTCACAGACCAGATTGCTATTGTCTAGACCCTTCTTTATCTTGACAGTAAAATAGTGTAGACCAAACGAAATATAACATAATTAAACCCTTGTACTCCTCAAAAAACGGTGACATCCTTGCTCAAACTCTACAACACGTTAACCCGAAAGCTCGAGACTTTCAAGCCCCTAGAAGAGGGAAAAGTGAAGATGTTCACCTGTGGACCGTCCATCTACCAGTTGCCACACATCGGCAACTATCGCACCTTTGTCTTTGAGGACATCCTTCACCGTTACCTTGAATATCTCGGCTACAAAGTGGAGCGAGTTTTGAACATCACTGACGTGGAGGACAAAGCCTTAGCTGAGGCTAAGAAACAAAACATAAACCTAAAAGAACTGACAGAAAGAAACATCGAAACCTTCATCAGCGAACTGAAACAGCTGAAAGCCAAGATTCCCGACTATTTGCCGCGGTCTTCAACCAGCGTTGACCAAGCTGTCAATCTTATAGAGATTCTGCTGGAGAAAGGTTACGCCTACCGTTACACCCACAAGGGACGCAAAAACATCTACTATGACCCCTTGAAGTTTGACGGATTCGGCAAACTCTTCGGATTAGACATGAGCAAGTGGCCTAAGAAAAAACGGCGCTTCCACAGAGACACCTACACCGGCAACAAGTGGAACAGAGGCGACTTCATTTTATGGCACGGCTACAAAGAGGGCGACAAAGTTTACTGGGACACAAGAATAGGCAAGGGCAGACCCTCATGGAACATTCAAGACCCCGCTATGATGCCGAAAAGTTTTGACTTCAAGGCAGACATCTGGTGCAGCGGAATCGACAGCACTTACCGTCATCACGACTACATCATCGCGGTGGTTGAGGCAGTAACAGGTAAACCCTTTGTTTGCTGCTGGCTCCATGCAGGTCACCTCCTTCTAGAGGGAGAAAAGATGTCTAAGCGCAAAGGCAACATAGAATATCCGGCGGGTCTCTTGGAAGCCGAATGTATATGGGACCATATTCGGTTCTTCTTCATCTACGGTCACTACAGACGAAAACTGAACTTTACATTCAAAAAGTACACCCAAGGCTGCCGTCTACTCAAGAATTTTCGGGATATGGTGAAGAAACTCGGTGTTGCTGAAGGCGGTGAACAAAAATCTAGCGTCAAAGCAAAGAAGTTGGTTAAACAGATAAAAACCGACTTTGAGGAGAACATGAACAATGATCTTCAGGTTAAGGCTGCCTTCGATTCGTTGTATAAGACAGTTTCAAGATTGGCTAAACTCAAAGAAAAGCACATGTTAAGCGCCGACGATTCGAAGGAGGCTTTAGCGAAACTCAAAGCCATTGATTATGTTCTGCAAGCCATTTTCTAAAAAGGGGGAGTGCTTGAAGGTGACGAAAAAGAGGAATCGGATAATCTTTCACGTTGATATGGACCAATTTTTTGCTGCCGTAGAAGAGAGAGAACGTCCTGAAATTCGAGGTAAACCAGTTGTTGTAGGAGCCGACCCCAAAGAAGGCACAGGAAGAGGCGTAGTCAGCACCTGCAACTATGAGGCACGAAAATATGGCGTCAAATCGGGTATGCCCATAGCAAGAGCATGGCGGTTATGTCCCAACGCCGTTTACCTCCCCGTTAACTACAGCCTTTACCAGAAAGTTTCTGCTCAAATCATGGCGATTCTGCGGGGTTACGCGGACAAGTTTGAGCGCTGGGGATTAGATGAAGCTTTCTTGGATGTGACCTCTCGGGTCAAAAACTTTGAGGAAGCAGAGAAACTGGCGCAGGAAATCAAAAAAGAGATTTACGAAAAGGAGGGGCTGACCTGTTCCATAGGTGTTGGACCGAACAAGCTTGTGGCTAAGATAGGCAGCGACTTTGAGAAACCGGACGGCTTAACAGTTGTCAGAGAAGAGGATGCGAAAACGTTTCTGTCGCCTCTGCGGGTGCGTAGGCTGTTGTGGGTTGGCAGAAAAACCGAGAACAGGCTCAATAAGATGGGAATCACAACTATTGGTGATCTGGCAAATTATGATGCGTCTGTTTTGGCAGAAAAGTTTGGTGTTTCGGGCACTCAGTTGTATCTTTCAGCGCAGGGAATCGACAACAGCGAGGTTCAGGAACGGTGGGAACGCAAGTCTATGAGCCGAGAAATAACTTTTGAAGAGGACACATCCGATTATACCCTTATTTTTGATATTTTGGATGCCATCTCAGAAGATTTGTATCAAGAACTTACGGCTTCCAAGTTCGCTTTTAAGACAACTACAGTGAAGATAAGATACGAAAACTTTGAAACCCACACCCACGGCAAGAGTCTGCCCTTCTTCACAGACCAGCTGAAAGATATAAAGAAGACCGCAAGAGACCTTGTGCATGATTATTTGCGTCCTGACAGAAAAATACGTTTGATAGGTGTTAAACTCTCAAACCTGTTCTCAACCAAGAAGCAGACGAGATTAGCTGAATAATGACTTGCTCTCAAGTTTTATATCATAAGACCTTCTATTGAATGATTAACAGGGAGGGACGAGTTTTGAGTGAGGGGTGGATTCGAGTTTCTGAGAGAATCATTGATCAGCTGAAACGTTTTGAGGATACTAAAGGTAAAGACCGTTTGGAGCTAGTTGGGTCCATGCGATTTGTGTTGGGCGTGTTACAGAGAAGCCTGATCGGCTGGACGCAGTGGGTTGGCAACCTGGACATAATGACTATTTTTTCGCAAGAGGACTTGGAGACGATGACCAAAACACTATCTAAGTTCAGTCGGTCCTTCGTAGAATATGACCTAAAGATGACCAGTTTAGGGGTCAAGAAGGGATTAAAGTCTCCGAAAAAGGTCGCGAAGAAACAGAAGGAAGAGGGAACAGAACGATTTTACGTGTGAAACTAACATAGCACTTGCTTCTGATGCTATCGTTATGATTTTTTGGTAATAACGGGGAAAAACCAGTAACGTTAATAGGATGTTATAAGCTGTAACTTTTTCAAAGTGAGGACGATGCCAAAGTTGAATGTCCTAGTTTTAACCGGTCGCACTATTGACCAAGGAAGAGGAAAAGAAATGGGAAAACTTTCAGACGTATACTTGAAAGACGTGACACAATGCCAAATCGACCCAAAAGATATGAAGGCGCTCAACCTGAGACAAAACGCCAACGTTAAAGTCACCACAAAGTTTGGGAGTGTTGTCCTGAAAGCCGTCAAATCCCTTAGAGGTCCACACCCCAACATGATTTTTATCAGCTACGGTCCATGGGCAAGCGTAATCTCAGACCCAGAGACCCATGGATCAGGGATGCCCTCACTAAAAGGGATGTCCGGAGAACTTGAACCTGCACCTAAAGAAAAAATATTAACTTTACAGGAGCTAGTTAACCAACTTAAGGAGGCATAAAAGCTGGAAGTTATTACTGGTGTAACCTGTCCGGTCTGCGGAACTTTCTGTGACGATCTCGAAATAGTTTTGGATGACAAAAACAAGATTGTTGAAGCCCGAAATGCCTGCGCAATGGGTGCAGCAAAATTTCTGAACTATTCTACTCATCGCACTAAAACTCCTCTTATCAGAAAAAACGGTGAATTAGTCAAAGCCACAATAGATGAGGCTATCGAAAAAGCAGCCCAGATTCTAGTTGACGCCCATTATCCAATACTGTATGGCTGGAGCAACACTAGCTGTGAAGCACAACGAGTGGGCGTAGAATTGGCGGAAGAGGTTGGAGGAGTCCTAGATAACACTTCAACTGTCTGCCATGGTCCCTCTATCATAGGTGTTCAAGCTGCTGGTATATCCGGCGCTACTCTAGGACAGATGAGGCATCGTGCAGACCTAATAATCTATTGGGCCAGCAACCCTTGGGATGCTCATCCACGTCATCCAGAACGATACACCATGTTCTCGGATGGCAGATTCGAAAAGAGCGCATGGTCACAGTATCTTTCCAAATTGAGAGGTGAAATGTCAAAGAAGAAGATTCAAAGAGCCTCTAATCTGGTCTTGAAGAAGGACTTCTGTTTCACCGAGTGCGAATCGGAAGGCTTGCCCTGTAATATGTATCAGAACAAGCGGAGAACCATTGTTATTGATGTTCGCAAGACCCGTACAGCAGATGCAGCCGACTGTTTCCTTCAGGTGGAGCCTGGCAAGGATTATGAGCTTCTGCAGGCATTACGTGTACTCGTCAGGGATGGAGAACTAGATGTTGATGAGGTTGCGGGAATTCCTGTTGAACTCCTTGAAGACCTCGCGGATGTGATGATCGGATGTAAACTGGGCATCCTCTTTTTCGGATTAGGCTTAACCATGAGCAAAGGAAAACACCGCAACATAGATGCGGCAATCAATCTAACCCGCGACTTGAACAACCGAACAAAATTCCTCATCATGCCCATGCGAGGACACTACAATGTAACGGGAGCAGACATAGTTTCAACTTGGCAAACCGGATACCCCTTTGCGGTTGACTTGTCTAACGGATACCCCAGATACAATCCGGGAGAAACCTCGGCAGTGGACATCCTTTGCCGCAATGAAGCCGACGCGATGATGGTGATTGCTTCAGATCCGGTTGCTCACTTTCCACAAGCCGCCTCCAAGAATATAGCGAAGCATCCGCTCATAGCCATAGATCCGGAGGTTACTCCAACCACTATGTTGGCGGATGTGATTTTGCCTCCTGCTTTCGCGGGAATCGAGGTTGAGGGAACAGCATATCGCATGGATCATGTTCCGTTGCCTCTGAAGAAGGTTGTAGAACCTCCTGAAGGCTTCATTTCCGATCAAGAAATTTTGTGTAGGATTCTGCAGAAAGTTCGCGAACTAAAAAAGAGGGATATGGATTGACAGAACTCATCGTAAAGAACGGATTCGTTTACGACCCCCTGAACCGCATCGACGGCGAAAAAATGGACATCTGCATCAGGGATAAAAAGATTGTAAAGTCAGTTAAGGACAAGGCAAAGGTTGTCGACGCTTCAGGCATGGTTGTTATGCCCGGAGGAGTTGACATCCACAGCCACATAGCTGGCGGTGAAGTGGATACTGGTCGTCTGCTAAGACCTGAAGATCATGTTAAGGACGTGGAAGTTAAAACAGCCGTGACCCGGTCTGGCGTTGGCTTTTCAATTCCTTCCACATTCACTACTGGTTACCGTTACTCTAAGATGGGTTACACAACAGTCATGAATCCTTCTACGCCTCCCCTTCAGGCACGTCACACTCACGAGGAACTGGCTGACACTCCAATGATCGACAAAGGAACATATCCTCTGCTTGGAGACTGGTGGATCAGTCTAGAGCACATAAGAGACGGCTTGCTGGAAGAGAACGCCGCACATATTGCGTGGATGCTTAAAGCTGCAAGAGGATACGCCATAAAAATCGTTAATCCCGGGGGCTTAGAGGCGTGGGGCTTCGGACGAAACGTTCACAGCCTCGATGATGTGGTGCCGAACTTCGGCATAACCCCCCGCGAGATCGTCAGAGGACTATGCAAAGTCAATACTATGCTTAATCTTCCTCACACAATTCATGTGCACACAAACAATCTTGGTCAGCCCGGAAACTATGTTACGGCTTTAGAGACTATGAAGTGTGTAGAGGATTTGGCGAGAGAAGACAGACCCGTGCTGCATATTACCCACATTCAATTCTGCGCCTTCAAAGGTGAAGATTGGGCAAGATTAAAGTCGGGAGCAGAAGACATCGCCAATTACGTTAACAATCACAATCACGTGACTCTTGATGTTGGGCAGGTGGTATTCGCGGACACAACCACTATGACAGCTGATGGACCTTTCCAGTTTGGTCTGTATCATCTTACTGGAAACAAGTGGGTTAACCATGATGTGGAAACGGAGACAAGCGGCGGAATAGTGCCCTTCACATATAAACGGTCAAGCTCTGTCCACGCCACACAGTGGTCAATCGCACTTGAGATTATGCTTCTAATTAAGGATCCGTGGAAAGTCTTAATGACAACAGATCATCCTAATGCTGGTCCTTTCTTTTATTACCCCAAGATCATGGCATGGTACATAAGCAAAAGGGCAAGAGAGAATGTGCTGAAAAAGATCAACAAACGGGCAAGAAAGAAAAGTTTGCTGCCCAGCATCGACAGGGAACTTAGTCTCTATGAATTGGCGATTGTCACGAGGGCAGGTCAAGCTAAGGCTCTCGGCTTGAAAGATAAGGGACATTTGGGAGTTGGCGCTGACGCTGACATCGCAATTTATAACATAAACCCGGAACGCGTTGATCCATCCAAGAAATTTGTGTCTGCAAGAAAAGCCTTCGACCGAGCGGCTTACACGATTAAAGACGGGGAAATTGTGGTGAAGGATGGGGAGATTGTGAAACAGGTATTCGGAAAGACATATTGGGTTGATGTTGAATGCGCACGCAATCACTGCCGCAAAACGCGGGCGCGCGCAAATGATAATATCAAGAAGAAATTCAAGGATTACTGGACTGTAGAATACGAGAATTACCCTATTCGCGAAGGATTCTTGCATTCTTCTGCACCTGTAGCTGTCAAGGCGGAGATCTAAAATGGTGATAACTCTTATCCCAAAACGTGTGTTCAAATTTCCCATCGAAGGAAAAAACATATCTCCTGACGTTTTCGCCAAGAAATCGGCGAAAAAGATAGCTGCTCTTGAAATGTGGGAGGGCAACCGGAAACTTTCCATCGGAGACCTTTTCGACATAAAAGTGGACAGTTCATCCTCAGAAGAATTGACTATAAAGATTGAAGGTAATGTAGGTAAGGTGCGAAACATTGGTTTCCGAATGTCGATGGGTCAAGTAATTGTTGACGGCGACGCTGGCATGCATCTTGGCGAAGGAATGAGCGGCGGCAGCATAGTCGTAGCTGGTAATGCTGGTTCATGGGCGGGCTCGCAAATGAAGGAGGGAACAATAGAGATCAAAGGCAACGCAGGCGATTACATAGGTGCAGCGTATCGTGGAAGCACCAAGGGAATGAAAGGGGGAAAAGTCATAATTCACGGGAATGCTGGTCACGAAGTCGGCTGCTACATGAATGGCGGGCTCATCAAAATCCTGGGGGACGTGGGCATATTCGCTGGCATCCACATGGTTAATGGAACAATCTTTGTTCAAGGTACATCACAGGGAAGGGCTGGCGCACAGATGACTAACGGAAAAATTATTCTGGCTGGTCATTCTGAAGATGTAATGCCCAGTTTCACTATTGAAGACATCAAAGCCAAGGTTAAGGTTGACGGCGAAAAGATTGAGGGACCCTTCTACAGATTCACTGGCGATCTGGCGGACAAAGGTAAAGGAAAACTGTATGTTTCCAAGACCAAAAACCCTTATCTCAAATCTTACGAAAAATACTTGTAAAGCCTCTTTAATCATTTAAAAAAGAGTAACGTAATTTGAGGGAAGTGTAGAAATTTGAAAAAGAAAGACTTTCAAAGTTGGAAGAGAAAAACTTATTGTGTTCTAAATAATATGTGCTAAACGAATGATTGCTTAGAGGAAGTAGCTTGTCAAAGCCTGAAATGAACCTGAATCTTTCGGCTCTATCATTAGTTAAGCGACTTTGTAACGAATCTATAAAGTATGGTGTCAGTGTAGAAAAGACAATGTCAGGTGCAACTGTTATAGATGCCGGTATCAATGCTAGAGGCGGTTTTCTCGCTGGCAAAATGGTCACTGAAATATGTTTGGGAGGATATGGGCAAGCTAAGATTCTCCCTGCACAATACGGTGATGTAGTCTTGCCGTCAATCTATGTTCAAACCGACTATCCAGCAATCGCGACTTTGGCTTCGCAGTTTGCTGGTTGGCGAATCAAGGTTAACAAATATTCAGCCATAGGGTCTGGTCCAGCTAGGGCTTTGGCTCTTAAGCCTAAAGAACTTTACGAGAAAATTAGGTACAAAGAGAAATCAGAAGTAGCAGTTCTTGTACTCGAAACTAACAAAAAGCCTCCAGAAGATGTGATACAAAAAATCTCCAATCAATGTGGAGTTCGTCCAGAGAACCTTTTTTTGGTTTTGATTTCCACTTCCTGTTTAGCTGGGTCAACTCAGGTGTCAGGAAGAATTGTGGAAACAGGATTGCATAAACTGGAGAAATTAGGGCTAGATCCTAATTTGGTTCAGTATGCATGGGGCTACGCTCCGATTATACCTCTGCACCCAAGGTTTGATGAGGCTATGGGCAGAACAAATGATGCAATCTTATACGGAGGCACAGCATATTACATAGTTAATTATGAGGATGATGATGAACTTGAAAAGCTTGTAAAGCTTGCTCCTTCTTCAGCATCCAAGATGATTCAAGAGGCTAAGGCACTTTCCAAAAAAAGTCCTCGTTTTCTTGAAATCTTCAAAGAAGCAGGCTTCGACTTCTATGAAATAGATCCTAACGTGTTTGCTCCAGCAGTAGTAGTAGTTAACAACATGAGAACAGGCAATATTTTCCGAGCTGGCAGCTTAGATATCGTTACTCTGAAAGGCTCATTTGGACTTTGATCTTTCATTATCTTTAATTTTTATCAAAGAAACCTAATTGTTTGTAGTAAATGGCGATATTAATGCCCGCTTTCAAAGCGATCCTTTGTAGAAAATGGAATCTTAGTATATTTTCATAATTCGGGGTGTTAATCCAAGCATCCTCATATCTGGTCAAAAAATCTCCTGACAGTCTCTTGGATTTTAGTGCTTCTATTGCAACCTTGGCTGCTACTTTACCATTAGCTATCGCATTGACAATCCCACTTCCAGAAAATGGATCAGCAGTTCCCGCAGCATCTCCAACAACCAATATAGAGTCACCATGAATTTGTTTCGGAATAGATTGTGGAACGAGTCGTGCGCCATATCTAATGACTTCCAACGAACGTAACTTCTCCGAAGTTAGAAGCTGGTCTAAGTAATGGCGTATATTTTGTTGTATTTTGGAAAGTAAACAAATTACACCTATGTTGATTGAATCTTTTTTCGGGAAAATCCATCCATAACCAGTTGGAGAGATAGCTTCAGAGAAAAAAAACTCTAGAGAATCTTTCATGTTTTTCTGCCATCTGAGGTCATATACTGCTGCCAGTGCGGTTTGATCAGGTCTGCTTTGAAACCCTATCCCAAATTTTTTATTGGCAAGTGTATTGGTTCCATCTGCAAATACGACAAGTCTAGCCTTGACTTTTCTAATTTTTCCTCGGGGCAGTCTCTTTAAGTAGATAACCATGTAATCGTCACTCCTGATTACATCATGTACTTTTGTAGAGGTCATTAGTTCCGCTCCGTTCTTTACGGCTTTTAGAGCTAGAAACTGATCTAATTTCTCTCGGTCCAAAAGCAGGTAGCCATACTTGTTGTGTATATCTAATCTTTCGTCGGGGAAATGAAATACCAACTTATGCACTTCTTTTTCAATTACCTGTTTGGGTAGGTTTATGTCGGCAAAATGGCGTTTTGATACAGCTCCTCCACAAACCTTGTTTTTCCCAGGAGAGGAATCCTTCTCAATAATTAGAACATTATAGCCAGCACTGGCTATCTGCGCCCCTACAGTTGCTCCTGCTGGTCCAGCTCCTATTACGACCGCATCCATTAGCATTCTGAATTTCCTCTCCTCTCTGCGTTTGGTTTAAATCACGTTATTTATCCTACAGAGAATACTCCTTTTTTGCAAATTACTTAGAGTATACTAAAAATCATATAAAATTATTCGATCGCATTGAAACCGGCAAGTTGGATCTCCTATGACATTCTGTGCAAACAACGATATTACCTCTTTTTAGACGTCAGCATCTTAGGCAAAAACGATTAACCTGTTCAATTGTCTTCTTCGAAAGGCGCCCGCGGTTTTTATGCTCCTTTAATCTAGAAGGTGGATGCGTATATGCGCCTATATTCTTCGAAAACTCGTCTAAGTTCTTTGACCGGATCTTCGTGATAATCTACACGTAATTGTACGTGTAACGGGATTTCGGATTGGCTTTGTTTAGCAACCAATAAGGCTGCTGAACCCCCTCGTTTATCTCCATCTGCAGCTTGACCTGTTTCTATTGCTCTCAATAATCTATTGGCTAGATTTCCTTTGGACTTTCGAAACTCTTTGTCAACTTCGTCTAGTACATCGACTGCGGTAAGCTTGTTTCCTGCTACAACGTGGTGATTTCCAATGAGATGACCTTTCCGTTCCACACATTCTTTTCCAGTGAAGGCAGCAGTTTTGTCATATCTATCTATGATTATTACTTGCCTCGATTCTCGATCCTGGTCTTCCTTAAGCATAGCTTCCAAAGCAGTTTGGGGCGAAAAACGCGACTTTAGGAGTTTTAATCCGTTGGTGTAAGCTTGAGTACATATTGCACCCACGTTTGGTTCAACGTGAGGGACGCGGTTGCCTACCGCCAAATTGAGTGTAGTAGTACAAGCGCCAAGGTCTCCTGTTTTTGAGCACCTAGCTACAATAGACAGTGTCATCAGATCATCCTCCTAAATGTATTGTCTTATAACGCTTCAATTCCCCTTTTGCATGCGCATAACACCTATTCTTCAAGACTTATCTCTTTTAAAGTTCTCCTGCCTCTAAGATAACTGGCTTATTATAAAACGAAATTTACGCAGAATCTTACCTTGCGTGAACTCGGACTCTAGTGTCTTAAGTCGGTTAGAGCTGCTGCTTTATTCTTAGTTTCTGACGACACATGCGCATCTGAGCCGTAGCGTCCTTTTTTATATAAATGGGAGAATATTAGATTTAGTTGTGATTTGCTGAAGGTTTTCGTATGGTGAGTAACAAAGTTTCTCAGGAAGAATTGAAGCTCTTATTCCAAGAAAGGGGAGAGAATGCTCTGAAGAGATTTAAACAAGCTATTTCTTCGGGTGTCGAAAATCCCAGACTATTATCGATTTTGGAAGATGTGAAAAAAATCTGGAAAGACGCGTATAGACCAACTCTAACATCCATTTCTTGCGAAGCTGTTGGAGGTAAACCCGAGGACACTGCTGTGGCGAGTCTAATGATTGCTCTTGCCGGAGCCGGTATTGGAATCCATGACGACATCATTGACAAATCAACCACTAAACGCTTCAGAAGAACAATTCTGGGTCTTCATGACGTTGAGGGTGCTTTGCTTGTGGGAGATCTCCTTATAGTGAAGGGGTTAACGGCAGTTCAAGAGATTATTAAGAAAGGTTACCCACCGAAGAAAGTGGCAGATATCATAAGCGTGCTTCAACGACATTATATTGAGATTTGCGAGGGAGTGTTTATGGAAAGCTCGTGGAGAAAAAATATTGAAACCGAATTGGATTTTTGTCATCAGGTTTTGTGGAAGTATGGATCTGATGGGGAAGCTTGCACAAGACTTGGAGCCATTATAGGGAATGGAACTGAGAGAGAGGTGGAGGCATTAGCTGGATATGGAAGACGTTCGTGTTACGTGTTTCGTCTCGCCGAAGAGGTTAAAGACACTCTTCACCTTGAAGGTGACCTCCTCCGCAGGCTTGAATGCGAAAGCGTACCGTTGCCCCTTCTTTATGCGGCTAAAGTTTCAAAGGAGAACTCTTTAAAACTCAAGTCTATTCTCGAAGGACCTATTACTTCGTCAGATATTGAAACGCTCTTGGAAATTTGTTTTGATACTAAAGCCTTTGATTATGTCCGTGATGTCGCCCAGAAAAATGTGGATGAGGGGATAAAGCTACTTCAAACCCTCAAGCCAAGCAAAGCCAGAAACTTGTTGACACTAATGATAGAGAATCTGTTTCCAGATTTTTTCTAATTCAGGTTATAGAGCTGTGTGGTCTGCTATGCCCAGCAGTATGATGCGTCACCTAAAGTTTTTGCATCGTAGACGGATTTCATGAAAGCTATACGCAATAGGTATCTCTTCATATCATCCGGAATATTTCCTGCGATGTCGCAAGCCTCGAAAAACTCAGCTTCGTCCCTGTTGTCAACAGCATGTAGAAGTTTAGGAAAAGCCGCTGAGTTTGTTAGACGATCTATAGCTTTGGCGACTTTCTTTGCCTTCTTCTCTTTAGCTTCTTTTTCCCCCGGTTTTACTCTTTTTACTTCCTCTTTGACTTTTTCTATTTTAGTTTCTGTCATTCTTAATTCTACTCCTACAACACGAAAGGAATTATATATTATCACTTTATATTTAAATCTTAGCGACATTATAACGGATCTTTGAGGGAAAAGAATTGATATGGGGATTCCTCACTCACGGTTTTAGAATTTCCGGTAAGAAGTTTTTGGCTGTATTGTTCTTATATTTCCCTTCATTTGCATGGTTTATCCTCTTCCAACAATTCTTAATGTCACTCATTCAAGATTTGTTCAGTGAAGGCTTTATTTCCAATTTTTGGATGAACATTGGTGGAGCGCTATTTTACATCTCCATCATTTGTTCCGCAATAATTGGTAGCATGATCAGTGAAAAATTGCGCCGCAGGCGATTCCTCGAGTTATGGATATTTCTTGGTGTATTTACTACATTATTATTTATGGTTAACCAAGGATTATTGTTTCTTCTATTCATATCAGTATTGGGGGGTGTTTCGTTTGGACTGGGATTTCCCTATTGTTTAGCTTTTTTTGCAGAGTCTACAAATGTTGAAGAAAGGGCACGTGTTGCAGGAGCCTTGATATTCACAACGTTTTTTTCGATAATTCTTTGTATCATAGTAAGCACAGGTTTACAGTGCGGATTAATTGAGTATGTGTTTATATGCGCTCTTTTAAGATCAATCAGTTTTTTTTCAATATTAATCGACCCGCATGAAAGAATTGTGTGCAAAGAAAGAGGATGGATGACTGTTTTTACCACTCGTGGTTTGGGTTTGTACTATCTATCCTGGTTAATGTTTAGCGTGGCTGCTGGCATTTTTACTATCGTTGAGCTTCCTGATTATTTACAAACGGAAAGCATTTCTGTATTAAAATCAGTGTTCCTATATCTTGGCGTCATCCTTTCCTCACTATTTTCAGGCTTTGCAGCAGACCATTTTGGAAGAAAAAGAACAATCATGTTTGGTTCAATCATATTGGGGATTAGTTATACAGTTTTTAGCATAGCAACTGATGAACCATCCTTTCTATTGACAAGGATAATCTCTGGCGTCGCTTGGGGAATCATATTCGTTGCCTACATGTTAACGGTTGTTGGAGATCTTGCAACTACTTGCTCAAAAGAGAAATTCTACGCAATAGGTGTCGTCGTGCCAATAATTGTATTCATGGTCTTCCAAAGTTTTTCCGGTACTTTCACCCCTTCTGTGCCTATCGGCGCGATCTCAGCAATATTAAGCATATTACTCTTTATTTCTGTAATCCCTCTTTTATACGCGCCTGAGACCCTGCCTATAGACAAAATTCGCCAAAGAAGATTCGAAAAGCATCTTAGAAAGCTCAAAAAATTGGTTAAGGAAGAAAGAAATAGAAGTGACAGTTAGAGGTTGCAAGCACAAACCATTTAATTCTTATCCACCATCTTTCCTTAGTGGCTATTCCGATTAAGGACAGGTTCAGAAATTGAATACAGGAAAAACCTTAGCTTTTCACTCATACAAAGGTGGAACGGGAAAAACGACGCTCGTGGCGAATCTCGCCGCAACCTTTGCTATGATGGGAATGAGGGTGTGCCTTTTAGATTTCGATTTATATGCTCCAAGTTTAACTGCATACTTTCGAAAGACACCAGAGTTATTTTTGAACGATGTTCTTGCAGGTGATGCAAAGATAATTGATGTCCTTGTTGATGTAAGCTCTGAGCTGGGGTTAAAGGGAAAACTTTTCCTAGGTTTTTCAAGTCCAAAAAAAAGTGATATATACGAAATTGAGATCCTGCACGATATGAAATGGCAGTATGCAGCCATAAGAAGATTTCTCGCAGCAAAGAAAGAGTTGTTCTCGGAATACGAAATAGACTATGTTTTCCTTGATACCAGCCCAGGTATCAGATACTGGGCTCTAAACACAATCGCAACGGCTGATTTCTTATTTCTCCTCATGAAGATTAGTGACATGGACATTATAGGTACAAAAAGGATGATTAAGGATATCTATGAATCGTTAACTGAATTGGGTTCGAAATACTTCATAATTCTAAACAAAGTTGCTGGAGCTTCTCCAATCCACGAATTCAATGTGAAGGAAGCAAAAGAAAGGATGTTGTGGGAAACAGAGGTCAAAAAAGATATAGGAGCAGAAGTGATTGGGTCTATTCCTTGTTTTTGTGATATACAATTTGATAAACATGAATTTCTTTGTGCTATAAATCAGCCAAAACACCAATTCTCGAGAAGACTACTTGAAATCGCTAACAAAATCAAAGGAATTGGTTAAAATTTTTAAGGCGATGCTGAATGAAACCCGTTGATGTTTTTCCTGGTTCCAGAAGGTTGGTTAAAGGAGCGATTCCTCCTTCATCGTTGCTTCTTATTGGACCATCAGGTGTTGGAAAAACAATATTCTGTAAGCAGTTCATATACACTGGTCTTCTCGTGGGCGAACCATGCATCTATGTTACCACGAATGAATCGCCAGAGGAAATTGAGAAATCGATGAAAACCTTTGGTTTTGACTTTGAATCCTACAAAGACAATAAATTGTTTCGTGTAGTTGATGGTTGTTCTTGGAAATTAGGGGGAGAATCTTCAAGCGAGTATGCTGTTGACAGTCAACACGACTATTTAACAGCGCTTTCAATAGAAATCAAAAAAGCAAAACAGGATTTAAACAATATCCGTCTAGTGTTAGATTCTGTTTCCGAGCTTACTTCACTGTGTGACCACGATGCTGTTTTGAATTTTCTACAAATCCTTACCGCTAGAATACGAACAGAAGGAGGTAAGGCTATTTGCACTTTGGCTTTTGGGGCTCATGATGATCATTTCATGAATTTGTTGCGTTTAACATGTGATGGAATTTTAGAGATGAAGTTGGATGATTCAGGCGAAGAACTTAAGAGGCTTCTCAGAATCTTCTCACTTAGGGGGGCAAAGCATAAAACAAATTGGACGCCTTTTGAGATAACTGACAAAGGAATAGTAGTAAAGAGCGAAACTGAACTCAGATGTGTATTATGTTCAAAACTGATCGATTGGGAACCAATTACCAAGATAATTGACGGAAAGAAATATTGCTTTGACACCGTGGATTGCGCTAACACATATAAGAAATTCAAAAGCATATACGGTAATAGCTTTGAGTAACACTTGAAATCGCTTAATTTCCCAAACAACACAAAAGACAAAGACTTACTTCCAGTATTAGGATCTGAAGCCCCATACCCGTGGGTAGGATACGAAATAAACGTCAATTACAGTGGGGGGTGATATTCTCAGATAAAATCGACTTCACAATTGACTGGAATTCAACCGTTTTGTTTCTTAAGCCGCCTTTTTAGTTTTTTGAAAAGACGTCTAAGCCACAAGACCGCCTCTGGAGTTCCGAACCGCTTGATTTCTATCGCGTCGTGTTTGCATTCAATATAACACTCTAAGCATTTAGTACACTCAGCAGATCCTTTTGCTTTCAGTGGACCGATGCCTTGGGGGCAAACTCTTTCACAGTCCATTTGATGTGCAAGTGCACACTCACCACAAGAGGTCAAACGGCGGCTTTCGCCCGTCTTGGGATCCTCTTTCAGAACGGGCTTACCGACTTTTACGGTTGGTTTGAAAAATGGATTGAATCGTGCAGCAAACCGTATGAGTGCTCCTAAGGGACAGATTTTTCTGCACCAGTACCTTTTCTCCCTTAAACTTAAAAGAACTGCGACAACTGGAATTGCCCAAAATTCAATTATTAAGGGCATCATTTTTCCTGTCATCTTAGTCCACGCCTTCAGGTGAAACATGCCTTGGGATAATATTCCTATTGGGCATATACTGCACCAGATGGGAAACCTAAGAATTGCGGAGCCCACAAGTGCGGTAACTAAAAGTCCGTTTGCTACTGTGGCATTTTTGTTGGCTAAGAATTTTCCAAAAGGACATGTTGGGCAGGCAAATCGGGATTTCTTTTTATTTTTCTCGTTGTTTCGCTTTAACCGCTCTTCTCGTTTCATGTTTGTCTTGGGCATGAATCGCTCAACACCCTTATCGAAGCCCTCTATAATTGTCCCCAATGGGCAAGCCCAACTGCAGAATATAGACCCTAATAAAATGATTAAAAGGAAAAAAAGTAACACCGCTACTGAGAGTGATAAGAGAAGCCACGATAATTGAAGCCCACTCGCGGGCGGGTTACCCGCCGTCAGTAGAACCTCCAAGCCTCCTACGGGGCAAACTACCCATGCGCCTGGTCCTAGGTATGACCAAGAAAATAATATCAAGCTGCAGACAGATTGACCATAGTCCAACCAAAAAAGAGGCTGCTGGGTTAATCCTCCAAAAGTTAGGCTGTACACGGGTAATCTATATACTCCGGGATCAGAGAAAAATTTGATAGGCAATATGAAAATTAGTAAGAACGCTATTTTAACCGACCATCTCAAATACCTGAGAGTTTTTTTTCGAGCGCCTTTTTCTTGGCTCAAATTCTTCCTTTCAGCTCCCTCTGATTTTTTCGCCTATTGAAGAGGACAGTTCCATAGAAATGAAGCTCTTTCCGTTCTTTTTTTGTGCAATCTCAGTTGTTTATTTTATGTTGTATTAAAGATTTGTCGAAGCATATTCAATAATTCTTTGAGAATAATGCTCTATCGGGGTGGGTTAATCTTTAAGATTTATGTGTGATTGTTTTTAAATGAGAATTGACGAGTGGGAACTTCAAAGTGTGGTCTTTGAAGTCAAATTAGTCTTATGCGCGCACGCATAAGTTTTTATCTTCTAAAAAATTATCGGCTAACAGATTTGATATATGATCATGGATTAGAATAATAAAACGATAGACTTCAATTTTTCAAGGTAATTTATCAATACCTAAAATTTTACCATTAAGTAAAGATTTCCTTGCCCATCTCGTGCTCCAATACCTATTGTATCATTGGCAGGAACGATTTTTTTATTAGGAAAAATTTCTTGTATAGTGTTAACACCACAATCGCAAGCTAAAATTACCAAAATATCCGCGTCTAATGTTGGTCTTTTTATTAAATCAATGTTGCAAGCCATCGGAACTAAAGCCGTGTTTACTACCGCATATCCATCATTCTTTAGTCTCTCTGCCAATTCTTCCATCTTTTCCTTTCCCCCGGTTTCACAAACTCTAGCACAGGAATTACAAGAAACGATTCCAATCTTTTTCCACTTTTTGAGGTTACCTTTAACAATCCCGTAGGGTTTAGAATTCGTAATAATCATCTCATCACCCGCAACATATTTTGAAATACAAGTGTTTAAATCATTTCCGATGCTCTACTTTCTTTTTAAACGAGGTTGATTTTCGCAAACACCAGAGCTTGAATATAAAAAGCACATGCGTTAATGTCAATATAGTTTTCCAGAGTTACCTTTTTCCGAACAGCTTTAAGTCAGGAAAGACTTCAATGCCATTCCTATCTATTGTATAAGGCACCAGGTTTGTGCTGATTTTAACTCCTCTCATTTTTTCCACCTGTAAAGCCCTTGACATAACTCCATGAGAAAACAGGGTTTGCATCATAATAACTCCATGCGCCAAATATTCTTCAATTGAAACACTTCGGTCAAGACTCAAACGACTTAATTCTGTAGTGATGATGGTGGTGACTCCTAACTCGGACAAAGATTCAAACAAGTCTACAACAGCGATTCTGCGTTCGACAGGATCTGGAAATCGATAGATAAGTGTAGCCAGTGTATCCAGCCCAACTCGTTTTGCATCAATCTGATGAATCTTTGTTTCCAATTCCTCAACCAATTTATCAATTGGCAGTTGCTTGCCTCTTAAAACGCTAATTTCTCCATACAATTTCTCTTTAAGTATGCTTGCTCTTGCCATTCTGGTGGCATCTAAGAAAGCAAATTTTTCTTCTTCTTCCGCTTTCTTGAAATCCCATCCAAAATTCTTCATTTCAGAATAAAAATGATCTTTACTTTCATCCAAACTGACAAATATTCCATTTTCTTGGTAATCATCGATTCCCTTATATAGAAATTGAGAAGCAAAAATAGTCTTTCCTGCCCCAGGTCCTCCTACAACTAAAATAACTCGCCCATCAGGAAATCCACCACTGATCAACTCATCTAATCCTTGAACTCCACTAACAACAACTTTTGACAAGCTAATCTCACCCATTAATAGTTAAGAGGCTTTGACTAGCTTTTATAACTTATGTAAATCGACATGGAATTCTTTAAGAAGTCAATAAAACTCCAAACTTAACATATCTTATGGATATCCTGCCATCTCTGGTATAGGTTATGCTCAATCCCTAGAACATCCAAGATTCTTCCGACAACAAAATCAATCAAAGCTTCAATGCTCTTTGGCTTATGATAATAGGCGGGCATCGCCGGAACAATTATGACGCCTTGTTTTGCGAGTTCTAACATGTTCCTGAGATGAATAATATTCAAGGGAGTTTCTCTGGGCACAAGAACCAGTTTCCTTTTTTCTTTAAGTGCCACATCTGCTGCTCTTAAGATCACGTTTTCTGCGAATCCGTTAGCGATTCCTGCCAGGGTTTTCATGCTGCAAGGAGCGATCACCATACCGTCCGTTTTGAATGAGCCGCTCACGATGGGGGAACTCCAATCATCCACTTCATAGACGTGATTAGCCAATTTCTCAAGAGATTCTTTGGTGGCGCCAAGTTCGTGTGCGATTATTTTTTCTGCGGCTTGGCTGATGACTAGATGGGTTTCAATTTTTTTGTTACGTAATACTTCTAGAAGGCGTTTGCCGTAGATGACGCCGCTGGCTCCGGTTATTGCTATTGTTAGTTTCACATGAGCACCTGCTATTATTCTCTGTTTGCTGTTAACTAAAGCCTTTTGGAAAAATGAAAAGCTGGAATCACTCGCTTTTGTTGTTATTTGGTTCGGCTGCTAACGCTGGGATTCTTCGAAAAATTATTAGCCCGAGTATTAGAGACGCAGTCAGATCAATTATTCCTTGTACAGTATTCCAGAAAGTCACTTCACCGATGTATGCTCCTAATCCGATAAGACCTAGTGAGTTTCCGAAGAAGCTTAACGTATCTGCACTAGAGAACATGCCGATAATCGTATCAGGTGTCATCCCAAAGAAAAAGGGTAACGCAAAGTAGAAATTGACGAGCACAGTAACTGCAGCTCGTATAATGAGCGCCAAAACCCCTGCTAAAACAAAAAGGCGTTTGTTCGTTAATAGTCGTTTTGTTCCACCTACTTTCCATGCGAAAATGGCGGGAATAAGGAACATCCAAATGGTTGCTAAGGGTTTCATGACTGCTCCAACTGCTCCTCCGGCGAAGGGACCAACAAATCCTACGAGTGGAGCGCTGATTAGCAGGCATAGGAGGGCGGGTTTTAGCCCGAAGATTATCCAGCAGAGCATCCATGGAATGGCAACTAGGTCTATTCTTAGCATCCAAGGTGTTACAAAAATTGGTGGCAGGGCTTGCAGTATTATGGTTAGCGGTGCTAGTAGGGTGGCTCCGGCGAGTTTTATTGTTGGTCTATCGAGGTTCATTGTTAATCTTCCAGTGTTTGGTTTTCTGTTCTGTTAACTTATTTAAGAGTAACTACCCATAAACGAGTATAAGTCTGTTTTCAACAAAAGGTTTTAAAGAATTCGCTTCAATCTTAAGGTAAAGTGTGGAACAAGGTTTATGCCAGAAAGTCTTGAGATCCCGCTCATCGACCTCAACGAATGGCTGAAACAACAAACAACTTCCATAGTTGAACCCCTGAGGGCGGATGCAAAAAAGCTGCTTGAAGACACCAAAAGCAAGCTTGAAGACCTCCTAGAAAGCTGCGACAAACTGTTAGATGACGCAGAAAAAGAGATAGCGAAAGGCAGCCGCAAAACGTATCGCCGAGCAAAAGCCCTCCAGAAACTTGCCGGAAAGTTCGCCGATTTAATTGAGGAAACAACCATTCCCGAAGAAATCTCCGGAAAAAGCCTCCATCAAATTCGTGAACAGATCGAAAAAACTCTGAAAACAATCGGTAAAGAGAGGGCAAAATGGTTCCGCGCTATTTCCCCTTACTTCATAATATCTCGCCGAAGATTTGAGGTTACATTAAAGAGAGCGGACGATTCGTTTCGAGATTTAGCTGACTTTGTATCGGAAGAGTACGCTAAGGCTGAAAGCGCTGAAGGCGTTTCTTCCAAGATCGAAGAGCTACGTCAATCTCTAGCAGAATTAGAGAAGTATGAAAGATCTAAAGAAGCGAGGAAACAGAAAAGAGAACATCTTGAAAAGAATATAACGAAAGCTCATCAGAAAGTACAGGCGATACAGACGAAAGATGAAGTGGTTGAGCTTGCCAAAATAAACAAAAAAATCGAGGAGCTAACTGATAAGGTAAAACATGAGCTGCGGCATCTCCAAAAACCGCTTCTGAAATTTCAAACATTAGTCAACAGCCCAGGTTACAGTCTTTTTCCAGAGGCGACACAGAAGCTAGACGAATACTTGA
>Ga0315548_1000294_pt1 | contig 46829 bp, 37 predicted proteins | sample SalMarSW160110MG_2_FD_202540 | JGI IMG/M metagenome (GOLD analysis project Ga0315548, IMG submission 202540) | Salt marsh sediment microbial communities from the Plum Island Ecosystem LTER, Massachusetts, United States - Salt Marsh Sediment SW1601-110 ... | reverse complement strand
TCTGGGCAAGGTTCGCGAGCCGTTTGCAGACCTTATCTTTGCCGACCCGCCTTTTAATATCGGCTATAAATACGACAAATACTACGACAAGGTCAAAAAGAAAAACTACATCGCCTGGACAAAAGAATGGATGACCGTCTGCAAAAAGGCCCTTATGCCGCACGGCTCGTTCTATATAGCCATCGGTGACGAGTATGCTGCGAATGTGAAAGTTATCGCTGATGAGCTGGGCCTGTTCACGCGAAACTGGATTATATGGCACTACACATTCGGCCAGCAGACAAAAAATAAATTCGCCCGTGCACACACCCATATCTTTTATTTCATCCGTGATAAAAATAGCTTTACCTTTAACGACAATGCTGTTCGTGTTCCCTCGGACAGACAGTTAGTTTATAACGACCGACGTGCCAACGCTGCAGGCAAAATACCGGACGACGTCTGGGATGAATATTCCCGTGTATGCGGGACATTCAAGGAGCGTACCGGCTGGCATCCCTGCCAGATGCCGGAAAATCTGCTAAAAAGAATTACTGCAGCAAGCTCTAATCCCGGAGAATGTGTGCTTGACCCTTTCTGTGGCTCGGCTACCACTGCCGCTGTTGCAAAACAGATGGGCCGAAACTACGTCGGCATAGAAATCTCCGATAAATATGTTGAAAAAGCAAACAAACGCTTAGCCAAATTAGAAAATCCGCAATCTGTAAATTTGTTTTTCAACGCAACTGAATTAAGTGAAATTAAGCGCCTCTTGTCTGATGTTAAAATTCCAATAAAAGAAATCACTGCTGATAAAAACACCCTAAAACTGTTCATAAACCAATTTGCTGTGCGAATGAACAATCGCAAAAAATACCGTAGTGAAAAGATAATAGCGGCTTTAGAGGATTTAGGCGATTGAAAAATGCGAAATTGAAGTACGTTGTGCTGTTATGTGTAGCATTTTTTGCCAGTGCGGCGATGCTGACGGTGATTCAGCCGCCGATTGACCTGTCATATTTGGCCTGGGTGGCGCTGGTACCTTTTATCCTTATTTGTTTGACGAATACAAAACCGAAATCTTTAGCTCTTGTTGCGTATATAGTTTCTCTTTTGTATTGGCTGGGAAATCTCTACTGGATAGCGCCGATTACCATTTTAGGCTGGCTTGTGTTCTGCCTTTATACAGCAGTGCTCTGGCCGCTTGTTGCACTGGGCATGCGCTATTGCAGGACAAAAAAGATACCACTATTTTTGGCAGCGGGAGTATTGTTCGTAGGTGCTGAACGCCTGCAGGGGCTCTTTTTAGGCGGATTTTTCTGGCGGTTTCTGGCCCACAGCCAGTATCAAAATATCACCCTCATTCAGACAGCCGACATTTTCGGCACAGCAGGGCTCTCTTTTCTGATAGCGATGGTCAACGGCCTGCTGGCTGAATTGATACTTGCTGCCCACCAAAAGCACATCTTCAAAATCAGCAATCTTATAAAGACTGCTATAGTGTGTGCTGCTGTGGTCGCTGCCATTATTTATGGCCAATGGAGGATAAACCAGTCGCCGCAGTTTACTACGCAAGGCCCTCTGGTCGCTTCTTTACAGTCGAATGTCCCGCAGTCGGTAAAGAGGACATTTGAAGAATCTGACAAAATGTTTGACGATTTGATACAGCAGAGCAAGGCTTCTGCCGAAGCCGGTGCCGAACTAATCGTCTGGCCGGAAACAATGGTACAGGCAGTATTAAATCCAAGAGTGGTGGCGATTTTGGACCCTTCACACTCTTACAGCATCTTCGACAAGGCCCTCAGCGAACATTCTAAAGATACAGCTTATTTGCTTGTGGGTGCGTACGGCGGTACACCGCAAATCAGCCAGGACTCGACAATTCATTTGGCTGAAAGGTATAATTCAGCTTTTCTGTATAAAAGAGACGGCCGACAATCAGAAAAACACTACGATAAAATACATCTGGTCCCCTTCGGAGAGTTTCTTCCCTTCAAAGAGAAACTTCCCGCACTTTACAATCTGTTGATGAAATTTACACCTTACAACTATGATTACTCACTCGATGCAGGCGACGAATATACTGTCTTTGAGATGACCAGCAAAGAAACTCAAAACTTAAAACTCAAAACTCAAAACTGTGGTTACAGATTCAGCGTAATGATTTGTTATGAGGACACTGTACCGAAAATTGCCCGAAGATTCGTATTAGACCGGAAAGGAAAAAAGCAGGCAGACTGGCTCATAAATATAAGCAACGATGGCTGGTTTGTGAGATTCAAGGACGACAAAGTCATTCCAAGTACGGAACTCCCTCAGCATGCGGCTATCTGCGCCTTTAGGGCCGTCGAGAACAGAGTCTCTGTCCTGCGAAGCGTCAACACCGGCATAAGCTGCCGTATCGACCCTCTGGGCCGGATACACAACGGCTACATAGCAGCAAGCCCTGATTTCCCAGCTAAAGCTATGCAGCGCAAGGGTATCGCTGGATGGTTTGCCGATAAAATGCCGATAGATAGAAGGACAACCTTCTTTAGTAAATATGGCCAGTGGCTGGATTTTTGCTGTGCAGCTTGCCTTGTTTTGCTCATAATAGTACAGCTTTTGGCAAAATCCCTTACTCGTGGTGAGCGAAGTCGAACCAAAAGGCAAAAAAAATTATTTATCAGAGTAAACAAATGAAAAACACAATAAAAAAAACTGAAACGAAAAAAACAAGGAACAAAAACAGCCACCCGCTAAATGCTTTTATCCTTTATTGTGCTTTGTTATTCACTTTCATAGCGATATTCTCCCCAGGATGTAAAAAAATGCTTCAAATAACCACTCCCACTGCCACTGCCGCTGATACTGCTGTCATCAGCACAAATCAGCTTCAGCCGCAAGCTATCCGAATTATCCAGTCCTCTCTTGCTGATGAAGATCCACGAATCAGGGTAAGGGCTATAGAAGTTGTCGCCACCACGAAACAAATCCGCCTGATGCCTAAAGTACAGCGATTACTGCGCGATAATCTTGTCCCTGTCAGGTTTGCAGCCGCCCTGGCTGTAGGAGATTCACAATACAAACTTGCGGAAAACTCTATAAGAAGATTATTAAAAGATAAAGACGAAAACGTCAGAATCACCGCTGCTTACGCGATGGGTAAACTCGGTTCTCCCAAATATTTTGTGGTTCTTCGCAAAGCAATAGTCCGAAACGACCTAAAAGTCAGAGCCAATACCGCCCTACTAATGGGCAAAAGTGGCGATAAAGAGGCATTAAGATATTTATATTGGGCCTTGAAGCAAAAAGATTCAGATGACAAGGTCAGATTAAACACTGTGCAGGCCATTGCAATGCTTGGCGATGAGCGGATATTTCCAAAGTTATGGGCAATGCGGATAAGTGCCTATGCAGACGATAGAGTTATGGCCGTACAGGCTCTGGGAGCGATGGGAACAGAAAAGGCCAAAAATATCCTGATTACTATGCTGGATGATGATATACTGGAGGTTCGACTGGCTGTAGCAGAACAGCTTGGCGCCCTCGGAGACAGCATCGGTGAACCCGAGGTACTTGACGTTTTTGAGAAAAATCTCACTGCCGGAATGGATGAACAAGACCTCGCACGTACTTATATGAAAACAGCGCTGGCGATCGGTCAAATTAGAACTCCATCTCTGAAAAAATACCTTCCACAGCTCCTTAAAGACCGGTCAAAGTTAGTCTGCATTGCTGCCGCCAAGGCCGTTTTACAGTGTTCAAAGACAAAATAAAACCTCCAAAAGTCCCGTATTTCTCTCTTGGAATCGCTCATTTGAAGTCTCCGTTTTATTTGGCCGATTTATTAAAAATAACTTGACTTATTCGTAATCTGTACCTAAAATTGTGCGATATTAATAGGACAGCGTAATATATTGGCCATATTGTAAAAAGGCATAAAAATTACGATTTTAGTGAAAGGGGCTTGTCTTGAGCACGCTTACAAAGATATTAATCGTTTTGCTGACGATATCCTCAATCTTCCTCTGCGGTACCGTGGTAACTTATGTCGCCAACGCCACTAACTACCGACAGATGTATACGGAATTAAGGGTCGAAAGAGATTCGGCAGTCAAAAAGGAGCAAAGCGCAAGAAACGAGTTAAACACATTCAAGGACGAAGCAGACCGGCATAAACAACAGCTAAATAGCACAATTGACTCACTAAAAAATCAAGTCAATCAAGTTCAACGTGACCTACAAACTACTACAGCAGAGAAAGAAGATGCTATCCGAAGAATGAATAGCTGGGAAGCCATAGTGATGGATTTCTCAAAGACCACTGACGGCCAGAGTCAGTTATTGAAAAACACACTTGATGAGCTGGAGAAACTTCGTGCCAAGCAAATCAAGAGAGATAAAGAGCTAAAACAAACCGAAACCACTCTGCTTGAGAAAATGGTAATAATATCAACGCTGGACCAAAAAGCCAAACGCCTTCTCGAGGAAAAGATTGAATTACAAAACAGGTTAAACCAGCTCCTGCGGCAATATGGCAAAGCCCTGGCTCCTGCTGCACCGGTAACGTTGAGACCAGAGAAGGTTCGAAGCGCACGTATTGCACCAGTCGCACCTGTTGCAAGTGATATCGGTTTGAAGGGGCGAGTAACCGCTGTGGACCCGAAAAACTCTATGGCTGAAATATCAATCGGCAGCGCACACGGTGTCACTGAGGATATGAAATTCCATGTTACTCGTGGTGATGAGTTTATTTGTGATATTCTGATTTTAGACGTTGACGCCGAAAAAGCCGTTGGTATCCTCGACCTTATACAGCAGATGCCGAGGGTAGGCGACAGCGTAAGTACCAATTTATAAGTTTAGCAGTCGCCGGCTCGCCCCTGCGAAGCTCCAGGCAAAACAGGGAACGGCGACGCAAATACTCAGCCCCCAGTTTTACTGGGGTGTATTATGCTATTGTTTTTACATTATTTTCTGTGAGGTGGATGTATGAGTCCCAATGAGCGAACTACTGGTCAAAAGATAATCGCACGTGACAATCTTTATACGGTTCTCCTTGTCGCCGCAGTAGGTTTAGTGATGATTGCCGCAGTGTTTGTTGCCTATAAGTGCTACTGCCAATATGGGACAATCTTCAAAATTCCGTAATTAATTGACTATTGAGCATCCGCTCTTTATTATATAAAATACGCGATTGAAAGCTGAGAAAGGAGTCGAAAGTGCTACTGGACACAATCTTAGGCTGGTTCAGTATGGATATGGGTATCGACCTCGGTACCTGCACAACCCTGGTTTGTGTCCGCGACAAAGGTATCGTCCTCAATGAACCCTCCGTAGTTGCCGTTCGCAAAGGAACCAACATCGTTTTGAACAATGGTGAAGCTGTCGGTTTGGTTGCGCGCGAAATGCTCGGCAAAACACCCGGCTCAATTAGTGCGATTAGGCCATTGAAAGACGGCGTAATCAGCGACTTCGAGATTACTGAGGCGATGCTCGGCTATTTTATCCGAAAAGTACACGGCAGGGGCGGACTTGTAAGACCTCGGGTAGTAATCGCCGTGCCAAGCGGAATAACCGCTGTTGAGCGACGAGCCGTCATAGATAGCGCCGAACGTGCAGGTGCTCGCAAGGTCTATCTCGTTGATGAGCCAATGGCAGCCGGAATCGGTGCGGGACTGCCAATTACAGAACCTACCGCCTCAATGATTGTCGACATCGGCGGAGGTACAACGGAAGTAGCCATTATGAGCTTGGCCGACATCGCCACCTCCGAATCAATCCGCGTTGGCGGAGATGATATGGATGAAGCCATTATCAATCATCTCAAAAAAACCTATAACCTGCTCATTGGCGAACCAAGAGCTGAAAAGGTCAAGATACAAATCGGTTCTGCCGCTCCTTTGGAGGAGGAATTGACGATAGAGGTGGCTGGCAGAGATACTATCTCAGGCCTGCCCCGAAAAATTGTAATTACAAGCGAGGAAATCCGCGAAGCTCTCCGCGACCCCATCTCAACCATTATAGACACGGTTACGGCAACGCTGGAAAAGGCAGAACCCGAATTGGCCGCTGATTTGATTGACAATGGCGTGCACATTTGCGGTGGCGCATCGCTGCTGCGGGGAATGGATACGGTACTGGCAAATGCAACCGGCCTGAAGGTTGAAAGGGTTGAGGACCCGCTAAGTTGTGTTGCTCGCGGTACAAGTGTCTACCTCGAAAATCTCGAACTGTGGAAGGATACAATGGACCACAGTGAATACGGATGGGAATGATTCGTCGTGCGTGATGCGTTTTGCGCGAAGAGAAAAACGCGATACGCAATACGCGATACGCGATACGCAGAACGATTATGACAAGCAGGCAAACCAGAGTTTCCAACCCGATGTTATTTATCTTACTTTTGTTAGCTGGGGGTATCATTTTCATCGCACCTCTCAGATGGACAAAGGAATTCCAATCCGCTTTTGACGACATTTTTAGCTGGCCTTTAAGGATTGCAAATGCCGTCTCGCTTTCCACACGCACGCAGCAAGCAGTCCCTGATGTTGTCAGCCGCAGAGAGCACAACAGACTCCAAAACCATCTTGCTAATGTTATGCAGCAGTTATACCAGGAACACCAAAAGGTCGAGAAACTATCAGGATTGCGAAGCAGATTCCCTTTGGAAGGTGCCGACATGGTTGTAGCGGACGTAATCAGAGCATCAACGAACGGACAAAGTGAGCTTATCATCAACCGCGGCAAAAACGATAACGACGACCTGGCTAAAGGCCAATTTGTCCTGGGCGATAACAGTGTAATCGGAACCATATCTGATGTCTCATCTCGCACTGCAAGGGTCAGGTTGTTTACTGACGCATCTTCCAAAATAGCCGTAAAGATAGGAACACTAAATATAGACAGGGTTATGCAGGGGACCGGCAAAAACTCAGCAACGGTCCGGATGATAAAGCAAAAGGTCAAAACAGGCGAAATGGTTTTTGCATGTAAAAAACCTGGCCTGCTGGATGCGCCGATGATTATTGGGAAAGCGGCCCACTGCGAAAGGAACAAGGAAAGTCCCTTGCTCTGGGACATAACTGTCGAACCTGCTTGTAACATAGAAGCATTAAATGACGTAGCTGTGATAATAATGAATCCAGAAAATTAAATGAGGATTTTACTCGAGGACAGTTAATGCGCTGGTTTCGGTTTGCAGTTTTAATTATTGTCGCTTCTGTGCTGCAGGCCGGCTTATTAGAACTTTTGAATATCAAGCCCGATTTATTATTAATTCTTCTTGTATTTTTTGCCATCTACTGCAAGACCTCAGATGCTATCATCACATCTTTCACGATTGGTTTTGCTGCTGATATTATTGGTCCTGCAATGGGCCCGCAAATAATCAGCTTCACTCTTTTTGGCACGGCTCTGGCATATCTGCACCGTGTTATCGCCATCAAAAAAATACCTTACCAGTCGCTCGTGATATTTATCACCGCAATTTTGACCGCTGTATCTGCTCATTTATTAACCTTTCTTAAGTTAACCCTTTTGGAAGGCAGACCCACCCCACCGATAATGTTTGCTGCTCTTTTGGCAACTTCCCTTTGCTCAGCTCTGGCAGGTCCGTTTTTCTTCTTGCCTGCTGGCTGGTGGATGCGTATAAAAACAAGTCGGCTCAGATTACCTTAACCGGCAAGTGAACGACTATATGAATTACGCATTTACTCATTAACGCAGTTATGTACGAAAAACGAATCAAAATCTTTATTATCTTAAGTGCCACTTTATTACTTCTCTGTCTGCTCCGTCTGATTCAAATGCAGCTACTACCCGACTCGTCTGTTCAAATTGATATCGCAGAACTAAAAAAAGGCATATCCAGGCAGCTTAAGACCGTCAGAGGAAAAATACTCGATAGAAACGGCAGAGTAATAGCCGCCGATGTTCCACAATTCCAGCTCTGTATAAACTACGAACTTAGCTGCTTTTTAGATGAGCGGGTTCGCAGCGCAATGCTGCTCAAAGAAGCTGGAAAAAACGGTTCTAATCCCTCTTTGTCCGATGCTACTCTGCGAAGGAGCTCGCTGCATAGCACGAGTTTATACAATGAGCTGCAAACCAAACTCGAAGATTTACAGCGGCTCATTGACAAATGTACATACTTCGGGCTCGAACGCAAAGACATCGAAGCGAAAATTTCTGAAATAAACAACCAGGTTTGGAATCTGCGCCGACACCTCGCGTGGAAAAGAAATTTCCCCGATATGGATTTTGACAAGGCCGTTCCCGATGCCAATGAACGCCTTATATTGATAGACAAAATTGATATCGCCGAGATGCACAAAAGCTTCCCTTTATTGGAGCTAAAAACCGACAACGATATTTTCACTGCCCAGCTGGAGTTTATGGATACTGTTGGCATAGAGATTCTTCCAGGCACCCGGCGTTTTTATCCTTACGGCTCGGTCGCCGCCCAAACGACTGGCTGGGTCGGCCCAGCTACTCAAAATCAGGATAAAAAGCTTTTCGAAGACGACAGATTGGCAAGCTACCTCGAAGATGAGGTTTGCGGAAGGGAAGATGGGGCCGAATATGTCTGTGAAACCATTCTTCGTGGAAGACGCGGCGAGGAAGTTTACGACATCGACCGAAACTTGATACGGCAGACCGAGACACAGTTCGGCGAAAATGTACAGCTCACCATAGATACCGAGCTTCAAAAGAAAATAGAATATTACTTAACTGACAGCACTACCAATCCCAACTCAAATGCTCCTACAGCAGTCGTCGTTATTGACGTCGCAACTGACGATATTCTCGCTCTGGTTTCGTTGCCGGTTTTTGATTTGAACCGTGCCAGATATGACTACTACCGTCTTATTAACGACCCTAATAAACCACTGATAAACCGTGCAATAAATAAACAATACCCGCCCGGCTCAGTCATCAAACCATTGATTCTTATTGCCGGCCTCGAATCCGGCAAAATCACTGCCGATGAGATTATAAACTGCCCGGCCCGCAAGGCCCCAGCCGGCTGGCCAAGCTGCTGGCTCTTCAATAAGTATCCCTGGACCGGCCACGACGATATGTGGCCAAACAAAGCCCGCAACGCTATTAAAGGAAGCTGCAATATCTATTTCTCTCGCCTTGCCGATAGAATCGAGTCTGAAATTTTACAACAATGGCTATTCAAATTCGGCTACGGCCACCAAATTCCCCTGGCATATCTTGCGCCATTCGATCCTAACGAGTATCGAGAATCGAGCATCGAGTATCGAGTCCTTCGGCAGGCACAGGGTATCATTTCAAGCACAAATCCACAGGCCGCTGTTACTGCTCTTGAACAATTACCGCCGCTCGAGAACGGCGAAAGAAGATTTTTCGGCATAGGCCAGGGCAACTTGCGGGTCACACCTCTTCAGGTGGCAAACGCAATGGCCGCCATCGCCCGAGGTGGAGTTCATAAACCCCCTCGACTTTTCACCGCACCGGATAATACGAGCGACGAAACTGACCTCGGTATCTCTCCAGAGACTTTAGCGGTTGTTTGCGATGGAATGAGTGCCGTTGTAAATGAGCATGGCGGCACTGCCTATAAGGAATTTGTTCATAGCGGCTTCGCCGGGCAGGCCGTTACAGTTTATGGCAAGACCGGCTCAACGGAAAATCCGGACCATGCCTGGTTCGCCGGCTTTGCTAAAGATAGCACAGGCCGCAGTATTTCTATTGCGGTCATAGTCGAAGGCGGCCAGCACGGCTCAGCCGACGCCGCCCCCTTAGCTCGTGACATCATCCAGTTCTGCATCGATACCAGATATATTGGTAAAACAGGGCCGCGACCGTAAGTGAGCGGGCATCGTTTAGCCCCGGCCCAGATGGTGAACCCCATACCGAAGATGATATAAAACTTATGATAAACCCTGAAGTCCTGAATTTCACCAATTAAAAAGGAATTGGTGGCTGCTTTATGATAATTTAATACTAATCGGCTCCTGCAGCTTGTTCCCCAAAAATTCGTGTCTTATTGTTTCTGTGGATAATAAATAAGGGCCGGGTGCGGAGGGAGAGGGAGAGAGAGGAAAAACCCGGCCCTCTTGAAGGTATATAATACAAAAAATACATATGCCCTGTCAAGAAAATTAGTTCAAAAAAATAAGGAAAATCGGAATATCAGGATATAAAGCAACAGGAAATCAGGGAAATAAGGGCATAATAAAGGATGAGCGTCCTCCCCTCGGCCTGAGTTCGGGACGAAGGCTGCGATTAAAATGCTATTGATTCTACGAAGACGTTCTGAAAATCTTTTCTATGGGCAATCTCGATATATTTGATTTTGCGGGCTAATTGGCGGGCCTTTTTGCGAAATCGGCTGGATACAAGAAGCATTTGAGCCCCTACGGAGGCGGCATTGCCAACAAAATGAATCCTTTCTTCCGGTACATCAGGCAGCAGACCTATTTTTAAAGCGCTTTTCGGCCGAATGTAATTGCCGAAGGCGCCAGCTAATAAAATTCGTGCTATATCGCAATCTTTTAGACCGATTTTTTTCCGCAAAATTTTAATCCCCGCCCGAACAGCGGCTTTAGCCAACTGAACCTCGCGGATATCTTTTTGCGTCAGCAGGACTTTTTTCTCCTCGTTATCGGCGAGTACAAAAGCTGCCTGGCCATCATGTTCGATAATTCTTTTGAGTATGTCCGGCGGCAATTTACCTTGCAGCTTTTCGATGTCGGCAAATCGGCCGGTTTTATCGATAATCCCCAAATCCAGCATCACCGCCACAGCATCAACCAGGCCGCTGCCGCATATCGAGCGAGGTGGGAAATTTCCTATTACATCCGGAACAATGTCATTGTCGTTTACAATGACGGCTTCAATCGCCCCATCAACCGCCCTGCTGCCGCTGGTTATCCCTGCCCCTTCGAAAGCCGGCCCTGCAGCACAGCTTGCAGCATAAAGCTTGTCCTTTGTGCCGAGCACAATTTCGCCATTTGTGCCAATGTCAACTGCGAGTGTCATCTCCTCGGCCGAATCCATATCCACCGCAAGTGCTACTGCGGTAGTGTCCGAGCCGACAAAGCCGGCTATATTTTCGACGGTGTGGATATTTCCTGCAGGGTTTATCTGCAAACCCAACTTTTCGGGCGGCAGGTCATAAGCATCGAGCGAATACGCCTTATAAGGCGCCAGCCCAAGCTGGGTTATCGGATATTTCAAAAAGATATGGTTCATTGTCGTATTTCCGACAACGCACATCTCGTAGATTTGTTTTGCGTCTATATTGGCCTGGTCACAGAGCTTCGTGATTAACTCGTTTATGCAGTCGATGATTGCTTTTTGCAGCTCAGTTAATTTTTCATCGGTTTGCACATACGCAATTCTGCTGACCACATCATCGCCGTATCTGGTTTGCGGATTCAAAACAGCTTCAGTAGCAAGACATTTACCATCGGTCACATCGACGAGTTTGGCGACGACGGTAGTTGTGCCGATGTCGACAGCCACGCCGAATATTCCTTTGGCATCAGCGACCTTGAGATATTTTTTATATATGTCAGGCTGAAATTGCGATTTTGCTTCGACACCATCAACGAGGATTTTCTGCTCGAAGAATCGAGAGCTTGTGGGAATTTTTACAGTGAGGTCGCTTTCAATGCGGTACTGACAGGCCAATACTTCCTGCCCATCCGGCTCAAGGATAACCTGACACTTTTTACAGATGCCCTTGCCGCCGCAAACAGAATTCAGGATAATACCCGCCTGACCTGCTGCCTCCAACAACGTAGCTTTTGCGTGGATGGAAACTCTTTTACCATCCGGTTCGAAGATAATCAGGAAACGCTTCATTTATAATTGAGTTTATCTGAAGACGCATTATGCGTGGCTAATTTTATGCCGAATTTTCCATTTCGTGTGGCGTTTTTTACTGCCGATTTTCCGTCTTCGTCTTGCTTTTCCCATTCATATCTCCTAAATCTGGATTAAAAAACTTTATTTCGATACTTTCCTATTATTAAAGTGTATAATACACTATAAAAGAACAAAATGTCAACTGATAAAGTATCTAACGGTCGGTCAACAGTGCATTGTGCGTTGCTCTGGCTTACCGAATGTAGAATTTAAAACACGGTGCGAAGATGATTCAGTGTAAAGATTGCGATTTATGCGAATGTGGCCCGGACGGCAAAAAAACCTTTAAGTGCGACCCTTTTTCCAATATCAAAGAGCCGCAGTGTTTAGCCAAATGGCAGCTAATCCGCCTGGATATGCTATTAGCCAGCTATCAAAGTATGCTCAAGTGGTACGATAAATTAGCCCCCGTTCAGAATAAACTGATGAAATATATGAAGAAAGAGCTGGAGGAGCTGGACGAAACTGAACGCTGGAAGGTCGATGAAGACGAAGAAGAAAACGACGATATCGTATAGCAGTGATTGTCGGCGTGGCAGAGATAGTTCAGTAACCCTACAATAAATTAGGGGCTAAATACGGGAATCCCCACATTTATGCAATAAACCAATTCTAAAAATCGTCTTTATTTATGTAAAAACGCTTAAAATGACGGAAAGTGATAGCTTAGCAGAGATAATAACCGGCTGTAAAGGGGGTGACGCTGAGTGCTTTTCGCAGATTGTGGATATTTACGCAAGTCGTTGTTATGGTTACTTTTATAGATTGACCGAAAATAGCGATGTCTGCGATGAGCTGCTGAGCACGCTATTTGTCAAGTTAGTTGAGAAAATCGGGTCCTATAAGGGCGGCTCTTTTGAAAGTTGGCTGTTCAGAGTTGCAGCTAATATCTTTCATGATTACTTAAGAGGTAAGCAGCGACGGAGAAAGCTACTTGAGGCCAAGAAAAAGCAACTTAAATTGGAGCTGACAGAGACAAAAAAGTCCGACGGCGAACAACTGGACAGGTTACAGACGCAGCTTAAAAAATTAGATGCAGATACGAGAGAATTGATAGCATTGCGTTTTTATTCCCAATTGAGCTTCAAGGAAATAGCAGCAATGAGGTCCGAGCCGATAGGAACAACGCTGGCAAAACTGCACAGAGGGCTAAAAAGACTGCGAGAGTTGATGGAGTAATGCAGAAAATCAGAAGACCAGGTGAACAGGTAGCAGGTTATCAGGAAAGAATATATGAACGGTCGAAATGAAGAAAATTTGAAGGACCTGTTCGAGAAATTCCTCGCAAGCGAACAGGCAGAAAAAGCAGTCGAGGATATTCGCAAGGGCGAACAAATCCTGCGCGACAACCCTGCGCCAAAACCCAGCGATGAGCTTATAGCCGGGATAAAATCCGATATCGCTATAAGCTTGCTGCACAAAAGGGAAAATGCCATAAGATATACAGTCTACAAAGTGGCTGCTGTAGCAGCGATAGTTTTTATCCTGACAGCTATCAGTATAAAATTCCTTGAAAAAGGCGATGAAACTACAAGAATGTATACTACGTCAATAATACCAACGGCGATATGGGAAAGTGAGGATATTGCTGCCGATGATACAGATTTGGCGATTTTAACCGCTGAAGTTGAGCAGGTTGCAGATGATGTCCTGAGTCTGCGGATGGGTGGGAACGGCGGTAACGGCCAGAGCGCTGTAACGGAATTAGAAATAGAGCTAATAGAAATCGAGAGCGATTTTTGGAAAGGATAAAAAATGAAGACGAGTCACGGAATCATTGTAGTTGTGACGATGGCAATAGTGACGGTATCCATCCTGCCTTGTACAGCTGCTCAGAAAGAACAGAACGATGAAAAAAGCATCTGGGTTGAGAGGGGGCCAGGATGGGGACCAGGACCAGGACGAAGACATCGGCCAAGAAGGTTCGAACTGACAGACGAAGAAATTGAGCGGATTATGAAGAGTTTGAAAGAGAGCGACCCGAAAAAGGCAAAACAATTAGAGAAGCTGCGCATCGAAGACCCAAACAGATTCCAATTCGAGCTTGGAAGACAAGGCGGTGAGGAATTTGGCAGGATTGTACGCAAGCGAACAGAAGGGTGGTGGCAACAGAGACACGACGAGTTTTTGCAGTGGCTGGACAAAAACTATCACCAAGCGACTAAAGAATTGGCTGGTCTCAAAGAGAAAGACGCAAAATTATATTGGGATAAATTCGGAATCATCAGCAGAAAATACTGGCCCATATTTGAGGCAGAAAAGAGAAATCCTGAATTGGCTGATGTTCTTAAAGAGGACCTCCAGCTCAAGAAAACGCGTGATGAGCTTCTTGAACAAATCAAAAACGCAGAAAGCGATAAAGAAAAGAAAGACCTTACCGAGCAGTTAGAGCAAGTCGTCGGCAGAAGGTATGATCTGATTTTAAGGCGAAAGCAAATTGAGTATGAGCAGCTGCTCAAGAGGGTGGATGAACTGCAAAAACAGCTTAAGGAAAGCAAAGCAGAGATTGACGGGTGGCGCGATGAGAAGATAAAAGAAGAAAATGTAAAAAACCACGTCAATGAATTGCTCGGTAGAGGTTCGTTTAAGTGGGGCTAATTTAGGGATTCTCGACATACGATTTATGATTGAAAGGCCTTGTAAGGTTTTCGCAAGGCTTTTTTTACAGCTTATTTTTCATTTATTCGGCCTATACAGGCAAATATAAGTTGAAAATCAAATGGAAATTTGTTACAATAATCCAAAGACTTTATTGGATTATTTAAGTGAGCATATTAGCGATTCAAGATAGAGGAGGCAGGTAAATGACATTAGGAAAAAATAGACAAGGAAAGCCGGAAAAAGCTGTCTGGCGGAAACTTAAGAATCTCTTATTATTGTGGTTATGGCCTATATTTGGCTTCTTAGCACTTTTATGGTTTCTCATTCGGGTCATTCCGAAGCCATCACGAGCGACTTATCCCTGTCAAAGGGTAGCTTTTCCGCTTGCTTCGAGTTTTATTATCTGGCTTTTAGGTTTATTTGGTTCCGCAGCGGCTTTTCGTAAGGCAAGAAGGAGTCTTTTACGTTCACGTTACTTTGTTGGCTTATTGTGTATAGCAATTAGTATCGGTTGTATATGGCTTTCACTGACGCTGACCGCCGAAAAAAAGGCAGTGGCAGCCGCCCCACAGCCGGCTAATAGTCCTGTCGGAATTGCCAAAGGTATTCATCCCGGCCGGGTTATATGGGTGCACGACCCCAATGCCACCGATTGGGCAGGCCCCTTAATGGGTGATGGCTACTGGTGGGAGAGTGAGCATACGGACCAAAATGTTGTTGACACTATGGTGCACAATGCCATCTGCAGCCTGGCTGGAGAATCGAATATCGCAAATGCCTGGGATGCTCTGTTTCGATATTTTAATATCGAAAAGGGCAAGGGCGATGTCGGATACCAGAGCGGCGAGAAAATTATGATAAAGGTGAATTTTGTGTATATGATTGCGGTGTGGTGGAATGAAAGCTATGACTTTATAGGTCGCGAATCCGGTGATTTTGCCAGTCATGCGTTATGCGCACCACAGATTATTCATACACTGCTGGAACATCTGGTTAATATCGTCGGCGTAGCCGAATCCAACATCACAATCGGCGACCCAATCTGTCTTTGGTGCAATGAGTTTTACGGTATGATTCATCCGGACTTTCCGGATGTCCGCTATCTTGATTATTTAGGCGATTACGGTCGAACTCAGGCCCAGAAATCAACAGTACCATTTTACTGGAGCACACCGGCTGCTGATGGAAAGACCCAGGACTATGTGATGCAATCCTACGTTGATGCAGAGTACCTTATCAACCTTGCTTCTCTGAAGGGCCATTACAACCAGGCAGGAATCACCGCTTGTGGAAAGAACCATTATGGCTCTCTTCGTTGCCCCGATGCCATCAATGTTGCCCATGGATATTATAATATGCATTCAGATACTCCTGCTAATAAGTCTGCAAGCGGTAGCTACAGAAATATGGTGGATTTGATGGGGCATCGTCATGTCGGTGGTAAAACGTTTTTATGCATGTTTGATTTCCTGTACAGTGGTAAGCATGCCCAATACAACGACTACCCCATTAATCAATTACCGCGGAAATGGCAGATGCAACCTTTCAATAATGATTGGCCTTCGAGTATCTTTGTCTCACAGGACCAGGTAGCCATCGACTCTGTGGGCTTTGACTTTCTTATTACGGAATGGCCGGAGAGCCCAGGCCCGAACTATGCTGCAACCGATGATTATCTCCACGAAGCGGCAGAGGCGAATGACCCACCCTCGGGAACATTTTACGACCCGGAAAGAGATGGTAATTCGGTGGAAAGTCTCGGTGTGCATGAGCACTGGAATGACCCTAACAACAAGCAGTATTCGCGTAATTTAGGGACCGGCAACGGAATTGAGCTGCTGAAGGTCTCATCAATTCCGGATGGCGACTTCAGTGACGATGGAAAAGTGAACTTTAAAGACTTTGCAATGCTTGCCCGATACTGGGGCCAGAGCAACGAAACTGTGGACGTGGCGCCCATACCTGTTCCCGATGGTATCGTAGATTTGAAAGACCTGTCCATTCTTTGCGAAAACTGGCTCATTGACACCGGGCCATAATTAAATAAAGTAGCTTTACCTGACAAGCTCGTTAATCATTGCTAATTCACCACTCTGTATGGTGAATAAATCTGCTTCTAAAAGTAAATGAAAGAGGCAGAAAATGAAAAATTTAACAATTCCTGTAGCGGCGATAATTATTTTATCGTTAGGCGTTACCGCAGAAGCTAAGTATAGCGGCGGAACGGGCGAGCCGAACGACCCATATCTAATCGCCACAGCAGCAGACCTTAACGACATCGGCAACCACGAGGAAGACTGGGACAAGCACTTCATCCTTGTCAACGATGTCAACCTTGCTGACTACACCGGCACACAGTTCAAAATAATCGGAACCTCGCGGAACAATCCTTTTCAAGGTGTCTTCGATGGCAACGACCATAAGGTCTGGAATTTTACCTGGAGTTCTACCGGCAGAGACTACATCGGCCTGTTTGGATATGTAGACAGTGATGGCCTGATTAAAAATCTCTGCTTGGAAAATATCGATGTCAACGCTGTAAATGGAGATGTGGTCGGCGGGCTGGCTGGAAACAATAGTGGCACGATAATTAACTGCTATTCGACAGGCATTGTTACAGGAAACGGAGAATTTGTCAGCGGGTTGGTGGGACTCAATTACGGCACGATAACTAACTGCTACTTCACAGGCAGTGTTTCAGGGCATTATTCCGTCGGCGGGGTGGTCGGAGGCAACTATGTCACATTTACTATAACCAACTGCTATTCCTCAGGCAGCGTTTCGGGTTATAACTATGTTGGCGGCTTTGTGGGATTAAATAACGGCACGATAACTAACTGCTATTCCTCAAGCAGCGTTTCAGGAAACGATAATGTTGGCGGGCTGATGGGAGGCAATTGGTACACGGTAACTAACTGCTATTCCACAGGCAGCGTTACAGGAAATCTTAATGTCGGCGGGCTGGTGGGAGATGGCGATGCTAATTACGTTAACGCTTCTTTCTGGGATGTAAATACCACGGGCCAGTCAAGCAGCGATGGCGGGGAAGGCAAAACCACCGATGAGATGAAAACTGAGAATACCTTTACCGATTCCGGCTGGGATTTTATAGATATCTGGAACATAGGCGAAAAACAGACGTATCCATTTTTAAGGACTGAACCGGCTGGAGACTTAAATCACGATAAAAAAGTTGACCTTTTTGACCTTGCTATGCTCGCTTCACACTGGCTGGAAGGGATATAAAGAATTTAGAAGTCAGAATTCAGAAAACAGGGAACAGGGGTCAGGGGTCAGAACGCATTTCTATAAATTTTGTTTCATACGTTCTGATTCGGTGGCTTTTTTGAGCGTTCTTTTTTCCTTTGATGTCAAGCCGTGTATGCCTTGTTCGTGGACCTTTTGCAGGATTCGGTCGAGCTCCGATCGTAGCTTTCGTTGTTCAGCCATTTTCTTTTGCCATCGGTCTGTTCGGATTTTCAAGCCAAGTTTTGTCCGCCAGGATTCTGATAACACATAAGTGGCGCCTGCAGCCATACCAGCCAGATGGGCAGCATCTCCGCCGGCATTTGCTCCTCTTGTCAATACAGCAACAATGTAGATGCCGGTTAAAGCCATTGCTGCGATCCTTATGGGTACGGGAAAAAGAAAAATGATTACTACAAAGTGTGGGAAAAGAATTGCACATGCAGCCAACACACCAAGTATAGCACCTGAGGCACCTACCATAGGTAAGGGGGGAAGAAAATGTACTGCGACAAGCAAACTATAAAAAAGCCCCCCTGCAGCCCCACAGCAAAGAAAAAATACTAAGAATCTTTTGCTTGACCATCGATGCTCAAGTCTTGGGCCAAACATCCATAAAGCCCACATATTAAAAAAAATGTGCCAGAAACCTCCATGCAGAAATTGGTAGGTTATTAATCTCCATAGCTGTAAGGACCGAGGTAGAGAAGTGATATCAAATTGAAACCACGCATAAATAAAGCTGCCGAGAGGTGGAATAAGTGCTGAGACAAAGAATACCGCTATATTGATAATCAGCAACCACTTGACGACGGGTGTAACCTTTGGAAAACCAATGCGCATTCGCGGTGCGTAATTAAACTGAGAGTGGTAGTCTGCCTGAGTGTAATCTCTATCGTATAGGCCCATTTGTGAACGTATCTTATACTTCGGATTTCGTATATCAACAATCGCAACTTGTCCGCCGCTTGCCCGCCATCTGTGTGGCGGGGCTGTCTGGCGGAATCGACAATTACTCGTATATCGTCTATACGTTATTTCGGCTGTTGTGTTTTTATTTTTTGAAATATGAGCATAAGAATAAGGCCGAAAATGACCATATAAATCCCGATATTTTGAGAGACAGTTGCCCCTTTGTAGATTGCCCACCAGCCGTACTCGAAGGGATTATCATCTCGTAGAAACTCAATAAAGAATCGGGTAATGCCATAAATTACAAACATCAGGCCAAACGTGCAGCCGGGTTCGACAAAAAGTTTGTCAGGTTTTTCCGATTTTGCTGCTTTTCGTGCTCTTTTCCAGAAAAGATAAAGTATCAGGCACAAAACAGCACCAGAGGCAGATGAGTAAAGTTCTGTGGGGTGGACAGGCAAACAGCGGAGCTGGTCGTTTGCTTTTAGTGCTTGTTTTTGCTGCTCAGTCAGGTCTTCATAGGGTTTTAGGGTCTTGCCGGGAATATCCGTGTCGGCCCGATAGTAAAAAAACTCATCGGGCAGTTTCATATGTGGTTCAGGCCGGTTTCTTTGCAGGTCCGGCTGTACCTGGCTTAGGTAGGCAAATGAGCCGTACGGAAAACGGACGGCCCAGGGTAAATTTGTCGGCTCGCCGAAGCAGCAGCCATTGAGAAAGCAGCCGATTCTGCCAAAAAACAGAGCCAGCATCAGGCCGACAGCAAGGATATCAAGATACTTGCGTATGGGCAGCTTGTGATACCAGAGGTAAAAAAAGATGACAGTGATGGCCAGGATGACGCCTCCTAAAAGCTCAAGCCCCCCCTGCCAGATATAAAAGACCTCGATGAAACGTCCCTCGAACTGGTCGAAATAATGGATGACATAGAACAGACGTGCACCTGCTACTCCGGCTATCAAAGAATAGAGGGCAGCGTTTGTAATATACTGAGGATTTGGTGTAATGTCGCGGCTGAGACGTCTTATGATAAAGACGGCTGAAAGGAAGCCAATAACCATCATCAGGCCATAGCTTTTTATGGTCAAGTGGACGAAAGGTAATTCGAAAAGTTCAGGATACATTTACTTCGTGTCTCGTATAACGAACTCCTATTCGCGGTATTCTATTTTGTTATTTTCGTCAAGAGCAACAACTTTCGGTTTGCACTTTGCAGCTTCTTCAGGGCTGTAATAGCCGAAGCTGAAAATAATGACTAAATCTTTGGGTTTTATAAGCTTGGCAGCAGCGCCAAGAACAACGATTTTGCCGGAGTTGGCTTCTGCAGGGACAGCATAGGTTTCCAGCCGGTTGCCATTATTTAAGTCGGCGACCATGACCGACTCGTAAGGTAAGATATTAGCTGCTTCCATCAGCACCGAGTCTATGGCGATACTTCCGGGATAGTGCAGCTTCGTCTCGGTAACCGTTGCGCGATGCAATTTGCTTTTTAACATTTTTACAAACATAATTCGTCTCTCGTTATTCGCGACCCGTGTCCGGTAGTTCAATCCGTTGGATTCTATCTATAGTTTACGAAAGATTATACATTTTTATTTGCTCTTGTCTATCAAAATATTGTCGATGAGGCGGGCGGGGCCGATTTTGGCAGCAATGGCAACGAGGACTTTGCCTGCAATTTGGTCGAGGTTTTGGAGCATTTCAGCGTCCACGATGCTGATATACTCAATCTTTATCGATGGCTCCTGCCGCAGGATTTTCTGCATTTCAGCAATGATTTTTTTAGAGTCTTTAACGCCCGTGTTAACCAATTCTTGGCATCTTTGGAGGGATTTGTAGATTGCTGTTGCGTCTTTTCTTTGCTGGGGACTTAGGTATTGATTTCTGCTGCTTATGGCCAGGCCATCAGGTTCGCGAACCGTGGGGCAGATGACAATTTCCACCGGCATATTCAAATCGGCGACCATTCGCTTGATAACGATTGCCTGCTGTGCGTCCTTCTGGCCAAAATAGGCAACATCGGGAAGGACTATATTAAATAACTTTGCGCAAACAGTGGTAACGCCGCGAAAATGCCCCGGCCGAGATTTGCCGCAGAGCGGTTCGGTCAGTTTTTCGACGTTGACCCACGTAAAGTTTTCCTGCCTATACATTTCTTTCGGCGTGGGGTTAAAAACGAGGTCAACACTATGTTCTTCGCAGATTTTCAAATCGTCATCAATAGGCCGGGGATATTTTTCAAAGTCTTCACCGGGGACGAACTGGGTGGGATTTACAAAAATGCTAACGACGACAAAGTCGCAATCTTCTACCGCCCTATCGATTAGCGAAATATGCCCGATATGCAGCGCCCCCATTGTCGGCACAAAGCCAACTCTTTTGCCTTCACTTCGAGCGGCTTTTACGAGGTTTCTGACTTGCTCAATTGTTTTGGCAATTTCCATTATCTGTTTTTTCACCGTCGAGTTTTTATGTAATATTTTAGTTGATTTGCGAGGTGTTGCAAATCCTCAGCGTTTGTGCAATCAAATTGCGACATCTGTTTACGAATTACAGGCGAGGCCTTCCAGTTGGCAAAGAGCCGCTGGTAATCAGAATCCAGGTCCTGCAAAAATTGTAGCTCAATTTTCTGCTCGTAAGGACGGTTGCGCTTGTGGATACGGTCAAGGCAATTGTTGACCGAATCGGTCAAATATATTACCAGTACCGGAGCAGCAACCTCCGACCTGAAAGGCCGGTACACCTTTTCATATAAAGAAAGTTGCTCGGTGTTCAGCAGACGCCGGGCATAAACAAGCTCCTTTTCAAAAATATAGTCGCTTATGGCAAGCTGGCCCGGTGCCAATTCATTAGGATTTAACTGGGCTATTCGGCTGGTAAGAAAATATAGCTGCGAATCGAGGGCAAGCTCTTTATCACCTGAATAAACACGCGACAAATACGGATTTTTGTCGTAGGCCTCGAGGATACATTTACAGTTGAGCAGGTTCGAAAGTTTTTCTGCAAGAGTAGTTTTGCCGACGCCGATAATCCCTGCAATGCTGACTAATTGAGGGATATTCGGATTGAGGGCAAAATCCTGGCCGCTTAGCCGGTCAGCCAACACGCTGACAGGTTCTTTTATAACAGGATGGAGCAAATTACCATTTAGCTGACAGAGGCCATTCAGGACAAACGAACGCAGGTGTATCTGCGGATGCGGAACAATTAAATCAGTGTGATTTATCACATTTTCACCGAAGAGCAGAAGGTCCAAATCAATGATTCGAGAGGCCCACTTTTCTTTCCGCACTCTGCCAAGAGAAGTTTCAATCTCAATCAGGTTTTTATGTAAGTCTTCGGCGGTGAGGTTTGTTTTTACTTCTGCGACTGCGTTTAAGTATTTTGGCGCTCCGTCGCCATAGCTATGGAGCGTCGGCGGCTGCTCCATCCGGGCAAGCGGAGCAGTTTCGATAACATCACTTACACGGGTAAGTTCGATGTGCTCGTTATCAGCAAGAAGTTTAACAGCGCTATTGATATGACCTTCTCTGTCGCCTAAGTTGCTGCCGAGGCCGATGTAAGCTGTTGTCATCACTCGATACTCGATACTTGATACTCGATGTTCGTAATTGGTTAGTTTGTATATTAAATGGCGGCAAAGCGTTGCATAGCTTCTTTGACGTCCACCGGTTTTGCAAATGCCGAAAGTCGCAAATATCCCTCGCCCGATGGTCCGAAGCCGGAACCCGGTGTGCTGACGACATTGGCCTTTGTGAGCAGCCGGTCAAAGAAGTCCCAGCTGCTTAGGCCGTCCGGTGTTTTTAGCCAGATATACGGGGCATTTACTCCGCCATAGACCTCGTAGCCGAGCTTGGTGAGCGAATCGCAAATCAATTTTGCACTGGATAAATATATATCAATGATTTTCTTTGTTTGTCTTTTGCCTTCAGGTGCATAGACTGCTGCAGCACCTGCCTGTGAGATATAGGAAGCGCCGTTGAATTTTGTACAATGTCGCCTGTGCCATAAGGGATTGACCATAACCATCCTGCCGTCTTTAGTATAGGCCTTTAGTTGTCTGGGTACGACGGTAAATGCGCACCGCACGCCTGTAAAGCCGGCTGTCTTGGAGAAGCTGCGAAACTCAATCGCCACTTCTTTTGCGCCATCGATTTCATAGATTGAGTGCGGAATATCGACATCTCTGATAAAGGATTCGTAGGCAGCGTCGAAAAGGATTATTGATTTATTATCACGGGCGAATTTTACCCACTTGCTGAGAATTTCTTTAGTAGCGACTGCACCTGTCGGATTGTTCGGAAAGCAAAGATAGATAATATCCACTGGCCTGGTAGGTAAGTCCGGCACAAAGTTGTTTTTTGCGGTGCATGGCATATAGACGATTTTTGCATACTGGCCCACATCGTTAGCCGGGCCTGTCCTGCCGGCCATTACATTGGAATCGACGTAAACGGGATAGCTCGGGTCGGTTATGGCGATGATGTTTTCCGTGCCGAATATCTCCTGGATATTGCCGGTATCGCATTTAGAGCCGTCACTGATAAAGATTTCGCTCGGCTGCAAATCAACGCCTCGCGATTTGTAATCATTTTCGATTATCGCATTGATTAGAAAGTCATAGCCCTGCTCCGGCCCATAGCCATGTAAGGTCTCTTCGTTAACCTGGTCTTCGACCGCCTTTTTCATAGCTTTGATAACGGCTGGCGCGAGGGGCTGGGTAACATCGCCGATACCCAAGCTGATTATCTTCGCATCCGGATTTTTATCCCTGTGGGTACGGACACGCCTTGCGATTTCAGGGAACAGATATCCTGCCTTTAGCTTTAAAAAATTTTCGTTAATCTGTGCCATACTAAAACCTCGATTTTCAATGATAGCAATGGCTAATTTTAGTACCTGGTCGGTTTTGGGTCAAGAACTTTAGTCTTTGATTCTCGTATCTCGTGATGTGTATACGGCAAACCGGCATTGAATAATTAGCCCACCGACCTGCACTATGGGCTTTTAACCAGACCTATGTTAAAGTTTCTTGTTTGGCCCTGCCCACAGGTGACAGCGATTTTTATGTGTAAAATCAATTGCTCAAAACCTCCTTTTTACTTACAATTAGTATGCTATGTCGGAGAATTTACAAAACATTCTGATAATAAAGCCCAGCTCACTTGGTGACATAGTTCTGGCTCTGCCGGCCCTTTCGGCTTTGCGCAGAAGCTTCCCCGACTCAAAAATAAGCTGGCTCATCCGCTCTGAGTTTATACCAATTCTAAAAAATCACCCGCACCTAACCGAGATAATTCCTTTCGACCGTAAATTCCTTGGCAAGGCCTGGTTTCATCCGCGTGCGTTTGCCCGCCTTGTGTCGTTTATTTTGTATCTGCATCGCAGCAAATTTGATGCCGTATTTGACTTTCAGGGACTTTTCAGGACCGCTTCTTTGGGGTGGCTATCTGGCTGTAAAAAACGTTTCGGAATGACAAATGCCAGAGAGCTCAGCCACATCTTTTATACTCATAAAATCACTCAGAACCAGGAGTGTGTTCACCTGATTGATTACTACCTGAAGATAATCCAAACCGCTGGTATTTGCGATATCGGCGTGGAGTTTATATTGCCAGAGGACCGAGCTGCGGCTGATTCGGTCAGCAAATTACTAAAAGAACATGGTATTGTGCCGAATAGCTACGCCGTGCTTGTAACCGGCTCTGCGCATTCGGACAAGTGCTGGCCAATCGAGCGCTTTGCGGCTCTGGCTGAGAAAACTTCATCAACTTTTCACCTGCCTATAGTCGCAACTGGAAACGCCTCCGAAGCAGAAACAATTGAAAATCTAAAAAGCGTCGCTCAAGTTCCGATAGTAAACCTCGCCGGACGAACATCTCTCAGCGAACTGGTAGCCCTGATGAAATCTGCCGGACTGGTAGTAAGCAATGATACCGGCCCTGGCCACATTGCTGCAGTTTTGGGCAAGCCGCTGGTTATGATATTCGGCCGTTCAAACCCCGCCAGGGTTGCTCCTTATGGAAGAAACAATTGCATCGTAGCCGTTGAACCACACTTGAGGGGTCTGTCAATAAAAAGCAGCGACCCAAAACACAATATTAAAAACATCGCAGCAGATGATGTCTTTCAAAAAGTCTGCGAACAATTAAGCTCATAATCCGCGTACAACCTTAACACATCGTTCGCATAAGTCAGGATGTTCGCTGTCGGCTCCGACACTCGGCCTATAGTTCCAGCACCGCTGACACTTCTCGTAACCGCTCTTCTCGGCGGCAACCGTCGTTTCGCCTGCGCCTTTTATCAGTTTTACCTCGCTGACAATACAAAGTGCCGCAAACTGTTCGAGACCAAACTCGTTCAGAATCCCTGTCAATTGCTCATCTTCGCAGTAGATAGTAACGCTTGCCTCTAAGTTGCTTGCTATCTTTTTATCTTTTCTCAGGCCTTCCAAAACCCGCAGAACGTCATCGCGAAGCTCCATTAACTTCTGCCACTTCGGCTTGGTGCTTACCAGGTCAATCGAGCCATCAACTTCCGGCATTTCAGCTAAATGCACACTTTCGGCCTTCTGTGATTTAAACTTCATTGCTGCCCACGTCTCCTCTGCAGTATGCACTAATATCGGCGCAAGCATTCTGATAAGGCAGTCTAAAATCCTGTACATTGCCGTCTGAGCGCTTCGTCGAGAGCAGCTGTCTTTCATATCACAGTACATCCTGTCCTTGAGCACGTCCATATAGATACTGCTCATCTCGACCGTGCAGAAGTTATAAATCAGCGAAAAGACCCTGTGAAAGACAAAGCTCTCGTAGGCCTCGGTAACATCGACTATCAGCTTCTGCAACTGCTGCATCGCCCACTTATCTATCTCAAACATATCATCGCAGGCTACGCTCTGTTTATTCGGGTCAAAATCGTCAATGTTGCCAAGCAGGTATCTCAGCGTATTTCTGATTTTCCTGTAGGCGTCCTGCGTACGTCCTATCAGCTCATCTGTACAGCGTATATCTTCCTGATAGTTCACGCTTGCTACCCACAGCCGCAGAATATCCGCACCGTATTTTGCCACCTCCTGCTGAGCAATGACGTAGTTACCCAGCGACTTCGATTGCTTTCTACCTTCCTCGTCGACGGTAAAACCGTGCGTCAAAACACTCTTGAACGGCTCTTTCCCGATTGCTCCAAGGGCCGGCAAAAGCGATAGCTGAAACCACCCGCGATGCTGGTCCGACCCTTCCAGGTACAAATCCACCGGCACCGCCCAGCCGGCATCTTTTACGCATACGCTATACCAGCTGCATCCCGATTCGAACCACACATCGAAGATATTTTCTTCCTTTTGTAAATCATCGAAAGAAAAACCCTCCGGCAATTCAAAATCATCTCCGAGAATCTCACGGGGCGAATCCGTAAACCAGCAATCCGAGCCCTTCTCGGCAATATGCTTAGCCACAGCTAATACAGATTCTTTAGTCAGTAAGCTCTGTCCTTTGGAGTTTAAAAACACCGGCAGCGGCAGGCCCCAGCTCCTCTGCCTGCTGATGCACCAGTCAGGCCGGGATTCGAGCATTCCTTCGATACGTTTTTCGCCCCAGGCGGGTATCCATTTCACATCTTTGATACGCTCAAGCGCCAGCGCACGCAAATTCTTATCTAAGCCGGGCAGCTCTTTATCGACACTGATAAACCACTGCTCGGTCGCCCGAAATATGACCGGCCCTTTGCTCCGCCAGCAGTGCGGATAGCTGTGTGTAATCTCACCCTGCGAAAAAAGCAGTCCCTTCTGCTGTAAATCGTTATTTACGATTGTATCGACCTCCAGAACATTTTTCCCCCGCAGCCAGGCCGGAACCGTATCGTCATATCGGCCGTCATCCAGCACCGGAGAATAGACCGCCAGGTCATATTTCTGTCCCGACACATAGTCCTCAAGCCCGTGACCCGGCGCAATATGAACAAGACCGGTACCGTCTTGTGTGGTAACATAGTCGGCAAGAATTACCATAAAGGCATCTTTGTCCGTCGGATTTTTTTCAACAAACGGATGTAAGTATCGCAATCCTTCAAGCTCGCTGCCTTTTACCGACTTATCGCTGACGCTGTATTGTCCCTCTTTCAATTCGCCCGCTACCATCACCGCCTCAAGTCGTTCAGTGCACAATATCGATACAAACTTATTTCCGTCCTTTTCGTAGATTAGCGCCTTATAGTCTAAGTGAGGATGAACTGCTATAGCCAGATTTGCCGCTAATGTCCACGGAGTCGTCGTCCATATCATAAAGCATACTCGATGCTCAATGCTCGATGCTCGATGCTCGCCACGAAAATCGAGAAGTCCAAGCTCAATTAACTTCCCGATGCTTTCCTCTGCAACTGGGAAATTCACGAAGATACTTGGAGATGAGATATCTTTATATTCCAGCTCTGCCTCGGCCAGAGCGGTCTCACAGCCAATCGACCAGTGTATTGGCTTTAGCTGCTTATAGACCAGGCCCTTGTCAACTAATTCTGCAAATACCTCCAGAATCCCCGCCTCATACTGCGGCTTAAACGTAAGATAGGGCTTCCCAAAATCACCGAATACTCCAAGCTCCTGGAACTGGCTGCTCTGGACTTTGACGTATTTGCTCGCATATTGCTTACAGAGCTTGCGGATTTCGAGCTTACTCATCTGTTGTACCTTCTCGCCCAATTCCGTCATTACCTTCGATTCGATAGGCAGGCCGTGGCAGTCCCAGCCGGGTATATACGGTGCATCAAAACCCATCATCGTCTTGTATTTGACGACAAAGTCCTTAAGCACTTTATTGATGACATGTCCCACGTGGATATCGCCGTTGGCATAGGGCGGCCCATCATGCAGAATATACAGCGGTGCTTCTTTGCGGGCCTTTCTGATTTGGCCGTAGATATTATTCTTCTGCCATTCTTTGCGCAACTGCGGCTCATGCTGGGTAAGATTGGCCTTCATCGAAAAGCTCGTCTTCGGCAGGCATAAAGTATCCCGATAACTCTTTTCTTTTTTCTCAGACATCTATAAAGTCCTTCAGGCTCTCAAAAATAATCGAACTACAAATACTAAATGCTTTGGCTGATGTTGTCAATATCGCTGTTAGCTTGTCTTCGCCGTATAACCAGAAATCCATTTTATGTTTCCAGAAAAACAGTTTTCAGGTATGGTTTGAAACCCATTTTTGCCCAAAATCCGGTCGCCAGCTTATTCCTTGCTGAATGTCGTGCCTCGATGCGGTGCAGACCCTTTTCTTTGAAAAAGCTCAGGGCCTCTTTAATTAATCTTTCGCCAATTCCCCCGCGTCGATATTCCCCGGTAACAGCAATGGACTGAATAAAACCGTATTCTTTAATCTCCAGGACCGGCGGAGACTTTTCGACGACAGCAAGGCAATAACCGACAATATCCATACCTACCTCAGCTACGAATACACAGGAAGTGTCACTTGAAATATGGCCTGTTATAAAATCCGTAAAAGCTTTATGCCCGTTTTCCGACCGGCTGAATAATCGGTCACATTCTTTGTGGAAATCCATAAGTTCCTTCCAAAGTTCGACAATTGCCGGTACATCTTCAACCGTTGCTTTTCGTATGGTAATTTCTCTTGTCATTTTATCTCTCTAATTCAATCCAATACCGTCTTGTTGGTTGTTCCAATTCATCATCGCAATATTTATCTTCCAATATTCCACCGTTTTTCTCGATTATTTTTGCCGAACCGATATTATTGTCATCACAGGTTACCAGAACCCGCTTTAGCCCAAGTTCCCTTGCCTTTTCAAGCATAAGCGCTAATATTGCTGTACCATATCCTTTTTGCCTTTCACTTGGCCGAATGTTAAAGCCAATATGTCCTCCTATGTTCCGCAAATGTTCGTTCAATTTGTGCCTTAATGAACTGGTTCCTAAAATGGTGCTATCACCACGAATTAGCCAGAACGTTGATGCAGGCACCCAGCCTTCCGGCAGATTTTTACCTTTTTTCCAGTCCAGACGGTTCTGCACATACTTTCCAAAATCCCCATTCTCAATCACCAACTCATATCCCCATCTCTGATAGTCACCTGCTGCCACAAATTCCTGAACCAGAGCCATAAACTCGGCCTCAAGTTCCACACATGGCTCTATTAATCTCAAATTCTCTTTCTTCATTCTCTCTAACTCCGGCCAATGAACAACGAACTCCAACAAAAAAGGCCTTTCAGAATTTGCCGCTCTGAAAGGCCTTTAATTCGCAAAATATAGCTCTCTCAGGGCAGCTTCATATCATCCCCTATCATTATAATAATCGCAATGTTTATAATGTTAACCATAATTCACCTATCTTAATAATTGGCAATTGAATTTACCATAATATTCGGCTGATGTCAAGGGGAAGTTTAAAATCTATAGCTAATTATCCTGTGTATTATTATACTATTTCCGTTCATCCTTCGTAGTAGTCTACTACGGAGAATGGGCTTGTGCTACGTGGCAAAGCTACTTCGCAGAGTAGCATTCGTCTTTCGTAGTACTACGGAGAATGGAATGGCGAAGACACTTTACATAATTGACGGCCACGCTCATATTTACGCCGCGTACTTCGCCCCGATGCGGCCACTAACCACCCCGACCGGCGAGCCGATACAAGCAACCTATATCTTCACCACAGCCATTATCGGCCTGATACAACGCCTGAAGCCTGATATGCTCGTAGTCGCGATGGATTCCAAGACCCCAACCTTCCGAAGTGAAATCTATCCCGAATACAAGGCCCATCGCCCGCCGATGCCAGACGATATGCCGGGCCAGATAAACCGGATTGAGGAGATTCTCGATGCGATGAACATCCCTGTCTTACGCATCAATGGCTTCGAGGCGGATGATATAATCGGCACCCTCGCCAGGAAAGCCGCTGCAAAAGGATACGATTGCTTAATCTGCTCAAAAGATAAAGACATTCTCCAATTACTCGATGAACATATAAGCGCCTTCGACATCAAGACCGATACACGCACGGATGCCAAAAAGATGACAGAAACGATGGGCGTTACACCCAGCCAGTTTCTCGACTGCCTTGCGCTGCAGGGCGACCCTACGGATAACGTCCCGGGCATACCGGATGTCGGGCCGAAAACCGCTCTTGGCTGGATACAAAAATACGGCTCAATAGAGAATCTCTATAAGCACGCCGATGAAATAAAAGGTAAACGCGGCGACAACCTTCGAAAATTCAAAGACGATATTGCCCTCAGCAAAAAGCTGGTAACAATTGATTGCGATGTCCCCGTCAAAATTGATTACGACGACTTGACCCTTAAAAAGTTCGATGAAGAAAAACTCGCCCAAATTTTCACCGAGCTTGGCTTCAATCGCCTTATCACGCAGTTGGGCCTGACCGCCATCGAGCATCCAGCATCGGGTATCGAGCATCGAGCATCAAGTATCGAGCATCCGGCATCGAGCATCCAGCATCGAGAACATGATTATCAGCTAATAGATACCCAGCAGAAATTCGATAAATTTCTCACCCAGCTTAAAAAGCAAAAGGTGTTTGCCATCGATACCGAGACGACATCTATTTACGCTATGCGGGCTGAGCTTGTCGGCATGAGTTTCTCGTGGAAACCGCAAACCGGCTTTTATCTTCCCGTCAAGGCGCAGCTCGGACGAAAGCATCTCGATAAAAAAACCGTCTGCCAAAAGCTCGCACCGATTCTCGCGGACGAAACAATCAAAAAAATCGGCCAGAACATCAAATACGATATGCTTGTCCTGCAAAATGCCCAAATGCCCCTGAAAGGAATCCACTTTGACACGATGGTTGCTTCTTACTGTCTTGATGCCGGACGCAGCCACTCCATGGATAAAATGGCGCTGGATTTTCTCAACTACGAGTGTATTCCTATCTCAGCTCTTATCGGCAAAGGAAAAAACCAGCTCACCTTCGATATGGTCGATACCGCCGCCGCCTGTGATTATGCCGCTGAAGATGCAGATATAACACTCCAGCTTTACAATTACCTCAAAGACCGCCTCGCTCAAGAGCCGCTGCTTAAAAAATTGTTTGAAGAGGTGGAAATGCCCTTAGTCAGCGTTCTGGCCGCTATGGAATCCAACGGCGTCTCGCTTGACACGAAGCTGTTGAAGAATATGGCTGGTGAGCTTGACGAGACAATCAAAAATCTAACAGAGGAAATTTGCCGGCTTGCAGATAAGGTCTTCAACATCGACTCTCCGAAGCAGCTTGCCGAGGTGCTTTTCGATAAGCTCGGCCTCGAATCAATCCGCAGCGGAAAGGCAGGCCGAAGCACAGATGCCGGCGTTCTGGAGCAGCTCGCCGATGAACACGCAATAATACCGTTAATCATCGAATATCGAATGGTCAGCAAACTAAAGAATACCTACGTGGATAAACTCGGCTTACTCATTAACCCTCGAACAGAGCGAGTCCACGCATCTTTCAACCAGACCGTAACCGCCACAGGCCGGCTTAGCTCCAGCGCTCCGAATTTGCAGAATATCCCCATCCGTACTGAGCTCGGCCGAAAAATCCGCTCCGCCTTTGTCCCAAAAAACAAAACTGACTGCATCTTAAGCGCAGATTACTCGCAAATCGAGCTGCGTCTGCTGGCGCATTTTTCAAAAGACAAGGCCTTAGCCGCCGCCTTCGCCGCCGACCAGGACATCCATCGCTTCGTTGCTTCGCAGATTTATGATGTCCCTATCGAAGAAGTAACAGCAAAGATGCGCTCAAGCTGCAAAGCGGTCAACTTCGGCATCATTTACGGCCAGGGTGCATTCGGCCTGTCACGCTCTGCCGGTATAAGCCAGCCAGAGGCAAAGAAGTTCATCGACGACTATTTCGCTCGCTACAGCTCAATCCGCAAATTTATGGACCAGTGCGTGGAAAATGCAAAACGCACCGGCTGCGCCGAGACAATTTTGCACCGCCGGCGAAAAATCTCCAACCTCACTGCCAAAAATGCCAATAAACGCGCCCAGGCCCGCCGACTTGCTGTCAACACCGTCGTCCAGGGCTCCGCAGCCGATTTGATTAAAGTCGCTATGCTCAATATCCAGCGGAAAATCGAATCTGAAAATCTGCCCGTAAAACTTATTCTGCAGGTCCACGATGAGCTTGTTTTCGAATTACCTGCCAAACAGGCCGACAAGCATGCAAAATGGATTCAGAAAGAAATGACCACCGCCATTAAGCTCGATGTCCCGATGAAGGTTGATATCACCTTCGGCCCAACCTGGCTGGGTTGACGAATGAGTTCGTCCGTTGTTTGTGGTTCATTGAGGGTTCATTTAATTGTTAGCCCCCGTCATCGGCCGGGGTTCTCCTCATTTGATTTTTAGCCCTGGCCACTGGCCAGGGTTCTCCCAAGTCCATTACGGCTGGTTTTTTCTATTTAGCCACGGATTAACACGAACCTGTCCTGCCTGCCCTGCGAAGCCCTGCCATTTAGGGCGAAGCGGGGAGCATAGTCGAATGGATCTGTGGCTGAAAAACCGACCAAACACGCAGGTAGTTGCGCACTAAAATCAAAAATTCTGAAATTTTTTTTATTCCTTCTCTTACAAGCACTTACGTAAAATCCAACCTTAAAAAATCACCCAAATTTCGACCAAATCCGCAGGTTCGTCCAATAGTGAGGGGCAATGTTGCCCCAAATACGAAATCCGAATATCGAAATACGAAACAATGACAGAAATACTAATGTTCAAATCTTCACCACCGGATGCCTTACGGCAAAAACCTCCTGTTTCGGTCATTCAAATTTTGGTCATTTGAATTTGTTTCGGATTTAGTGCCCTGTCCTGAGCAGGGTCGAAGGATTAGAATTTCGAGTTTCCGGCGAATTTTCACCGCACAGGGGTAGGGAACCATCAGAATCATCATAATCACCATCGCAGCTTACTTGTCACGCGTTGCTATATCGCCGGTACTTTTCTATCGCCGGTTGCGCTACGGCTGCGCCTTTCGCCGGCTCCGTATGTCGCAGCCGAGATACGCAAAGGTGGACCCTGCCGATTACAAACGGCTGAGCAAATACGAATGGTTTGCAATAAAAAAGGGGAAACTATATTACGTACGAAGACACGCCGCTGGGGGCAAAAGAAAAAATGGAACACTTGTTTATCTGCATCAGGAGATTATCGATGTTCCCAAGGGAATGTTAATCGACCACATTAATCACGATGGTATGGACAATAGATGCGCAAACTTACGAGCAGCGACACATTCGCAGAATATTTGCCACAGAAGGAAGCGTTCGGATGCAAAGACCTCGAAATATAAAGGAGTTTCATGGAGAAAGGACAATCACAAATGGGTGGCTCGAATTACATTCGAGAAAAAAGGGATACATCTGGGCTGCTTCAAAAATGAAATCGACGCCGCCAGGGAATACGACGACGCAGCTCGCAAATTCCATAAGGAATTTGCTGTATTGAATTTCCCAAATACACCAAAATCTAAACACTAACGACTAAATACTATCGACTAATTCGTCACGGCAAATTCGCCTGCCTGAACTTCCCATCCTAAACGCTATACGCTCTACGCTGTACGCTATACGCTCTACGCTGTACGCTCGCTATACGCTGGTAGATTAATATTCTTTGACTTAACCATCGCCTTCAGTTAACCTTACAGCAACTATGAAAAGATTACTTACGTCTTGTTTCGGTCTTGGCTGGCTGCCTGTTGCCCCGGGGACATACGGCTCATTACCGCCGGCGTTTATCTTTGCCCTGATGTGCCAATTCAAAACATCGGCTCTGGCGATATCCATAGTAATGACGATTTTTATATTGGCCGGTTCTATCATTTGCATTAAATTTTCACCAGCCGTTATTGCCGCGACCGGCAGAATCGACCCATCGGAAGTTGTAGCTGATGAGTTTGCCGGCCAGGCACTTACATTTTTGCCATTTCTATTATTAACCACAGACACATTTTCAACTAAGCAACTCTGGATTATTACAGGGCTTGGTTTTTTTCTTTTCAGGTTGTTCGATGTCATCAAACCCTGGCCGATTCGTAAACTTGAAAAATTGCCCCAGGGCTGGGGAATTCTTGCCGATGATTTGCTGGCGGGTGTTTACGCAGCGATTGTTCTACTAATTTGCATCCGATTGTGGATTGTTAAATAGTTCATCTATTCCACTATAGTGGAAAGGAGATGATAAAAATGTTTAAGTGTACCAGAGCAACCTATATATTCTTTATCATAATTACGCTGTTTTGTTCCACTCTGTCTTTAGCGGTTGTTGGGATTCGTTCGGGAGGCACATGGCCTCCGGATTGGCCAGCCCAGCTTGAGCCTTATCGAAGACAAGCAACAACACTTGAAATTGCAGCAGGTAATCAGGAAAATGTATACGATATTCACTTCGATAAGCGTGATAAGTTTGAGAATATCTGGCCAACAATTTTGAAGTTAAAGAGTAAAGGAGCCCCCCTTCGGCTACGCAGCATTGAAATCCCTTTCAAAGAAGGGGCGTTATTTAACAACGAAAAACCCACGGTGCGTATATATGCCCCTGTATATCCAGCGTATGAATGCTATCGTCCTGGAGGCAAAAAACTTCTGCCGGGACCACCTTGGCCGGATTCAATCAAGTCGCCATCAGGGGAACTGCCGGAATATGTAACGGTATCACAAGACGGTATGACCTGGGAGCCCGTGAAAGAAGAAAAACCTTCTAATGAAAAACCTCCTATAGGTTTCATATATCGCGCACGAATCGAAATCGAATTGGTTGTTGATGGAAAGATTATAGACCTTAACCGAATTCATCTGCCTTCCGAAACTTTAATTATCGATAGACGAAAACTGGAAAAGCAAGACCAACAAAGTAAAAGCGAAGATATCAACGACCTGTAGGGATTTGTGTTAAGTATAAGGAACAAGTATGCCGGTGGAATATTCCATTGAGGTTTGCAAGGAACTTGAGGCGAGATTTCAGTCTGCTCGGTTGTATCGGCCGATGCGAGTCGCCCGTTATGATGCGGGCACTGAGCTTCTCTACAGTGTAACAGGGATTGAAAAAGCAAATAAAGCACGAGTTAAGCTTGTTATTGAAAGATTCGTTGGTGGCGGGTTTGCAGGCCAGGTCTATAAAGTAAAAATCCTAAGTATTGACGATGGACCAATTGCGGGCCTCCAGGCAGGTCAGGTTTATGCGATGAAGATTCTTATCCCGCCTTCGAATTTTTCCCGTCTGTTTCGCAATGTTTTATATTGGATTGGTTTTCAGGGTGCGTTCCAGTTACAGGTCAATCCCGAAGCCGCCCGCGCTGGCGCGCTTTGGCAGAAATTTATCCGTCGGGCAGCGAAGATTAAATTCGGAGATGAGAACACAGTAGTAAATATTTATGGCACGTTTATAGACGAAAAGCTCGGCAGTTGTGGTGAGCTGAGTGAGTGGATAGACGGGCGCACATGGCGGCTGGAGGTTGATGAGCACCTCGATTTGCTGAAGCGTTGGCTCCGTGGCAGACCAGTCGACCAGGAGCAGTTGGGTTCGCCGGAATATCGAGCTAAGCGACAGTTTATGAACGATTTTGTGAAATTCCTGCACGATACGGGAGCATACGAGTTAGCCCGGCAATATGAATGGTTAACCTGCAAAAGTCAGCCAAATTGCCTGAAGCGACAAGGTACAGATGACAATCCATCCGGCGGATTAGTAGCGGTCGATTTCAGGGCGGGTCTGGCATTACTTCCGTTTCTGCCGATGAGCCCCGGAGATTTTAAGCTGATAGCAAAGGGAATCATGCGCGGCTCGCTGGTGCAGTTTGACCGCGGCGATGTAAGTAAGCTGGAGACCTTCATCCGGTTACACGGTGATGAGTTCTCGGATATGGGCGAGATGCTTGAGGAATTGAAGGCGGATGAGCGAGTTTACCGGGACTCGGTGCCGGACATTACGCACAACCATATTCGGCTGCTTTACAGCAAAAAACTATGGTCAACGATTTTTGACAGCGCGGTAACCGGCTGGAAAGTACGGAACCTTGTCGACGAAGAACACCAGCAGAAGCTGCGCAGAAGCAGAAGTCTGACACTATTGTATCTTATAACCGGAGCGATACCATTTTTGCGCACCTTCCTGCGACGAATTTGGGGTCGAGCAGACTGGCGAAAACATTACAGGTCAATCTTGACAAGCACGGATTACTTTTGGCGGTCGGTTCAGGCGAGGATTGCTGAAAAAGTTATCGTCTGGCACAGAGCAGGAAGGATAAGTCCGGAACGAGTGTTGAACTTACAGCAACACATCGAAAAGTTTATCTGTCACCTGCCATTGTCAATTTTACCTGCGGGTCTTCACAGATTTTTGACCGACTGGGCGTTCTTCAAGGATAAGCTTCACTACATCTTTGTTCGGCCGATAAAGCTTTATTTTAACGCCAAATTTCGCGAACAGTGGCTGCGTGACATGGTCGATGAAGGTAAGAACAAGCACATTCTGAGCAACAAGGATGCAGATACAATACTGTCGCAACTTCACGAGCCATACATTCAACGGTACTTAGTTAGTTTAGTTGTACACCTTTTGACGCTGCCACTTACACAGATAGTCTCGGTCATTGTCGCCTGGATATACTGGCGAAAGACCGGAGACAAACTCGGAGCCGGCGGGATACTTGTGCTTTTCCAGATAACCCCGATTTCTCCGGGTTCAATTGCCCGAGGTCTTTACGCGGTAGGAATCGCTATTTACGACCGCAGTTTCAAGGATTACAACATCGCCGTATTTTTGAGTTTCTTCAAATACATCGGTTATCTGGCATTTCCAATTCAGATGACCTATCACTATCCGGCTTTAGCAAGATTCATGGCAAGCCATTGGGCTACTGAAGCTACGCATATTGTCCCTGTGTTCGGTGAAAGAGGGGCGCTATTGGAACATTGGATATTTCGCTTGTTCTATAACTGGCCATTGACGATACGACGCCGGATGCGAAGGCAAGCAGAGGTTCGAAAATCGATGAAGCCGAGATATTGGCATGTTGGTCTGCACGCCCTTGTGGGTGCATTGATAGCCGGGATTGTGGACTTCGCTTACCTTAATAGTCTCGGCAGACTGCCGGGCTTGACGGAGATTTGGTGGCTTGTCATATTGGTGCCGATATTGTGCGGTATGGGCACAGCCGCGGGTTGCGGCGGAGCAACATTAGGCAAACGAATAATCGCTGCGGGCGCCGGCGGTATCGTGCTCGGTATATTTTATACCGCTGTATCCGCTATAATGGGTGAGGCATTTGGGGTATCGCTTGGTGATGTGGCGAAACATTGTGTATTACGGATGTTTATTTTTACTTTTCTTTCAGCTATCGGGGCAATAATTATGGAGCTGAATCAGCCGGACCCGGACCTAACATAACTGTTAGAAATCCGACCCGGCTTCGCCTATGGCTACGCCGAGGCGAGAATCCTAAATGGTTCGACAGGCTCACCATCCTGAGCAAAGTCGAAGGACAAGTCCAAAATACTAATTTCAAATGCTCTCCACAGGATACCTTATGGCAAAAACAAGACATTAATAATTGACAAGGTGTGCGGGAAGTTGTTATTTTATAGGTCAGAAGTGCCTAAAGTGTCTAAAGTGTAAAGTGACTAAAGTTGATTCGCCACAGGCGGATAAAAAGTGGCTAAGTAATGGCGGCGTAGCTCAGCTGGTTAGAGCGTGGGATTCATAAGCCCAAGGTCGTCGGTTCGATCCCGACCGCCGCTATTCGTGGTTTGCAGAAAAATGCAAACCGCGAAATTTCGAAGTGCGAAGTACGAAATACGAAAAAAATACGAATAACCAAAATTCGAAATTCAAAAGTAACCACAGGTTAACGCGGAGAAACGCGGATTTTGATTTGAAAATAATTGCAGGTTTGGGTTTTGTGAGCCACAGAGGACACAGAAGGCACAGAGAGTTTGGCCGGGATGTGTCCTCGACAAAGCCTGTGCTCCAAACATGGTTTGTACGCCAAGTCTTCGTCTCGTCCACCGGGCAGTAAAACTGCCTCGCCTTATCAGGCGACCGGCCTCACTTTATATAAGGAGAACACGGACAACAAGATTACACGGAAAATCTTGCTGTTGAAAATTGGACGATTTTGGGGGTAGAATTGCAACCACAGATTCACACAGATTGGCGCGGATTTTGCCTTTACCATAATTGCAGGTTTGGGTTTTGTATGTCGGATTTTGGGGTAGAACAGTTAAAAGGAAAAAAGAGGAATTATATTCAGTAAGATAGCAGGCGGCAGAGACGTTGGAAAACTCGATTTTCATTGCGGAGGGAACACTGCCAGACTATGATGACCCGCCATCCTTGTTTTCTAAGCAAGCGTGCTATTCTGTTGTCACGTCGCTTATTTCCTAAAATTTTCCGTTTCCAAAATGCTCTATTGGTAGTTGGCAGTTTGGCTCGCTTACAGTTTGCGTGGTGATGCCAAAAACACCCATGTACAAAAATAACGGTTTTCGCTTGATAGATAACAAAATCGGGTCGGCCGATGATAGATTTTACATTACGACGATATCTTACCTTTATTTTACGCAACATACGCGAAATAGTGATCTCAGGTGAAGTATTGCGATCCTTGATGCGAGCCATTATTTCACTTCGTTTGGACTTTGTATACAAATCTGTCATTGCAGGCTAACCCAGAATATTTCGGGGGAACTGCTTTCGACCAGCATGTATTTCATCGTGACACTTGCTGCACATTACTACGAGATTCTGAGCAACATTTGTTCCGCCTGCGGCATGTTCTTGGATATGGTGAAGCTCGAGGATTCTTGGATCTCTACGAGTCCACCTTTCCCTCTGCCACCCACAGAGGCGACATGTGTTATTATCTCTCTCATACACTAACTTCTGAATTTCAAATGGTATGCGGCGATCGTGAGACTCAGCGATTCTATCTTTACTCTCAAGAACATACTCCCCCATCTTCAAATCGGGGCGGCCCGTAAACTGAGTCGCAACAGGATAGCCCTCCTCTGTTCGTAACTCACGGATCCGGCGACCGAATTCACGTGCCCTAGCCACATATGCAAGTTCCTCAGTCGTCACAACTTGGCCGACATTCTCTAATAGATATCGCAGGAGCCGTCCCTTGCTTCCGCCTTGGGTTCCTCTCCTGATTCTGTTAGCAACATGCCATCTGCGTGCCGCCGTGATGTCAGGGTCTCTATCTAGTAACAGGTATTCCGTGGGTTTTAAGGATATTCCTGAATCGGGATCGCTGCTATAACCAGTTAGAATCTTGTACCCATCCTGAACCCGCAACTCACGTATTCGCCTGGCATACTCTGAGATACCTGACACCACCTGAAGCTCCTCAGCAGCGATAACAATACCTACATGCTCCTGAAGGTAAATTCTCAAACGCTCACGTGAACCCAACCTAGCAGCAGCAGGATTACTACTCTTACCAAGTTTCCTAACACCCCCTGCTAGTTCAACCAACAAAAGAACTTTCTGTCTCCATGTCAGACCTTTGTATTTACGTTTGAAACGTGCAAGGTTCTCCTCCACTTCGGCAATGAGCGTATCTATCTTCGATGATTCAGACACAGACTTTCTCCCTTCGACTCGCTCTCAACGGGGACATATTTCGCTTTGCTTTTTTTATCTCCTTCATGACCTCAACCCCAATACGATATGCAAGTAAAGGCGGTACAGCATTTCCTATCTGAATACCTACTTCTATCTTCGTTCCTCTGAACTGGAACTCATCGTCAAATCCTTGTAACCTTGCTGCCTCTCTATGGGTGATGGGCCTATCTTCTTCGGGATGTAGATAACGCCCCTTTTCAGGTTTATAAAATTCGGTTCGTATGGTTACAGATGGATGGTTCCACCATAGCCGCCCGAAAAGGTCCGTTCCTCCTTTTGTCTTTCTTTTCCAACAAGGCGGCATAATCTCAACCGGCAAATCCCAACGATTTCCACCGGCAGGTATACACCGATACCTACGTAATGAAAGCGGTGTTGGATTCCGCCCGATATGCCAATTTCCCCCAGTCGGCATGGGCGGTAAATCTCCTATGGCATCTTTAACAGTGCGCCAATATGGCAAATTTCTAGTATCGAACTTTGGTAGAATATCTGGGTTTCGGTGAGTTGCTTTTGGAAAGGTCGGCCGTCCAACTCTACTGGCTATCAAGAATACTCTTTTTCGTAATTGAGGAATACCAAAATCGGCAGAATTTAAGACACGACCCTCAATCTCGTAATCAAGTTTTCTAGCTTCCCTGCATATTTCTCCATATTCTGCTGATTTCAAAAGCGGAGGTACATTCTCCATAACAAAGATAAATGGCCTCGCATCTCTTACTGCTCGAAGAAAATGCCGCCACAACTGTCGACGTGGATCGTTTGGGAGTTTCTCACCTAAATTACTGAATCCTTGACACGGAGGTCCACCAACTAACAGATCGCAAGATGGGAAGCTCTCCACTTCTTGAATAGCGCACTGCAATATTCTCGGGCTGATATTAACTTTGAAGGTTTCACAACAAGAAGCATCCCATTCCACAGCGAGTAAGTTCTCAAATCCAGCTTTTTTCAGACCAACAGACATTCCGCCACAACCAGCAAAAAGGTCTATTACAGTAGGTTTCCTTAGATCTACTCTATGCCAGTGATCCGGAATATGCGCACCCTCTCTAACATTCTTGCTTTCGAAAGGATATACTCGATAGATGTACTTATCTAACCTCTCGATTGCAACCACATCTCCGGCTTTTAATTCATGTTTCTCAAAGAACTTTCGGACCCACCGCCGATTTCTAAAGAAATTGCGAGGCTTCCCGTTAGTGTCGTTGATTCCTATATCCGTCTTGACTGGTTGCGTCAATCCCTCCACAATTAATGTCATTTCCTTCCTAATACCCTTTTCCTTGCTCGATTGACCATAGCACTCGTCTGGGAAAAAGTCGTGGTGGCCGCTGATATATATATGACTATTTTTTTCCTTAAGGTTGGCTTCTGTAATAGCAATCAACCTTTTTTTGTTGCCTACATTGCCGCTCATAACTGCATCCCTTCAGCAAAACTTCGACATAAGTATAGCACAACGAAAAAAAATAAGCAAGCAATAGAATAGTTTCGCTAAATCCAGGAATTTGGCCTCTCGGCCCGACGAGATAATTTCATATCTCATCCCTGTGAGATGACAACCCCCCAATAAATCCTTCGATGGTTCGACGGGGCTAAATATGACCCCCAGCATAAAGGGATATTACCCCACCGGATAAACCGGTGGGCTTCCGGATAGACATTAACCCACCCGATAAATCGGGGGTTAAGTATATTTGGATTCCATATCAAGTACGGAATGACAAAGGAGAGATTGCTTCGGCCTTCCTCCTTCGCCCCTTCTTCGCATAAAGCTACGAAGGGCTGCGGAGGACAAGTCGGCCTCGCAATGACAGAATAACCCCCGAAGCAGGCCCGCCTAATGCGGGTAAACTTCGGGGCTAAATATATTAGGAACGAACAAAAATAACAGTCGGCGGCGGGAAAAATAGAAAATACTTTTTGAGAAATTCGAATATACTGCCCCTATTGCTAACCTTCTTTCGGCAAAAATAGATATATCCTCCCGCGACAAGAGGTTATAATGCTTTTTAGGTAATTATTTTTATAAAAGTATTTTTCAGGAATGGTATGGTTCATACGAACTACAAAATAGACAAGGACAACTTACAACTAACCATACAGGGACGGTTAGATGCAGACACTGTGAGCCAAATCTGGTCCGAGGCCATCAAGAAATTATCCAAGACCAAACCTTTGTTTTTGGAGGTGGACGCTGCTGGTATCGAGTATTGCGACGGTGCCGGGGCAGCTTTTCTTTTACAGTTGAAGCAGAGACAAGAAAAAGAAGGCCGACAATTCTCAATTAAAGGTTTGAAAACAGAGTTCGAGCAACTCATTAAAATATTCGACCCCGGCCAAATAGGCGAGTACATACCTGAAAAGTTTTCACTTAAAAGATTTATTGAAAATGCAGGCAAGGGCTGTTGTCAGGCCTGGAGTGAATTTAAGACACAAATCAGTTTTTTAGGTGAATTACTTGTAAAATTTTTCGCCACAATTTTGAATCCGGAGACACTTCGCTGGGGGGACACTTTTTTAATTGCTGAGAAAAGCGGAGCGGATGCCGTTGGCATTACCTGCATGCTTGGTTTTCTAATCGGTTTGATTCTCGCCTTTCAATCGGCGATAGCCATGCAAAAATTCGGTGCTCAAATATATGTAGCCGACCTTATTGTAATTTCACTTTTCAGAGAGCTTGGTCCGTTGATTACCGCTATTATTTTTGCAAGCCGAAGCGGTTCAGCCTATGCCGCTGAAATTGGTACGATGAAAGTAAACGAAGAAATTGATGCATTGACGACGATGGGTATTGACCCGGTAAAGTATTTAGCCGTTCCAAGAATGATTGCGGGGATATTTATGATGCCGCTTCTAACTATGTTCAACCTGCTGTTTGGGTTGATAGGATGTGGCTTAGTTATGCTTTCATTGGGTTTTGCACCGATAACTTATTTGAACAGAATTCAAGAAGCAGCAACTTTAGGCGACTTATCGGGCGGGTTAGTCAAAACCCTGGTCTTTGGTTCGATGATTGCCGGTATAGGATGTTTGAAAGGATTGCAGACCGGTACAGGCGCAAGTGCCGTCGGTGATTCTGCAACCAAGGCGGTTGTCAGCAGCATCATTGCCATAGTTGTTGTAGATGGTGTTTTTGCCGTTGTTTATTATTATCTCGGGATTTAAGAGCTGCAATGAGAACTGATTCTGAAACTGTAATTCGAGTTGAGAATCTCACCGCCGGTTATGGTGATGCCGCGATTATTAAGGACATAAATTTTGAGGTCCAGGCAGGTGAAGTTCTTATTATTTTAGGCGGTTCGGGATGTGGTAAAAGCACCCTTTTGAAACACATGATTGGTCTTTTACCGCCTGTTTCGGGAAAAGTTTTAATCGAAGGTAATGATATAGTGTCAGCTCGGGGCCAGGACAAGATAAACATTCTGCGGAGAATAGGCGTCATGTACCAGAATGGCGCTCTTTTCGGGTCGATGAATCTAATGGAGAATATATGTTTAGTCCTTGAGGAGTTCACGGATCTGCCGAAGGATGCTATGGAGTTTATAGCACGAATGAGGCTTAAAGTGGTTAGCCTCCAGGGCAGTGAATATAAGATGCCTTCGGAGCTCAGCGGCGGGATGAGAAAAAGAGCGGCCATAGCACGAGCTATGGCTCTGGACCCGAAGGTATTATTTCTTGATGAGCCCTCTGCGGGACTTGACCCTATTACCTCATCACAACTGGATGATTTAATCATTGAGCTGTCCAGAAGCCTCGGTATTACGTTCATCATAGTTACACATGAGCTGCCGAGTATATACAAGGTAGCAGACAGGATTATCATGCTTGACGAAATTACCAAATCCATAGTCGCTACAGGTAAGCCTGATTACCTGCGTGACAATAGTGAGAATTCCTGGGTAAGACAATTTTTTAACAGGGAGTCATAAGTTAGATTTTAGCTTTTCTGTCAAATGCTATAAGAAACCTGTTACTTTTATATATAGGAAAGAGAAATGAGTGAAAAAGCGAATTATTTCAAAATAGGCCTGTTTTTTGTTATATCTGTAATTTTAATCGTAACCGCCGTTATTGTCTGGGGCTCAGGGTTTTTTACAAAGGAAAAGCTTTATTTTGAGACATATTTTGACAGTACTGTTACTGGATTGAGCACGGGGGCGACGGTTGAGTTAAGCGGGGTTAAGATAGGACAGGTTGAAAGCATTGAGTTTGCTTCCACTGTTTATGACATATCAGCTGACCCAACAATAGTATCCAGATATGAGCGTTATGTAAGGGTTTTGTGTTCTATAGACAGAAAAGAGACTGAAGAACGAGCAGGTGATATTGCAGATGAGCAGAGAGAAGCTCGCATGATGAATTTGGTACAGCAAGGTTTAAGACTTAGGCTTGCCTCAAATATACTAACCGGCCAAGCTTATTTGGAAGGGACATTCGTAGATCCGAACCGGTTTCATGTTCTGGATATTACATGGGAACCATACTACATGTATATTCCTTCTGCCCCGGGTCAGTTTTCCACCATGAAGGATTCGGTAGACAAAATCCTGGGAAAGTTGGAAGAAGTCGATATTTCAGGTCTAACCGAAGAAATACAAGAATTCTTTTCTGAAATTCGTGAAACGAATCAGGAAATAAAGGCACTGCTGGTAAACCCCGATCCAAATGCCGAAACAGCCAACCTTGCAGAGGTTCTGACCCGTCTGGATAATACTTTGGGGAGTGTTAACAGAAAAATCAGGACTCAGGGCCCCGAGTTCGATAGATTTTTACATAATCTGAGTGCAATTTCTGATGACATAAAAGAATTAACAGCAACGCTTAAAAAGCATCCTTCGAGAATAATATTCGGTAAGCCACCTTCAAAATCGGAGATAATAAAATGAATAGCAAAGTGATCACATTATGTAGCTTGATGATTTTATCAACGCTTTTATCTGGATGCGGGCACGATAAAAGGAATTTTGTCCTGGAAGTCTCTCGATACCGTCCGCAACAGAAAATCAGCAAAGATGTAGTACTTGATGTCCAAAGTTTTAATGTTGACACGGCCTTTAGCACCAGAAGTCTTGTATATCGAAAGAACCAATCAGAATACGAAAAAGACTTTTATAACCAGTTTCTAATCAGGCCGGAAGATATGATAACTGAAAAAACTCGTGGTTGGCTGTCAGAATCGGGATTATTTAAGTTGGTATTAGAACCGGGTAGCTACACTGAAGCGACCCACATATTAGAAGGTAATATAATCGCTTTGTATGGTGATTTCAGAGAAGAATCATCACCAAAAGCAATGATGAAGATTCGTTTCTTCTTAGTCAAATTGTCAGATAAATCTGTTGTTTTTACAAATACTTATGAAGCAGCCTCTGAGTTTAAGGACAGGACAGCTGAGTCCCTGATCGAAGCATATGAGAATTGTCTAGCGAATATATTATCAGATTTAGAAAGAGATTTGCAGTCGCAGTTATAACCGTGTTTTTTGATGCTCTCGTTTTGCGTGGCTTTTAAGGCTCAATATAACTTTCAAAGTATGCTAATGGGAGCGCGGGCTGTTCCCTTGTAAGACAACCCAAAAAGAATAAAAGCTAACAGCAATAGTGCTAACAGCACTAACCAAAAGCGCGTGATATCCGCTTTTTTCTTCTTGTTTCCCATTTCCTTTAATAACTCTGCATATGGCCGCCTGGTTCCTCCACAATATCCAAACAAATACGAGAAGAAACATGGAATTTTCAGAATTAACCCGGGGTCAATTTTGAGGCTGTATATAAAGCCGGTTGTGACAGCGGCAACAATGGCCCATTGAATACACAAACGGCTGAAGCTTATATCAAATCTATTCAGAACGAAGTGGTATCCGCGTGTCGTTGGTGGAAAAAGGCCCATAAGCACAAATATACCTATACCTGCCCACAAAACTTTTAGCTGTGTTTTGCTCATAGCTCTTTGTCCATAAAACGGTAGCAATAAGAGCAATATAGACTGTGACCTCTTGTCAAGCAAGGAAAAAAAAGGACTGTTTTTAAAGTGTTTTCTTCTCCATCAGCGGGTAACCCCCACCGCGCCGGGTGGGGGTTAAACGACTAACACGCCCGGCAGGGCTCGAACCTGCAACCTTCGGATTCGAAGTCCTTGTTGCCGGTTGCAAGGCTTTGTTAGCAAATGGCTTACAACGCATTTTTTGAGCAAAAATAAGGTTTACAAGTAAATGACCACGCACTGAGAAGTTGTTAACAAGTTGCCATCACGTGACGACTGACCCACTCAGTGACCCACTGGTAATTGTCATTATGCTTGTATTGTCCACGCTTTTTGCAGTTGTCAAAGCCAGGAATTTGCAAGCATTGTAAACATGTCATTCGTTGCATCAAGCCATCACAACAGGATTATAACAGCTATTGGTACCAACCTCAAGCCAATTAATTCTCCGGAGAGAACTCAAGCACTATTCCCGATTCAGCATATAGGCATTGGGCCAATGTCATCAAATCGGTTTTCTCTGGAAAGCCAGTGATCTGCAAGGGAGCCCCGGCAACAAGGTATGTGCAGGATGTTTCCAAACAAACAGACAGAGTGATTGAAAATAGTAGAAAGTACCTAATTCAGGTGAAAACTTGAAGTTATTATAAGGTTTTATGGAATTGTAAGCGGCATGTAAACCAGAATTCTCTATCTTCCAATGATTATTTTATGAATTCCTTCCGCCGCTATTTTAGCATCGGCAATGGCTGTTACTGCATCTAAATTCAGATTTACTATATCACCGCCGGCAAATACTTTGGAAATTGTGGTCATACCATTTTCGTCAACCTTTACTTTTCTTCGCGGTGTAAACTCTAATTTTTCAAATAGCTCCTTTGGAATGAATGAAAAGTCAGGAGCCTGGCCAATGGCTTCAATTATCATATCCCCGTCCAGGCACATCTGCTTTTCTTCATAAAAAGTGGGGCTGAATTTGCCCTGTTCATCAAATACCGATTTAACTTTCACACATAAGAGTCCTTTTATCCGGCCATCTTCAACTTTAACTTCTTTTGGTCCCCACCCAGGATTAAATTGAACTCCTTCTGCCTTTGCTTCTTCGATTTCATCCTCTGTTGCGGGCAGCTCGTCCCAGTCTTCCAGAGAAAGCGTTTTAGTTACTACCTCTTCATTAGGATATTGCATATATTGCAAACGCAGGGCCTCTCTGGCCACGTCCATAGCAACATTGCCACCGCCGATGACAATTATCTCTTTACCTACTTTATTTCCTGAACCGATCTTATTCTGTTGCAGGAAAGGAAGGGCCAGGTGGGCTTTATCAATATTCTTAACCTTTGTGGAACGGCTTACAGTTGTTCCTATACCAAGATAGATTGCATCATATTCTCTTAGAATATCTTCAAATAAAATGTCTTTGCCTATCGTGGTATTGAATCTAAACTCAACTCCCAAAGAAGCAATATGATGGATATCCTTGTCTATCGCCTCAATGGGTAATCTGTAAAGCGGCGGGCCTATCCGCAACATTCCGCCGCCGCCTGGCAGGGAGTCAAAGACGGTGACCTTGTGTCCTTTT
>Ga0315548_1000291_pt1 | contig 47040 bp, 43 predicted proteins | sample SalMarSW160110MG_2_FD_202540 | JGI IMG/M metagenome (GOLD analysis project Ga0315548, IMG submission 202540) | Salt marsh sediment microbial communities from the Plum Island Ecosystem LTER, Massachusetts, United States - Salt Marsh Sediment SW1601-110 ... | reverse complement strand
TGCCTGTGATTTCGATTAGGTGTGTGCTGTGGCTGTAGGTGATTTGGATGATGGTGTGGGTGCTGTTGATGGTTTTTGTGTAGTATCTGCCTTCGGTCATTGGTTCCCCATTCAGGTAAACTGGGAAATCGCCGTCAAGCAGGACTTTGGGGATTGCTACTTTGCAGAAGCCTGTTGTTTGGTTTGGTCCGGTAACGTTGAAGCTTATCTGCTTTTGATGTATGTCAAAGTTGAAGTCTTCTATAGTGGAGTTGCTGTGCACAACAATTGTGTAAGTGAAATAGCCAAAAGTGTAGTCGTATTCATAAACGTCATATTGTTTTGGTTCTGTGCTACCGTAAGCTTTTATCACCAAAAAGTCAACATCAGTTGCCAACATTAAGTCAATAGGAGCACAATAAGTTTCATTGGTGACAATGTAGCCTACCATTACGTATCCTCCGTCTGAGGTTGCAACCATCGAGTTGAATTGTTCCTGTTTTTCGTCCCCGTATGTTTGGTTCCATTCCATGTTTCCTTGTGCGTCTGTTTTGATTAGCCAGAAGTCGTAGTTGCTGGTTCCGGAGGTTTTTGTTTTTGCTGCTATGGCGTATCCTCCGTCTAATGTTCGGACTAATGAGCAGTAGCGCATTAAGACGATGAACTCTTGATGGGTGGTTCTTTCATATGTTTGGTTCCACTCCATGTTTCCGTATGCGTCGGTTTTAATCAGCCAGACATCATACCTTCCATCATTGAAAGAATCTGTTTCGCCGGCCATTGCATATCCTCCATCCGGCGTTACAAGCAATGAGCATGCCATGTCGTTTCTGTTTCCTCCGTATGACTGGCTCCACTCCATCTTCCCAGAAGAGTCAGTCTTAACCAACCAGAAATCATTCCTTCCAGCACCAAAAGATTCAGTGAAGCCTGCTAGGGCGTATCCTCCGTCAGATGTCTCAACAACCGAGTAAGCAATCTCGAATTTTGGCCCTCCATAAACTTGGCTCCACTCCATGTCCCCCGATGCATTAGTTTTGACCAGCCAAAAATCGGCTTTTCCAGCACCATAGGAAAATGTGTAACCGGTTATCGCATATCCTCCGTCAGAAGTTTGTATCATCTGGTAAACCTTTTCGCTTCCTGGTCCGCCGTATGTGTTTTGCCACTCTACGTTTCCTTGCGAGTCAGTTTTAATTAGCAGGAAGTCACAATCTATACCGGTAGAAGAAACATATGTGTTCCCAGCTATTGCGTATCCACCGTCAGAAGTTTCCACCACTGAGTAGCCGTAATCTGCTCCGAATTTTCCGTATGTCCTGTTCCATTCCATGTTTCCATATGCATCAATCTTGATTAGCCAAATATCGTAGCCTAGTCTGTGTAGGATAAAAGTGGAGCCCACTACGGCGTATCCTCCGTCAGAAGTTTGTATCACGGATTCGGCTACGTCAGTGTCTGCTCCCCCGTATGTTCGGGTCCACGTTGTTGAAGATGCTTCGGCAGAAGCAACTAAACATAAACTTAACAAAACAGAAATAGTCACGCATGAAAGAAGCACCATCCTGCGCAACAACAGCACCCCCAACCACAAAGGTACCAAAAATTGAGGTAAAAGCTTTTTTGTCAAGAAACCTTGACTAAACCACACCTATACATGGTCAAGAAAAATTGACCAACTGTACATGTGAGTTCTTTGTTAAGACGAGTGGAGAGTGGAGAGCTGAGAGTTTAGACAAGACAAGAGAAGACAAGGGGACACGACAGGAGTAAACAGTAGATGAGAACAGTAAAAGAGAGAGAAGGTTAAGTTTTAACCCAAAAAATTCCTTAAATCTTTAGTCAGCTAAAGATTAAAATCTTATAACCTGTTGAGGTAAATTAGTGTAATAGTAAAAAAGTAAGTAAATACTTAGGTATAGTCTCCTAATATGAATAGTAAGCGTTTCTTGCTGAGAATGTTCTCCACACTTTCCCATATGAATAGTGTTCAATTTTCGTTGCCTATGTGCGAGTATAGCTGTATTTGAGATTCATATGTTTTAAAAGCGTTTTTCACATTTTTTAGCCTGTGGATATTGGGTGGTGTGAGGGATATGACGGCAATCTTTGAGGCTCTGATTGATTCTGGGGTGTTAATACCTGCTATATGGTTGAGTTTAGGTTTCGCTACTGCATGGTTTTTGTTGTCAGCAAAACGTGTTGTTCCGCTGACTTTGGAAGAGGCTGAAACTCTCTGGAAATTTCATAAGCAAAAGACGGGTTGTCGAGCCCAGGGTTGGCATGAGATAGTTCGCGGAGACAAGATAGTGGGTTTTGAGTGTGAATGTGGACATGAGCATGTTCAGAAGAAGCACCTTATCACGATAAACGCGTAAGGGATAAATTGGTTGTGTTAGGGTCTCGTATTTTCTGTTTTCTTTCCGAAGATTGAGTGTTTTGTGTTTGAGGATGATTCTGGTGTGGATGCTCTTGCGTCAGCGGCTTCCGCTCGGTCAATTGAGATGTTAGCTATTTCGTGTGTGTGTTGCTGTATGTGTTCTAGGCCGTCGATGATTAGGCGGAGGTTGGCTAATGCCAAACTGGAGATTTTTGTTTTTTTGTTTGCTTTTAGGCAGAGGCTCCACAGGTTTGCGAGGTTAAATGATGTGTCCAAGATATTGTTTGCAAGAGGAATGTCTTTGCGTAAAAGTGCTTGAATCGAGCTGTCATACAGTTCCTTGACGCCTGTGCTTGTTTCGACTAGAAGTTCCATTACAGATGTGGGTAATTGGTGATCTATTAATGGAGTTATGTTCTCGGCGATTTTTTTCAGGTTTTCAGTTATTTCAGCGGTTATGTGGAGAATCTGCAGGTAGTCGACACAATCGATCAGAGTTAGTTCTTCTGTCTGGGATAGCTGTGGGAACAGGATGATGCTTCTGAGAAGGCGATTAGTGACCAAGAAAAGCCTTTTGATGTCTTGAGTTCTTCTTGTTAGACCCTTGATCAGATCTAAATTTTGTTTTTCTAGAGCGGAAATCGTCTCGTTGAACATGGACATGATTACGTTGTGAATCCGATTTATCGTCTTGTCGATGGGCATCTTTTGTTTAAGCAAACACACGATCAGCATTTTGTCCCCTGTTACCTCTATTACTTCCAAACCGAACAGGTTGTTGATGGTTTCTCGGATAACATCTTGCTGGTCCTCAGTGAATGTTGTTTCTGTCTTAACTTCAATTGCATCGAAACCATCCAGATAGGCTGCAATTATCCCCCGCTTAATGGACTGCCCAGAGTTTTCGCTGTTGAGGCATAGAGTTATTTCTCTGGATTTAGCATCTTCAGTTTTTGGATAAACACAAATTGAACCGCCTTTGCTAACTAACATAACTTTTTCTCCATGCTTCAGCTGCAATTGATCTGTCCAAGATTTGGGAATGGAAATGTAGAGGGTGTTGCCAATTTTTTGAATTTTTCTTGTCTCAGACATTAACTGGCACCATCAGTTTAATTCTGTTAATTTTGATTAAACAATTATCAGTGATATATATGTTTATGCGAAAAACTTAAATCCAGCTCTTTGCCTTCGAGCATAAAAAACAGGAAATGTTAAGGCGTGTCCAAGGAGAATGTTTCAATCACGGTTGTACAAGTTTCAGTTTCTACGAATCTGTTTAGCGCCTGTAATAATGGGTAGCGTCACCACTAAAAAAATAGAAAAATGATGTGAAAGACTGACTAGTTCCGTGGAGCATTTGGAGAACATGTTGGTGTGGATAAGATTTGATCGTTTTGCGCTTAGAAAAGTTTATAGATAATACCTCAGTGAGTTTGGGTAGGTCGTTGGCTAAGCTGAGTTTTCTGGTGAACTGATCATGGAGATACTAGCAATTGTACCCATCATTCTGATCGCCGCATTCATACTTGGAGAGATGTTCAAAAGAATCGGCTTGCCATCTGTTGTTGGTCAAATCCTCGCAGGGTTGCTTTTTGGAGTTCCAGCCATAAAGGAACTGCTTTTTGGCGAAGGATCAGCCCTGATTATAATCGATTTTCTAGCCACACTTGGAATATTGCTTCTTCTTTTTCTGGCAGGATTAGAGATTGAAATTGAAAAAATAAAGGAAACCTCAAGAGACTCCATCCTAGTGTCTCTTAGTTCTGCACTAGTTCCATTCGCACTTGGGTTTTTGTTCATCACAGTCTTTTTCCCTGAGTACGGCTTTCTGTCGGCGCTGATTTTTGGGGGAGCCATGATGGTTACGTCAGAAGGAACAAAAGTTAAGGTACTCATGGACTTGAACAGCATAAATACCAGATTAGGTGCAGTGATGCTTGCTGCAGGAGCCATAGACGACATTTTCGAGGTCCTGTTCTTGTCCGTTGTCGTGATTTTCGCTAAAGGAGGAAGCCTATTTGACTTGGCAATGATTCCCGTAGAAATAATAATCTTCCTCATAATTGCATACATGGCATTCAAGATAATGTCTAAAGTCCTCCAGCACTTGGACAAAAAACCCGGAGAAGAAACAGGACTATTCTCCATAGTAATGATATTTGTCCTAGTCCTCGCAGCTCTCTCAGAATCTTTGAACGTAGGCTACCTAATCGGCGCGATTCTTGGCGGCTTTCTTTTACAAATCTCCCTAAGAGAAATCAGCAAACGAAACAAGAGGGAAATGATTAATGTAATCAAACTCATTGCACTGGGCTTTATCGTTCCCTTCTTCTTCGTTAACGTTGGATTATCTTTTGATCTCAGCATGTTATCCTCTAATCTGCCCCTAATCGTGGTTACAATAGCCATTGCATTCTTTGGAAAGATGATAGGAACTCTAATAATCAAACCAGTCTCCACTCTGAACTGGAAACAGCTCTACTACATCGGTTGGGCAATGAACTCCAGAGGCGCAGCTGAGTTGGTTATCGCCTTGATTGCAATGCAGTATGGTTTGATTCCTCTAGAGCTTTTTTCGGCTCTCGTTGCCATGAGCATAGTAACTACGCTTATCTTTCCGCCGGTTCTCGCTAGGGGCATAAAGAGGAATCCGGGACTTATGGATGCAAAGTCCTAGAAAACATTTAAACTTGGTTGAAGATTAATGAATAATAGCAATTCTGGTATACAAAAGGGGAAACATTCGCGGGGTTAAATAGATGAAGGAAAACATGAAGATTCTGGTCGGCGTTGACGGTTCGGACTATTCTACTTGGGCGCTTATGGAAGCCATTGCTATCGCAAAAAAGTTCTCAGGCCACATAAAAGTCATCACCGTTTACAAGCAGGGAAAAAAAGATGAAGCAACAAAAATTCAACTGAAAGTGAAGCACCTTTTAAAAGAAGAGAAAATCGATTCTAGCCTATCAGCCATTCTTGGCTCCAACCCTTCCCGAGCGCTGGTTGATACAGCAGAAAACGAGAAATTCGACTTGATAGTGGTTGGCAGTAGAGGCTTAGGCAGAGCCGCAGCTTTCCTGTTAGGCAGCGTCTCAAAACAGGTGGTCTCCAAAGCAAGCTGCGACGTTCTAGTAGTAAAAAAGTAAACGTTAGTTTTTGCTCTCGAACAGTGAAGTAACCAAAGAATTTCCTTACATGTTTTGAAGGCTGTTAGCTGATAGGTTATCCCAAAGCTGCAGGATCTTTTTTGATTTCATGCTGCAGGACAAATGGAAAAACAAGTGTAGTTACTATTGCCATTGCAACAAGCGCCGAAAAGACCTCCTGAGTAATCAAGCCGTGATTCAGCGCTAACAGGGCAATAACAAGTTCCACTGCTCCACGTGAATTCATACCCCAACCGATGAGGTAAAGTTGCCTAAGGTTCAGCTTCGAGAATGGTTTGACGATTAAGGTTCCTATGATTTTTCCAAGGAAGGCGATAACGATGGTGACCAAGAGCAGGGGCATATTTCCCACCAGATAATCGTAGTTGAAGTTTAAGCCGATATTCACAAAGAAGAATGGGACAACAAAAGCCAGAGTGATAAGTTTTGTAGCGGTGATTATTTCCTCTTCATCCTTCTTCCGCAAACGCTTCATGGAAATCTGCAACAGAAAACCAGAAACTATCGCCCCTAACAGGTAACCCATTTCAAGAGCCTCAGATAAAGAAGCCACCGCCAAAACAAAGATAATCACCAACGAAAAAAGCTCCACATCACTTCCTGTTCTTTCCACCCTCTGCAGCACCTTGGAAACTATCCTAAAAAGAACGAAAGTGACAGCCGCAAAAACTAGAAACTCCACGGGAAGATAAACAAGCTGAAAGACGCTTCCTCCAAAGCCAACAATGGTGACCAAGCTCAAGAATAGTACCTCGAAGATGTCGTCTATTGCACCGGCAGAAACGGTTATGGCTCCCAGTTTTGTGTTAAGTGCATTTGCATCCATCAAAACCTTTACGGTAGTGCCTTCTGCAGTGACAGATAAAGCGCCACCAAACACCAGTGATGCGATCACGCTGTAACCTAGCAGTCTGAGAAAGAGAAAACCGAGAAGTAAGGGCACAATAGCCGCGCTTAAAGAAATCAAAACTGCTTCTTTAGAACTCTGCCGAATCTTTTCAAGGTCTATTTCAAGCCCAACCAAAAGCAGTAAGAAAAGGATTCCCAGAACCGCCAGCAAATCAACAATTTCAGTAGCAGTTGAGCCTTGAAAGATGAATGCCCTTAACAGTGGAATTCCGAGAATTAAGCCTCCAAGTATTTGTCCAACCACGGGAGGCAACTTCAACTTCTTGAACAACTCATTGAACAAGAAGGCTGTGCCAAGAACCACCGCTATAACCATAACAGTGCTTAACATCAACAGGTTCCTTCTACAAACAACAAATACAAAATACTCCATGAAGTAACTCGGCTATCTTTAATGCTCAATGAACTATTTGACTATCAGCACTGAACTTCTTGCATGCATGCTGATGTCGTCGCTGACGCTGCCCAGCAGAAATCTTCTCACACTGCTTAATCCTCTACTTCCCACAACGATAATGTCAACATCCGCCTTCTTCGCAACTTTGATGATGACCTCTGCGGGGCTACCATACTCCAACTTCTTGTCAAATGAAACTCCATCAAGTTTGGTTGCTGCATCTTTCAGGATGCATTCGCCGACTGTTCCAACACAATCCTCGACTTGCGGTCCCCCAACGCGAATAAGCTTATCCTCTTCAACATGTATTAATGCCAGGTTTGCGCTAAAGTTCTTGGCTAGTTGAACCGCATACTCAAGCGCCTTGTCTGCATACTTAGAACCGTCCACTGCTGTGAGTAACTTCTTAACTTTTGGTTTCTTTTTAACTATGAGGACGGGGCATTCAGCATGCCTTGCTACTTTCTCAGTAACGCTCCCCAAAGAGTACCGCTCAGATTGATTTCCAGCCCGATTTCCTATAACCACCAAATCGTATCCTTCGTCCTTAACTATTTCGAGGATGAATTCAGCCGGATCTTCAAAAGTAACTAGCCTAGCATCAACTTCTATTTTTGCTTCTCTGAACATTTCCTCGGCGTTTCTGATTATTTTTTTGCCCGCCTGCAAATACGCCTCATCAATTCTATGCAAGATTGAGTGGGGTAACTGGTACTGGGCTTTCAGTTCGGGATGCATAAATTCGTGGGTGACAACATGAACCACAGTTACTTTTGACTTGAATTTTTTAGCAATTGAAAAGGCAAGCATTTTGGCGTGGAGACAAGAATGCGAACCGTCTACAGGAACAAGTATCTTCCCAAAAAAACTTTTGCTACTCATGATTCTCATCAATACCTATCCGAAGCTACATATTTTAACTTTCTTGATTGCGGTTAAAATGGCATTACAGTTTCAGGGAATTCTCACATTTTGTCTCTAAGTATGTGCGTCAAATCGGTCTTGGTGAGTATACCGATTAGTTTTTTGGAATCAGCCTCGTCAACAACGGCAATACGCGAGATTTCGTGTACCCCCATTTTTTTGAAGGCGTCTAACACAAGCTCTTCGGCATAAACAACAACAATGTTTCTTCGGGCTATATCGCTGATTAGAACCTTGTCTCTTTCCTCTTTTTCGACATTCGCGGCATCCTCCAAGGTTACCATGCCGAGGAGGTCTCCGTGTTTATTAAGAACGGGGTATCCTGTGTGATGATGTTTTGCCATATAATCTAAGAGTTGGTTGACAGTGAAATCTGGGGGCACCGTTTTGACGTTCTTTGTCATAACATCTTTGACTTTGAACTGGGAGAGGACAGCTATCTCTCGTAGGGGTCGAACTGGAACAGGCACATAGGCTTCTTTCATTTTGTTGACTTCTTTTAGGGCATTTCTTCTTTTTTGTACGGCTGTCTCGATCACGTGCGCAAAGGCGTCTGGCTGAAGTTCTATTACTCCAGTGTTTATCACTCCAGCCTCTACTGCAGAATAAAAGAACTCTTCCCCAGCCTTTGTTCTAATTATGACGGTAGACCACTCCTTGAGGGGATATGCGCTTCCGACAGAAATGTCTGCCAGTTCTGCCGAAAAATCGGCACATGTTTCACAGCTGGTTAAGATGTGAGGCTTAACCTCGGATAATGGAACCCTTGTTGTGCCTTTTTCTGTTTCAACGAGCAGTTCCTTTAATATGTCCAGTCTTTTGATTTCTGAGGGTTCAATTTTGTAAGCTTTCGACAGGTAGTTAAGCAGGCGACCGAAAGAGAGGGTCCAAAAACAAAAGAGCCCGATTATCACTTTCAAGTTTCCTGTGATTTTGTGTTCCCAAGCCTCAAGCTTACGAAGAGCGAGTACGTGACAGGGAACGCCTACAAACGCTATGTTTGCTTTTCCGTATTCGTACACTGCACTCCCGTAAGCTCTAGCCACAGACGAAGGAAAAAATTTGCTGCCCACCGCAGAAAGGATATCGTCTGGAACTACTCCCACCAAAGCTTTAGGTTTAACAGGAACTTGGGTTTCCGCCTGAGAAACTATTGCACTGTCTATTATTCCCTTTTCGATGGCATTTGTTAAAAGCGTGGTAACGATGGCGCCGCCATGACCCAGTTTCCTAAGCTCCGGGTCTGCTGCTTGAGCAAGCAATATTCTTCTGTAGTAACCTAAGCCTTCTCTTTTTATCGGCGAATCTGAAACAAACTTTAAGCTCTCACGCAAAAGCATCTCAGAATGGGGGCAAATCTCATAGCAGATTGGACAGGATTCAATGTCGTTTGAGCAATCAACATGCTTAATACTGTCTTCATTCACGGTTATTGCGTGAACTGGGCATGCGGCTTCACATGCGCCGCAGAAAGTACAGAACCCAGAGTTGATGATTTTGCGTTCCAAGTCGTTGTATGCTATGTAGCCGCCTTTTTTTGATACCAAAATGAAACCCTTAAAGATTTATTGTGTGTTTAAAGAGTTAAAATTTTGGGTTAACATGGTTGTAGCTCTAGTTCAAGATACCAGTTTGAAGTAAAAAGACAGGTGTGTTATAAGATCAGAGTTGTCGAGGCTGTGGATAGCAGATCAAGAGCTAAAGCAGGAAATATTCCCAGTATGATAATTATGATGACCAACAGGTATATGGGCACTAGCAGTTTCTTAGGTTCTTGAATGTCCACATCGTCCTTGGGAGTCTTGGCTAACAAGTAGTGAATCACTCTCAAGAAGTAAGCTGTTTGAAGAACCGAATTGGAAACTCCTACCAACGCCAACCAAGCAACACCCGACTGCAAAACTGAAGTAAAAACCATGTACTTGGCAATGAACCCTGCAAATAACGGCACCCCAGAAAAAGACAGAGCTGCACACCCAAAAGCCACACTTGTCAACGGCATCTTTCGTCCCATACCAGACAAATCCTCCAACGTTTCAAAGCCCATTTTGTTGAAAACTCCAATAACCATGAATGCGAGGGCTGTTTCCATGGCTGCAACAAAGAAAAAGAACAGGTTAGCATTAAGCCCAATAGAAGTTAGGCTGGTAATGGCTATCAGATTGTAGCCGATGTCCGCAATGCACACGTATGAAACCATCCGTTTAACGTTTTGCTGTGCCAGCGCAAACAGGTTCCCGATAGTCATGGTGAGCGCAGATAATATTGCTACAGTGAATCGCCAATCGAAGACTGCTGTGGGTGTCAGAATGAACAGCAGCACTCTCAGCAGGATGTAGTAGCTGCCTTGGTCTACAAGCGCAGACAGGAAAGCTGATGCAGAAGCTGGGGCAGCGGTATAGGCGTCGGGCAGCCACATGTGAAAAGGAACAATAGCCGTTTCGATGGCATACCCTGCGATTATAAAAGCAAACGCTACCAAAAAGAGGTGTGTGTTCCCTGTTGTCAGCAATGCTTCTTTGACAGCCCAGAAATTGAGGGAGCCAGTGAGACCGTACACTAGGGATAGCCCATAGATTATGAAACCAGAGGCGATAATGACCATAACCAAATACTTCAGGGCAGCCTCGAGAGATTCACGGGATTTTCTGTAGGCTACAAGAAAACAGGAGCCTGCCGCTGTTGCCTCCCAAAAGATGAACAGGGTAAGCAAATCCCCTGAAAACGTGGCTGCTATCACTGTGCCAGTTACGATAAGCAGGAGTGCATAATATCTTTCTGACAGACTCTCCTTCGGATTTACGTGCAGGACACCATACAGGCATGAGATTGAACCCACCACCATATACGCTATCACCATGTAAACCGACACAGTGTCTACGAGAAACACTGTTGACAGTGGCGCCAAAATCGTGTCTGCGGAACTGATTTGAAGAACTGATTGTGGCTGCCCAAAGTATTCGGTGGCTAAACGGAAAACGCTGAAGGCGGCTACGGAAAAGGTGAGAGTTATCCAAGCAACCATGAAGCGTTGAGGATCAAGTTTGGTTTTTCGAACAAAACGTAGGAGAGGCACAGTGAGTAGGGAACAAACCGTGAAGACTATAGTTGGTAAGAGAACGTCAACGATATTCATTTGGTTGTAAGCCTCGTCAAATTGATGTAACAGCATGAATCAGGTCAATGAAAACTCCCGGATAAATTCCCAATATCACCACAAAAGCTGCCAGAGCAATCATTGCAATGATGATGAAGATGTGGGGATCCTTAATGTCATCTCTCTGGAGTTTAGGAGCTTCTAAGAAAACCTTCCAGAAATACCTCAGGACATAAGCAAGACTGAAAACCGTCGCAATAAGCATCAAAACAGTAGGCAAATAATAGGAACCATCTGCTCCAGCCGCAGTAACAGCCCCCACAAAAATGTGAAACTCACTTATGAAACAGGCAAACGGGGGAATACCCCCTATGCTGAATGCCGCAATAGCAGAAGCTATCGCAGTTAGAGGCATCTTTGACGCTAAACCTCCCATCTCTTTGATGTCTCGGACACCAGTCTGATGCATCACCGCGCCGGCAGTCAAGAAGAGAAGCCCCTTGCTTGCTGCATGATTAACTAAATGAAGCACCCCACCAGTGATTCCCTCGGCAAAAGGAAAGAGGGAAAACGCAAACAGGATGTAGCCCATGTGACTTATGCTAGAATACGCAATTATTCGTTTGATGTCGGTTTCTGCCAACGCAAGGAAAGACCCATAAAATGCTGACAGAACTCCGAAGAAACTTAAGATATACAAGAATTCATTGCCCACAATAGCTGGCATCGCAGAGTAAACTGTTCCGAGAGATATTCTCAAAACAGCGTATCCTCCTGCTCCGATTATTACTCCGCTGAGGAGCGCGGACATCGGTGCGGGTGCTTCACCGTGCGCGTCTGGAAGCCACATGTGGAGGGGAACAATAGCCATTTTCACAGCGAATCCTATGGTGAAAGACGCCAACACCCAAGTCAACACATTTGGATCGACGGTGGCTAGAATGGCTTGTGCCTCGAATATGTCAAGGGTGCCTGTAAGCATGTAGATTGCGCCGATGCCTAAGAGAACAAAGATTGCTCCGGCATGGGTGAAGATGAAGAATTTGAAGGCTGTTTTGAAGGAATCTTTGTATCCCCATCCGCCTATGATGAAATATGTTGGAACAAGCATGAGTTCCCAACAGAAATAGAAGAGCAGCAGATTGGATGTGATGAAAACTCCAACCAGCCCGATGGTGAGTAAACTCATTAGCGCGTAGTATTCTGGAAGCGACTTTTTTTCTTCCATGTAGTTTATGGAGTAAACCGTGCATGCTGCAACAAGTATCAGCGTCACTATAGCCAGTGACAGACTTATGCCGTCAACGAAAAGTGTGAAAGCCGAACCTAACGAAGGTATCCAATAATACGATTCAATGTATTGTCCCTCATTAAGAACTGTGGGTATCAGCGTCAGAAGGAGAGTTAAGCTGACTAGAGAGATTAAAGCAAGAAACAAGGCGGCATTTTTCGCAGATTTTTTACCCACACCATAAACTATTGGGATGGACAAAACGGGCAACATTAAAGCGATTAATAGTGTTTGCATTTTTGTTTTACCTCAAAGCAGTTAATAACAACAAAATAATGATTAGGAAGAAGCCTAGCGCGGCTGCCAAAACAAAGTCAGGCAGGGGTCCTCTATGCATTTTCTTGATTTTCTGTCCATGCTCAACCGTTTTTCCTGCAAAAAGATAAACCAGCTTATTCAAGAACGAATCGATATACTCATGGGTTATCCGGGCAGTCTCCACGGTTCCACCCGCCAAAATATAGCATAAACGGTCCAGGAAAGCGTCAAGGTGCACATGCGTTTTGTTAGCGACTTTCACGGCTCCACCCGCTATAAGGTAAACGAACCGGTCAAGAAATGTCTCGATGTACTCCTTTGTGCCATTGGCGATCCTCAGAGCCCCGCTTGCCACAACATAAGGAAACCGTTGCAGCCCAGACATTTCAACGATACGATATGTGCCCTGCGCCAAACCCATGACTCCACTCAATATTTTATTGTAAACGGCGTCAAAATAATAGCCGTTGGATACTAACAGATGAAGTGGATTATTTAAAAAACTTCTTGCCGAAACCACGGCAGTATCTCTCTTCTTGTAGTAAAGATAGTATGCTGTAGGTGCTCCAACAGCAAGTATGATTGCTGACGTTAAACTCGCCAAAACTACACCATTAAATGAAGCCTCAAAATGTATCGCAAGATAATGTTCTAGGGGTGCCTTGAAGAAGCCTGTGATACAGGAGGCAGCAGCTAACAGAACAAGAGGCACAATTATTGTTGGTTTAGGATCGTGCAAGTAACTGTGTTCGAGAAATTCGGATTTCTTTCCAAGGAAAACCAAACATATCCATCTGATGCTGTAGATGGCAGTTAATATAGATGTTCCAAATATCAAAATGAATAGGGGAACGTTGTTAGCCAAGATAACGGCTTCGAATATTGTGTCTTTGCTCCAGAAACCGCTGAAAGGCGGAATACCAGCAAGGGAGAATGCTCCGATAATGCTTACTATGAAGGTTATCGGCATCTCTTTTCTTAATCCCCCTAGCTGTTTAAGATTCAGGGTGTGTGTAGCATGCATTACCACTCCAGCAGAGAGGAATAACAGCGACTTGAAGAGAGCATGGCTGATTACGTGAAATTGACTGGCAAACCAGCCGAACTCAGTTCCGATGCCTAATGCTGACATTATCATGCCTAGCTGACTGATAGTGGAAAACGCGAGAACCCGTTTCAGGTCTGAACTGGTTAATGCCATGGTTGCAGCGAGGAAAGCTGTGATTCCCCCGACGTAAGTGATGGTGGTTAACCATGGTTGGACTAGGAAAAAGAGAATGTAGATTCTTGCCACAAGATAGATTCCTGCTTTAACCATTGTTGCGCCATGGATGAGGGCACTCACAGGTGATGGTCCCTCCATGGCGTCCGGAAGCCAAACATGCAAAGGAACTTGGGCAGATTTGCCGATAGCCCCAATTAACATTAATGTTGCCACTGCAAACAGAGGAACTGAAGAGGCTCCAGTCGCCAAAATAGATTTTATTTCAAGAAAATCGAAGGTGCCCGTGTTCACGTAAAGCAAAAGTATTCCGAGCAGGAGAAAAATGTCGCCGATTCGCGTTACGATGAATGCTTTCATGCCTGCCTTTGCTGCTTCAGGTCGGGTGTACCAGAATCCGATGAGTGCATAGGAGCACAATCCAACGGTTTCCCAGAACATGTACATCTGGAGAAGATTGTTTGCCATAACCAAACCAACCATTCCGCCGACGAAAAGCAGCATGAAGAAAAAGAATCTGGGTGTTGCTTTTTCTTTTTGCATATAGTTTACGGAGTAAATCATGATCAGCAATCCAACACAGGCTGCAACGTTCGCCATCAACGTGCTTAACGGGTCTACAAGGACGCTGAGGTTGATGTTCACAGCCTGCATCCAAGGTATAGAATACAGTTGTGCTTCGCCATGAGCGTTGATTACGCTGGGAATCAACAATACAGTGTTCACTACCGAAGCAAAAGTAACTAAAACAGCGTACCAACCAACGCTTCTACGGCGAAGCTTAGCCACTAAAGGTACAAACAATGAGGCAGCAAGGGGAATCGCCCAGCATAACCATGCAGCGTACTCGGCGGGAATAATCATGCTAGTTTTCCTCCATCACTTGGTTTTCTTCTTGTGACGGTTCTTCCTTCAGCTCCGACAGTTCTCTGACATCACGGATATTCAGTTTTTTGAAGATGGCGATGGCGAGCGCAAGAGCCACAGCAGTTACGCAGGCGTCCACAGATAAACCAAGAATCGAGAAAGCTTGACCCAACGAGTTTTCCATTAATGAACCGAAGACAACAAAATTCATTGTTGCTGCTGCAGTAAGCATTTCTATGGCAATCAGCATTTTTATCAGGTCATGTTTTGTGACCAAGCCGACTATTCCAATCGCCAGAATCGTAACAGACAGCACTATGTAATCCACTTTACTTTCGCCTCCGTTCCTCCTTCAAAAGTAGCACTACGCCAAGCGCAGCCGTCAAAATTACTAAACCTTGAGCAAGAACATCAATCGCCCTCAAATCCCATAACACACTGGAAAGCGACATATCCAATGTGCTGCTGAAAGACTGGGTCGCAACAGTTCCAACAACTACAGGAACAGAAAGAATGGCGGAAGCAACCAACGCTGCAAGTTTCGTTTTTGTGGATGTTTTCTCATCGCTTTTCTTGGTTAACGTATCGCCGGCAAGAAGAAAAACCGCTGCGGTTCCAGTGCCTAACGCCAACTGGAAAATTGCGGCGAAGGGCGCATTTAAGTTGAAGTAGAGTAGCGAAAGCAGAATCATCATGGTGCTCAGGGACAAAACCGAAGCCACGGTTTCCTTCAAGTATATCGCAAAAACCGCGGAGGTCACCATGCCAATAGCCAAAGCTGTTTCAAGCCACATGCTATTTTCCCTCATCCGAAGTGACTTTTTGTTTAGAAATAAATTCTTCTGGCGTTACCAGCAACTCTTCCTTTTCTGTTGTTGACATCTCAAAATTTGCTGAAAGCTTTATTGCATCTCTTGGGCAGCCTTCCGAGCATTGGTAACAGAATATGCAGCGGTCAAGGTAAAATTGGGGCATCCGTTTTCCAGAAACTTCTATGAGTTCTATAGCCTTGGCGGGGCAGTCCCGTTCACATAGACCACAGCTGATACATTTTTCAGGATAGAAGACATGTCTGCCACGGTAGCCTTCAGGAACTTCCACCTTTACAGCAGGATACTCGCGAGTGAAGGGCTTCTTGAAGAGGCACGAGCCCATGTCCTTTATCAGCGCTGGTAATCGTCGTCTTTTTGTCACATTTTTTCCTCCTAACCAATCACCGACCGCAACAACGGTTCAACAATTACTGTGAGAGCAAGAGACAGTATGGATAAGGGAATTAACAATTTCCAGTTCCCATGAACAACCTGATCTATCCTCAATCGGGCAGACACATTACCGACATACTCCAGAATGAACACTACTCCAATCGTTTTAACCATAAACCAGAAAATATGCCAAAGCTCTGGCATGCCAAACAGCACAGGTCCATGAGCGCCGCCCAAAAATAGAACGGTTACAAGGGCAGCGCCGATCAAGAACTGGAAATCTTCTGAAAGTTTTATGAAAGCCAGTTTTCTTCCGCTGTACTCCGTTTCGTAACCGCCCACAATTTCGGTTTCTGCATGGGGAATATCGAAGGGGTCTTTCTCCAACTCAGCCTGTAGAGCTATAACAAACAAGACACAAGACCAAGGAATCAATAGAGCGAAAGGAAGAGTTTGGCTAGCCGTAATATTCACAATGGACAAGCTTTTTGCAAGAAAAGCTGGACAAATCGCGAGAATAATAAGGGGTATGTCATATCCGAGAAACTGGGTCAGAACTCTCGTTGCACCTATCTCACTGTACGGATTCAAAGAAGCCCATCCGGAAAGAAAGATGCCAAAGTTGGCGAGGGTTACCAGAAGCAAAACGAGAATTAAATCTCCCTCGAAACTTGAATACAAAACCACGTTTGAGCCGTCAATTGGGATGAAGAAAAGAGCAAAAACAAAAAGAGAGAACGCGAGAAGGGGAGCCGCTACAAACAGCAGCTTGTTGGTTTGCTTTGGGGTGATGTCTTCCTTCGAAAATAGTTTTATGTAATCTGCTATGGGCTGAAGGATGCCAAATGGACCAGTATAAGAGGGACCCATACGGTTCTGAAATCTAGCCGCAATCTTCCGTTCAAGCCAGTCAAAAAAAAGTACAAGCACCAAAAGAAAAAGGAAACCCGGAAAAACTAACACCCTTGCAAAAAATATCAGGTCAAGAGCCATCCTAGCTCACCACGTTCCGGTTTTTGGAATTGTTCACTTCATCTAGGCTCCAGCGCCATCTCCGACCATTTTGAGTGTCAAGGAATACCATGCGATCAGTGCATGAAAAACAGGGGTCAAAGCTTCCTATCACCGCGGGTATGTCAGCGATGTAGGCGCCCCGGATTATCTCGGGAAAAGCCACCAAGTTTGCCAGCGTTGGAGACCTGACCTTAACCCTGTAAGGATAGGCGGTTCCATCACTTTTAACATAGTGAATGAGCTCGCCTCTCGGAGCCTCAACACGGCTAACAGCTTCACCTTCCGGTTGCTTTCGCTGAACCCTAACCCGTAAACGACCGGCTGGAAGGTTGCCAAGCGCGTAGTCTATTATATCCAAGCTTTCCACAACCTCTTCTGCTCTGACCATCAGCCGAGCCCAAGTGTCACCATCCTTATAGCAGATTACGTTGAAAGGAATTTCCCCATACGCTGCATAAGGATCCTCCTTTCGTACATCCACATCAATCCCTGACCCCCTCGCAACGGGACCTTCCACACATAACTTCAGAGCATCAGATTTGCTTAATACGCCAACCCCTTCAGTTCTCAGCCTTAGTGTCGCGTCTTCCTCAAACACTACCTTGTAGAATTTCGCCCTTTTCCTAACCTCTTCAACACTCTTTAGAGCCTTCTCCACTGTGTTTGGAGTTATATCTCGTCTTACGCCGCCGATTGCGTTAAATCCGCTCATCAACCGGTTTCCCGTGATTCGTTCAACTATATCCATTATTGGCTCACGGTCACGCCACACATGCTGAAATAATGCTTCAAAGCCGAGTAAATGACCGGCAACTCCGAGCAACAAAAGGTGACTGTGAACCCTGTTCAACTCGTGGATGATAGTTCGCAGGTATAAAGCGCGAGGCGGAGTTTCGATGTTTCCGATGTCTTCGACAGCTTGACAGAAACAGGTTGTGTGAGCAGCATTGCAGATGCCACAGATTCTCTCCACCAGAAACACGTCTTGGAAATACATCATCCGCTCAGCCGCTTTCTCGATTCCCCTGTGGACATATCCAAGACGCATCTCAGCATCCACAACAGTCTCCCCGTCAACTTTGAAAGTGAATCTTTCTGGTTCATGCAAAAGTGGGTGTTGAGGTCCCATAACAACGCTAATTACTGATCCAGCATCATCAAGCTCTGCTGCTGACTCCGTCTGTGAGGCTTCTTCTGAATTAGACTCACCTTCTTGGTTAGCGTTAGGTTTCCAATCTCTTCTGAGAGGGTAATCTCCTTTAGGCCAATTCTCGGGCAACATCAATCTTTCGAGGTTGGGGTGACCTTCAAAAGTAACTCCTAAGAGGTCGAATACTTCTCTCTCGTATAAATTCGCTCCGGGTAGGATATCGGTTATCGTTCGGGTGACCGGTTTTTCTCGTGAAACCCTGTTCTTGAGGGTTACTGTTCCTCCACACGCCATGTGGTAGTTTAGCTCTATTTCGTTTCCCAAATCGGTTCCACTTATTGTTGAAAGCTCCGCGTCCTCCACATGTTTCAAGAGCAAAGAGATTGCTTCTCTGTGACGTTCAGGCTTAAGAAGAATGTAGGCTTTCCGCGGTTTAGGTACCCTGCACTCAACGATTGCGTCAGCCAAATTGTTCTTGAGAACTTCTACAGCGTTTTCGAACTTTTCCATAATCTACCCCTTCAGTTTTGCAAGAAGCTTCGCAACTCCCTGCACTATCGCTTCAGGTTTTGGGGGGCACCCCGGAATATAAACATCAACCGGAATAATTTCATCAAGGCGCCCACTTATGTTGTAGCATCCTTGGAATATTCCGCCGGAACAGGCGCAGGCTCCTACTGCTACGACAAATTTTGGTGAGGGCATCTGCTGATAAATGGTCTCAAGTCGTGGTTTACACTGTTTTGTCACTGGTCCAGTTACTACAAGGATGTCTGCATGACGGGGTGAGGGCTCAAGTTTTATGCCGAAACGTTCCACATCGTATCTGGGGGTCAGCAGAGCAACAACTTCAATGTCGCATCCATTGCATGCGCCAGTGTTGAAGTGGAGCAACCAAGGCGATTTTGTTCTTGCCCATTTCAGCAAGCCTAGGTCTGGCGTGTTTACTAGCCTCCCAGAAGCAGTAGGTCTGCTGCTAAAATTATGCCCAAATAAATCAGCAAAATGAATGGGCTGATCATTTCTAGGGCTAAGGCTGCGAACGCCAGTATCAATGCAGGAGAGTCGATTATAACGAAGAATATGAGGTACTTGTATAGGGTAACGTTTACTAGCAGCCTTTTGGAAAACACCTTCTCCCCGCATGCATACATTGAGCTTTTTTCTTCGCTGGCAGGAGTTTTTTGTGCCAGAAATCGGCTGCACAGGTAGATTAATGATGAAACGATCATGATGATCAGAAAGGCAACCAGTGACTCTACAATCAATGTGCATCCTCACCCTCAGAAATTCTGTAAGTCATGTTCAATGTCTGCTGGTGCAATCTTGTTTACTCCGTTTATATTAGTTATTCGTTCTCTTGTCTCATAATGTCTCTTCATTCTCGATTGAGACAGACGCCAAACTGGCAAGACACCGAAAATCGAAGCTGGGGTGAATAGAAAAAGCATTGTTTCTGTTTGCGTTCCTGAATCCTCCGCCTTTGAGACGGGAAGTAAAAACTTAGGATTTAAGGATTCCGTATAAGAAAATTGAACTTGAATGAAAAAAACATATTTGATTAAACTGAATTAAGTTAATTCCGTTTTCGAGCGCTAATGCATCTGACCCTCCTAGGCTGAAAGGGATTCCAGCAGCTCTTTCATCGCTTCCGTGTTGTGAAGAAATTCTACTTTGATAGGTGTAACTGAGACGCACCTGTCAGTTTTGATGGCATGTAAATCCGTTCCTGGGTCTCCGTTGGGATAGTGTCTCAGCGCCCAGCTTTTGATTCTGTAACCGTCCCTTTCTGCTGTGTGTATGTCGCCGTAACCATCATAACACAGACTGGTGAGTTTCACCCTTTTGCAGTCAGCTTCTTCAGGCACATTTATAGAGATGATCTGCACTTCCGGAGGCATCCCCCTTTCTAACACATGCTTAGCGGCTTTGTAGGCAAGAGTGGCTGCCGGCTCCAAGTCCTTCACCGAAACTTTTGTTTTCTCGGGCATCTTGGCTGTGATTTCGGATAGGCAATAGGAAACGGCGATGGCTGGTATTTTGTGGATGGCGGCTTCGAAGGCGGCTCCTATTGTGCCTGAAGTTAGCAGGTCGTCTATTCCAAGGTTTGGACCTATGTTTATTCCGGATACAAGCAGGTCTGGCATGCGTTTCAGGATTTTGTTCACTGCTATCAGAAAGGAGTCAGCGGGGGTGCCTGTTATGGCGTATGCTCTTATTCCGTCGCCGAAATCTGTTTCAGTTATGTTTACTTGACCGATGCTGATGGCTTTTCCGATGCCGCTCTTCTCGTCTCCGGGAGTGACAACAATCACTTCTCCCAGTTTCTTCAGCTGTTTTGCAAGAGTGGATAAACCAATGGAATTGATGCCATCGTCGTTGATTATTAGGATGGTTGGCAATTCGGTTCCTCAGGTTGCATTAGATATGATGTCCAATTATTTTAGGGTATTCTTGCGCTCAGAAAGCTGTTTTGTTTTTGAGGTGAAGGGTCTGTAATTAGGGGATAGGGTGTTTGAAAGTGGTGTTTTTTGGATTACTGGTGCTGTTTTAGTTGTTGTGTCGGAGCGGTTTGTGATGTGTAGTTGAGCGTACATATATCGATTTTTTTAATACTAATTCCAGTGAAATAGCGTATATTAAGCAATAAGACACAATATGTTTCTGGGTAGAACAATGCCACAATTGAACAGAAAGACAGAAAGGGGGTGGAAATAGTGGGCGCATTCACAACAAATTGGTACCTATACAAAACATACTTACATCCAGTTTCCAGAGAATCACAAACACCAAACCCTGAACCAGTAACCCAAATTTTTGGGTCAAAGAAAAGAAGAGACTCCAAGAATCGAGAGGCTGAAAACAAAACAAAGTTTGAAGAAGTTTTGCTGGAAGCAATAGATGAAGGACTCTCTTTGCTGGGGGAATCGTCTAAACAGGCAGTCTATTTCCATTTAGAAAAAGCCTTCAAGATGAACAGGCTGGACATTCCCTATAGAATTGAAGATTTCACCGATGCTATCGAGAAACTCTTCGGAGCCGGAGCAAAAATACTTGAGATTCACATAATGAAATGTCTCTTCAAGAAATTTGGCTACAACTTCAAACATTATCCAAAACAAAAGAACCTGACATTCATGGAATACATCGCAGCGGTCAAACTAGAAAAAGACAATAGCGACAACATCAAAGAACAATACCTAAACTGCAAACAGAATGGAAAAAAAGGTAGCATGCACACGAATAACTTGAGGAGATCAGAAAAGTCATCAAACTGGATTTCCAGGACTTCGAAATTTACCTTATTCTAAAAACCCAACGGTTTTCATCTTTGCTTAAGCGCCATCTTCTCGGCAGATTGTGTTTTTGATGCCAATCATTCACAGGTTTTGCGTCTAGGCGCCTTTAACAAATCTGAACTATATATTCTATTTACAATAAGTTTATATTATATGATGCTATTTTGGTCGCTCTTGATGGATGGTGAGGGGACTTAGAGAAATACCCCTATTCTCCATTCGCCAAGAGACGTACCCTCTCCTTGAGCGATCGTAGGCGCATACGCGCGCATGTGCCAAGTCCCCCATCATCCTTTAAATTCTGGTCTAGGGTCTCACACTCAGTAATAGAAAAGTAGATTTTCTTTAAAAACCGAGAATGTCAGAAGATGAGTGATCTCCCTATTTTGAAGCTTTCGAACTCTCCGGTGTATTCTTCCCATTGGACATCTGTTTTTGTAACTCTGGCTCCTGGCGGTCCACTTCTACAGAATTCAATCATTTTTTCCACATCTTCTCTCTCCCCTTCGAAGACTGCCTCCACTCTACCGCCAGATGTGTTTCGAACCCAACCAGTAACGTTTCTTTTCGTTGCCTCGTCACGGGTCTCCACGCGGAAGAAGACGCCTTGGACCCTGCCACTTACGTAGATGTGGGCTCTAACTTTCATGTTTGCCATCTACACCTAGTTGACTAGTGAAATGAGAAGGTCAAAGGTTGAATATAGATGTGTTTTTTGGTTAAGGTGCTCTTTTGAATTTGATGGATTGCCCTGATAGCTCCAGCTCGTAGATCTGATTCACGTCAAAGTCGATACCAAGTTTTTCATATTCGTTCTCGGTGAGAAACAGCACCATTTTGGGGAGAGCAAACTGGGTTTTTTGGGTAGCAAGCACTGGAAGCTGCTGCTGTAGACTCTTCATAACCTCTTGAATCATTCTCGCCTCTTCTGTCTCAGGTCTAACAGCAAATCTGGGAATCACCCGATCCTCGATCAGCTCGATACGCTTACCAAGGTTACCTTCAGGGTCCCGTATAGACTCAATTTTCTGTACTCTAACCCGCGTCACAGTAATCACACTGGCTAACCATATGTCCAGAAACCTTTATACATTTCTTAACTAGAAGGCGTTCATTCCATTTCTATGGTTGCAGGAGGCTTCGGCGTCACATCGTAGTAGACACTGGAAACCTTTGGGCAGTTACTTAGAATCTTCTCAGCCGTTTCAGACAGGGTCGCCCAAGGAATCGGAGATACTTCGGCGGTCAAGAAGTCGCCTGTTTGGATTGCCCGCAGAGAAATCACATAAGGTTGTTTCTCGGAGGCTTCTTGAATGGTGTAAAGGATTCTGGTTAATGAAGGATGCTCGGTTATAATTTTTGTTTGAAGAGTCACCAGTTTATCAATTGGAACCTGATGGATAGAACCGTCGGGCGTTTTAGCTGTGATTGCAGCAATCTTGCCGTAGCGCCGTTCGCCCCCCTTGACGCCAGTAGCCTTGTCCTCGAAAATATCTACAGAGAGATGGCGCTTTGGAACGTCGAGGAATCTGGTGGCAACATTCTGAATATGTATCACCAAGTGGTCTGGCGGCGCCTTTAGGTTGTCGATAATCGCCGCGAAGTATTGGCTAGGACTGTGTTTAGCAAATTTTTCTTCAGCTATGGCGGTGGCTTTCTTAAGCGTCTCCAGCTTGTCAGGTTTGATTTCTCCAACCACTCGGACAGAAAGTGCAGGACCCGGAAAAGGCTGCCTTTCAGAGAGTTCAGTGGGAACTCCCAAGTATCTAGCCACCTTTCTCACTTCCCCCTTGTAGAGCGAAACAACAGGCTCGATAACCTGGAATCCGTACAGCTCCTTGGTGCTTATTCCTATCTGCTCTAGAACATTGTGCTGAGTTTTGACTCCTCCCTTCGTTTCCACTATGTCCGCCTGTATGGTTCCCTGCACCAAAAACCGGCAGCCCTCCTTTTCAGCGGTTTCGCTCAACACCTTGTAGAAGGTTTCTCTGAATTTTTTGCGTTTCTCTTCAGCATCCCGCAACCCCTTCATTTCCCGTAAGAAACGCTCCTGAACGTTAAGAATTTTCATGGGCAAATTCAGGGGAGGCTGAGACAGAATCTTTGCAACTTTTTTGGTTTCTCCTTCCCGCATGAAGGCGTCGTCAAGGATGACGCAGAGAAGATTTTTCCCCATGGCGCGGTGGGTTAGGACAGCGGATGTTGTGCTGTCTACGCCTCCCGAAACCGCTATGAGTGCTCGTTCTCCTCCGACAACCTTCTTAATCTCCTTTACCTGCTTTTCCACGAATTCTTTAGGATTAAATTCCGCCAATTTCTGCACCGCCCTCTGATATTAGTTTGTGTGCTGTTCTTTCTGTTAAGTATAACCCCATTTGTGGCATTCTTTCTCTTCCGATGATTTGCGCCATTGCTTTTGTTGTGACTGGTTTGGGGAATTTCTTCAGGTTTCTGAACCGGATGAATGTAGCCTTTTTTCTTCCCTGCAGAAAATCGTTGTATTCGTCATATGAGCTTAGCAGAGATTCGTGACTAAGAGATTTCCACAGTTTCTCAGCGTCTCCGGTGACCCGTTCCACGAATTCTGCGAAGCCTCGAATATCTTTGTGAGGGTGAGTCACATAGAAAAACAGTAGCTTCGCGTTTTTGGGACCCACTACTCCTCTGCGAACAAAGGCGTGCACTTGTTTGCCTACTCTGTTTTGGCTGCAGAGTCGGTTCCAAAATTTTTCTAGATTCAAGACGATGAAAGCGTACCGTTTCACCTTTCTTCACGTCCTGTCTAAATTTGTTGTGTGTTATTTACGTTGTTTTTCCTTATAAGTAAAACAGACCGAGAAAAGAATGGAAAAGTATGGCTGATTTCAAGCCGTTTTTGTTTTCACATTTTTTGTAGCTTCGTATGATAGGCTGTTATTGGTGTCTTGGTCAGTTCAGGGTGAAACAGATATATTATAGGTGTGTGCAAACATGGAAGAACATAGAGAAAAACATAAACTTACGATTTAGGAATTGCATTGGTATGAAGTGCCCAAGATGCGAAACCGAGATGATCATGCGGAAACTGAAGGGAAAAAAGCAAGTGTTCTTTTCGTGCCCTAACTGTCACTACAATCGCACATCAAGGACATAGCAGATCGTCTATTCTGTTTGTTGTTCGTTGTCTGTTTTTTGTCCTGTCAGGTACTCCCTTCGCATCAAGGCAGGAATCGTGGGCAGTATACATTCATTCTTGAATTCTTTCTGGATTAACTCGGTAATGTTTGATTTGATGAATTCCTCGTTGGGAGGATCGTTTATCCAAAATAGGGCTTCAATCTCGTTTGTCCAATCTTTATTGCGGAAAATGAATCGTATTTCTCTTTTTTTCTTCGGGTTAAAGATTACCGATTTGTGGTTTTTCAGGATGCTTTCTATTATGGATTTGGCTTTTTCAGCGTCCACGGTATAGTCTATAGCGAAGGTTAGTGATGCCACTGCTTCAGATTTTCCGCCTGTAAGATTGATTATTTTTTCTCGCATAAGCACAGAGTTGGGAATGATTATCTCGTTTCGGTCATAGGTCTTCAGTTTGGTTGTTCTGAGGGCTATATCCGTGACTGTTCCAGTTAAATCGCCAACTCGGATTACGTCGCCGATGGCGTAGGTTTTGCCAGACATTATCAGCACTCCGGAGACCCAGTTCTCTATTATGTCCTTCAAGCCGAATCCGATCACTAATGCGCCTACCCCAAGACCTGCAACCAGCCCCGTGATGTTAACATCCAAAATGGAAAGGATTATGAAAACAGCTGCGGCGTAGATGATTATCTGGAAGAAGCGCCTCATGTGAACAAGTTTTCCTTTCTGTAGATCGCCTCTCTTCTCAAGTCTGCCTATTAGCAAGTTGAATATGGCGACGATCAAAAAGGCGCCGACTACCGTAGAGACTATCCCCAAAAGCAGAATGGGATTTTCGATTAGCCCTTGAAGACCCGCAAGCATAAACAGTTCCTCGGCATATCCTTAGAAGTTGGTGTCTCTTTTTTAGGTTTTCTGAACATTAACTATGCTCTCCGTTTTGCGGATAGGAGACGTTCACATTCAGGGTTCACTTGGTTGTGCCTAGACTTGAGGTTGGAACGGATTTTGCGCCAATTCTTTACTATTTCAGGCCAAGATTCGCTGTCCACTTGTTTCATCACATAATCGTTCAATGCTTTTTCGCGCCTGATGGTTCTTTCTTGCCAATTAATGCTAATCAAACCTCCACGCCGTAGATGATGAAGGTAGTTTAGAACCTGTTGGGGTTTAAGCGGATACTTCATAGTCTTAGCTAAGTCATCAAGAAGGGATTCGATGGATATTTCGCTTTCAACTCGTAGACATATTATTGCCACAATGTCCAGCAGGCGTAACTGAACGGGAGGCACAGTAAAGATTTTGGGAATTATCAGTTTCTTGAAGTATGCAAGCTTCACCACTTCTGTGGCGAACGTGTATCCCAAAACAATAACTAATGTGAAGCCAAGCAAAGGCAGAGGTATAGGCGTGAATTCGAAGAGGCTGGTGATTGGCAGATATATTATCGCAAATGTTATTGCGGTTGCTCCTATTGAAGCCCAGATAAGTTGTTTGCTTGGACGGATACCCCGCAAAAAGAATTTTTCCGTTCTTATAACGAACAGCACAAGTATTTCTGAAAGCACAATTTCTGCAAACAGGACAGTTCTGAAGAGAACCTGATCTGCGTTAACCACAAAGAAAAGTAGATAAATCAGAATCACATCAAACACAGCGCTTACCAATCCAAGTAGACCGCCAAGTCTGAAGATGTGCTTTATGTCCCATCTTCTTGGTCTGATTAAATCCTCTTTTTCGACGTTATCGGTTGAAACTGCAATAACTGGCGTGTCAGTCAAAAAGTTCGCCAAAATAAGTTGAGAGGGGTGCATGGGCAGAAAATTCAGGACTGTTGACGCGGCTCCGATCGCGTAGAGGTCTCCGAAGTTTCCCGAGAGGGTGTAGAGCAGATATTTGACGATGTTGCTGAATGTTCTTCTTCCTTCTCTGATGCCGTCAACTATCACCTTTAAACCTTTTTTGAGCAAAACAATGTCCGCAGCATCCTTTGCGATGTCTGATCCCTGCTCCACAGCTATTCCAACATCAGCTTCCTTGAGTGCCAATGCATCGTTGACTCCATCACCCAAGAAAGCTGTTACGCGCCCCCTTTCTCTGAGAGTCCTAACTACTCGATATTTATGTTCCGGAGTTACCCTTGCAAAGATTATTGTCTTCTCACTCTTTTCTTCGAGTTCTTGGTCTGAAAGTTTGTCAACCTCTTGACCCAGCATTATCTCCTCGTCTTTAACATTCAATCCTACTTGGCGGGCTATCTCCTTCGAGGCTAGAGGGCTATCGCCTGTTAAGATTTTGACTTCTATTCCCATCTTTTTGCTGATTCGGATTGCCTGTTTTGCAGTCTTTTTTGGCGGGTCTACGAAGGCAATGTAGCCGATGAGGACAAGCCCAGATTCGTCCTCTTTTGTGTAGTTTTCTTTTTCTTCCACTTCCTTGTAGGCAACTGCGATTACACGGTATCCCCTGTTTCCGTATTCCTCGTACAGTCTCCCCGCTGCCTTTTTGTCAGTTAGCAAATGGATTTCGCCATTCTGCCAAACATGCGTGGAAGCATCAAGTATCGCCTCAGGGGCGCCCTTTGATATAAGCAGCAGCTTTCCGTCTGCTTTTGCTACTACACTCATCTTTTTTCGAGTTGAATCAAACGGCATCTCCTTAAGGATGGGGTGTTCTTCAAGGTTTCTTGTGCCAATTTTCTCTTTTCCATATTTCCAGAGAACAGTGTCAATGGGATTCCCAACATCCTCAGCTTTTCTCACCGCGTTGCACATCAAAGAATAGCGAAGCACCTTTTCTTCGGCGTTTCCGTCAACATCACAGTAGGTGTCTAGAGTCAACTTGTTTTCGGTGATTGTTCCTGTTTTGTCGACGCAGACGACATCAACGTTTCCAAGGTCTTCAACAGAGACCAGTCTTTTGACGACAACATTCTTTTTTGCCAGCATTAGCGCCCCGGAAGAGAGAGCTATCGTTATCACTATCGGCAGCGCCTCTGGAACCATTCCGATAGCCAGCGCCACAGAAAACAGGAGGGTGCTTATTATGTCTCTCACAAGAAGGGCGTTGATGAAAAATATTATGACAACACTAGCCAAAACAACCTTCATGAGAGTGTAACTGATTTTTCCCATGCTCTTTTGAAATTCGCTCTTCCGTTTAATATTCTTCAGGAGCTGGGCAGTTTTTCCAAGATAAGTATCCTTTCCTGTGGCTATGACAACACCAATTCCCTGCCCCGCTCTAACGTAGGTTCCCATGAAACCGATGTTCTTCAGTTCATGCATGGGAGGAGCTTCACCTGACACTTCAGAAGAGATTTTGTTGGCAGGATACGACTCTCCCGTCAAAGAGGATTCATCAATGGACAGGTCATCTACGTTAAGTAATCGCAAGTCTGCGGGAACCACATCACCGTTTGCCAGAATTACTATATCGCCGGGAACCAGTTTTCTGGTGTTGATAACCCGCTTCTCTCCGCCTCGTATGACCTTCGCGGTGAATGTGATGTACTTCCCAAGCCGTTCCACTGCCTTCTCGGATCGGTATTCTTGTAGGAACCCCAGTGCCCCGTTGATTGTAACAATGACAAGTATGATTATTCCATCTGTTATCTCGCCTACAAGAGTTGAAACGATGCTTGCCCCAAGCAAAATCAGAACTAACGGATTTTTGAACTGCGACAAAAAGATGAAGAGTCCAGTTCTGACTTTCTTTTTGCCTATTTCGTTGATTCCGAATCGGGAGAGTCTTTCCTGTGCCTGATCAGGGTTCAGTCCCTTCTCAGAGCTGTCTAATTGATCAAGAACGTCAGAATTTGACATTGACCAATATTTTCGAGAATACATTTATGGACAGGTATGGCGTGTTTTGTTCAAAAGCTTTCTTCTGCATTTAGTCAGTTAGTTTCATACACAAATGGGATCATAGAATTCTAGAAAATGAATACGGAAAAGCCCACCTGTTGCAGAATGAATATGCCGTAAATCAGACAGAGGAATATGGCTCCCCTTTTGGTTAGACGTTCACTTGCGCCCACCATGTACCAGACGCTTAATGACGAAAGCAGCACGTAGAACATGATGCTCTGCACAGCCACAGCATTCACTGGAGAAAATGAGAGCAGCGACGAAACCCCAAGGATAAGGGTGATGTTGGTGATGCAGCTGCCGAGCAGGTTTCCAAGAGCCATGTTGACTAGTCCCTGTTTGAGGGCTTGTATGGTTGTTGCCAGCTCGGGCAGGGAGGTTCCAAAACCGATAACGGTTGCTCCTATAATGGATGTAGGTAAACCTATGAAACCTGCAATGTCCACCGAACTGTCCACTGCAAACTTGGAAAGTATGATTATTAATACCACACCTACCAAAAATTTGATGCCCACAATGGTGAGGTTTTCCTCTTCTTTTTTCTGTTGAGGTGTCTCATTGAAGGTTGTGGTTTCGGTTTTGCGGGAAACCGTTACACCGAAGTAGGCGAACAGAATCAGAAGTACGAAGCCTAAGACGGGTCCCAAGCTGCCTCGTTGGACAATAAACAGGGGAATGATTGAGGAGATGAAAAGGAATTGCACAAGTTCCTTTTGTGACTGCCCTTTCAGGACGATCTCTTTTCTGCTGAGAAGTATTGCCAATCCGAGGATTATGGTGAGGTTTGCGATGTTAGAGCCTAAGACGTTACCGACGGAGAGTCCTCCTTCACCTGCAAGGGAGGCGACTGTGGAGACTGAAAGCTCCGGCAGCGATGTTATTATGGAGAGGAGAATAAAGCCTGCAGCCATTTCAGATAGACCAAAGGCTTTGGATATGACTAGTACGTATCGGATGATCCTGTCGCTGATCAGCATAATCAGCAGCAGTGATATAGCCAGCAGGGGTACACTGTAGATCATCATTTGAGACGCACCATCCACGTTTAATATGTTAGAGTTGGATGTGGAAGGCTTTTAAAGATTTTAGTAGTTATAATTTGTATTTGAAAGGAGGTTTTGGTATGAACCCGTTAGATTTTCTTGATGCCATAGGCGAGTGGTGCCTAGCGAATCTGCCTAACATTGTGTTTTCGTTTTTAACGATTGTTGTGGGTTACGTTATCATCAAACTTGTCGCCCGAGAGATAAAGTCTCTGAGAAACCAGAAGAAGCTTGAGGAACACGCCGCTTACACATTGAATCGAATCCTGAAATGGGTCACATTCTTGGCGGTTTTCTCGATTATTCTGGCGCAGTTTGGAATAACTTTGGGTGCAGTTTCTGGGCTGTTAACGATTCTGGGAGGCACAATCATAGGTTTTGCGGCGATTAACACACTTGGCAACACAATTGCAGGTTTGATAGTGATGACCAGCCGTCCCTTCAAGGTTGGAGACAGAATATTCTTTAACGGTCAATTCGCGGATGTTGAAGCCATCGAGTTAATCTACACTAAAATGCGTACTCTCGACAATGTTTTGGTTTCAATTCCAAATCAGGAGCTGCTGAAAGCTGAGATAGACAACTATGGAAAAAAATCTGTTGTCCGGAGAGGCTGCTCGATTACCGCTGGCTACGACGTTGCTTCAGAAGAGGTGGAAACTGCGTTATTGGAGGCAGCAAACAGGTTAGTGGAAATTAAGGATGCCTTGAAAGCGCCGAAAGCCTATGTTTGGGTTACCAAATTTGGAAATTACTCTGTTGAGTACACCCTTTATGTTTTCATACAGGAAATCAAGCGTCTGCCAGAAATAGATTCTAACCTCAAAAGAACTGTTCTGGAGACATGCAAACAGCATGGAATCGACATCAGTACACCAATGATTATCAGAAGCGTGAAAAATGGCGAGAATTAATTTTGTTGCGGGACTCATACGGCTGCTTCGATTGGTTTAAGAGATAACTGAGATGAACAATACAGAGACCATAAAGGAACAATACGAAGTCTGATAAGATGATAATATCTTGGATTGAAGAATAAATGGAGCGAGAAATGAAATCATGCTTCTTATGCCAGAGTTTGAGTTGGGTTTATGGAACGCCTGGATCTTCATGCTTTACGTCGTGTTTTCTAACTTTTTGCCTTATGTCCTATCAGGGAGACTGATTGACAAAGAGGTGTTGAAGAAACTTGGTGCTGACAGGTCGCTGAGCGATAATGAAAAAACTCTTTTGAACATCTATTCCCTTCTGTTCTTTGCTACAGTTGCTTATAGTGTCTTCTTGCCGCTTGAATTGGGCACAGTTTGGTTCTATGCTGGATTAATCACATACCTTGTAGGTGTAATCATTGAAACCATAGCAATGATGAATTTCTTCACTACCGCAGTGGACAAGCCTGTCAACAAGGGAATTTACCGTTTTTCAAGAAACCCCATGTACTTTGGCATGTTCCTGATCTTCCTCGGCACAAGCATCGCATGTGTTTCCCTGATTTTCTTGATGCTCACAACCATATTCATGATCCTATCACATATTGTTGTGGTTTACGAAGAGCGGTTTTGTACCAAAAAATACGGAAATGCGTATAGAGAATACCTGAATAGAATTCCGAGATGGATAGGAATGCCAAAAACAAATAAAGAATAAACTGTAATAATTGAAAACATGTCGATTATACCCGCTTTTGAGTTGGGCTTTTGGAACGCTTGGATTCTTGTCGTTCCTATGCTAATCGTCTTATTCTCTGATATGAGAGCGACAGCGGTTAGGGAATCAGGAAAAGCAGGAGATTTTCAGCTAACCAGAAAGGAGAACATACTAATGAATACCATTTTCTTGCCTATGGTCGTTTCTTGGCTTTATGCCGTTTTCTTGCCTCTACAACTTGGCACAGCATGGCTATACAGCGGTCTAGTTATCTTTCTGTTTGGGATTGTCTTCACCATTGTTGCAATTCTGAATTTCGCTACTAGCCCTAAGGACAAGGTCATCACTAAGGGTCTTTATCGTTTTACAAGAAACCCCACATATATTGGTATGATTCTAATGCATATCGGTTTGGGAATAGCTTGCAGTTCTTGGTTGTTACTCCTCTTAGTAGTAGTGTTGATGATTCTGCTCAACGCTGTTTTGCCATCTGAAGAACGTTATTGTCTTTACCTGTATGGAGATGACTATCGAAAATACAAGAACAGAACTCCAAGATGGATAGGAATCCCCAAGTCAAGTAAGATGGAAGACTAGCCACATTAGTTTGGAATTGCCATTGACAAAATGGGCGGCTCTCGCAATAAGGTTTAAAAGAGGATATTTGGATAAAAGCTGTGAACTTATCGGAGGAACAGGAAATGGCTAAATTTCCAGAGGAAGTCGTAAAGAAAGCGTTCGGCGCTGCAGACGGCAGATGTGAATGCCTGCTTGTGGAACATGGACATAAATACAATTCCATGTGCATGAGAGTACTCGACTGGACTAAACGAGGACAATCTTTCATAGGACCCGACGGTCAAAAAGGCTGGGAAGCACACTGGATAGTCAGCCCAGAAAAGGGTGGAAAACCTACGCAGCAAAACTGCGAGATACTCTGCTGGGATTGCTACTGCAAAAAGAACAAAAACAAATAGTTACAACCCCTCTTCTTTGCCTTTAACCCAGTTAGTCCCGATATTTTATAATGTACTTTTTCTTCTAATTGTGATTCTACTTCATTTTTCCTCTGCCTAAGGGAATAAAACGCTGAAACTCCTCTAGGCGAATCTGGGTAACCCTTCTTTTCAAATCTTCAGAAACCTTCTTGGACAACTGATGTCTTATCTGCTTGGCAAGCTGACTGCTCTTCTGGTCTCCCGGAACAATCTCCACATAAACTTCTGTCTGATTGACGATAGCATCCACAGGTCCCCCAACAACCACCATTTCATCAACGTCAACTTTTAATCCAACAGCAACACGCAGAGGAACCCCGCGAACAAAATTTTTGGACCCGCTGATCATGAATGAGCCCTTCTTGAGGAACTGCCCAGAAGGAGGAGTTTTACTCACCTGATCCGGATTCACCCAGTAGACGTTCACTGCACTCAACATCTCCCTCCAGGCTCGAGAGTAGGAGGCTGCGAGCTGGGCTGCCTCGTTGATGGTCTGTTCTGGGGTAGTCTTTCCCCCTGTTTTTATCAGCACGAATGGAGCTCCCAGAATCTCGGCGTGGAAAATGATGTCTTGGGGTTCCGTGTGTTTTTTGATGAGCAGCTCGTTTGTTGTGGCGTCTCTGCCTCCAATCACCAGGAAACCGTTAGATGAGTGGAACCACCTGAACTTTTCGAACCACTGCTTTTTTCTTCTTTTAACCAGGGGCTGCTGGGTCTCTTCTTGTCGTATAACCTGTTTTTTTGCCTCTTCGATTTTGGCTCTGGTCTCTTGAATGGTTTTCTCGGCGCCCCTAAGCTTCTTTTCAGCCTTCTTTGACCGAGAGTAATATTTGTCCGCGTTTGCTTGGATGGAATGGCGGAGATTAATAGAGAATATGTGGTTTTCCGCTGAAACGTGGAGAACTTGGTTTGCTGGTTCCAGAGAGTGAAAGTAAATATCTGGGAGACGATTGGCTTTCTTTCCTTCTTCAATCTGTGAGGTTATTTCTTCCCAAGATTTGCCGCTTCTTTTCTTTTCCATGATTTTCTGTAGTAGAGATTGGAGTTCTCCGAAGCGCATGTAGATGAGGTCTCCGATGGTCTTGTTTTTGGTGATCGGCTCCTTCAAATTCTCTAACGCTTTCTCTTGTCTCTGAAGAATCCGCCTGTACCTAGCGACCTCGCTCTCAACTTCTTCGGTGATTTCTTCCCTTCTCTCCGCAGCCGTTATCTTAGCGTAGTAGTCGTCAAGGGCGCTGTTGAAGTTCTCATACTTTTTTTGTTCAAACTGATCATAGTTTTTCAGCGGCACAGGAGTTACGTCAATCCAGGCTTTTTTTTCGTCACTTACGATACGGGGTTCCATGGTTCCTTGGTCGATTAGGGAAAGAAGCTTCTGGAGCTGGTTGAATATGCTGTCAAGTTCCTGTTCGGTCAGAGAACCGCAGTCCCTCTTTTTGTTAACCTCTGCTCGGAGAAGGATTTCTTCAGCGTAGGTTCCGCTGATGCTCAAAAATTTGGTTAGAGCCCTCACTATCTCGGTTTCCTCAAGCTTTTTGATTTCCCTAAAGTCTTGATTGCTCAGTTTGATGGGGTTCATTCCTCTTGCAGGGGGATGCTGGAACGGTTCGCCACGCAAAATGTTTCTGTCCCGCATTCTCTTGTAGGTCATAGCCTGCAGAATCTTGCCATTCGGATCAACTAGGATGACGTTTCCGCCGCCGAAAAGCTCTGAAACCAGCTGAAAGTCGCCTTGCCGCGTGCTGATTTCCGTGACTGCTATTCGCTCGAATTCGTGTTGCCGAACCTTTTTGACTACGCCGTTATCGAGGTATTTTCTGAGGCTCATGCAGAATGCAGAGGGCTTTTTTGGAGTTTCATGCACGTATGAGGTTAGATGGAGCCGTTTTCCTGCTTCAATAAGCAGTTGGAGCCGAGGCTGGTCTGGTCTCCGGAGCTTGAGGAGCAATGTTTGGGTGCCGATTTGGTAAATCTTGGCAACATGAGCACCCTTGACTGATTCGTTTATTTCATGGGTGACTGCGGCTACATCAAAGCTTGTCATTACTTCCTTCAACATTTTTTCCCTCCAGAGACGAGGAGCCTGCTTTCCCGCATTAAGGGAGAGAGCCTCGTTCATATCCTTTTTCTGTTTTATTTTACTGCATAAAAAGGGTGCTGTCCTGAAGTGGCGCGGTTCATTGTGGGGCGGGCAGCTGTAGCGCTGTTTCTGTGGGTCTGCTTTCGAGTCTACGCCACGATTTGATGCGGAGAAGCCTCCCTCAAGGTTTCCCTTTCAAAGGTTCCTTCTTCCGGAATCGGGGCGGCTTTCTTTTCGGCAGTTCTTGGCGACATTTCTCTTAGTGCCTATCCAGTATAGTGTCCACCCGGTCATCCAGAGGAAAATGGTGAGGGGTAAAAGAACAATGGCTCTTACTTGGGGCAATACACTTCTGTTGCGTTTCGAATCGTCCATGTAATCTCACAGTCGATTGTTAGAAGCGAGAATATGTAAAGCTCTTATGAAAACTGGCTACATAGTTGCAATATGAACGGCTGATCGTCATTCTAGGTTAGGCGCCTCACCGAAGTACTTCTGATATTAGCTTTTTTCTTGTGTTAAGGGGGGATATTTTGAGAGGGTTTAAGTAAGTGAGAGCCACTTTAAGCGGGTGGAGAATGCTTCCGGAAGCGAAACTAAGATAAACTATAAGTGAAAAGTTATGGTGTTCACGGAAACACGGGATTAAAATTGAAAACGTTAAATATTATTTACTGTATTAGAATCGGCTTCGGTATCCTCGCCGCCCTAGTGGCTACCTTAGTTGTGAATCTTAAAGTGGGTGCCCCGCTCATGAACGGCGTAACTGTTGGGTTAGCGGTTTACCTTGTCTCATTTTATCTTCTTAAGTGGCTGTTTATGAATAAGGTGGAGAAGCCGACCAAGATTCTTACGATGGGGGTAGGCGCTTATGCGCTCACCTTTGTTTTCTGCTGGGTGCTATTCGTCACTCCGTTTTTGGCGCCTCCAACCGCCACATTCACTATAACTCCAGAACAAGCCGTAGTTGGAGAAACAATAACCTTCGATGCAACAGCAAGCGTTGACCCAGACGGAAAAATAGTTACCTATGTTTGGGATTTCGGAGACGAAACCACCAGCAAAGAAGAAGTCCCCACCATCACTCACAGCTATACCGTAGCTGGCGAGTACACAGTTAAACTGAAAGTCGTGGATGACCACGGAATAGGCAGCAGCAACACAACAACTCTACCCGTGATTGCCCCCTCTTAACAGCAACAAGGATTACAAAACTTCTTTATGCTAATGAATAGAGGTAAGGCATACTGCAGATTTCAGAAAAAACACTGTTTTCAACAATACACTGTTATTAGTCTCCTACTATGATACTCTTCTGCCAAGTTTTTGCTGTTCTCCGCTTTGCTCCCAGCCCATATTTGCACAAAAATAGAACTATCTTCTAGAGTAAAGTTTCTTTGCTCTTTATTAGTCGGTTTCACGTTGTTCAACAAATCTTATATGGAGTTGTATTTTGGTTGATTTGTTTCTCTCTCGCAGTTGTTGTTGCCGCTTATAATGAAGAAGAGGGGATAGTGCCGACCCTTTGTGAGTTGAAAGAAGTGTTGAATCAACCAAGTCTGTTTGTTGTTGATGGAAATAGTTCAGATAGAACACTTAAACTAGCTAAAGACTTCGGGGCAGAAATAGTGATTCAGAGAGGAAAAGGTAAAGGAAGTGCAATTTCTCAGGGGTTAGATCGGCTTAATGGGGATACGTCATATGTTGTATTTACTGATGCTGACTTCACTTATCCGGCTAAGCACATTAAAGAGATGATATGCGTTCTTGATTTGAATCCTGAGGTTGGAATGGTTTTAGGGGATCGGTTCAGCAAGACGTATGAAAAGGAGTCTGACCGGAATCAGTTTTACGTCGGAAATCGGATTTTAGGTTTTGCTCAAAGGATAATTAATGGCGTAAAATTGAATGATCCTTACACGGGGCTTAGGCTCATTAGATTTGAATTATTGAAGGGCTGGAAACCAAGATCTTCTGGGTTTGATATTGAAGCGGAGTTAAATCACCGTATTGATCGATTGGGTTACAAGATTGTGGAATTACCAATCAAATACCGAAAGAGATTGGGAAAAAAGAAACTGAGCTTCAGGCACGGCCTAAAAATACTTAGAAGAATAGTCATTGAAAGCCTGACCTCACAAAAATGTGCATAGAAAAAACACACGCAGAAAAACCAGAAATTTATCTAAGCACAAAAAATTAGATTATGTACGGTTTAACTAGTTTTCTTATGTATTCGATGTATTCATAACAAATCTTAAAACTTATGCCTTGTCGGTTAGCGAATGAAACCATTGTTCCTGTTTCCATGTGTTTTAACAGGTCAGCATGAATTTTAAAATAAGTTATTTGATCTTGGTTTGATCTTGTTACTTTTCCTATTAGATGTGGCTTAATTTTTTGTTTTTCTTCGGGTTTTAGACCATTGATTAGATTAGCATAGGTTAACACTTCAGTTAATAAACAAAATTCAGAATGTGAAGGAGCCCAAGACAAATAAGCATCAGTTTGTGGATGTCCTAAAACAAAGTAGGGACAGGTATAGATTTGCACCCAGTCTTCTCCTATCTCCTCATCAACATACGCACAAGTCTCAAAGTCCTCTTTTTTAATTCTCATCCTTAGGTTACTTTTCTTTCCGTCATCCCACATGTGAAAAACCACTAAAAAGGTCCCCGTGTTTTCCATCCAATTCCATTCGACAAAGATTGGCAATTTAATTCCCCTGATATAGAAAGTACTTAGAATTTTTAAGTTTTTAAAGGATACATGCCTTTAAAAAAACAAGAACAAAAAACACACGCACGCGCACGTGTAGTATGCATTACTGATGGGTTTTGTGTTCCTTCTACAGCCATCCTAGTTTGTTTGCGTCAACATCAAAATTAAGGGCTTGCAGTTCCTTGATTAGCTTGAAATACCAGCCAGTTTTGTATTCGATCCAGAGAACTCCGTTGTAATTGTTTGGGATTTCGAAGTCTTTCTTTTTGCGGTAAATTGCTACCACGTTTTGTTTTCCAAGTCTTCCTAGAAAATAGCCTAATTCAAAAATGACGTTTTGGTTTGCTCGGTATTTTGCTTCATCTGGAGTTTTTTCTTCCGGGTAAGCTAGATCATCTGGGGATAGGAGGACTACCGCAAAGGAAACGTGCGCATAATCAGATATTTTCTCGATCAATGTTTGTGGGCTGTTTGGTTTTTCATGTAAAATGATTGGTTCAAGATCTAACTTTTGCAGTGTTTGAGCCACATCTAATTTCATTTCGTTGTCATGTCCATGAACTACAAAAATCTTGTTTGATCGGACCTGACTGTTCAATCTTTGGTCTGTCTTTGGTGGAGATAACAGTAGCTTTACTTTTTGTAACAAAATTTGGGATGCGTTAGTGATTTCTCTTAGTTTTGCTTGTTCCTGTTTAGTAAATCCAGAGTCAAATGCTTGGTCACTTAAAGGAACCTGTTCAAGGAACTTCAATTCTTTATAAAATCCTAGAGCCTGTAAATCTTTCAATAACAAGTTATATGTATTTACGTACGCTTCGTAACTGCCCCAAAATTCGTTAGAAAAATCTTCCTTTGAACATGAAGCAAGCGTCTCCAAATCCACTATCAAAGCACCAAAATCTACACCCATCAGTCCCAACCACTTTCAAAAACTAATTCCATCACCCAGTATATTACAGATTCTTTCAGGGAACCAATTTTGCTTTCAGGTAACACAATAACGCTGTTGCGCCGATTTTCAGAAAAAAGATAGTTTTCAACAATGAAGTATTATTAGGAGCCTAATATGTGAGATTTTTTGCGCCAGTTTTGGCGTTCTTGCCAGACTCTTCAGAATGGGAGTTTGGTCGGGAGGGCGGGATTTGAACCTGCGACAATCCGGTGTCTGTACGCTTGATAGGCTAAATGATGCCCACCATACTGGTAGGCGTCTACAGCGTCTCCGTCAGCCCAGACATATGTTAGGCTGGCTCGGAAGCTCTACCAAGCTGAGCTACCTCCCGACAGACTTTTACAACGTAAAACTTCCAATTTATGCGTTTCGTTACGTTTCAGCTGGTTGTTACAAATTTTGTTGTGTAATGTGGGCCACAAGCGCGTTCTCTGCGTATACTCTGTTTATTCTCCATTTCGATGCGATAGGACTTTATTCGAAAAGTAAAATACTTGAACTGTGAAGGGTATAGTATCATTTGCCTTCATCAATGAAGTGGTTTAGGTGAACAGAAATGAAGCGTGAAAGAATTCAGGAAATAGTGGCGGGTTATGACCCCCGAGAAGTCAAGATTGGGGTGCTTGGGTCTCACTCTGCCTTGGAGATGGGTCATGGCGCTAAGCAGGAAGGATTCAAGGTAGTTGTTGTTTGCCAGAAGGGAAGAGAAAAAACTTACGCAAAACACTACAGAAACCTCTTCGATCATGTGTTGTTGCTGGACAAATTCGTTGACATAGTAGAAGAAGAGAATCAAGCCAAGCTGCGGGAATTGAACACCATTTTTGTGCCAAACAGGTCCTTCTCAGTTTACATCGGCTACGATAACATCGAACAGAAGTTCATGGTTCCGCTTTTAGGAAACAGGTTCATGCTCAGAAGCGAAGAAAGAAACGTGCCCAGAAACCAGTATGACCTGATTAGGCAAGCGGGCTTGAATTTGCCAAAAATTTTTGGTTCACCCGAAGAAATAGATCGACTGGCGATAGTGAAGGTTCCTGAGAAAACAAGGAGCATAGAACGTGCCTTCTTTTACGCTTCGTCTCCGGAGGAATTCAAGAAAAGATCGGAAGAGCGGATAAGGAAGGGGATAATTGACAGGAAAGACTTGGCGGAATCGATCATCGAAGAGTATATAGTGGGAGCCAAATTCAACGCCAACTACTTCTGGTCTCCCATAACCGACGAAATAGACCTTTTGGGCTTCGACAGAAGAATACAAACAAGCCTGGACGGCGTCCTAGATTTACCCGCCGACGAACAGTTAGAAGCGAAGATTTTAACACAGAACGTGGAAATAGGGCACATGGGCGCCACCATGAGAGAATCACAAATAGAAAAGATACTGGACGCTGGAGAAAAATTTGTTGAAACCTGCAAAAAGGAGTACCCGCCCGGAATAATAGGATTGTTTGCGCTGCAGGGAGCCATGAACAAGAGTTTGGAGTTCTACATTTTTGATGTAAGCCCAAGAATACCCGGCTGCCCCTGCGTGGAACCCACATCCCCATACATGAAGTATAAATATGGAAAAGAGGTTGGTCCGGGAAGAAGAGTTGCCATGGAAATCAAAAGAGCAGTTGCAGAAAACAAGCTTGAGATGATAGTCACGTGATACCGAAAACCGAAATAAACCAAATCCTAGGAAAGTATGACCCCAAAAAAATTACGGTAGGCACGCTCGGCTCCCACTCTGCACTCAACATATTCAAGGGGGCAAAAGAGGAAGGGTTCAACACAGTATGCGTCTGCAAAAAACAAAACGAAATCATGTACAAGCGGTTCCCTCTGGCAGACCAGATTATCCCCATCAAAGAATACGCAGACCTGCTTGATGATGATATTCAGCGGAAACTCAAAAAGGCAAACACCATCCTAGTTCCACACGGCTCCTTCAACGCCTACGTTGGAACAGAAGAAATGATTGACCAATTACATGTGCCCTTGTTTGGCAACAGAGAGCTTCTGCACTGGGAAACGGACAGGGAAAGGCAGAGAGAGTGGCTGAGGAGAGCAGGTTTAAGGTTGCCCAGAATCTTTGATGACCCAGAGGATATTGATGGGCTGGTTATCGCAAAGTTTCCCGGGGCGATGGGTGGAAAAGGATATTTTCTTGTGGAATCTCCGGAATCCTTTCATAAGAAAGCAGAAGACATGGTAAAACGGGGACACATAACCAGAGAAAACCTAGAAAACATCCACTTTCAAGAGTATATAATCGGAGTGAACGTTTATCCGCTCTACTTCTATTCGCCCCTCACACGTGAAGTTGAACTGCTGGGAATGGACAGACGCTACGAATCCACTGTCGACAGCATAGGGAAGATACCTGCAAGTGAGCAACTGGAAATTAACGTGAACCCCACCTACACTGTTGTAGGCAATTTTCCCATAGTTGCACGTGAGTCGCTTCTGCCGGAGCTTCTCAGGATGGGCGAAAAAGTAGTGGAAGTATCCAAGAAGATTGCTCCTCCCGGCATCATAGGACCGTTTTGCCTAGAAACGGTTATCACGGATGACATGGAAATCTACACGTTCGAGATTTCTGCGCGAATAGTTGCAGGAAGCAACGTGGGCATCGGCACTTCTCCATACGCCTACCTGAAGTACGGTGAAGGAATGTACATGGGCAGAAGAATCGCCCGAGAAATAAAAAATGCAATAGCAAGTAATGAATTAGAGAAAGTTGTTTATTGACCAGTTACTTGAACTATCTCTGCTTTGTTCTTGTTTTGATTTCGTGCTCAAGTATGCCCCGGTAGAGTATGAGGGGCGCAATCTGTTCGTTGGGTTTGTTTGTCGAAATCTTCTGTTTTATGCTTTCGTCCAAGCGTTTCTTGTAGGCTTGAAGTTCGGCTAAGCTCATGGCTTTCAGTTTGGTTTCGAAATATTTTATGGGGTCACTCATGCCAATCCACTTCTTGACTCGTACATTTTCTGTATATTGTGTGAAACAAACGTTATATGTATATGTGACGAACAATTTAGTGCAAATGCTTAAATTTGTTTAAACCAAGAATTAAATATCAATAATGTTTTTTTTGGGGGGGATATTGGTTTGGGATCTGTAGATTCTATAACCGAAATAATCGATGTAAAAGAAGAAGACGACCCAAAGCTTTCAGAAAAATTAACCGAAATCAGCAAAAAACATGATGCCGTTCTAATGGCTTGCATTGCCCCATATGTGGGACTAAAGGTTTCTCCCACAAAAACAATAAACGCTCAAATGGGTCTGTCCGAAGAATTTGCCGTAGAGACGGCAATTAATCAGATACAAGCAAAAACTGATGCCCGAAAACTGCTGCTTCTGGTTAACAGTCCCGGCGGGCTGGTTCAATCCTCATATAAGATAGCGCGAGCATTAAGAAAAACATTCAAGGAAATCATTGTTTTTGTTCCACACATCGCAGCAAGTGGAGGAACTTTGCTTGCCCTCACCGGAAATAAGATAGTTATGGGCATGATGAGCCAACTGTCACCGCTTGATCCGCAAGCAAAAATTGAAGATGGATCTGTCTCGGCGAACTCTGTTGTGGATGCACATGAGTTTGTCACAAGGCTCTTTGATGATATTTCAGTGGAAGATGCGCCTTACAGTTACAAGGCTCTTGCGGACAAATTTGATGGCGTTGACATTCGGGATGCTTTGGCTTCATTGAGTTTGATGGAAGAGTATATTCGTGAAATTATCGAGTATTGTGGATACAGCAGAGAAGAATGTAAGAAAATAAGCCACAGCATAGTGAGAGGATTCAAGACACATGATGAGGTAATAAATCTTGACAAAGCCAAAAAGCTTGGATTGAACGTTATTCCTCACAGCGATTTTCCCACTGAGTGGAATTTGTTCCGAGAATGGTTAGCGAAGTACATGCTACAAAGTGCAGATAAACATGTAATCAGATTTGTGATTTCAGAAAATTTAATAACTCCTAGTGTAACATGAAGTTAGGACCGGAAAGATGCCGAAAGCGTTGACTGCAGAAGAGCTTTTCAAACAAAACAGAATTAGCTCCATCTACTTTGAATGGTGGGAAAATTCACGCAATAAACGTCACCCACTAATCACAAAATGGATCGAACATATAGAGAAAAGCACTGAAAAAACAAGACCTTGTCGTGCATCTTAGGAAGAGTGAAGCCGCCAACCTCTGTCAATCAGGTTGTTTATGCATCTTTTGCCTCTTTTTTCTTTTTAGGTTATTTCAACAGCTCCTTAAGCTCAAAATAAAGGGGGGATGAAGAGTTCCTTTTTGGTTGAATTTTAGAACTCTGTTTCTTGTGTGCCCATTATTCCTTGGATGATTCTTGCTATTCCATTGAACATGAACGTGAATGACAGCATCAGAACCAGAGCGAGGAAGCCTAATTCTGAGTATACGAAGACTACAACAGCCAATATGATGGTGAGTATGCCTACAACAGCAAAGAATCCTCTGAGCCATTTGGGGAAGGCTTTGGCGAATCCGCCGATTACCAGTCTTGCGACTCCGTTGAGTAGCAGGGCGAAGGACAGTATGTAAATCAGCAGTTGAGTAGTAAGGTCTGTATATAGTAGGGCTACGATTCCCAATGCGATGGCTACTATGCCTATTCCAACATTGACTGCACGTATGCCGTTTGAAAGATATTTAGCGAATAATCCATTGATAATCCTTGCAATTCCAGTGACCAGCAAGACGATTGAAAGAACAAAGATCAGAGTTAAGATAGCAACTTCCTGATACACCAATACCACAACTGACAAAATGACTGAAATCAATCCGAAGATAATGTCAAAGGCGCGTAGCCAACCTGGAGCCTTAGTTTCACTCATAGCTAACTCCACAAAACAGAATATATTATCAATAAAACGTTAAAAGATTTGCCGTTATCTGCTATTGTCTGTCGTATTCTTCAACCGTGTTGCTCATGACATCCAATTTGACGCCCGCCAGCTTGAACAGCTCTATCGTCTCCTTGTCTGCATGGTAATGCTTCTCGCAGACAACCCGTTTGATGCCCGAATTGATTATCATCATGGCGCACGTTCTGCACGGCGTCATCTTACAATACAGCGTGGAACCATCGAGAGATATCCCAAATTTTGCAGCCTGAATAATCGCATTCTGCTCCGCATGCAAAGTACGCACACAATGCTGCGAAACGTTACCCTTCTCATCAAAAACCTTCCTCATATCATGCCCCGCATCATCACAGTGCGGCAGCCCAGCAGGCGCCCCCACATAACCCGTTGTCATGATTCGCCTGTCTTTAACGATTACACATCCAGCTTTCCCCCGGTCACAGGTGGCGCGCTTGGAAACAGCCTCGCACAAATCCAGAAAGTATCTGTCCCAGTCAGGTCGCGGCTTGCAGTCCATTTTTTGCATCTCCACGTTGCGGATATACACATAATCTGCTGTTTAATAAAACTGTTTTTTCGTTTGAAGCTGGAGTGCTGTGGGTTGATTGTTTTTGTGGGCAACAGAAATTCTTTTATAGAATATTAAGATATAATATAGATTGAGAGTTAGATTATGGGACCCATACTCTGCCCCGAATGCGAAACAGGCTTCCTATCATGGAGCAAAGACCGCTTCTTCGTATGCGACAACTGCGGATTCAGAGTAGACGTAAATGGAGACCCCTTCGACTACCTCAGAAAAAAGGCCAAAGAAATAGAAGAATGGGAACAAAACAGCCCCTGCAGCACCTGCGCATTCATCAACTACTGCAAACAAGGCGAACAACAAAACAAAAACAGAACATGGCAAAGAAGAAAACAGCAGTTTTGCATGCCAAAAATAACCGTTTAGCGCCCAAACAAAATGGGCAATTTTTTTTCTTCTACGCGCCAACCATTCAATACTGTTAAATATCTTCCTTTATTCAAACGATACTGGGGCTGGTAGTTCAGTCTGGCGTGAATGCCGCCTTCGCATGCCTTGTGCCGAAAGAGGCGGAGGCCGCGGGTTCAAATCCCGCCCAGTCCACCATCCGTTTATGTTTTGATTGAAGATGGTTTAAGAGGTTTTGTTTCTTGTATGCGAGGTCGCCATGCGTCACCCAGTCTGGAGTAGATGATTTGTGCAGGAATTATGTTGATGAGTGCTTGAGTTCCATTCATTATGGCCAGTGCGGGCAGAATGGTGACCACGAATGTTGCGGGCATTCCATAGAATATTGGGAGCAGATAGTAGTTTGCTGCTGTCATTATGAGAATTCTGGATGCAACAGCAGAAATCGATTTTGTTATGAAGCCTTTGCGGATTGCAGCAAACGCAAGGATTGTTGCCAGTTCGGCTATGAGTTTGAATATGCCCCCGTAAAGGTTTCCTCTGAGAAAAATGAAGGAGCAACCGATAAGGCAGGTGTACACTGCGCCTATGGGACCTGTGAAGAGTAGGCTGATTATCATGGGCATGCCGGTTAGGTCCCATGAGACTCGGTCGTAAAGCGGGAAGGGTATGTCGAATGGGGGTCCAGGTATTATTTCGAATACTCCAGAAAGACCGGCTAATATGCTGGCTAGGACAAGTTTTCTGGTGTCTAACTTCAGCAACCTGTGCTTCACCTGCTGAGAAGAAGACGGTGTACGTTAAATCATATTTATGTTTTTTGTAAAATAAGATGTCTTTTTTGTCAACTTATGTTAGCGTGTTCAGAGCATCTTTTTGACGGTTCGAACACATTCTTTAATCAGGTCAGCGTTTTTCAGGTATATCACTCGTGAACGTCCCACCTCGTAAACCCCCACCAGCCCACATTTTTCCAGAACTCTGATGTGCCTATAAACCGCAGCGTAGTCCTTCTTCAGCACCTGAGCTACAGCCTTTATGTGCAGCGGTCTCTCAGTTTCGCTCACAAGCTCAACAATCCTCAACCGTGTGGGGCTGCCCAATGCGCTGAATACGTCGGAAACTTGGCGTAACTCCTGTTCATCAGTCACCATGTAAACCACCTTTATTGTATATGCATCTAATTTATGACATTTTCGCTAAATATCATGGAGATGAGCTGCCTCAAGAAACTGGGAAAAGCAATCGCTGAAGCTTCTGACTACATGTACATTTTCGTTTATGTGTTATTGGCGCCAAAAACAGTAAGCAATACCTTTTTTGTTTTGGCTTTTTCGAAGAGAACAAGTTATATTGTTGCTTGTACCTCTTTGCGGTTATGAACGCTTGTGTGCTATATTTTTCTCAAACAGGGAATACGCGGAAATTTGCAGAAGCCATATCCGATTCCTTAAACATTCCATCAGTTTACGACATAACCACTACAGAACCCACAGTTGTTAACGACTTTGACTTGATATTTCTTGGAACTCCAGTTCACGGTTTCAGCCCCTCAGTAGAAGCCTTGGCTTTCGTGGAACGGTTGCCGGATGGCGATGGCAAACGTGCAATTCTGTTTTGTACTCATCGTTTATGGAAGGGAAGAACCTTCGGCAAATTGAAGAAGGAACTGAAAAAGAAAGGCTACAGCACTCTACTGTGTGTCTCAGTAAAAGGCAAGGAATTCGCTGAAGAGGACTTCTCAGACGCTATAGACAAAATAAAAGAAGCATTGAAAGAATAGGCTCACCCTTATTTTTTCGGGCAAAGTTATTTCTTGTTAGACGGTTTTTCTGGCTGAACCAGCGACTCTCTGAGGTAGTCTTCCAGAGTTTCGCCTGGGATTACCTCGATGTTGTAGTCTCGGGGGTCTATTGAATGCTTATAATTTTTGGCTGGAACAATAACCTTCTTGAAGCCCCACATCTCAGCGGATTTAATCTTCTCATGCAATCCGCCAACCGCTGTAACTGGAACCACATCATCCACGCTGACGTTGATTTCTCCGGTCACCGCGACGTCTTGTCTTATGGGTTTTCCCTCCAGCAGCGAACAGAGAAGAATGGTCATGGTGACTCCTGCGCTTGGTCCATCCACGCTGTAGGCTTGAGCGAAGTCGATGTGGGTGAAGAATTCTTGGGCGATGTCGACGTTGTACTTCTGCAGGATGACGCTTCTCACTTTCGCCACGCTGTCCGCGATGAACTGTTCCTGTCCCTCCTTTGCTATGCCCGTGACTTTGTAGTATCCTTGCAGCTTATTGTCGCACCGGTCGTCCCGTTTTTCTAGGAAGCCCTTGACTGTGAGAACATTGCCGGTCATCTCTCCGCTGTAAGGGTCTTTGACCACGGCTACCCCGTAAATCTGTCCCAGCTTGGCTCCTTCTGGTCTGATATCTAGAAGTTTTCCTCTTTCGCTCATCTGATGCTCAAGAATCTGCTTCTGGATTGTTTTACAATGCTTTTCGATGGCTTCGTTGACATGCCTCTTTTCAACAAGCTCCAATCCTTCATTCATTGCCAATGTGGCAGCTGTCTTCACCAAAGAAATCATGGGACGAAACTTTGTGGATAACGCATCCTTCTTGTTGCTTCTCCTGCGTCCCTCATCAATAATTTCTTCACATGCTTCTCTGCTGAAAGGCATCAACCTGAACCGCGAAACCTCTTGGGCAATAAACTGCACATATTTGCGGCGATTTTCCACACTGTTCTGCATGTCATTGTTCATTCTTACTACTTTGCCGTAACCGTAGATTCTGTCCATAAGAGCTGGATGAAGTTGCCCTATGCTGTCGAAGTTTCCGGCGCCAACCAAGAAGCACATGCAGGGCACCGGTTCCGTAGACACTGCCATAGCCGCTGTTCCCCCTGCGTTGCTCCAGCGGCTTCGCATGGTTATGGGCAGTTGCCCGTCTTCTAGAACTGTCAGCAGTGTGATGGCTTCGTCTGGTTGCATGTTCTTTATTTCGTCGATGTAGAGGACTCCGAGGTGTGCACGGTGGACGTCTCCTGCGCTTACTCTTTGATGTTCTGGGGTGCCTAGTCCTCCGGTTTGAAATGGATCCCATGCGATGCTTCCGAACAGTTGGGCTGAGCCGTGTCCTGTGGCGTCTAGGAAGGGGGCAACTTTTTTGGAGTTGTCTACGATGAATTTGGGAACCTTTGTTGCTCTTGCTCCGCCTATGCCTTTGGCGCTTCCCATAATTCCAAATCTTCCCAGCACCGTTACTAGAATCAGGAACATGAGCATCATTCCGGCGGGAAGAAAGGTTATGCTTCCGATTGACACGAAGCTGTCTATCATGTATGTGCTGAAGTCGCCGTTGTGGACTGTTTGGATGGGCTCTCCGAACGCTGTCAGGGAGTTTGTGTCCCATGCGACTTTCTCTTGCCAGAGGTAGTAGAAGCCTGCGAACATGAAGATGGAGGCTACGATTATCATCAGGTAGATTATAGCTTTGATTCCGAGATGCTGAAGAAACTGCTTCTTTGCTTCTTTCAATTTTCCTTTCAGTATGATTCTTTTTCCTTCTCCAGCGGGGTGACAGGAGATTTTTGGTTCGCTGGGGATTATGTCGTTTT
>Ga0315548_1000288_pt1 | contig 47128 bp, 41 predicted proteins | sample SalMarSW160110MG_2_FD_202540 | JGI IMG/M metagenome (GOLD analysis project Ga0315548, IMG submission 202540) | Salt marsh sediment microbial communities from the Plum Island Ecosystem LTER, Massachusetts, United States - Salt Marsh Sediment SW1601-110 ... | reverse complement strand
CCTGGGGCAGAGAGGGATCGTCTTCAACATCCGGCCCGCGGACCTTGTTTCCATTCAAGACGATTTGATCCGGATATGGGAGCAGGTCGAATCCCCGGGAAAAGTCTATTCGAATCCTGTTGCCCTCGAAGCACTCTCCGAGGCCGAAAGGCAGCCCGATAGCCCGCGGGAGAACTACAATGTACTGAGCATAAGCACCGATGGCTTCGGTATCTTGAGCCTCCTGATTCCCTATTCGGTCTTCGAGCTGCAACCAGTCATGCGGGTCGTGATCCTGGCGGCGATATTCATGACCGTTTTTCTGGTCGTTTATCTCCTTCTGAACCTCCGCCAGGATCCCGTTTTGGTGCTTTCACAGCGTATCAAGCGCCTTCAGCTCGACATCCTCCGGGAGTTCATAGAGGGCAAGGAACGAGTCGAATGGAAGCAGTGGCAGAAAAAACTGGAGGATAACCGAGGAGAGCTCAAATCGAGAATCAAGCGGGGGATCGGCCGTATTCCCTCCCAGAAGGAGGCGGAACTCGACGGGATGATCGACAGGAGCTGGGATGAGATCATTTCGATCATTGAAGCACGAGTCGGTGGGCCGCAACCGGAAGCGCCCGACATTCGTCACATTGAGGAGCTTCTCCAGCGAGCACTGGAGGGTGCCCAGCTGACTGTCCAGGCGCCGGTTTCAGCGCCTCCCAAGGCACCGGCCAGAAAAACCGGGATAGTAGTAGAGGAGATCGGCGTCGATGAAGTCGTCGAGCCTGGTGAGGTAATTCCTACGGAAGAGGCGGAGGAGCTGGAGGAAGCTGAGCAGCTGGAGGAGATTGAAGCCGCTGAAGAAGCCGAGGAGCTGGCAGAAGTTGAGGAGGTAGCTGAAGCCGAGGCCGAGGAGGCGGAGGAGCTGGAAGAGGTTGAAGCCGCTGAGGAAGCCGAGGGGCTGGAGGAGGTAGCTGAAGCCGAAGCCGTCGAGGAAGCCGAGGAGCTGGCAGAAGTTGAGGAGGTAGCTGAAGCCGAGGCCGAGGAGGCGGAGGAGCTGGAAGAGGTTGAAGCCGAAGCCGTCGAGGAAGCCGAGGAGCTGGCAGAGGCTCAGGCTGCTGCGGAGAAGGAAGAACCTGTTTTCCTGGAGGGGGAAGAGCAGGAAATCGTCGAAGAACTGGAAGGTGTGAAGGAAATCGTTCCCCTTCCTCCCCTGCCGCAGGAACAGCTCGAGGAGCTTCCTACCGCAGAGGCGGAACAGCAAGAGGTATCCCCGCCGCCCGTACAAACCGCAGCCGAGCAGCCGGAAGCTATCGCGGTGGAAGCGGCTCCCGGCCCCGAGGAACACGTTGAAGAGCTCGAAGTAGCCGAGGACGAGGCTGTTCCCATTGAATCTATCTTGAGTGCAGGGGAAGACCTGGTCATGGAAACCATGCCCGGTCAGGAGCAAGCAAAGCAGCTGAGCCCGGAGGAGATCGAGAAGATCCAGCAATCCGACGAGAAACAGCAATTGGAGGATCTGCTGGCTGCGAACATCATCCGAACCTACTCTCTGGAAGCCATCGAAGCCATCATCATGGAACAGAGATCCAGTGTCGTGATGGAGGATGGCGTCTATCGCATCAAAGACGAGATCGTTTCGGGAGCGGAAGGCAAACCCCGCCGCCGCGGCTTGATGGCCCTGGCCGAGGCCTCTCGGGCGGAGCCGGCCAAGGCAGCCGGCAGTTTGGAATCCGGTATAGGAGCGTTGCTCGGAGATGAGTCAATTCTGGATCTGGAGACCGAAATCGGCCAGATTCGAGAGCGAAGCACGGAAATAGACTATGCGGCCTTGAGAAAAACGAAGAGCATTCACTTCTTCGAAGATGGATTGGACTATGACGAATACCTGAACGGTTTTCGGGCAGGAAAAACCGAGACCGACAGATTGCGTTCCCTGGTGGAGCTTTCGGGGAAGCTCAAAGCGGTAAATGCCGCGATTTTCAGCAAGGATAACGGGAAATACGCCCTGGTATTGAAAATCGGACTCAACGATCCGGGCTTCGAAGTCTTTTTCACTCCGGGAGAGCCTTTTATCGAAATGTTTGTCAAACCGCGCCATACGGTCTACATAGGAGACAACATCGAAAAAATCAAAGCCCTGGCAAAAAAACTGCATCCGGAGGACCTGAAGTACATGCAGGCGGCGTTTATCTTTCCCGCCGTGTTTCATGGTAACGAATCCTTCCTCCTCCTTGGCCTTCCCGTACTGTGGGATTTGGATATCGAGGACATAATCACCAGACTGGATATCTACTAAGCCCTAAAGGCGCCGCCACGGCTCTCATGAGGGTTCTGAAGTGATAAATTCTTGACAAACCACCGACTATAAAGGTACATTATGCGAAAGAAATCGCAAGCATTGCGATATGGGTTGACAACAGAGATGGAGGAATATTATGCGAATAGCGTTGTTCGTAATTATTCCTCTCGTCGGTTTGATTCTAGGTTGGGTTATCCGGTGGCTGTATGCCAGATTTCAACTGTCTTCATCGGAGCAAAAAGCAGACAGAGTCATTCAGGAAGCACAAAAAGAAGCTGAGGCGAAGAAACGCGAAGCTTTACTGGAAGCCAAAGACAAGATAATCAGGGAAAGAAATCAGCTTGAGCGGGAAACGAGAGAGAGAAGAGTTGAACTGCAGCGCCTGGAAAGGCGCCTCGTGCAGAAGGAAGAAAACCTAGAAAAGCGGCTTGAAACCGTAGAAAATCAAGAACGATCGATAGCAAACCGAGAGAGAGGATTACAGGATAGAGAAAAGGAGCTCGATCGCGAACAGGAAAAGTGGACGAAGGAGCTGGAGCGGATCTCCGGCTTGACCGCGGCGGAAGCCAAGAAATTACTTATCCAGAGCCTGGAAAATGAAGCCCAGCATGAAGCCCAGGTCAAGATCAATCTGATCGAGCAAGAAGCCCAGATCACGGCGGAGCGAAAAGCCCGAGATATTGTAGTTTCGACAATTCAGCGGATCGCCACCGATGTGAGTTCCGAGGTAACCGTGTCTACGGTCAGCCTGCCGAATGACGAAATGAAGGGAAGAATCATTGGCAGGGAAGGTAGGAACATACGAACCTTGGAGACCCTCACGGGCGTGGATATAATCATCGACGATACTCCTGAAGCCGTAGTGATTTCCTGTTTTGATCCGATTCGCAAAGAGATCGCCAGGGTGTCCCTGGAACGGTTGATTTCCGACGGCCGAATACACCCGGCTCGCATAGAGGAGATCGTCCAGAAAGTAACAAAAGAGGTCAGCCAGACGATCTACGAGGAGGGAGAGAAGGTCCTCTTCGAATTGGGCATTCACAACATGACACCGGAAGGAGTCCGGGCGTTGGGTAGACTGCACTTTCGCACCAGCTACGGGCAGAACGTTCTTGCCCATGCAAAGGAGGTTGCACTTGTTGCAGGTGCCCTGGCTGCGGAGATCGGGGCTGACGTGGAGATTTGCAAGCGTGGTGCCCTGTTGCATGACATCGGTAAAGGTGTGGAAACCGACGGAGACGGCAACCACGCGGAAATCGGAATGGAGCTGGCTCGTAAAATCGGTGAAGACCCGAAGGTGGTGAATGCGATCGGCGCACATCACAACGACGTTGAACCTTCAAGCCTGGAAGCGGTTGTGGTGCAGATAGCCGATGCGATATCGGCCTCCAGACCGGGCGCTCGACGGGAAACCCTGGACAACTACCTCAAGCGCTTGGAAAACCTGGAACGAATCGCTGAAGGATTCCAAGGCGTGGATAAAGCGTACGCAATCCAGGCCGGGAGGGAAGTTCGGATCATGGTGAACAACGACGAGGTCGACGATGACGGAGCCAAGAGTCTGGCGAAAAACATAGCCAAGAAAATAGAATCGGAGATGAAGTATCCCGGCAGAATCAAAGTCACGATCATCCGCGAGACCCGAATCGTTGAGTATGCCCGTTAGCTGAAGTGTACTGATTTTGGGAAGGAAGAGAGAGGAACAATCGACGCAGTCAAGGTCCTCGTAATCGGTGATATCGTCGGTCAACCGGGCTGTCGCGCCGTTTTCGGCAGTCTGCAGAGCCTCCTCAAAGAGACCCGGGCGGATTTCGTCATCGCGAACGGTGAAAACGCCTCTGAGGGGTTGGGAATCACCCCCGAGGCGGCGGAAGGCCTATTCAAGTCGGGAATCGACGTCATCACTTCGGGAAATCATATCTGGCAACGCAGGGAAATCATCCCCTTGCTGGAGCGGGACAACCGCATCCTCAGACCGGAGAACTACCCCACCGGTGTCCCCGGCGGCGGCATCAGCCTGATCACCAAGAAGCAGGTTCCCGTTGCGATCGTAAACCTCCAGGGACGAGTCAACATGTACAGCATCCGCTGTCCATTTAAAGTCGGAGAAATCCTGATTCGTCAGCTCGGAAAGAAGGCCAAGGTCATCGTTGTGGACTTCCATGCCGAGCTTCCGGAGGAGAAGGAGGCCTTAGCCCTGTATCTGGACGGGAAGGTCAGCGCTGTCGTCGGGACCCATACCCACGTGCAAACCGCCGATGAGAAGATACTCCCCGGCGGTACGGCGTACATCACCGACACCGGTATGACCGGACCGGCAGAGGGTGTCATCGGGATGAAGCGAGACATATCGATCAAACGCAGCCTGATGCAGATCCCCTACAAAATGGAGGTGGAAGACTCCGCAGCCGTTGTCATGGGTGTTCTGCTGACAATTGCCGTAGATAGCGGCAAAGCTCTGTCGATAGAGAGGATACGTCGCGACCTGCCGGATCTGAGCGCCTGAAGAGAAAGAATGAAAAAGCTCTCCCTGCTGGATCTGCTCTGCGCTCGGGATTGCCGGTTGACCAGAAAGGATCACTACGCCCGGATCCTCTGCGGTGAGATTTTCGTAGAGGGACAGAGTGTGAAGGACCCGCAGCGGCCGGTAGCGCTCACGGCAGCTGTCGAATACAGGCCCCGAAGGCGATACGTTTCCAGGGGCGGGGAGAAACTGGCCGGTGTTTTGGACCAGTGGGAAATTGCTGTCCGGGGCATGAGCTTCATCGATGCCGGAGCTTCAACCGGAGGATTCACCGATTGTCTGCTCAAACGCGGGGCTTCCCGGGTTATCGCGATCGAAACCGGAATAAATCAGCTGGACTATCGGTTGCGTACGGACCACCGGGTGCATGTCTTGGAAAACACCAACATTATGAGTGTCCAGACCCTCCCCTTTGAACCGGAAGCGGCTGTGGCGGATCTGTCCTTGAGGTCTCTGAGGGCAGCAGCGCTACACATCTTGAACCTCGTATCCGATAAATGGCTGATCGCTCTGGTCAAGCCCCAGTACGAGTGGCATGAGCCCCCTGCGGATTTCGATGGTGTTGTTACCGGCGGATCTGCTTTGCCGGGGATCCTGAAAGCGCTCCTGCAGGATCTGCACGCGGAGGGAGCCTTTGTCTCCAAGATTTCAGCCTCCCGGCTGCCCGGCAAAAAGGGCAACCGGGAGTTTTTCTGTCTGCTGACCGCCCGTAGAGCCGAGGCCGGAGGGGATCTTGAAAGCATGATCGCCCGGGCGGTGGAGGAGGTTTATTGAAAGGAGTCTCTGCCCAGGGGTTTGTCGATCGCGACGCCCTCCGGTCCCAGGTATTTGGAGACCTCCCCTTCTACCAGGATCTGGACGGTTTTAACTGTAGGAAACTCGGTGGCTGTGTAAACCACCTGCTTGAGCTCTGCGATCATTCCCTCTTTTCCTAGAGAGCTAAACCGAAACGCCTCGTTGAAGTCGATGTACGCCGTGGCTCCTTTGATGTACACAGAGGCGATCCTGGTTTGCGGTGATATCAGTGAGATCAATCCTTGGTTGACTTCAGCCGTGGTTGGTCCCTGCAACAGAGCCCCCAGGGTGGCGGTGAGAGGCGCGTCGACATACTCCACTGCCCTGATCACCCCTTTCATGTTGATCTGCCCATTCTCGGTCACGGAGATAAAAAACAGTCGGGATTGACGGGTCCTTGTCGGCGCTTCTTTGCTCTTTTCGGGTATCGTCTCTGCGACAGGTTCCTTCTCAACGGTGATTACGATCTCCTCCGGTTGCGCGCCGGGCGCGGCAGGGGGTGGAGATTTTTCCTGCTCGTCCTCCCGCGGCTGCTCGGATTCCAGTGGAGCGACCACGACTTCGGCGGGCTTCTCCCTGTCGAACAGCCTGGTGAAGCCGGTTTTTTCCAAAACCTCCTGTACCCGTCCCCGGTTGAAGAGAAAGATCACCAGTACCAGGAGAACCAGTGCGATATAGAACAAGCAGCCCAGGGTACGTCTTTTTTTTGCCATACTCCTATCCTGTTCATCGGCAAACCGGGGGTGTGGATTGATTTGACAGTGCTAGAAAAAGCTCTTATAGTTACCTCGAAATGAAGGTCGTCGAAGGGATCATGGTATCGCCGGGAATAGCGATCGGACCGGTCTGTCTGCACGTCCCGGATAGTCTCACCGTTCCTTCCTACGATATCTCTGCGGGCCAGATCCCCTACGAGATCGAGCGTTTCCAGGCCGCCCGGGCAAAAGCGGTGCAGGATATCGAGGTGTTGTTGCACAGGGGAACGCCGGCACTCGGTGAGATGGAGAAGCGGCTGCTCAATTCCCATCTGCTGATGCTGAACGATCCCCAATTCCATGAAGAGGTCACCCTGACTCTGAAAGAACGCAAGAAGAACGTGGAGTTCGTGCTCCGGGAAGTCGAAGAAACGCTTGCGAAAAAACTCGAATCCAGTGAGGACGAATACCTGCGGGAGCGAAGTCTCGACATCCGGGATATCTCCAACCGCCTGCTTTCCCACCTGCTGTATCAAAAGGGCGAATCCCTCATGGAAATCGACAAGGAATGTGTTCTGGTCGCCCATAATCTTCTACCGTCTGACATCATCTCGATGAATAGAGAGAAGATAGTCGGCATCGCAACGGATTTCGGCGGCAAAACATCCCATGTCGCCATCCTGGCCCGAGCCTTTGAGATTCCTGCGGTTCTCGGGCTCTCGGAGGTTACGGCATTTGTCCGTAACGATGAAACGATCATCCTCGATGGCAATCGCGGCTTGGTGATTGTTGATCCGGATGAAGCCACGTTGAAAGACTATATCACCAGCAGGAAAGCCTGGCAGCAGCATGAATTGCAGTTGCTCAACCTGAACGAGCTGCGGGCCGAAACCCGGGACGGGAAGCTCGTGCAGTTGGAATCCAATATCGAGGTCCCCGACGAAATCCATTCGGTCCTTGCTCACGGTGCGGACGGAATCGGCCTGTTCCGTTCCGAGTTTCTCTACATCGTGCCACGGAAGTTCCCCGACGAAGAGGAACAGCTTCAGGCCTACAATCGGATCCTGGAGGGGATGAAGCCCAGAAGCGTGACCATCCGTACCCTGGACCTGGGAGGGGACAAGATCATCCCCGGGGTAATACCGGGGGAAGAGTCGAATCCGATACTGGGTTGGCGCGCGGTCCGCTTCTGCCTGTCCAAGCCGGAGATTTTCAAATCCCAGCTCAGGGCGCTTCTCAGAGCTTCGGTGCACGGGAACCTGAAGATCATGTTCCCGATGATTTCGGGAGTCGAAGAATTGGAGATCACCCTCGGAATCCTGGAAGAAACGAAAGACGAACTCCGTCGGCTCGGGCAGCCTTTCGATGAGTATATCCCTGTCGGAATCATGATCGAGGTTCCTTCCGCGGCCTTTACCTCGGACATTCTGGCCAAGAAGGTGAGTTTTTTCTCCATCGGGACGAACGATCTGATCCAGTACATGATCGCCGTTGATCGGGAAAACGAAAGAATCGCCTATCTGTACGAACCGTTTCATCCAGGGGTTCTTCGCCTCATTAAAATGGTGGTGGACAGCGCCCATAACAACGGCATTCCCGTCGGGATGTGCGGGGAGATGGCCGGAGATCCCTATGCGGCGGTCATACTGCTGGGCTTGGGTCTTGACGAGTACAGCATGAGCGCTATCGGGATTCCGACGATCAAGAGGATCATCCGCTCAGTGACTATTGCCGAGGCTGAAGAGCTGGTAGGAACAATCATGGAGATGAAGTCCTCCCAAGAAGTCAACCAGTACGTACGAACCTGGATGGAGGAACGCTTTGATTTCATCTCTCGATACTGAACGCAAGCTCTTCCAGGTCGCCATACTAGGCAGAGCGAATGTCGGCAAATCCACGCTGTTCAATCGACTCTTGGGAAAACGAAGAGCAATCACCCATGCAACCCCAGGAGTGACCCGGGATGCGGTGGAGGGGCGGATTCGCATCCAGGATTTGGAGGTAAATTTACTCGACACCGGCGGTTACAGCCGGGAACCGGGGATCATCGAGAAGCGAGTCGCTGATAAAGTGAACAGCATTGCAGGGGAATGTGATTTGATACTCCTTCTAGTAGAGGCGGGAGGACTGAGCGGTGAGGATCTTGATTTTCTGCAGAGGCTGCGGCGTTACGAGGAGAAGCTGATCCTGGTCGTGAACAAGGTTGACGGCGAAAAGCAGGACTTGAACTTGGGAGAGTTCCATTCTCTGGGCTTTCAGCGCCTGATCCCGGTATCCGCCGCTCACGGCAGAAACATCGAAGCGCTGAAGGAGGGTATCTACCAGTCGGCTGTGCGGACCGGCTATACCGGTGCGGATACGCCGGTACCAGGTGTCGAAAAGAGAATCCGGCTGGTCATTTTAGGCAAGCCGAATACCGGTAAATCCACGCTGCTCAACCATTTCCTCCAAACTGAAAAGTCCCTGGTGACGGAAATACCCGGTACGACCCGGGACCCCGTGGAAGGGCTGTTTCGTTACCGCGGGTATGATCTGGAGGTGTTGGATACGGCGGGTATCCGCCGCAAGAATAAGGTCAGGGAAGCGGTGGAGTACTACTCTGTCAATCGCTCCATTAAGAGCATCGAGGAGGCGGATGTAGTGCTCCTGGTGATAGACGCTGTCGAGGGCATCAGTGACCAGGACAAAAAAATCGCCGCCCTGGCTGCTCGTCGAGGCAGGGGGATCATCCTGGTGCTGAACAAGTGGGACAGGTTGGTGGAGGGCAAGAACGGCGCAGAGGCGCAGCGGCAGTGGCGGGAGATGCGGGATCGGACGCGCTTTCTATTTCCCACCCTGGGCTTTGCGCCCGTCTTGCGGATTTCCGCTCTGTCCGGGTGGGGAACCGGCCGGCTGCTGGAAATGGTTCTGATGGTCTTCGGGCAGCTGAACAGCAAAGTCGCCACTCCTAAGCTGAACCAGTTGCTTAAAACGTGGATTGGCGAATATGCTCTTCCGGTCCGCGGGCGCAATGTGAAAATCCGCTACGCTACCCAAACCGGCGTGAACCCGGTTCGTTTTTTATTTTTTGTAAACGACCTGAAAGGCTATCCGAGACGGTACAATCAGTACCTGATCGGCAGAATCCGCAGGGATTTGGGCTTTGACAGGATTCCCCTGTTTATTGACGTAAGAGAGTCGTGATTCGTATTTTGAAATGAGAAGGCGATACACGATCGGAGAGGTCAGTCAGCTCCTGGGGGTCAAGCAGCACGTGCTCCGTTATTGGGAGGAAGAGGTGCCCTTTATTGCTCCCAAGAAGAGCAAATCGGGCCGGAGGGTGTATACGGATCGGGAGCTGCAGCTGCTGCTGCGTCTGAAACACCTGCTGTATGAGAAGCGTTATACAATCGAGGGCGCCCGGGAGAGGATCTGGAAGGAAACGGGTTCTCCCCAGGCCGATCTTACGGCCCGGATTGCGGCCGTGCGGAGCGATCTGCTCTCAGTTTGGGAAAAACTCAAAGGGAAGGAAAAGCGGTGAACGAAGGGAGGGAGGCGAGTCTCGTCGAACAGTGGAAGCAGCGCGGCCAGGGCCACCTGTTCGCCTTCTGGGACGAGCGGTCTCAGGACAGGAAGCAGGCCCTTCTCGGCGATCTCGACGCCCTCGATATCGAGGTTTACGAGCTGTTGCAGCAGCAGCTGGAGTCACAGTTGGGTGACTCGGGCCGTCGGCACATTGAGCCCCTTTCCCATATTCCCGAAGCCGAGTGGAGGCAAGAGGCGAAAGCGCAAGGCGCGGGCGAGGATCTGCTGGCTGCGGGCAAGGTCGCTATTTGTACCGTTGCGGGAGGGCAGGGTTCGCGGCTCGGATTCGACGGGCCGAAGGGCTGCTTTCCTATATCACCGATCAGGCAAGCCACTCTCTTCCAGATATTTGCTGAAAAAATCCTGGCCACCCGAAACCGCTACGATCGTCCCCTGTACTGGTACATCATGACCAGTCCTTTGAATCTCGAGGAGACCCGCAGTTTTTTTGATTCGAACAGCTACTTCGGATTTCAAGAGGTGGAAGTCCTGTTTTTCACTCAGGGTTTGTTCCCGAGCCTCACCCGGGAGGGGAAGCTTCTGCTGACCGAAGAGGGCGGATTGTTTCAGAATCCGAACGGGCACGGCGGCACGATCTCGGCCCTAAAGGGTTCGGGTTGTCTGGATCACATGACCGGGAAGGGGGTGGAACAGCTGTACTATTTCCAAGTGGACAATCCGTTGGTACGGATCCCGGATCCGCCTTTTCTCGGCCTGCACGCACTGAAACGATCCCAAATGTCCACCAAGGTTATAGAGAAAGCCTATCCGGAGGAAAAGCTCGGCGTGATCGGAAACATTGACGGAAAACCGGGAGTGATCGAGTATTCCGATATCAGCGGGGAGAATCAGAAAGCCCGGGACCGTCAGGGCAAGCTTTTGTACTCCCATGGATCGATCGCCATTCACATTTTCAGCACTGAGTTCCTGCGCTCCCATTCGGGAAGACTGCCCCTGCACGTAGCCGAGAAAAAGATACAGACCTGGATCCCGAACGATCGCGGCGGAATTGTGGAGGAGCGGAAGGGGATCAAGTTCGAGATGTTCATCTTCGACGCCCTTGCTGATGCGGCAAATCCCCTGTTCTTCGAAACAACCAGGGAGGAGGAGTTCGCGCCTCTGAAGAACAAAACGGGACCGGATTCCATCGAGACCTGCCGGCAGGGAATGATGAACCTCTACGCCCGCTGGCTGCAGGCCAACGGTGTCTCCGTTCCGATGCGGGAGGGAAAGCCCGTTCATCGGTTAGAGATCAGTCCGACTTTCGCCTGGGACGCGGAGTCCCTCGGGGAATCACTAATACAGAGGCTCCCATCTACCGTAAATAGAATAGATGAGGATACGCTGCTCGTTTAGTGTTGTGCTCTTTATTTTGACGGTCTCCGTGTTCCCGCAAGCCACCGAAGGAGGCAATTCCCATGGCACAACCCGGGTATTCGCCTCCGTACCGGAAAATGACGAGACAAGAGGGCTGCTCGAAGAGCTGTTCTATGCACCCACCGAGGCTCTATCCGCGGGGCAGCAGCGACTGCTCGGCCAGCAATCCACCGGAACCCGGGTAAAGTTCGAAACACGACGCCAGAACGGGCATCTGTACTACCTGTTTGAGAACGAGGAGGATTCGTCTTTTTCCATCCCCGGCCGGGGGAACTACATCATCAAGCGGGAGCTGGAAAGCGGCCGTTTCGTGCAGATCAAAATCTTCTTCCGCAGCGATCCGGGTTGCTTCGTGCGCCTGTTCCCTCAAGAGAATAGAACCTCGATGGATGTGTATCTGTTTGGAATCGAGATAGCCCGGGGGGTTTTTCTGCCCGTCGAATTCGCGGATCTGTTGACAGAGCCCTTCGCCAAAGTGGTCGACCTCTCCAGATCGACGGTCCGTTGGGAGCGGCTCCTGTACAGGCGCGCGGGTCCGTCGGACGAGCTGGCCTTCACCCATGTCGAGAGCATTCGGAGATTGTTGCCCGGGTTGTCGGATCAGGATGACGGGGCCATGGATGCGGATCGCAGGTACGTATTCATAACGACCGGTGACCCCCAGGGAGGGTCGGGGGGATTGAATTGTTCCGGTTTTGCCAAATGGATCAGCGACGGCTTCTACTACGGGCTCACGGGCCGGTACCTGGCGATCGAGCCGCTCAAGGAGAAGCACCTCGAGTATCGGGGAAATCGTTGGAGTTTGAGGTTCGAAGATGAACGGGATCCGTATTTCGGATTGGATTGGTCCAGAAACCTGGCTGCCGCGCTCTGGCAGGCGCAGGGGTATGCGGGAGCGGACCCGGAAGATTTCGACGTGCGCCGCGTAGAGTACCTGGCGTATCGGGAGGACGTCGGCTACCCCGTGGAGAATCTCAAGCTGCTGATGTTCCTCGAAGCATCGGCGAACCCGGGACACTTCTACATCGGCTCATTGAACCGGGAGTACGGCTCAGAGCCGGTTCTTCGCCAGCATTTCCATATGGTCGTCCTATTTCCCTATTTTACTCCCTCCGGTACCCTGCGGGTCGCAGTGTTCGACAGGACTCGCGAGGCGACTCTGGAGGGGACGATCAATCGCTACACCGGTTCCTATATTCATCTGGTCCGCATGCCGATGGGGGATTCTTTCCTTCCGCCGTCAGCGCGGTAAAAGTAAATCAGTAAAACAATTGACAATCCGCGGCCGGGAAGCTATGATTAGGAATATACTGAGCCTACACTGCGCGACCAGTGAGAAGATTCTAGACCTGTAAAACGGTCTAAAGGGGAGGGGAACGATGATTTTCTCATTCGGTAATCTGCTGTCTATCGTCATTGTACTGATAATTCTCATTATCTACAGACAAATCGACAGAAACAACCGATCTCTCGAAAAGGTGAAACGCTTCTCCGACAAAATGAAGGATGAGCTGGCCAAATCCGTCGAAGAGAAGACTTCGGAAATGAAGAATCTTGCGATAGAGCTGCAGGTGAACATGAAGGCGGGGAAGGAGGTTCTCAAGCGCATTCGGGATGTCGAGGATGGTCTGCACGAGCGTGCGGAGGGGATCGAGGAGATCCGCAAGAAGATCGACGGGTACGACCATGCCCTGGAGGAACTGGTCAGTATGACGGCGAGGGTGGATGAGAACCTCAAGCGCATCCAGGCGGAGAGCATGTTCGTCGACAAAGTCGGCAAGCGGATAACCGTATCCTCAGAGAACTTGAAGAAGGTCGAGCAGGAAATCACCCAGGTGGCGGAGAAGTTCCGCCAGGAAAACCACAAAGGTCTGCAGAGCCTTCGGGATGAGATAGCCAAGAGTACTGAGCAACGCATCCGGGAGATGGCTGCCGGCGTCCAAGCTTCAGAGAAGAAGGTCAAGGATTTCAGCGTCTACGTGACCCGGCTCGAATCCAGAGCCGATCAGATGCAGAGCCAGGTGCTGGCCGGTCTGGAGAAGAGCATCGAACAGTTCGAGCTGGACGCCAAGGCCAAGCGCAGTGGACTGCTCAGCCAGTACGTCGCTTCCCTGAACAAGCTGTTGTCCGAGGCCGACGCCAAGGGAAAGGCGCTGAAGAAGAATTACGGTGAAGCATTGGGATCCTTGGAGAAGCAGCTTGCCCAAACCGTCAAGCGCGGAGAGGTTTTGGAGGGAAAGGTTTTCGAAAATCTCAAGGCTATGATGGCCAAGGATTCGGAGGCGGTGAGCTCACAGAGGGAGGCTTTGCGGAAGAAGGTCGATGAGATGGCCTCCTTCAGGCAGCAGATCGGCAGCCAGATCAACGCACTGTTGAAAGAAAGCGACAAGTTGAAGGAAGAGAGTCTGCAGACTATCTCCGAGGCCGCAGAGCAGATGCAGGTAACCGCTCTCCAGAGCATCGAAGGCAAGCTGGAAGGATACCAGAAGGACATCGACTACAAGTTCGAGAAGCTGGAGGCGGCCAACCTCGATATCGAGGGCATGGAGAAAAATCTCCAGGCGTCGATCCAGAAGACCAGTGAGAAGGTGCGGGCTGAGTTCGCCCAGTTCGTCAAGGGATTCGACGAAGAGCGCAAGGCGGAACGGCAGAAGGTCCAGGAGGAGTTCTCCCAACTGGAGAGCGGAATGACGGAATTGGAACAGGGCTTGACGGAGCTGAAATCCAAGGCCTACGAGAATGTTTCCGCCCAATTGCAGGTTTTCGAGGATGAGTTCTTCAAGGGTCTCAAGGGGCGGAGTGCTTCCATGGAGCAGAAGATAGAGGCCTGGCGGGGCGAGATTGAAGCCAGGATGAAGGAGGTGACGGCAGCCCAGGTCGAGGAGCGACAGAGATTGGAGCAGCGTTTCAGCGAAGAGCTGAAAAACGAGCTGGAAAAAGCAAAGCAGGAGAGCTTCAGGGACATGCGGCAGCTGGAGGCTCAGGTCGTTGCCTTTGAAAGCTCGATCACCGAACGGGTGGACGGCAGTGAGCAGTTCATCGAAGGATTCAAGAACTCCCTGGATGAGCAGCTGGAAAAGGCCCGCAAAGCCGCACGTAGCAGCCTCAGTAAGCAGATCAAGGAGCTGCAGGATTCCATGGATGAATCTGTGAAAAATCACAGCCACCAAATCGAGGAGCGGCTCCGGGTTATGGGAGTTTCCGTGAATCAGAGCAAGAGTGATATCCAGGAGATCGTAGATTCGACAAACGGCGAGATCGCATCCTGGCAGGCCCGTGTAAATCAGGCTCTCAAAGGTTATGAACTGGAGTTCACGGAGAAGTATTCAGCGCTCCGGCAGGAAAGCGATAGCCATATCACAAAAATCCGTGATAGCTTCGAATCCCAGAGCGAAGATCTGATTACCTCGACGAATACCGAGAGGTTGCAGTTGAAAGACGAGTTCAAAAGCATCAAGGAAAGAATCGATGAGCTGGAAGCTGCGCTTTCGGAGAAGAGCGAGTCCGCCCTGGATACGTTCCAGCGGCAGGTGGAGGCATTCCAGCTCGAGTTGAACCAGCGTTCAAAGGATCTGCAGGTGGAGACAGACAACCGCCTGCGGGATCTCAAACAGCGTATGGCCGAAATGAAGGAGAAAACCGAGTCTCAAGCGCAATCGCTGTTCGGAAAGATCGAAGAGGGGTATCAGTTGCTGACGATCAACCTCAACGAGATGGACAAACGGGTCAAAGGCTTCGTCAGCCAGACCAAAATTTTCGAAAGGGCCGATGAGCTCAAGGTTCAGCTGGAAAGTAGCATCGATGAGATGAAAAGGGATATGGAAAAACTGCAGCTGCAGAGAAAAGAGGTGGAAGAACTGGAGTCCCAGGCGAGAACCGCGAAAAAAGCAGTGGAAGATATCGGTGGGAAGCTGAAAGCTCTGCTGGCCGAGCGCGGCCGCGTGGAGGACATGGACTCGGATTTCAAGAAACTGCTCAATATCTCCAAGGAGCTCGACCATAGGATCGAAACCGTTTATACCAGCCAGGATGCCCTGCAGGAAATCCAGGCAAAGATCCGGGAGTTTGAGAATCTCGAGAAGATCACCGAAGGCCGTTTTGAACGTCTGGAGAAGAAGAACGCCATCATCGAAGCGACTACCTCCGGGGTAGATAAAAACTTCGAAGCTCTCGATCAGCTGGAGAAAGAGCTGAAAGGGGTGAGCAAGGATCTCCGGGAGTTTGCCGGAAGCCTCAAAGAGCTGAAAACACAAACCTCGGAGCTGGCAGCGGGCCGAGAGAAATCTGAATACGTGATCGAGAAAATAAAGGATTTGGATTCGATTCTCGGCGAGCTGGAGCAGAGGATGGAGAAACTGGAAACGGCTCGGGAATGGCTGGCGAAAACGGAGACTCGATTCGAAACGGTAGGCAAGCAGGCCCAGGAGCAGGTGCGCTTGCTGGAAAGCATATTGAAGGCCGACAAGAAACAGTCCAAGCTGGGTGAAGGGGCGCCTCCGATGGACAAGCGGGAGACTGTGATCAAGCTTGCTCACCTGGGTTGGACGCCTACCGAGATCGCTCGAACCACGAAGCTCAGTCGTGGTGAGGTAGAGCTGATCATGGAGCTGGCTCCGAAGAAATAGCACTCCCTGTTGACAAAGCAGCGCGAAATCGCGACTTTTTCTACTATCCTTTTCTGAAAGCCATGAATTTCATTCCTGATAGTATCTCAGTCCGCCTTCTCGTTCTGGCCGCCACCTTCCTGGTTATCTACAAAGCCGCCAACTTCCTGGTCGACGGGGCGGTGGGGATTGCCTATAAGCTGAACGTACCCAAAATCGTGATCGGGGTGGTTCTGGTGGGTTTCGGTACCACCGCGCCCGAGTTTACAGTATCGGTTCTCTCAGCGGTTCGGGGTTTTCCCGAAATCGCCTTGGGAAATGCCGTGGGATCGGTCATCGCCGACGACACGCTGGCCTTGGGACTGGGGATTATAGCCGCTCCGGTGGCCATTCGTGTGGAACGGCGCTCTCTGCGTCTGTTCGGCTTTTTCTTGATCGCAATCGACGTACTTGCCTTTATCTTGAGCCTGAACGGGATCATCAGCCGATGGGAGGGGTTGCTTCTGTTGGGTATCCTATCGGCCTATTTGGGATACGTTGTTCATACCGAGAACCGAAAACGAAAGGCGGCACTTTCAGTCAATGAAGAGCTGGCCGAGCACATCAAACCGGGCGGCATGGGTCTTCAGGCCCTTCGCTTCTCGATCGGCCTGGTCGGGGTGATCCTGGCCAGCGAGTTTCTGATAGATTCGGCGGTGTTCGTGGCAAAATACTTCGGGGCGTCCGAAGCGGTGATCGGTCTTACCCTGGTTGCCATCGGCACCTCCATTCCCGAGATCGTAACCTGCGTCGTAGCCGGCCGCCGGGGCCATGGGGATCTGGCGCTTGGCGATATTATCGGAGCGGATATTCTCAACGTCCTCTGGATCATCGGAGCTGCCTCCGTTGCCAATCCGATCCAGGTCGAAAAGCGGGTGATCTTCTTCGCCTTTCCGTGGATGCTTGGTGTTGTAGTGCTGATGCTCGCCCTTGCCCGCTGGCGCTACATGCTGCAGCGTTGGAAAGGATTCCTGCTAATCGTGGTCTACCTGCTATATATAACTATCTCTATAATAAGATTTTACGTTTCCTGATCTTCGCGACCGGGACTCATGCTTTAAAAAAGACTTGACTGCGCGATGAAGGGGTTATTATTTTTACCAGGAGCAAGTGCGAACAAGTCTCGACAAGTGGATGGATGTTTGTGCCAAATCCTGGTAGAGGGTGAAAACCGTATACTTGAGAAGAGTAGGAGATGATGTCCGATCAGGAACTGAAAAAGGATCACGGGGAATCCGACAAGACAGATAAAAAACAGAAAAAGAAGGAAAGCGGCGACCAAGCAGCTCAGGCCGCCCCGGAAGCGGATCTCCAGGAGCGAATTCAACAACTGGAACAGGAAGTCGAGGAATCGAAGGATCAGCTGCTGCGAAAGGCGGCCGATTTCGAGAACTTCCGGAAGCGCCTGGCCCGGGAAAAAGAGGACAGCATCAAATATGCGAATGCCGCCCTTCTCAGCGACGTAGTTCCTATCATAGATGATTTTGAAAGGGCTATTCAGTCGGCGGCGGATTCCAAAGATTTCGATGCATTTCATACCGGTGTATCGATGATCGAACAGCGGATGGTCGGTATGCTCGAGCGGAATTGGGGGTTGAAGCGCTTTTCGGCCAACGGCGAGCCCTTCGATCCGGAGAAGCACGAAGCAATCGCCGTGGAGGAGACGGATCAGCATGATACGGAGATCGTGCTGGAGGACTACCAGAAAGGGTATCTCCTCCACGATAGAGTCTTGAGACCGGCAAAAGTAAAAGTCGCCAGACCGGTAGCGCCTGAAGGAGCCGGTGGTGGGGACGAACAGTAGAAGGAGAGATAGATGGGCAAAATAATCGGTATAGATCTCGGAACAACGAACTCGTGTGTTGCCGTAATGGAGGGTGGAGAGCCTGCGGTGATCCAAAACTCGGAAGGGCAGCGAACTACCCCTTCGATCGTAGCCTTTACCTCCAAAGGTGAGCGGCTTGTAGGGCAGCCGGCGAAAAACCAGATGATAACCAATCCGGAGAATACCGTTTATTCCATCAAACGGTTTATGGGTCGCCGGTACAACGAGGTGCCGGAGGAGATCAAGATGGTGCCCTACTCGGTAGCCGATATCGGTAACGGTGTTTCCATCGATATCCAGAACAAAAAATACACGCCCCCGGAGATATCAGCGGCGATCCTGCAGAAGATGAAAAAAACAGCTGAGGACTATTTGGGTGAAACCGTTACCGATGCGGTAATCACCGTCCCCGCTTACTTCAACGATGCACAGCGTCAGGCGACCAAAGACGCCGGGCGCATCGCCGGCTTGGAAGTAAAGCGTATCGTAAATGAGCCGACCGCGGCTTCCCTGGCTTACGGCTTGGACAAGGGGGACAAGGAACAGCGGATTGCCGTATACGATTTGGGTGGCGGGACCTTCGATATCTCGATCCTCGAGCTCGGTGAAGGGGTATTCGAGGTCAAATCCACTAACGGAGACACCCACCTCGGGGGAGATAATTTCGACCATCGGATCATCAATTGGCTGGTGGACAACTTCAAGAAAGATTACGGGATCGATCTTGCCCAGGACAGAATGGCGCTGCAGCGCCTGCGGGATGCCGCGGAGAAAGCCAAGATCGAGCTGTCCAGCACCCAGACCACCGATATCAATCTTCCCTTTATCACCGCTGATTCCTCGGGCCCCAAGCATATGCAGTACAATCTGACCCGAGCCAAGTTCGAGCAGATGATCGAGGATCTGGTCGAGAAGACGAAGGGACCCTGTCAGCAGGCGATGAATGACGCCGGGGCAAAACCTGCGGATATAGACGAGGTTATCCTGGTAGGCGGCTCGACCCGCATCCCCGCCGTGCAGAAGCTGGTAAAGGAGCTGTTCCAGAAAGAGCCCCACAAAGGAGTGAACCCCGATGAGGTCGTGGCCGTCGGAGCGGCTATCCAGGGCGGTATCCTCGGCGGGGAGGTTAAAAACGTTCTTCTCCTCGATGTCACGCCCCTGTCTCTGGGGATCGAGACCCTCGGCGCCGTGTTTACCCGGCTCATCGAACGCAATACGACAATTCCGACCCGCAAGAGCCAGATTTTTTCTACGGCGGCGGACAACCAGACCGCCGTATCGATCCACGTCCTCCAGGGAGAACGGGAGATGGCCGCTCAGAACCGGACCCTGGGCCGTTTCGATCTTGTGGGCATTCCTCCTGCACCCCGCGGCGTACCCCAGATCGAGGTAACCTTCGATATCGATGCCAATGGAATCGTGCACGTGTCCGCCAAGGATCTGGGGACGGGCAAAGAGCAGAAGATCCGCATCGAGAGTTCTTCGGGCCTTTCCGACGACGAGATCAAGCGTATGGTCAAAGAGGCGGAGGCCCATGCCCAGGAAGACAAGCAGGAGCGGGAGAAGGCTGAAACGCGAAACGAGGCAGACAACCTGATCTACACGACTGAAAAATCCCTCCGCGATTACGGGGAGAAGATCAGCGAAGATGACAGGAAGAGCATTGAGACGGCGGTCGCCGATCTGCGGAAAGCCATGGAATCCGATCAGGTCGGGGAGATCAAGACCAAGGTCGAAGCCCTCAAGCAGGCAGCCTACAAACTGGCTGAAGAGGTGTACAAGAGCACGGCCTCCCAGGCCGGTGGTGCCGCCGCCGGGGGAGCCGGACAGGAAGAAGGGGGTACGGCCTCCCGGGGTACGGGCTTCCGGGGTGCCGCTTCCGGAGCTGCTTCTGATTCTTCCGCCAGCGGAGACGGAGCTGAGGGATCCGGGGAAACCGTCGAAGATGCGGACTATGAAGTCGTTGATGACGAAAATCCGAAGAGTGAATAAGAGCCTTTAGGATTGGCTAAACGAGATTACTACGAGGTCCTCGGCGTCTCCAAGGGCGTTTCCAAGGACGAGATCAAGAAGGCCTACAGGCGGCTGGCTGTACAATTCCATCCCGATCGGAATCCCGGCGACAAAAACGCCGAGGAGAAGTTCAAGGAAGCAACCGAAGCCTACGAGGTTCTGGCGGATGAGGGGAAGCGCCAGGCTTACGACCAGTTCGGTTTTGCCGGGTTGGAAGGTATGGGTTTTGAAGCCCACGACTTCTCCTCCGTTTTTCGGGATTTCGAAGATATATTCGAAGGCTTCAATTTCACGAATTTCTTCGATTCCTTTTTCGGAGGAGGGCGATCCCGCTCCCGCCGGGGAGCAAGCCGCAGCTCGGCGCGGCGAGGAGCCGACCTCCGCTACGAGTTGGAAATCTCCTTTGCTGAGGCCGTCTTCGGAAAAAAAGAGGAAATCACCTTCAGCCGCCATGAGAGCTGCGAGGAGTGCAAGGGAACCGGTGCCGACAAGAGCAGCGGGAAGAAGGTCTGTCCCACCTGCGGCGGCGCCGGACAGGTGCGGCGCAGTTCCGGTTTCTTCTCCATAGCCACGACCTGTCCATCCTGCAACGGGGAAGGGGAAATCATCGAGAAGCCCTGCGCCGCTTGCGCAGGCCGAGGCTTGGTATCGCGAAAACGTACGATAAAGGTCACCATCCCCGCGGGGATCGAAACCGGCAAGCGTATCAGCATCCCGGGTCAGGGAGACGGGGGCACAAACGGCGGACCTCCGGGAGATGCGTACGTCTACATCCGGGTTCTTCCCCACGAATACTTCGAGAGAAACGGCAACGATCTGTACTGCGTCATTCCAATCTCCGTCAGTCAAGCCGCCTTGGGAGCAGAAGTTTTCGTGTCGACCTTGGAAAACTCCAGAAAGGTAAAGGTGAAAATCCCGCCGGGAACTCAGAACGGAAAGTTGCTGCGCCTGAAGTCTGAGGGAGTTCCGTATCTGCGCAGCCCCGATCACCGGGGAGATCTGTATATCAAAATTCTCGTGGAAATTCCCACCAAGGTCACTAGCAGAGCCCGAACGCTGCTCCAAGAGTTGAGTTCCCTCACCGGTGAACAGTCCAATCCCAAACCTGTGCGATTGTCAGATCTACAATAAGCGATTAGTATAACCCCTGCATAACAAGGATGATCGGGTTCAGGGCTGCCTCGGTGGCACTTCTGCTCTTCGAGCTGGTTCTACTGGCTATACGTTTTCCCCTCACGCCGAGCAAGCTGGAATTGCTCTGCTTTTCAGGGTTATTGATCCTCGTGATCGCAGCGGGATTTCTGCCTGATTCGACGGTGGCTGTGGGCGTATCCTCACTGGCAATCCTCTGGAACCTCGGAACGTATGCCCGTTACTTGAGCGCAGAACGCAGAGCATGGTTCTGGCATGGGGGAGTCGGCGTTGTTCTATCGATATTCCTGTTCGTGCGATTGATCGGACTGGCGCAAACATTGCCTTTCTATCTGTTGTACGCCTTTCTGTTTGTCGTGCTTTCACTGTACCCGCTTATTCTGCTTTCGGGCATCTGCCGGGCAAATACTCACCCTCTGCTGTACCTATACCTGACAGCCGTGGCGGTACAGCTGGCCGCCCTGCTGTATGACTATCTGTCCTATGGCACCGTGCTTCCCGTGCTTCGGCTTCGCGTGTTTTCGGGACTGCTGTACGCTGCCATCTGCGGGCTGCTGCTGTCTCAAGAGGCTTACCTCCAGGGCAGCGGTTGGCAGGGTCTGCACATTCGCCTGGGGGAACAGCAGAGGAGACTGCGGGAGGCTTATTCCCGATTGATCCAGACCGAAAACACGGTGATGCTCCAGGATCGGCTGATCGCAACCGGCATTCTGACCGCGGGAGCGGCCCATGAGTTCAAGAATATTCTGTCCCTTATCCAGACCAGCGCCGCTTTCGCCGCGCGTACCGAAGATGGGGGATCCGCCCGGCAAGCCCTCGACCTTATCTTCGAGCAGGCCCGGGCGGGCCAGAAAGCCGTAACCGAGCTTCTAGATCAACTGCTGAAACGGGGCAGGGAAGAAGCCGACACGGTCAACCTTAGATCCGATCTTGATTCTCTGCTGCGGATGATTCGAACCGGCTGCCGGCGGGAGGGGATTCATCTGATCATCGATATCCCCGATTCCATGGGAGTAACCGTCCGCAGGGGCGAACTGGAGCAGGTTCTCGTGAACCTGGTACGTAACGCCATGGACAGTGTAAGATCTCAAGCAGGAGGTTCGGAGAGGAAGGTGATGATTCGCGCCCGTCCTGCCGAGGGCCGGGGAGTGATCGAGGTCATCGATTCCGGCGCCGGTGTACCGCCGGAGCTTCAGAACCGGATCTTCGAGCTGTCGGTTTCCGGGACACAGTCGACGGGGCTCGGTCTGTTTCTGGCCAAGGCTCTGGTAGAGCGCAATCGGGGTACATTGGCCTATATCCCAACAGGCCGGGGCGCCTGTTTTCGCGTGATACTCCCCCGGCAGGGGATGGAATGATGATGGTTTTGGTGGTCAATCCGGGTTCTACTTCGACAAGACTCGCTCTGTTCTCCGGATCGAACGAGCTGTTCAACGAGCGGATCGGTCACAACGCGGCGGAACTGACTCGTTTCCCTTCGATCCTCGATCAACTCGAGTTTCGCAAGCAGGTGATCCTCGGTTTGCTGGACGGTAAGCATGAGTTCCGGCCGGAGGATTTGCGTGCCGTGATAGGCCGCGGCGGTCTGCTCCACCCGCTGCAGGGGGGAGTGTATCGAGTCAACGAAGTGATGAAGCATGATTTGCGGACCGCCCGCTACGGTGCCCATGCATCGAATCTCGGTGCTCTTCTGGCCGACCTGCTGGCGCGGGAGTACGGAGCCGAAGCATTGATTGCCGATCCGATCGTAGTGGATGAAATGGGTCCTCTGGCCCGCTACACGGGGTTGCCTGAGATCGCCAGGAAATCGATTTTTCATGCGCTGAATCAGAAAGCAACGGCAAAAAAAGCGGCCTCCAAGCTGGGCAAGGCATACGCTGATTGCAACCTTATCGTAGCGCATCTGGGCGGCGGCACCTCCGTAGCGATTCACCAGGGAGGCAGGATCACCGACGTAAACAACGCCCTGGACGGCGACGGACCTTTTTCTGTGGAGCGGGCCGGCCAGCTCCCGTCCGGGGACTGGCTGCGCTACGTACTGTCCCACAGCGAAAACCCGCAGAACCTTCAGAAGAAGTTGACCGGAGGCGGAGGGATCGTTGCCCACCTGGGCAGCAACGATCTCAAGCAGATCGAAGAGGTCATAGCCGCTCATTTGGACAACCGTCAATCTCCATCGAATCTGGACGGGGCCAAATGCCTGGAGGTAGTCCGGGCCATGTGCTACCAGGTAGCCAAAGAGATCTGCGCCCTGGCGGCGGTGGTCGGTGGTCGGATCGACGGCGTGGTATTGACCGGCGGGATGGCTTGGAACAGGAGGATCGTGCAGGAGATCCATGACCGGGTGAGCTTTCTAGGTCCGTTTATAGTTTTTCCCGGAGAGAATGAAATGGAGGCCCTGGCGACCGCCGCCCGGGAGGCTCTGGAGGGACGGGAACCGATCCGGGAGTACACCGAAGCGGGACTTCGAACGGGACCCCGACCGGGAACCCGAAAATAGTAATTTTTACATCGTCGAGTGTCGAAGCTAAAGGCGTATGAAGGCAGCAATTCTTATCATCCTGTCCCTGGTCACTCCAGGTATTCTTTCCGCCTCACCCGGCAGCGCCGTGGATTCGAACAGTGACGGCAAGGCCGATCAGTGGTACGAAGTATCCGCCGGCCGAATCGAAAGGGTCAGTATGGACCGCAACTTCGATAGCGTGATCGACTACAATGTTGAATACGGTCTGGGGCATCAGAAAGCGTACGAAGAGATGGATTTCAATCATGACGGGCAGATGGATGACTTCTACTATTTCGAGGAAGGCAAGCTGATCCGCCAGGAGATCGACTCGAACTTCGACGGTGCTGTCGATGTTTGGGTGTATCTGGACGGGCTGTACATACTCAAATATGAGATGGACAGCGATTTCGACGGCATCATCGATCTGATAAAAGACTACGAACAACAGTAGTATGGTCATCTGCGGATTTCACGCCGTGGAGGAGAGCCTGCGTTCGGGCGCCCGAGGCTCTCTGCTCATATCCAGAAGCGATTCCCGAGTTGAATCTCTCAAAGATCTTGCCAGGGAGCGGGCAGTCGCGGTCAGGCTTTGTTCAGCAAAAGAGTTGAGCAGGATCTGCGGGCATGATCGCCATCAGGGTGTGGTTCTGTTTTCCGAGACATCCGGCGGTTCCGTAAAAAAGAACCTGCAGGATACCTTATCTGCAATTGAAGGATCCTCTCCGCTGATCCTTCTGCTCGACGAGCTCAATGATCCCCATAACCTGGGAGCGATCCTGCGATCTGCGGATCAGCTGGCCGTAGACCTGGTGGTGACTACGGTTCGCCGAAGCGTTTCCGAAACACCGGCTGTCATCAGGGCATCCGCCGGAGCGAGCAGCTACGTACCGCTGATCGCGGTATCGAACCTGGTGCAGGCCATGGAAACATGCAAGCGCTGCAAGTATTGGATCTATGGGGCGGATATGGAGGGGACAGGCGTACATACGCAGCACTTCAACGGCCCGGTAGCTGTGGTGATGGGGGGAGAACACCGGGGATTACGGCGATTGGTAAGAGCGTCTTGCGATTTCCTGGTTCGTGTCCCGGCCCGGGGTCAGGTGGATTCGTTCAATGTCTCCGTGGCTGCCGGAATTCTTCTCTATGAGATACGCAGGCAGCAGGGTTTCCCGGGCTTCCCCTAAGGACCTTCAGCCATCGTCAGTTGCTTGATCGTGGTGAAGTTCTTCATGATCTTGGTGAAGAGGTACAGGTTGTTGTATCCGTAGGAGAGGCGAGCCAGATACTCCTGCGATTTCGATCCCGACAGGCTCTTTATATTGCTCACCTGTACCGGAGTCTTGAGTTTCGCATCATTGAGGATTTCCAGAAGAATGACGCAGAGGTTGTAGAAGCAGTTCGCCCCTTCTTCGACCAGATTTTTCGATTCCTTCTCGATCGTGTCCAGAACCGTAGCGACCATATTATATACGGGTTTGCCCTGATCCAGCAGCTCGATATACTTCGGCAGCTTCTTGATCGACTGGGTACCGGAGCCCTGAAGTTCCTCTTCGAACTGGAGGATCTTGCTCTCCATTGCCTCGCACTGGAAGTAGGTGTTCGTGAACATGTTCTGAAAGATTCTGTTCTCGAACTTGCCCTCCACGATCAGACGCTTCAGAGGTTCCTTCAACTCTTTGTGGAAATGGACGCGGATGTAGTTCTTGAGAATCCGCAACGGGCGGATTTGGAGGAAGCTGTCGAAATCCCGTTCCTGCAGTGCCTGGTCGACATCCTCTCTGTATCCCTCGACCTGCTCGGGCTGTCCGCCGGGGAATAGCCTCTTCAGGTCCTCTGCCACGGCAAGCTCCCTGAGCTGCTGCTGGATCCGTTCCCTGCTGCGCTGACAGTTGATCTGAAGGCGGTTCTTGTAGGCTTCTAGAAACGAGCTCTCCTCCTGAATGGATTGGGGAACGAAGTGCGGGTCTTTCTGAATCAAGCGCAGCATGATCAGGATGGTCTGGGAGCTGAGGTTTTCGGACAGGAGTTTCTGGAGTCGAAGCAGGACTTTGTTCAACCGGGCTCTGGCTTCCTCCGCTCGTTCGCGGGACAAACGTTCCAGCAGAAGACCGATATTTCTCTCCACGCTTTCGGAATAATCAAACCCGGCAAGGACGAAGTAGAAATCCAGCAGCTCCTGAAGCATCTCCTCCCCGGAGACGGGTTGGAAGATCGCCGGATCGGCGCTGTCCAGGGATTTTAAAGCAGGATCGAACAGACGCAGCATCGGCATGAAGTTGTGCTGACAGAGGTTGATGAGCCGCTTCATCACCGTGTAAGAGTTGTCGAAACCATGGAACTCGGCGGTATTCAGCCCTCGGAGCAGCTGTCCGATTTCTTCATTGATTTTTTCCAGCTCCTCTTCCGGATCCGCGGAATCGAAAACCCGTTTCTTCATGGCAGAGTAGGAGAAAGAGGAGTGAAGATTCTGCAGCTTCTCGGGGAGTCTGGACGTGATCAGGTAATCGTTGAACCTCTGGGCCAGTTTCGGGTCCGGATTGTCGATTGTTTTTTCGAAAACCTCCCGGAGGGGATGAAGCACCTGAGCCAGCTGCATTACCGAGACCGCAAAGCCGGGAAGGATCTGTCCGCTGGAACGGCGGTAGTATGGGGGGCGAACTTTAACCAGTTGCTCATAGAGAGACCGCAGGCGGCGTCGCCTCTCCGTTTCCTCCGGATTGCGGTTGAATAGAGCGAATATTATATCTTGTAGATACTCGAGAAAACCAGCCACTCTGGAGTTTATTATACCCTGAAAGAGCAGGTACTTGAAACTATCTGTTATCAGAAATCTCTGAAACCAGATTCAGGTAATCCTCTACGCGTTTCGCCCGCACGGCCCGGGCCCGCAGCTCGGCACCCCCGGGTATGCCCTTGCTGTAGTAGCAGAAATGCTTTCTCATTTCTTTGCAGGCTCTCGCCTCTCCCTTGAACGCGACAGCCGCCTCGAGCTGCTGCAGAGCTGTTTGCAGACGCCCCGGCCCTGCCGGCGCCGTACCCGGATCTTCGCCGTTCAGCAATTCCTTCGTGGCCTTAAAGATAAAGGGATTTCCGAGGGCACCCCGGGCGAACATGAGACCGTCGCATCCGCTTTCTCGAAAAACCCTCAGAGCATCTGCCGGGGAAAACAGATCTCCGGAACCGATCACCGGGACGCTGCAGCGGGCTTTCAGCTCTTTCAGCTCGGATAGCCGGGCGCAGCCGGAGAAGCCCTGAGAACGGGTTCTGGGGTGCAGACAGACCATGGCCGCGCCGCCCTGCTCGGCCGCCTGAGCACAGTACAGATAGTTGATGCTGCTCTGATCCCAACCGCTTCTCAGCTTCACGGTAACCGGGCTGTCGGTTTCCCCCCGAATCGCCTTCACGATGGCACCGATCTTCTCAGGTGTTCGCAGCAGAGCCGCTCCGCTGCCGCTCTTCAGGACCTTCGCAGCCGAGCAGCCGCAGTTCAAATCGTAGAGATCGGGCTGGTAGAGGGTGAGTTTTTGTACGGCCCTGGCTGCGGTTCGAGGTTCCGAAGCAAATATCTGAACGGCGAATATCCGCTCATTGTCGGCACGCTGCAGGAGCTCCAGGGTCTTCACGTTGTTTCTGACAACCCCCTCGGCGGAGACCATCTCCGTGTAGCAGAGATCGGCGCCCCATTCGAGACAGATAGACCGAAAGGCCGCATCGGAGTATCCGGCCATGGGTGCCAGAAAGAGGTTGCCCGCGATGGTGAGTCCGGGAAGTTCGAGTGCCCTAAGAAAAGATATCAGTTATTCCCCGATTTTGAAGAAGGTGACACTGTTCTGGTAGATGGTTTCTGCAAACTCCTCTACGGGCATCTCCCTCATTTCGGCTATAAAGGCCGCCGTTTCTTTCAGGTAGGAGGGTTTGTTTCGTTTCCCTCTGTAGGTGGCGGGAACCATAAATGGAGACTCGCTTTCGATGAGCATCCGCTCCAAGGGCATCTGTTTGGCCGTTTCGTGCAGGTTTCTGGCGTTGCGGTAGGTGACGTTCCCCGCAAAGGAGATGTATAGATTCAGTTCCAGGGCTCGCTGCGCGTAGGCGAAATCCTCGGAGTAGCAGTGCAGAATGCCACCCCGGTTGGGCAGGCGTTCCTTGAGGATCTCCAGGACGTCGCTGCCGGCCTCCCGATTGTGTATGATCACCGGAAGGTCGAGTTTTTGGGCAAGATCCAGCTGACGAATGAATAGTTCGACCTGGGAATCCCGATCTCCGAATTTATGGTAGTAGTCCAGACCTATCTCGCCGACCGCGACTACCCGATCCCGTTTGCTGCCCTCCGTGATACTGGCTTCCCAGTCATCCCCCGGCCGGGAGACTTCGGAAGGAGATACACCGATGCAGTGATAGATGTGATCCTCGGTTTTCAGGTTTTCGTAGACCTGGTAAAAATCCCGAAGATTGTTGCAGATGCTTACGATACCGACTACATCTTCCTGTTTTGCTTCCTGAACGACCATCAACTGTTCGATCGGATCTTCTGTAATGAGACCAATATGTGCGTGTGAATCGAAGAGTCGCATCTCTCTCCACTTTTGCTTAAAAATTCTTGAGGTTGTTTGCCACCGGTACGCCGGCTGCCGGTACGCCAGCCGCTGGTCACCGGATCACTTACTCAAGGACTGTGCAGCGAACAATCCAGGACCTGAGAATAGCATGTACAGGCAAAACTAGTCAACAATGATTCCCTTGAAAAGTGATTTGACAAATAATAGGGCACATGGTAGTGTTTAGGCAGTTGTACCCGATCGAGATAACCCGTTCACAAAACATTTACAACAGGTCGATGATAGAGAGGGGAGATTTCGGTGTCACCGGCACATCAATATAAGAAACTAGAAAACGATATCGTTGACAGCCTGGGTAAACGGCTGCGGATCTTTTGGCAACGGTTCTTAGCCTTCTTCAAGAAGGTCCACCAAAAGGGAAAACAGCGCTTCACCGTGATGTTCATCCCTCATTCGGAAAAGAGGATCTTCAACTTTCAGATATCTGTTTTTACGCTGATCTTCTTTGTTTTCCTGCTGTCCGTGCTGTTGATCGGCTTCATCGGCATGGCCACCCATTTCACGACGACGAATGATCAATTTCTCAAGGTGTCTAACAGTCTCGATGCCAGCGAAGCCTCTCTGGAGAGTTTCAAGGATGAGATCGTCGAGCTGCGCAGGGTTGTCAAGGATTTCAAGAGTCGCATGGAAGGGGTATTGACGGAAATCGGGACCGACAGCGCGAAGAATTATCTCGAGCAGGGCGTGGGCGGCGATCTGTCTTCTCTGGTCAGCTTGGAGGACGTGGAGTTCGGAAATCTTCGGGATCTGAGCGATCTCATAAGTCTGCGAACCTATCTTGAAAACGCCGTAGAACCGCTTGGAGAGATCCACCAGGTCCTCGAGGCTCAACGGGAGCTCCTGGTCGATATACCGACCCTTTGGCCTCTGAAGGGTGTGCACGGAAACATCACCAACCGTTTCGGACCGGCGAAACATCCCTTTACCGGAGGCTGGTACCTGCACAAGGGGATTGATATCGCCTGGGGATTCGGCGTACCCATCGTAGCTACGGCGAACGGAAAAATCCAGAAGGTCGATAACGATCCCATGGGTTTGGGCTGGTATATCGTAGTGCGCCACAACTATGGATTCCATACCCGCTACGGCCATTTGGACAGGATCATCGTGCAGAAAGGGCAAGAGGTTCGACGGGGGCAGATTATCGGTTACATGGGAAGCTCCGGACTCTCCACCGGGCCCCATCTGCACTACGAGGTGTGGATAGGCACCCAGGTTGTCGATCCGGAACAGTTCTTGAGTATCCGCAGTCCTCTGATAAAAAAATCTGTCACCTCTGGGAAATAGGGAACCTTCATGAGTGACGTCCAAATTCCCGGTGGACCGTATATCAATTCGATTATCGGCGAGGGAACCCGCTTCAACGGTGAGTTTGATCTCAACGGTCTGTTGCGGATAGACGGGGATTTCTGCGGTACCGTCCGGACAGAGGGAAAAGTCCTGGTGGGAAAAAACGGCCGGGCTGAATGCACGGTATATGCCGGTACCGTAGTCGTGGGCGGAATTCTCCGGGGGAACATATTCGCCAATGAAAAGGTGGTGATCCTCTCCACGGGGATCGTTTTAGGGAATATACACAGTCCGCGCTTCATCGTCGAAGAGGGGGTGATTTTCAACGGTACGGCCAAGATCGTACAGCCGGAAGGGGAAAGCGGCGTGAAAGCCGTTCCCGTTGAAGAGGCTGAACCGGAATCCTATGCACCCAGTGACAGTTCTCCTGAGAAGCGGCCCGTTACGGTTTCCGGAACAACCGAAGGCCGGAGTGCCACCGGCTAGCGGTTCAGCCGAGAGCTCGGGATAGCCATGGACCGCTATCCTAAGAGTTTTTCGGTGGCGCCTATTCCTTGGTGAGGCAAGGCTATGGATAGAATCGAGTCTCTTGACGGCTCTTATCTGTCGGGACGTTCCAAGCGAAAAAAAGAAAAATCCACCAAAAAATTGAAAGGTCGAAGTTTCGACTCGGTTGTCGAGCAAACAGCTGCGGAGGAATCTCCACTGTTCGATGTCGAGGATCACGGGGAACACAGTGAGAACCTTGCTGGACTGCTCGACGAGGTCCATCAGACGGGGGACAGGCTGAGCGAGAGTCCCACTCTGGAGAATATCAAGTGCTATCGACGGGCTGTGAGCGCGTTCCTCGCCTACGTAGTAAGCAATATGCTCACGGTGGAGGAGCAAAGCTCCGGAGGAAACATTCTGCGGCGTAAACGATTCACGCAGGTGAAAATCATCGATAACAAATTGGAGTCCCTGGTTCAAGCGGTACTTCAGAACCAGGGAAAGCAGCTCGATGTGCTGGAGAAGATCAACGAGATTCGAGGTTTGCTGGTGGATTTGATTACCTGATTCAGGAGAGAGGGCAGATATGGATGAGCAGAGAGAGAGTGCAAAAGGCGCCCTCTATCATGTGAAAATACTACATTCCAGCGCAACCGATGTGTACGGCCAGGACGGGAGCCTGGATCTGAGCGTCGGTGATCTGGTCCTGGTGCCTACCCGCTATGGGCTCGAGCTCGGTCGGATAAAAGGTACCGTAACGCGGGACGACGGCAAAGAGCAGCAGAAGATCTCCAGAAAGGCGACCCCGGCGGACTGCGAACGCTACGAGCTGCAAAAAAACAAGGAGGCCACCGCGTTCCAGGTCTGCCGGGAAAAGATACTCGAGCATGATTTGGACATGAAACTCGTCAGTGCCCACTACTGTATCGACGAGAAGAAGATACTGTTCTACTTCACGGCGGAAAACAGGGTGGATTTCAGACAGCTGGTGAAGGACCTGGTTGGTGTCTTCAAGACCAGAATCGAGCTGCGCCAGATCGGCGTGAGGGACGAAGCTCGTGTTCTGGGCGGGATGGGGGTCTGCGGCCGTACCTTCTGTTGCCACGGGGTAACCGACAAGCTGCGGGCCGTATCCATCAAAATGGCCAAGGAGCAGAACCTTACCCTCAACTCGATGAAGATCAGCGGTCCCTGCGGGCGTTTGCTGTGCTGCCTGGCTTACGAGTACGATACGTACAGGGAATTCAGAACGGCGCTGCCGTCGGAGGGCACCCGGATCAAAACAGGCGGAGGGACGCTCAAGGTCGTGGATATCAACATCTTCAATCGTCTGGCCAAACTCGAGGCTGACGACGGCAGCACCCAGTTGCTGCCCTTCGACAAGCTCTTCCACGATTCAAAACGCGATCAGTGGCGTATTCAGGAGGACTGAGGGGGATCATCTCACCGCCGGTGAGGCAGGAAGCGCAGCAGCTGCCGCAGATCATTGATCGTGTACAGCGGTTCGGGTTCCTCCGCCGGATATTCTGTGCCGGGGGGCGCATACCAACAGGTATCGAGTCCTGCAGCGCGGCCTCCCCGGATATCGGAGCTCGGACCGTCTCCCACGCAAAGAATCCGCTCTTTCCGGCACTGCAGTCTTTCGACCGCCAAAGCGAAGATGGCCGGATCCGGCTTGGCCAAGCCTACTTCCGCCGATATGAGGATATCCTTGAAATACCTGTCGATCCCTGAGCGGTTGATTCGTCGCCGCTGAACGCTGGCGATTCCGTTGGACAGCAGCAACAGCGGCACTTTCGAGGACATCGACCGCAGAACCGGGAGGGCATGGGCAAGGAGATAGCCCTTTTCGCTCAAAGCTTCGATGTACCTCATCCCCACAATTGCCGGATCCGGGACCCGAGTTCGCCGCCGAGGACGGGGAAGATCGGCGATCAGGCGCTGAAATCGCTCGATCCGCAGCTGCTCCTGATCAACCAACCCTTGCTCGAAGAGCTTCCACAGCTCGTCGTTGATCTGGTGGTACCTTGAAAAGGTATCCTCAGGGATTGTCGAGTAACCGCCTGCCAGCAGAGCCTCCCGGAGGGCGGCTCGTTCAGCTCTGTCGAAATCGAAAAGCGTGTTGTCCGCATCCAAAATGAAGGCATGGTAGTGTTTTTGAGGTGACGGTTTCACGTGCATTTTTTTCGATGTGGGGGCTTGACCTTTTCCGCAAATTGAGTAAATTTCATCTGATTTTTCGATACGAAGTGTATCCGGTTTTTTAACCGATAATCAACGTAAACTTCGTAACCCTTTGTGCGTAGCTCTGCCGCGAGAATCGGGTCAGAGCCTGCAGGGACACTACAGCGGGCATGACAATTTCCATTCTGTCAGGGTGGGGAATTGCGGTCTGAACGCCCGTATCGAATGAAACGCTTGGAGTCAAGGAGGAGGAAACATTATGGCAGAAATTAGCAAGAACGCTCGGGTCAACGTGGTTACACAGCAGTTCTTCTGCGCCTGCGGCGGAGAGGTGAAGATGAAATCGGTCTTTGCCAATGGCAAACTGAAAAACGTTGCCACCTGCAACAAATGCAACCGCAGCGAACGAAGACCTAGCGACTTCAAATAAGACTACCAATCAGAACAGTCGTTGCTGATACCACGAACAGCCCACCTGGCCGCGTGCCGGGTGGGCTTGATTTTTATACCGGTCTATGACAGCAAATCGATCCACTTCCGGTTTGAAGGAGTGTCCAGCAGGATGTAATCCGTGTTCGTGCAGACGCATACAACGGTTCCGGCCAGGATATTCAGAAGGGGATTGGATTGCATCGCTTCCAATTTTGCCAACACCTCCCCGGGCGGAAGAGACCTGCGGATCCACGACCGGGCCGTCGAGGAATTGACGATGGCAGCCCGCTGAATGTCTTTCCGCTCGATCCGAACACTTTCGCTCAGCTCTTCTCCACCCCTTCTCGAAAAGAGGGTTTCGAGGATCGATTTGCGACTCTTCTTGGAGTATTCGTACACCAGGAAGCTGTCAGAGACGTAAAGAATCCCGAAGGTGTCCGGGATGCCCCGGTAGTACGTGTGGGAGATGGATCGCATGAGGATTGGTTCGCCCACTTCCTCCGCTTTCCTGCTCCAATACTCCTCTAATTCTCGATCTTTCTCCATTGTTTCACCTGTTGCGATATTTCACTGTGGCAGTTGTCGAGGATATCCTTGACCTGGCTCCGCTGAGTTGTCACCGGGTACAGAGACAACAGTTTCACCCGGTAGATGCAGCCCGCCAGATTCGTGGTCAGACCCCGAATACCGGCGATTCGATAACCTCCGTCCACGGCAACCGATACAACGGGCATCGCGGCTTCATCCAGGATCGTCCGCACCGCGGCTGAGTGAAAGGTTCCGACTTTGCCGCTGCGGGAACGGGTTCCCTCCGGGAACACCACCGGGCATACCCCTTCCCGGGAATAGCGTGCCAGCCGCACCAACTCCCTGCGCGCCGTGGTGAAGTCCCCTCGTCTGCTGATCAGGGCGTGCTTTCCTTTCCGCAATGCAATGGATACCGAGGGAAATCCTCTCCGCAGCTCCCGTTTGGCGACAAAGCCCACGGTGTTTCGGGAAAAAACGTAGGCAAGTATAGGAATGTCCGCCAAACTCTGGTGATTGCTGAGGATCATGAACTGAGCCGGCAAGCGTTTGCCCAGGCTGTTCTCAACGATGAGCCGAAAACCGGCGTAGATTTTGGCAGCCAGCAACACGTAGCGAGCCCCTTGAATCTGGACTCGATTGAAACGCTCGTACTTGCGTCTGCCGTAGAGGCAGTAGGAGATCCTGAGGCGAACGTCCCAGACCAGGAAGATGAAAACGATACACAGCAGAGCGATAATTATCCTCATGGGTACATCACGAAGAGTAGCATGGTTTTTTCGATTGTGAAAAGCTGTATTATTGACTATAGTCCAGTCAACCATGGTTGAAGAGATCCTTTTGTACATCAGTGCGGCCCTGGCCGCAAGCGTCATCTTGGTTCATATCGTTTGCCTGGCGGGAGTGATCCGTAACCGGCTGGAGGATGTTCTGCGTAGAACCGATAGCTCCTCTGCCCTACCTTTTAAAGTGTCCGTGATCGTGGTGGCCAAGGATGAGCAGGAAAATCTGCCTCCACTGCTTGCGTCTCTCGAATCGCAGAGTGTTCAGGATTTCCAGGTCATTCTGGTGAGCGACCGCTCCCAGGACGGCACACTGGAGCTCATGAAGGCCTTTGCCGGGAAACACGGCTCTCGGGTGAAGGTACTGGAGAATACCGAGGAGGTGGACGATCTGGGACCTAAGCAGTTCGTCCTGGACATTGCCATAGCCGCAGCGGAGGGAGAGATCCTCGTGTTCACGGATGCAGATTGCACGGTGCCTCGCCAATGGGTGGAAAAGCTGCAGCCGTATTTCCACGATCCCCGGGTTGGAATGGTGTTCGGCCAGATTTCGCTGAGCAAGGAGAGGGGATTTTTCAGGAACTTTCAGGCTTTCGACCAGCCGCTCATCCATCAGTACAACTCGGCAACCGCGGGTCTGGGTATGCCGGGAAGCTGTTTCGGCAACAATATGGTCGCCCGCAGGGCGGTGATCGACCAGATCGGCGGCTTTCGCAGCCTGGGGTACACCTTGGTCGAAGACGCGGCCCTGGCCACCGCTGCGGCCAAGAGCGGCTGGAAGGTCAGGGTTTCAACCCGTACCGATACGATGATACAGACCAAGGCCCAGGAGCACTGGCGGGATTTGATAAATCAGCACCTCCGCTGGAACGGCGGAGCCTTCTATCACGAGGATTTCGCCACCCGCTTCGCCTATCGCTTCATTACCCTGTTTCTGATCGCCAGTGTGGTTGCCGTGCCCATAGCCGTTTTCCTTCCCTTTCTGTTCGTATTTCCCGCTGCTTCGTTTATCAGCGTTGGCCTGATGGCTCTTATTGCGGGGATCCTCTACCGCCCGGACAAGAGCTGGTACCTGCTGCGGTTGGTACCCTACACCTGTTTTTTCCTCCTCTTCTACTCCTTTGTGACGCTCTTGAGCATCTTTCGAGTGCCGCCGCGCTGGAAGGGCAAGCGCTGGCAACCTGTCCACCACGAGTGATCCGCCGGAGAATCCCACGGCTTCACTTTTCCAGCCAGGGCTGAACACGGTCGGCCAGCTGGTCGGGGCGAAGCACCTCGATTCCCCGGGGATCCTCGAGCCACTGCTGCTGTACGTATCCCCAGGAGGCCAGGCAGCCTATGATCCGGGGTTCCCGGGCTGAAGCCGAGGTCAGATGATCGATCTGATCGTCAATGAACAGAGCCCGTCCAGCTCCTGTTGCCTCCAGAGTGTGCAGGATGGTGGCTTTCTTCTCCTTGGCTTCACAGCTCAGCACCCGCTTCGGATCCATGGGGATGCCATTGGAGGAAAGGATCTCTACGATGAATTCCCCCCTCTTTGTGGAGAGAATGTACAGGGATGAGGAAGACACCCAGTTGCTGAAGAAGGGGATTATGTGGGGATACAGCCTGTTCAGACTGATCCAGCATTTCCGGTCGTGCGCCAGGAAATCCCGCCTTGCGCTGTAGAAGGACTCCCTGTAGCGGGTAACCGTTTGGGTTCCCCGCTGTGCCAGCTGTTCGTCAAAGTCTTGCTGTGACCGGATCGGGAACTTCGCGGCGATAAGCTCTTGAATGAGAATGAAATCCTCTCCGGCGCGCACGTACGGTCTGAGCCGCTCGAAGTCCTGACGTAGGGTGACGGGCATCGCCGCGGGCTCCTCTTCGCCGCGCGAGAGATAGTATCCCCTCCAGGAGCTGACCAGGGTTTCCGGAAGGGAGTCGCAGATTACCCCGTCAAAATCGAGAAATACCAATCCTTCCATAACGGCAAATTATAAGTTAATATTCTGACCGTGCGACATCTGCTTGTCTTCACTGTCCTGATACTGATTTTCTCAGGCTGCACCTCCACCATCCGAGGTTCGGAGCTTTCCTTGGAGTACTACAACCTGGGGAATGCATACTACGATCTGGCCGACTACGACAAGTCTATTCTCTACTATCAGAAAGCGCTCAGTATCGACAGCGAAAATAAAAAGGCCTATTTCAATCTAGCCATGGCTCTTATCGGCGCCGGCAGGCCCGGGGAGGCTCAAGGCGTACTGGAAGGACTGATCAGCCAGGATCCGAACAATCAAAATCTTCTGGAGGCCCTGGCTTTTTCCTACCACGCTCAGGGGGACAACGTCCGGGCGATCGAGATCTACCGCCGGATTCTGGAAGCAACCCCGGCGAACAACAAGGTTCGCTACAACCTGGGGATGCTTCTCTGGAAAGAAGAGCAGAGAGAGGCGGCCCTCGATGCCTTTTCTACGATCCTGGAGAATGATCCGGAGGATCTGGACGCCCTGTATAATCGGGGTGAGCTTCTGCTCGAACTAAGACGGATCGAGGAGGCGGCGGAGGTTTTCGAGGCCTATCTACAGAGTCGCCCTGACAGCGCGGATGCGTATATGCATTTGGCTGACGCGTACAGGATGCAGGAGCGCTACGACAAGGCTCTGGAGGCTTATGCGCAGGCCCTCGCCTACGATGAAAACCGGGTGGAAGCCTGGTTCTCCAGCGCCGTGATTCAGCTGACCAAAATCGAAGATCCCGAGCGAGGGCTGACCGCCCTATCCGAAGCGTTGGAAGGGGGGTTCAAAAACCAGGAGGCCATCGCGGAGCTGTTGGCCGATCCGCAACTCTTGGAGCGGGACCGGGTCAAAGATCTTCTGCAGCGAAGCGGGCTGCTGCCACCCGAGGTCAAGGCGCCGAGCTAGTTCTCTGTCGCGGTGTTCCAAGAAAGGGGTTGAATCGCCCCAGCCGTTCACTCCAGTACGGATTCGATCTGCGCGAGGGAGTCTTGCGGGGACTTGGAGGAGTCGATTTCCCTCAGCACTGCCCTGTCTCTGTAGTATGCGATAAGGGGTTCGGTCTGTTCTTTGTACACTCGCAGTCTGTTTTTAATGGAGTCGATCTTGTCGTCGTCCCGGATGTACAGCTCCCCGCCGCAGCGATCGCAGGTACCCTCGACTTTGGGCGGCATGTTCTCGATGTGATAAATCGCTCCGCAGGAGCGACAGACTCTCCTCCCGGAGAGGCGGCGAATCACCAGTTCGTCGCTGATCGAGAAGTTGATTACGGCATCGATCTTTTGGAACTCAGCCAGCGCGTCCGCTTGAGCGACGGTACGGGGGAATCCGTCCAGGATATAGCCGCCCCTGGCATCGGGTTTCGAAAGCCGTTCCTTCACCAACTCTACGGTCAACGAATCCGGCACAAGCTCACCCTTCTCCATGATTCCCCGCACCTGCCTGCCGAGCTCGCTGCCTTCTTTCACCGCTGCCCGGAACAGATCCCCGGTTGAGATCTGGGGGATTCGGTACTCTTTGCTCAAGAGGGTTGCCAGAGTACCTTTGCCCGCTCCCGGGGCTCCGAGAAAGATCAGATTCATGCAAGCTCTTTCAAGAGTCCGTGTCTCGACGCCGTGTCGGTATAGCGATTCATCTTGTACTGCACCGCGCACTCGGGGCGGCAGTACTGCCCGCCGTAACCCATGTCCGCCTGATAGTATCCCCCGCAGTTTGCGCAGGTGCGGTATTGCTCGGCACAATCGCTGGAGCAATAGCCTTGTTCGCTAACTTCCGAGCTCAGCAGGTAGCAACCGCAGTTGCGGCAACGCAGATAAACCATGTGGTACGTCTTTCTCCGGCACTATAGCATGAAGGACAAGAAAATTGCAATTTGATCCTTCTTGAGGCTATTATAAGTATAGCACCGTTCATTGTGATATAAAATCAGCGGAGGGAAAAACATGAGTTTTTGGGATCGGATGGAACAGGTCGTCAATCAGGGTTTGGAGTCGTCCCGGGAGATCCTGGGAAAGGCAAAGGAAAAAGCCAAGGATCTCGGGGAGATTGGTCTGCTGCGCTATGAGATTACCCAGATCGAGCGGCAGGCGGAGAAGAAGTTCAGTAAATTGGGAGCGGCTGTATACGAGAAGCTGGTCTTGAAGGGTCAGGCTACGGTGAGCAAGGAGGCGGTTAAGGAGCTGTTGGATGACATTCAGGAATTGAAGGATCGGCTGGAGAAGCTGGAAAAGGATCTTAAGGAGGTGGGTAAGTAGCTTCTGGGGCCAGCTCTTCGATGATAATAATGCGCCCCCCCGGTATTTCCGGTGAATTGGCCTCAAAAGGAGCCACGTTGATCCGCAGAGTTTTCTTGGACCCTCGAGGAGTCAGAACCTCAAGGTTATTATGAGGGCCTTCCAGTGCGAACAGATTGCTCAACACAATCGGTCGTCGCCAATGCCCGCCGATGTCATTGGCCGTCTCTTGCATATGCGCCAGGTATTCCTCCCCTCTCTTGTTGATGTACATCAATTGACCCTCGGTGTCCAGGAAGAGGACGCCTACGCTCATGTTCTGCAGGAGAGATTCCAAGCGCTTCGTTTGCGCCCGGACCAGTCGCTGTACCCGCTCCACTGCAGCCAACCCATGCTCTAAAACATCCCGAATGACTCGCGCGTGATGGCCGGCATAAGCATTCTGTCGGGAATTCCCTAGAACCACGACCCCCACGAAGCAATCCTTGGTTTGAAGCGGAAACGCCAGGTGAGAGCGGAGCTTCTCCAGCATGGGACCGCTTGGGTCAACCACTCTCCAGTCAATGGACTGCCAGAGACTATCCAGGACTTGCAGGTGCTCACTCCCGGCGGTCGAGCAGGTGTCTTCCATCCAGTGTCGGACCTCCTCGGTGGCAGTGATTGTAATCGGGACCCGGCTCCGGGCCCATACCTGTGCTTGTCCCGTCTCGACAACGAACCCAGCCGCCACGTCCCACGATACAACTTTGTGAAGGTGCATGAGCACCTCTTGCAAAAGGTCCCGATAGGTGTTGTGGTATCCGATGTGACCGGACAGCTGATGAGCGACCTCCAGCTCGAAAGTACGCTGGTGAAGCTCCTCCTCGAATCTCAGGCGGTTTTCCCTCAGGCCTGTCAGCATCAGATTTTGTAACCGGAGCACCTCCCCGAGATCGTCGGCGGGAATCAACTCCGAGGGAATGATTCCCGTGCTTTCATCATCCAGGGAAAGCACCGTCTCCGAGCTCTTGGAAAGCAAGCGCAGCGGTTTCAGAATGATTCGATCCAGGCCCACCCAGAAAATCCCGGTGAGCAGCGCCGCACCAAAAAGTATCAGAGGAATGGTGCGGTAGAGCAGCACGTGTTGCAGCTCAGCGGCAGCCTGGGGTGAACGGACGGCAAGAAGAGTATCACCGCCGTCCAGATGCACGAACAGTTCAGTGGCGGTGAGGCCGTGGGAGGTTACCGTACGGGAGGCAGGTGCACCCGTTGCTGCAAGCAGATCTTTCGCATCCGACGGTAGAGGCTGAGGGATATTTTTCAGGTCCTGTCCTTCCAGCCCTTTAACTGAAGAAGCCAAGACAACGCCGGAAGGATTGAGGATATACAGTTTTTCCTCTCGCGCTAGCCTCGCGAAGACCGAGTGAAGGAGCCCCGTCGCCCCGGGGCTGGCCCGAAGAACGTCGATAGCCGGCGCCAGGTCGGTGATAGCCTTGATGAAATCTTCCCGAGCTACGCGCTCTGACTCCCGGCGGCTTGCCAGCAGCTCCATCGGCAGGGAAATACCCAGGGAAAGCACCAATGCACCGATGCCAAGAAGAATGATCTTCGACCGTATTGTGAGCGCCATCCCGATATCCTCCGTTGGTCCTGTTCGAATCGACCTGTTTATTCTAATCGGGGTGCATTACAGCCGGCTTTCCGCAACATTACACTTATTGCTGCTTGACGCCGGGGAAATAACAGAAAATTAGTCACCGTTTATCAACCATATATGGGCGAACTGAGGTGTCCGTACTAATTTATCTTCTCAACAAGAATAGGAGAGAGAATGACCGAGATACGTAGAGATCTGTTGCCTCCGCAGATCGTGTTGATCATGGCCGCCCTCTGCCTTCTGCCCTTGTCGGTAATGGCCGAAGATCAGGGGCAGACGGTAACCCTGGAGCAGTGTCTCCAGGCGGCTTTGTCCACCGGTCCGGACCTCCGCAGACAGCAAGCGGACCTGTCCGTGGCCGAAGCCCAGCATGCGGAAGCGGTGGCTCGCAACTCGTTCGCTCTTACGGCCAGCACAGGTGCGGGCCGCAACAACGTCATGGTGGACAACGGGCTGGCTACATCCGACACGGTGGATAAAAACTCTTCGGACACGCTTCAGGCGCAGCTCGGCCTTCAAGGTCCCACTACGACGGTGGATCTCTCGGCCGGTTACAAACTCCTGGAGAGTGATCCTCTCAATCACTCCACCAGTGTCTCCCTGTCCGCCGATCAAACCCTCTGGGACGGCTACACCCACGGCCGCGGCTACGCCGAGCTCCAGCAGGCCGAGCTCACCCTTCGGGGCAAGAGGATCGCCGGTCAGGACGACCGCAGGGCCCTGTCCTCCGAGGTGACCAAGGCCTACTACGCCCTGCTCTCAGCCCAGCGCAGCGAGGGCGTGCAGAAGCAGACCCTCTCTCAGAGACAGGAGGAGATGGAGCGGGTTCAAACCCTCTTCGATACCCACAATTCAACCGCCGTCGATTTGCTGCAGGCCCGGATCAACCTCAAGAGCACGGAGATCGATCTGAGGGAAGCCGAGGAGGGAATCGTGAGCGCCCGGGAAAAACTGTCCCAGCTCCTCGGATGGCCGCTGGACAAGCTCTACACCGTCGCGGAAGTGACGGACCTGCCGTTACCCGCTATTGATGCCGAAGAGGCGGTGGCCAGGGCATTGCAGCAGCGCGCTGAGCTCAAGCAGCTGCGCTTGACCCGGCTCTCGGGAGATATCGATCTTGCCGTGAAGCGCGCCCAGAGCTCGCCCACCGTATCGGCCGGGGGCAGCCTGGGCTGGTCCCACGACTGGACGGACGACACGGACTACGGCACCTGGAGCGCCAATCTCTCGGTGAGCGTGCCGGTGTTCGACGCCGGCCTGGCGGCGGCGCAGATTCGCCAGGCGACCATGAAGAACGAATCCTCGCGCATCCAGGAGGAACAGCTCGTGACAAGCATCAGTGCCGAAGTCCGGGCTGCCGTCTCGTCTCTGCACACTCTGGAAGCCAAGGAGGCGGTGGCCCGACAGAGCCTCGAGCTGGCCGAGGCCCGGCATGAGCTGGCGCAGCTGCAGCTGGAAAGCGGTTCAGGTTCAGCCAAAGATCTGCTCGACGCCTCGGTAACACTAGGCGCAGCCCGAGTGGCTCTGTCTGAAGCACAGTCTGAGATGCAGCTCGGTATCCTCAACCTGAGGGATGTCATGGGGGAATGATCTGAAATGAAGGAGAAAAGGACATGAAAAAAGGAGCGAAGATTGCACTCCTTACCGGTGTCGTGATCGCCGTGGCTGCGGTCACCATGTTCGCGTTTAGAGGTAGGATCTTTTCCGCCGCGCCTGAAGCGAATGGAAAGGAGCAGGCCTACGCTGTCGTGAATACGGCGCGGGGGGACATCTCGGTAACCGTTTCCGCCTCGGGCAAGCTGGAGCCAAAGACCTACACCACGATACGCCCCGATCCCAACATGCCCGCGCGCAAACTGGTTCGTATCCTGGTATCCGAAGGCCAGGGGGTGAAAGCGGGCCAGGCCCTGGCTGAGATCGATCGTTCAGGTCTGGATCTGGACCTGCAGAGCGCCCAGGCCGGCTACCAGGCTCAAAAGGTAACACTTGCCAATCTCAGGGCCATGCCGACAGCGGAGCAGCTAGCCCAATCCCTGGCCGATCTGGAGCAGGCCCGCCAGGAGATGCAGAGCGCCCGGGAAAATTTCGATAGCATGAAGAGTCTTGCCGAAAAAAATCTCGCCTCGAAAAATCAGCTGGCCGATGCGGAGAGAGGGCTCGTCGTAGCCGAAGCGCGCCTTAATGCGGCCCAGCAGGCCTTCGACTCGGTGAAGGCGGGGTCCGGCGAGGATGTGATTCAAGCCCAGGAGGCGGCGGTGGCCCAGGCTGAAAGCGCACTGCAGAAAGCCCTGTTAATCCTCGATTCCACGGTCATCCGCTCGCCCTCAACCGGCGTGGTGACAAATATAGTGGTGCAGGTCGGTGATCTGGTGACGCCGAGTTCCGCGCTTATGAGCGTGGCGGACATGACGCGCATGGTGCTCCGGGCTCAGGTAAACGAGTATGATGTGGGGCAGGTCAGGATCGGCCAGGCGACGCTGGTAACGCCGTCGGCGTTCCCGGATTTGCAGCTCATGGGTACGGTGACCCAGCTCGATCTCACCGCTCAGGTTGTGGGGAATGTATCGGTGTTCGACGCCGCTATCGAGGTGCCGAACCGGGAGATGCAGCTCCTTTGGGGGATGAATGCAGACGCGGAGATCCAGGTGCTGCATCGCAGCAATGTCCTGACTCTGCCCAACACGGCGATACAGAGATCCGGCGGTTCATCCCGGGTCACGATTCTTCAGGATGGCAAGCCGGTTTTCCGAAATGTACAGATCGGAGCCACCGACGGGTTGCGAACCGAAATCGTGGCCGGGTTGGACGAGGGGCAGGAAGTAGCCGTCCTGAACAGGAAGAGCGCAGGCCAGGGCCAGAACGGGCAAAACCCGCAAGGCCCGGGTGCGATGTTCCGCTTCCTGCACTGATAAGGGAGGACAGAGGTGAGGGAAGCTCTTATAGTTACGCATAATTTGAGCAAGACCTACCGCACCGGTAAGGTGGAGGTTCCAGCGCTCCAGAGCGTGTCCATCACCGTTCACAGGGGGGAGTTCGTTGCCGTTATGGGACCATCGGGTTCGGGGAAATCGACCTTCCTGAATCTTCTCGGCTGCCTCGATCATCCGAGCTCGGGATCCTATATCCTAAACGGAACCGACGTATCCACCATGACGGATGATGAGCTGGCTGCCGTTCGGAGCCGGGAGATCGGTTTCGTGTTCCAGGGGTTCAACCTTCTGGCCCGCACCAACGCCCAGCAGAATGTCGAACTGCCGTTGATCTACAGGGGCGAGAGCAGTCAGGAAAAGCTGTCTCTGGCGCTCCTGAAGGCGGTAGGCCTTCCGGATCGAGGACGCCACAGGCCGAACGAACTGTCCGGAGGAGAGCAGCAGCGTGTGGCCATTGCGCGGGCCCTGATAAACTCTCCCTCCCTGATTCTGGCCGATGAGCCGACAGGCAACCTCGACAGCCGGACCAGTGGGGAGATCATGGATATCTTTCGCGACCTTAATCGCTCAGGGATAACCGTCGTTATGGTAACACATGAGGAGGATATCGCCTCCTACGCTCGCCGGCGCATCCGTTTTTTGGACGGGCGGGTGATCTCCGACGAGATCGTGGCATCCGGATTGCGAGCGGACGTTTCAGCCGGCAACCCTTCCGACGCTCAGCTCCATCCGGCGCAGGGCAATGGCAAACGCCGCAGCATTTTCAGTCCCGGTGAGTTGTGGGAGAACCTGCGCTCTGCGGCACGTTCCCTCTGGCAGAACCGGACACGTGCCTTTCTCACTACCCTCGGCATCCTGATCGGTGTAGGAGCAGTGATCGCCATGGTTTCCATCGGACAGGGGGCCGCCGTGCAGGTGCAGCAGCGTATCGAGGGTCTCGGCTCGAACCTGCTTTCCGTGATCCCCGGAAGCTCAAGCCAGGGTGGCGTACGACAGGGATTCGGCTCGGTCACCACCCTGACCGCTGACGATGCGGCGGCCATCAGGCAGAGCATTCCGGGGTTGGCGGGGGTGGCGCCGGAAGCTTCCAGCCGGCAGCAGCTCAAGTACCGGAAGAATACCTGGAGCACGAACGTCGTGGGCACTACCGCAGATTATCCCCTGGTTCGAAACTGGCCCGTGGAAGAGGGCAGCTTTTTCAGCGATGAGGATTACCGTGCCCGCCGCACCGTGGCGGTGCTTGGCAGCGACGTGGTGACCAACCTGTTCTCAGATGAGGCCCCCCTCGGCAAAACGATTAAAATCGGGGATACTTCCTTCAAGGTGATCGGAGTGCTGCAGGCAAAAGGTGGAGGGGGATTCTTCAGCCAGGATGATACGGTTCTCATCCCCTTGAGCACCCAGTTCATCCGCTTTCGGAGGCAAAATGACCTGCGCAGCATCGGCGTTGCAGTGACGGACAAGAAGCAGATGGAGCAGGTCCGTGAAGAGATCAGCGCCCTGATACGGGCGCGGCATCACCTTGCCCCGGGCAGCGAAGACGATTTTACTGTTGTCAGTCAGGAAGATATCCTCCAAACTGTCCAGGGTGTATCCCAGACCATGACCCTCCTACTGGCCAGTATCGCCGGGATCAGCCTCCTGGTCGGAGGTATCGGTATCATGAACATCATGCTGGTGTCCGTGACCGAGAGGACCCGGGAGATCGGCATCCGTAAAGCCATCGGTGCGCGGCGGCGGGACATCCTGGCCCAGTTCCTCACCGAAGCAATCATCCTCTCCGGAAGCGGAGGGCTCCTCGGCTGGATTCTCGGTTGGGCGGCGGCCAACATCATCAGCAAGGCGGGTCAACTGACCATCTCCATCACGCCGGCGACCGTCGGTCTGGCCCTTGGTTTTTCAGTGGCCGTAGGGGTTTTCTTCGGGATCTATCCTGCCAGAAAAGCCTCGCGCATGGATCCGATCCAGGCTCTGCGCTTCGAATAAAAGGACCAGGCCATGAAGGCGAAGATCCTCATTATAGAGGATGTGAAGGAGATGGGAGAACTCATTCGTCTCTATCTGGAAAAGGAGGGTACGGAGGCGCTGCTTTGCGAAACCGCTGAGCAGGGGTTGGAAGAGTTCCGTGCGGGGAAGTTCGACCTCGTCGTACTGGACATCAACCTTCCGGGGATCGACGGTTTCGAGTTCCTCCAGCGCCTGCGCAAGGAAAGCGATGTGCCGGTGATCATCGTCTCGGCCCGCGATACCGACGAGGATATGATCCTCGGGTTGGGCATCGGAGCAGACGAATTCGTCACCAAGCCTTTTTCGCCCAGAGTCCTAACCGCCAGAGTGCGCGCCGTGCTCAGGCGGTCCTCCGGCACAGGAAGCGTTCCTTCCAACTGCCTGCGCTTCGGGGAGTTCACCCTGGACCTGGACGGCTATCTGCTGAAGAGAGGCACGGAGAAGGTTCCCCTTTCTATCAAGGAGTTCGAGGTGCTTGCCTACCTTGTAACCCATCCGGGCAAAGCCCTCTCCCCGGAGACGATCTATGCCGAGGTCTGGAAAAACAGCTATGGGGACATCACGGCGGTGGCGGTATACGTGCAGCGGCTTCGCCGGAAGATCGAAGCGGATCCCGCTGCTCCATCCCTAATCGAGACGGTCCACGGCCTGGGTTACCGCTTCAACGCGGAGGCGCTGCAGCGATGAAACTACGCAGCCAGTTCATCCTCCTGGTGGCCGGAATCATCGTCGTCCCCTTCCTGGTCACCGCTTCGGTGCTCTTGCTGCAATACGCAGAGGCGATGAGAAACAGGAGGGCCGGAGAAAACGCCGAGGTCAGGTCGTGGGGACTGCGTAACGATCCCCTTGCATCTCGAATCCGCGATCTTGAGAAACTGGCCCGCAGGCTTCCACCGGGCGCCGACATTGTCGTATTCGATCCGGACAACAACATCCTCTTCTCCACGGTGCCGCAGTTCCTTCCCGGCAAGCCCGTAGACCAGGGACAGATCCTCGGTTTCATCCGTGAGAACGCCCATTCCTCCCTGTTCCACATCGACTCGCCCAAAGCGGCGGAGTCCGGCGGACTGGTGGTCCTCCTGAAAACGCCCCGGGAGCCCGAGCCCCTGCCGTGGTTCCGAAGGCGTACAGTGGAGATCGTGGTCTATACCTCCCTGGCCCTCCTGATCTTTTCCTCGCTGGCCTCCTTCCTCATAGTGCGGCACTTCAACCTGGCGGTCCTCAGGCTGGAGGGTGCCACCCGCAAAATCAGCGAGGGGGATCTGGATTTCGAGCTCGATCCCCGCGGCCCTGAGGAGATCTCCTCCCTTACCCGTTCCTTCGACACCATGCGCAAGGCACTGAAAGAGGAGCAGGCCCGTAGATCGCGTTTCATCATGGGTATCTCCCACGACCTGAAGACCCCCCTGGCTCTGATACAGGGCTATGTGGAGGCCATAGCCGACGGCTTCGCCGCCGATCCTCAGGTACAGAAGAGGTATCTCTCGGTGATATCCGACAAGACAAAGGCGCTCGACACCATGGTGAGTGAGCTGATCGAGTTTGTAAAGATGGAGACAGGGGAATGGAGACTAATCTTTCGTGAAGTGGGGCTACGGGGTTTCCTAGCAGGTATTGCCAGAAGGTATGCGCAGGACGCCTTTATTCTCAGGCGGGGGTTCGGTGCGGCGATCGATCTGCCCGACGATCTGAGGGTTCCCATGGATGAAGGTTTGGTCGAGCGCGCCCTGGAGAACCTGATCGGAAACGCCATTCGCTACACCGAGGCGGGAGGCAGGATCGAGCTGCGCGCCCGCAGTGACGGGCGGGAAGCCGAGCTGTCCATCTCCGACACCGGCATCGGGATCCCCCAGGAGGATCTGGACCGTATCTTCGATCCTTTTTTCAGGGGCACGAATTCACGTCGAGAGCAGGGCCTGGGTCTGGGGCTGACCACGGTGAAGAGCATCGTCGAGGGTCACGGCTGGCGGATCGAGGTAGCCTCCAAGATGGGCGAGGGCGCCACCTTCTCTATCCGTATCCCGCTGCCGGAGGATCGGAGCGGCTAGTCCGCCGGGCGGGTTTAAAAACCTGTTTGAACCACGGTGCAGTCGGCCGTAGCAGGAGCCAGTTCCAGGGCGCAGTTGCAGGCCCGTAGCATACGCTTTTGATACTTGTTCGGCGTTTCTTCACCTGCGATGATTAAGCCCCCAATGGAATAGCTATGCTCTCACCCCGGGCCCATGCTACACTTCGGCAAGCGGTTGACGCGCGGAAGCTCGAATAGAACGATTTCATCTGCCCGGGACGGAAAAATGGGGAAACCTTTGGATCGAAGCAGCTCGACCGGCCTGCCGGCCGGCGGGATCGAGCGAACCGAATCCCACAACGGATACGCCGGTTGCTATCCCAAGACAGCCGGGACGCAATTGGGAGTGAGGCTTGTCGCAGTCGCGATTTTTCTCAGCGGTCTTGTCAGCATTCTGCAGGTGCTTCTGACCCGATTTCCCCATCATCCCCGTCTGTACGGTGTGTTACTACCTTTCGGAGTTTTCCATATCAGCCGCACCCTTAACTTGACGCTTGGGTTCATACTTATCTATTTATCCCTGCGGCTGCTTCAGCGACGCAGGGTAGCCTGGTGGGCAGTGGTAGCGGTTACCTCGG
>Ga0315548_1000287_pt1 | contig 47138 bp, 37 predicted proteins | sample SalMarSW160110MG_2_FD_202540 | JGI IMG/M metagenome (GOLD analysis project Ga0315548, IMG submission 202540) | Salt marsh sediment microbial communities from the Plum Island Ecosystem LTER, Massachusetts, United States - Salt Marsh Sediment SW1601-110 ... | reverse complement strand
AATCCGATGGTGCTGTTTGTGTATTTCCGGAGGGATTTAAGAATAAAGAGGGCGAGCCTTTGCCATTTATTATTCAAAAGAGCGATGGTGCTTATCTTTACGCCACGACGGATCTGGCGGCGATTCGTTATCGCGTCAACGAATTGAAGGCCAAACGAATAATCTATGTCACCGACTCGCGGCAGAAGCTGCATTTTGAGATGCTCTTTGCCGTCGCACGAAAAGCCGGTTGGGACATAAAGCAGAAGATAGAAGACGGAGGACAGAAGACAGAATTTGCGCATGTTATGTTTGGTTCTGTTTTGGGTGAAGACGGTTCGCCGCTTAAGACTCGTTCAGGCGAAAATGTAAAATTGAAAGATTTGCTCGACGAGGCAATCGAGCGAGCCAAAAAGGTGGTCGAGCAAAAGAACCCGGAACTTTCGCCGGAGGAAAAAGAGAAGATCGCCAAAGCGGTCGGAATCGGGGCCGTCAAGTATGCCGACTTCTCCAACAATCGCACGAGCGATTATGTATTTAGCTTCGATAAGATGTTAGCGATGGATGGCAATACCGCCCCTTATATGCAGTACGCCTACGCCCGGATATCCTCAATTATGGAAAAGGGCAAGAAAGAAAGAGTTATTAATACTGAAAAAGAAATTTCAGAAATAATAACTCTGAATCTTTCCGAGCCGGACGAGCTGGATTTGGCCAAACACCTGATTCGTTACGGCGAGGCGATACAGGCGGCCGCAAGTGATTACAGGCCGAACTATCTGACCGCCTATCTTTACGAGCTTGCGCAGAAGTTCAGCGCGTTTTATACGAATTGTCCCGTCCTCAAGGCCGGGCCGGAGAAGAGACCTACGAGGCTGCTGCTTTGCGATTTGACTGCACGAACTATCAGGCACGGCCTGAGCGAATTGTTAGGTATCGAGGTCGTCGAACAGATGTAAAGCCCCATTGCAAAGGATTTTCCTTAACATAAGGGGCTGGAGGTAAAAAGTAATGAAAATCGTCCAGGGAAAGTTCAACGTAAGTACGAAAAGCCGCAACCAGATGATAGATATCACCAGCCAGGTTCGGTCATTGGTGGGTGAATCGGGCATTTCCGACGGCGAGGTAATAGTCTATTGCCCCCATACTACCGCGGCGATAACCATAAACGAAAACGCCGACCCGTCCGTCCAGCACGATATACTTCTGACCCTGGAAGAATTGTTTCCCGCTAATCGCCCCGGCTACCGGCATTACGAAGGCAATTCCGACGCCCATTGCAAAAGCACATTAGTCGGCTGCAGCGAGCAGATACTGCTCAAGGACGAGTCTTTGCAGCTCGGTACATGGCAGGGTATTTTCTTCTGCGAATTCGACGGCCCGCGCAGCAGGAAGGTCATCGTACAGGTTCGCGGGCAGTAAGTTCTAATTCCAGTAGTTTTTTTTATCATAGAGACTTATATGAATAAATCTACTGTAGAAAACACTAATAAAAGCAAAATTAGTCCTAACGTTATTCTTTTAAGCGTCGTTAGTCTCATTAATGATTTCAGCAGTGAGATAATAATGCCCATTCTTCCGATGTTTCTTGAGTCACTCGGAGGAACTGGTAAAGTAATCGGTCTGGCCGGCGGATTGCGTGACAGTATATCAAGCATTTTGAAAATTTTTAGCGGCTACTGGTCCGACAAAACAGACAAGAGAAAGATTTTCGTTTACGCGGGCTATTTTGTATCGGCTATTTTTAAGATTCTGCTTGCATTGTCGCGTACTTGGCCGCTCGCCCTTACGTTTTCATCTTTGGAAAGAGTGGGAAAAGGTTTAAGAACAGCTCCGCGAGATGCGATAATTGCCGAGTCGGTGACTGACCAACAGGGTAAAAATTTTGGCATACACAGGGCATTTGATACTGCCGGTGCTGTACTTGGAGCTATTGGGGCGCTTTGCCTGTTCTGGCTTCTGAATTTAAGTTTCAAAACAATTATAATGATTGCAGGTGTGCTTGGTCTTCTGGCATTGATACCGGTGTATTTTGTCAAGGAAACTCCGTCCGAACCACAGAATGTGACATTAAAAATGGGCTTGAAAGGTTTATCCAAACCATTAAAACTGTTCATAATTATTTCAAGTGTTTTTGCGCTTGGCAATTTCAGCTATATGTTTTTTATTTTGAAAGCCCAGCAGCATTTCACCGGCAAATCGTCTGTAATAATTCCGATTCTTTTATATATTTTGTTCAACATATCTTACAGTTCACTGGCAGTATTTTTCGGTTCAATCTCAGATAAAATCGGCAGGGAAAAAGTCATTATTCTGGGCTACCTTATATTTTCCATAACATCAATAGGCTTTATTTTTTTTAATTCTATAATCGGTTTTATTTTCTTGTTTATTCTTTATGGTTTGATGCACGCAGCGATAGATGGAAACCAGCGAGCGTATGTGGCAGATTTGGCCAGTACAAATCTCAAGGCAACAGCATTAGGTACATTTCACACTATGACGGGTCTAATGGCTCTTCCAGCCGGCTTGATAGCCGGATTTCTTTGGGATAATATCGGGCAAAATGCTGTTTTTATCTATGGTGGAAGTTTAGGTGTACTTTCAGTGCTTCTTTTTATATTTTTCAGAAGCAATTTTAATTTCAAAATAATTACATTATGAAAACAATAGTAAGATTACAAAATATTCATTTTAAACGTAACAGCCGCACAATTCTCAATAACATATCATGGACTATCGAGGAAAAACAACATTGGGCATTGCTCGGCGCAAACGGTTCCGGCAAAACCACACTATTAAAAATTATCACCGGTTATGAATGGCCTACTATAGGTTCGGTTCATGTATTTGGCGAACGTTTTGGTAACTGCAATCTTCGCGAGCTTCGCAAACGTATCGGCTGGGTAAGTACGGCTCTGGAGCACAGGCTGCCGGGAAACGATTCGGCTATCGAAATAGTTCTATCCGGTATTGATGCTTCGATGGGGATTTTTCGCGAAATAACTGAAAAAGACCTTCGACTTGCACATGATGCGCTTGCGATGGTAAATGCAGCAAATTGTACAGACAGAAAATTCGGTATCCTCTCACAGGGTGAACAGCAGCGAATACTCATCGCACGAGCATTAGTGAATCAGCCGGGCTTGCTGATTTTAGATGAGCCGTGTGCCGGGCTTGATCCTGCGGCGAAGGTGCGTTTTCTGGATGATTTGTCCGGTCTTGCCAATCGTCCCGATGCACCAACAATGATATTAGTGACTCATCACACAGAGGAAATCGACTCATGGATAAACCACGTCATGGTTCTCAAGAACGGCCGGGTCCTCTCGTCCGGTTTGAAAGCTGAAGTTCTTACGAATGATATATTAAGCAGGGCATTGGATATGGAAATGCTCGTTAAAAAAGAAGGACAAAAATATTATTTAAGGTCCTTATAAAGACTCTGCCTTGAAAAGCCTTAAAAGCAATCCATTGCAAATACGAATTCATTCACTTTTGAAAAGCACAGGTAATATTAACACTATGCCCATATTATAATTATGCGCGAGTTGTGATAATAAATAGCGATTTGGTTGTTAAAAGCGCATAAAAAAGGCGAGGTGGTGGAACCGGCTGGGGGGGAGACCGGCGGACCACACTGCCTCGCCGAGGTTTAGAAGCACCTAAGGTGCATAATTTCGCTTATAAGTTTAAAATCGCACCCCATTTCAAAGAACGGTATAAAAGTAACGTTTCAACGAAATTCTGTCAAGAAAATAATAGAAGAGCAAAAAACGCCCTCATTAGAATATTACTACACCTCACACTACTAAAGAGTATTTTATAATTTTTTGGGCAAAAAATCAAGTATAAAATTGCGTTTTTTTGTGTTTTCTGAACATTATATTGTTGAAATTAATGCCCTTAATCCTTTACCCTGCATAGTTAATCTTATTGTCACAGGCCTGATGTTCCCTGCGGCCGAACGATAATCCGACATTTTAATAGACCGACTTGCTTAGTGGCTTTGGTAAATTCAAGGCCCGCAAAAATCAAGGTTTACATTGAAAATTACTTCATATATATAGAATCGGTATAGTATATGAATCTGCTTGATAGAAAAAATCCGATAAAACTTCAGCCGTCATTACTTTTTACTGGCATAAAGTTCTTTTGCCTGATATTTTTATTATATCATTGTTTTTGTGGTGGATCGAACACATCAGGAATGAATTGTTAATGGTTCTCTTATGGCAAAAATTTCTGAAAGACTAAAGCGTATAGAAGATACCATTGCCTCGGCCTGCGCCCGCTCGGGCAGGGACCGAGGTGATGTAAAGCTTGTCGTAGTGACTAAATCCGCCACAATCGATGCAGTAGAACAGGTAATCCGGCTGGGCTATACGGAGCTGGGTGAGAATCGGGTTCAGCAGCTCAAGAAGGTTTCTGCGCAGGTAGCCGGAATTTTACAGGACGGCAACGGCAACTCGGATCTGCTCGGGAAGATCAATTGGCATATGATCGGTCATCTTCAGCGCAACAAGGTCCGCCAGGTCCTGCCTATAACTTCTTTGATACACTCGGTGGACACACTTCGACTGGCCGAGGAAATCAACAATGCAGCGGTAAAGCTGAACGTACTTCCGAAAGTGCTTCTGCAGGTCAACGCTTCCAATGAGCCACAAAAATACGGTGTTCCGGTCGGAGCGGCCACTCACCTGGCCGAACAGATAGAAACCCTCTCTCACTTAAAACTGGCCGGTATAATGACAATGGCTCCGTTAACTCGCGATAAAAACGTGGTTCGAACGAATTTTGTTCGGGCGGCGGAGTTATTTGCCGAGATGCGCGGCGAAAAAATTGTCGGTCCGCAGTTTATCGAGCTGAGTATGGGTATGAGCTCGGACTACGAAGTCGCCATAGAAGAGGGTGCGACTATTCTTCGCATCGGCTCGGCAATTTTTGCCGGTTAAATACAAAAAAAACATTAGAAAATACAAAGTACCCCCCTCAACAAGCCGAAATTTAGCATATTGATGGTTAACCGTCGTCAGTCAGTGATATTTTATGGACAGCGGTCTTATAACCCGGCAATCGGAAAGGTTACCGCCAGTATAGGGTCCGATAAGGCTGACGGAAGTATATAATAATGGAAAAAGTAGAATCACATAGTTTTATTGGTCAGAAGAAAAGCTTCATTGATGTTCTGTACATCACGAACCGGGAGCAGATGCCCCTGGAAATAAAGCAGCTTTTCAGCCAAAAAGGTGTGTCCTACCGTGTACTTGCGGTCAATAAATTTTCCGAGGCTCGCGACAGTCTTGATTTGATAGGGACCGTTGTTATCGATATGAAGGGCGGGAAATCCTCACCGCAGTTGGTTCAAATCATCGAATCACTCGATTCCAAACATATCGGTGTAATTCTTCTTGCAGACCTGACAAAACTACCGGTTGATAGCCCTTCGCTATTGCAATCAACAACCGGCTTGTCGATAAGTGAAATCCCGGAAGTTATTTCCCTTGATGAGTTGTGGGTAAAGCTCAGCACCAACCTTAAAAATCAGAAAAAAAATTCCGGACAGGCGGCAAAACCGGCGGTTTCACCGAAGCCGGTACAGGCAAGTTATAAGAACAAGCTTGCCGAGCAAATAGATACGGCGAGGATGTTAATAGAAAATCTGGCGGAGCAGCTTCGTTTGGCTGGTCTTGTACAAAAGGATTTTTTACCTACAAAGCTGCCTCAGACCGACAAAGTACGATGGGCTACGTTATTTTTACCGGCCGAATGGGTATCCGGGGATATTTACGATGTTGTCCGCGTCGATGAAGAGCATATCGGTTTCTATTTGGCCGATGTAGTAGGCCATGGAATGCCTGCGGCATTGTTAACTATCTTTCTAAAACAGGCACTGGTTATGCGTCAGACCATAGAGAACAACTACCGTGTGTTCCCGCCGGACGAAGTGGTCAAGAATCTGAATATTCGAATGGCTGCACAGAAACTGTCCGGCTATCAGTTTGCCACATGTTGTTATTGTTTGTTGAATATCAAAACGTTGGAACTGACGTACGCACGGGCCGGGCATCCCTACCCTATCCTTATAAGAGACGGACGGGCGCTCGAACAACTGGAAATAAGAGGTTCGCTGCTGGGAGTTTTTGATCAGGCTGAATTTCCCCAGCGGACTATAAAGCTCAAACCGGGCGATAAATTGCTTCTGTATTCCGACGGGGCCGATTCCCTGATCGGCGGTTTTAGCGACCGGGTCGGCTTTCGCTTCACGAAGGAATTTCAGGAAATCAAACACCTGCCTATTGCCGAAATGCTGGAGGTGTTCAACTCGCATATACAGAATCAGGGAATCGATCAGGTTGAAATTGACGACATTACAATGGTCGGCCTCGAAATCCTCAAATAAATTCAGACTCTTCATATTTCTTCGGTGGTTTGCATAGCATTTCAAGACCGTATTGGTCCGTTTTTTACCACACCGATTACTCTGTGTTATCGGACAGCTATGTCCGTAAGGTATCTCAATCAGCATTATGCGGCTTAATTGGTGAAATACATTAAAAAAAGCAAATTTCAGGCTTTTGCTGTTTTCCGGTTTTTAAATTCGGGGGGGTAAAATAATTATATGACCATCTGATTAATCCGGCCGGCAAATCTGTCGAAGTTATAAGTGATAAGAAAAAAGTATCACAAGTAAATTGGGGAATACAGACCAGATTTTGGGGCGTAGTTTTTGAAGTACGTATTTCTTACAGCTTTTGTTTTATTGGCCTTATTGCCGCAGGGTGTCTTTGGGCAGCAATTAATGTCGAGCACTCATGATGAGTCCCATGATGATATCTATAATATGGATATTCATGAACTCATGGAGATAGATATCAGAACCGGCAAGCCCGGCTGGTTCGGCACCCAGCTCGAGCAACTCGAATTCGAACCTTATGTACACGGTTACGTCTCAATGGATTACAGAAGTTACGATTTGAATCGTGGCGGTCGGATTGATAGCTTTGATATGCATTATTTCAATGTTATCGTTGGTACAAATATCAACGGCGAAATTGCTGCGGAAGTATTGCTGGAATACGAACATGGCGGTGATGATATGGGGGTTCGCTACGGCATTCTTGATTATAAGATAGCAGAACCGATTATCCTGCGCATGGGAAAATTCCTGGTGCCGATGGGAAGGTTCAACGAGTTTCTCAGTCCGGAATACGCCAATAAACTGCCCGATCGCCCGAAGTGCTTATGGAATATAGTTCCAATAGTATGGGCCGAAACGGGTGTACAGATAAAGGGTGAATACATCCTTCCATCTAAGCAATCGGTGAACTACGCATTCTATGTGGTCAACGGCCTGGAGCAGTCTGCGAATACCGACGGTTCGGTTGCGGATGGCGGGAATATCCGAGATATGCGTCAGAACAACAGGGACGGTAATAACAGCAGCAAGGCCTGGGGTGGCAGAATCGGATTCAGGCCTTATAAGGAACTGGAAATCGGTGCTTCTTACTACACCGGAAAATATACGATTGACGGTAATCAGAATCTTTCCATCATGGATTTCCACGCAGAATACGAGAAAGACGGCCTGACTCTCAGGGGGGAATATGTCAGGGCTGACCAGCAGACAAGTGGGTCGGACCTGCTTAAAGACGGATTCTATGCCGAAGCGGCATACGGTGTTAATCAGTTCTTTGAGCCTGTTATAAGGTATGATCAGGCTGATTTGGACGACGGCTCCGGTCACAAATATAAGAGAAGTACGGTTGGACTGGTATATTATCCGAATCCGAAACTTCATCCGATGTTCAGTTTCAGAGTGGGTCAAAGCTTTATACATGACGACGGCACCGGTGACAGAGAAGGCGAATTCGTGGTACAATGTGTTATTGGTTTCTAAAAAACTTTTCAATAGCTTTTAATGTGGTATAATAAGTTGCATTTGGAAAAGAAAACGATGAGAAAACGTGGACATGTGGTAATAGTTGCCATACTGGCGGTGACATATACGATGCTAAGTATGTCACCGGCCGCCGCTGAAACTACATCCTCACATGAATACCGAGTTAAAGCCGCTTTCATGTCCCAGTTTGTAAATTTCATCGATGGCTGGAAATTCCAGCAGAAGGAAAGCGAGCGCAATGAAAACGGCTCAAACAGTGATGAAAAAATATTCGTAGGAATTATCGGTGAAAATCCGTTCAAAGATGCTTTTGTACCGTTAATGGAGAATAAAACCAGGGATAGAAAAATAGCTCTCAAACAATTCAGGGGCTTTTCCGATCTTAAGAAGAAAAACAAGGAGATTGAGGTTCATCCCGATATCGAAGATATCAAAAAGTGTGATATGCTCTTTTTATGTTCTTCGGAGAAGCAGTACATAGTCGATATTCTTAAGCCGATTCAGAGCGAAAGAATTCTTACTGTTGCCGACACGCAGGGCTTCATAGAACAGGGAGGTATCATCAACTTTATAATTGAAAAGAACAGAGTACGATTCGAAGTCAACGTTATCGCCGCCAAACGGGCGAATCTGATACTCAGATCCAAGCTCCTGAGATTAGCCGCACGGGTAATTATGGAAGACAAGCTTGAGGAAAAATAGGATTTGAGAACAATTCTTCCGGCCTGTATTTCAATTAGAGACAATCATATTTTCAGCCTCCCCTGTATTAACGGCATCGGGAACATGCGGTAAAGAATTTGCCTTTGACTAATTGCCCTGTGCTTTTGGCGGTGATGAGCGGCTTCACAAAGTTCCGATAACTACGCAAATAGGTCTCAATAGTGTCGTTTTTAAGCCGTAAATTCATGTTTCTGATAATTACTGCGAATTAAAACAGCTCTCGACGGATATTTGCAGTAGTTTTATGAACCGGCCGGTAAACGGGAAATTACTTGCAAAAATGTCCCCTGCGGTTATACTTATGTCTCAACTTCGTTATGCCTTGTAAGTGATAAGTAATACAGCGCAATACGAATTTATCAAAAAGGAAAGCGACGATGGCCCAAAAAGACATCGATATAAAGAAGATAAAAGAGCTGATTGAAATAATGAAGCAAAACGGGCTTGAAGAGCTTGAGATCAAGCAGGATGACGACAAGATTTATCTCAAGCGTTGTCAACCCCACCCACCGGTGTTAACCGCTTTGCCGATAACAAAACAGCAGGTCGGGCCGGCACCTGTCGGTCCCGCGGGTACAGGCGCTTTAGATCAGGCCGGTGCCGTACAACAGGAAGACATAGTAGAAATAAAATCACCCATTGTAGGGACTTTTTATGCCAAGCCGAGTCCCGATTCCGAGCCTTACGTCGAGACCGGATCGACCGTAAGCCCCCAGACGATAGTCTGTATCATTGAAGCAATGAAGGTTATGAACGAGATTAAGGCCGAGGTAAACGGGACAATTGTCGAGTCACTTGTCACCGACGGCCAGGCCGTTGAGTACGGCCAGGTACTGTTCAGGGTCAGGCCCGATTAATCAAAATACTCCGTGTGGAACCGAACGAGAAGCGGGTTTATGTTTTCAAGAATACTGATAGCAAATCGTGGTGAAATAGCGCTGCGTATCATTCGTGCCTGTCGTGAGCTTGGTATCGAATCGGTAGTGGTATATTCCGAGGCCGACAAAGAGGCCCCGTATCTGCAGCTCGCAGACGAGGCGGTCTGTATAGGCCCGGCCGATTGCTCGAAGAGCTATCTCAATATTGCGCGTATTATGAGCGCCGCCGAGATTACGGATGTCGAGGCGATCCATCCGGGTTACGGCTTCCTGGCCGAGAATATCGAGTTCGCCAGGATTTGCCGCGAGTGTGGTATAACATTCATCGGACCTCCTGTCGAGGCGATGCAGCTACTCGGTGACAAGGTCCGCGCCCGCGAGCTGGCACGTCAGGCACGTGTGCCGATTGTGCCCGGCTCGGACGGGATTATAGATGAGGACTCAAAGGCGCTTGGGCTGGCCAATGACATGGGATACCCGGTGATAATAAAGGCCACTGCGGGCGGTGGCGGACGCGGGATGAGAATCGTTCACAACGACATTTCTCTGCGTTCGGCTTTTAATGCGGCCAGAGCCGAGGCTGAAATCGCCTTCGGTAACGGCAGTGTGTACCTGGAAAAATATATTGTCGAGCCCAGGCATGTCGAGGTCCAGGTGATGGCGGACGACAAAGGTAACGCACTGCATTTTTTTGAAAGAGACTGCTCCGTCCAGCGAAGACATCAAAAAATGATCGAGGAATCGCCTTGTCCGGTTCTGGATAAACGTACCAGGGAAGAGCTGTGTGAGGCGGCATTGAGGATTGTAAGGGAAGCTAAATATGTCAATGCGGCAACAATCGAGTTTCTACTGGACAAGGATAAGAAGTTTTACTTCATCGAGGCGAACGCCCGAATACAGGTCGAACACCCTGTTACCGAGATGGTGACAGGCTGCGATTTGATTAAGTACCAGTTGAAAATCGCCTCCGGAATGCCTATCGGATTGAGCCAGAGAGATATAAAGCACAACGGCGTGGCTATCGAGTGCCGGATAAACGCAGAGGACCCTGAGAATAATTTCGCCCCGTCGCCGGGTAAGATTACGCGTTACATTCCGCCAGGCGGACCCGGAGTCAGAGTCGATTCGCATGTATATCAGGGCTGTATTATCTCTTCGACCTATGATTCGATGATTGCCAAGCTTATTGTTCATCAAAAGACGCGGACCGAAGCGATTGCAACTATGAAAAGGGCGCTGCAGGAATTTGTCATTGAGCCGATTAAAACTACAATTCCCATCTGTCTGGATATCCTCTCGCACAACCAGTTTATTAAAAATCAGATTGATACCGGCTTTGTCGAGCGAACCTTCTAATTCGTATCTCATTAAATATCGACCATCGTTGCAAAATCGTCGGCCCGATGCAATCTCAATCCATCGCAATCAAAGAGACAGCAGCGCACAGCGGAATTTTTTCCGTATGAATATGCACAGCAGCAGTGGCAAGATGTGAAACGCAGGTTACGATCGCTCAGGAGCGATTAAGTCTTCGTAGGTTTCGCGTTTTCTGATTATGGAGAATTTATCGTTGTCAACGAGCACTTCGGCGGCCCTGCCGCGGGCGTTATAATTGCTGCTCATAGTAAAACCATAGGCGCCGGTGGTAAATACACAGATAAGATCGCCGCGTTTGACCGGCGGCAGTGCCCTGTCCCTGGCAAGGAAATCCGCTCCCTCGCAAATCGGCCCGACAACATCGACGACTTCTGTGCCGTCTATCTGCAGATTCTGACTCCGACGGGGCGGAACAAATTTATCATCGACCTTCGCAGGCCAGATGAAATGAAAAGCCTGATACAGTGAAGGTCGAATCAAATCATTCATCCCGGCGTCGACAATAACAAATTTTTTGCTGCCTCCCCGCTTGGTATAAACAGTGCGGGCGAGCAGAACGCCTGCATTGGCGCATATACTTTTGCCCGGCTCCAGGATTAGTTTGAGATTTTTATCTTTGAGCAGCGGCACAATACCCGCCGCATACTCGTCGGCCGAAGGGACCGAGTCGGATTCGTAATCGGCGCCGTAGCCGCCGCCCAAATCGAGGGCCTCGATAGTGTGCCCCCTGCTGCGAAGCTTCTCGATAAGCGGTAGGATTTTTTTTACCGCATCCACATAGGGATCGGTAACTTTTCCACCGCTGCCGAGGTGGACATGAACCGCGCAAAGATTTACATTTCCACTACCGTCGTACTTTTCGAATATGTTTATGGCGCGCTCGATATCGACACCGAACTTGGTTTCCTTTTTACCTGTTCTGATATAGGCGTGTGTTTTGTATTCGATATCGGGATTGACACGCAGCGCCGCTTTGGTCTGTTTGCCGAGTTTTCCTGCCAATGCAATAAGATTTTCCAGCTCCGCTTCCGATTCGATATTGAAATATTCTATATCGGCGTTGAGCGCTTCGATGATTTCCGGGTCGGTTTTACCGACGCCGGCGAAAACAATTTTCGACGGCTCGCCGCCGGCCTGCAGGGCTCGAAACAATTCCCCGCCGCTGACAACATCGAATCCGCTTCCCAGTTCGGCCATAAACTTTAGGATATTGATATTGCCGCAGGCCTTGACGGAGTAGCAAATCATAGTGTCAAGTTCGCTGTATGCCTTTTGAATTTTTTGCAGGTGGTCGATGAAAGTAGCTTTACTGTAGATGTACACAGGCGTGCTTGCGGCTTCGGCGATTTTGTCGATATTGACATTTTCAGCAAAAAGACTGCCTTTTTTGTAGGTAAAATGATCCATATTATCCATTGCCCTTATACTGTTCATAAATACAAGCGTAGGTTTAAGCGGATAGTATAAGCAATTGAATCAAAATTGCAAGATTACTGTTGGTTCCGATGGATTGAGGTGGTAATTGACTGTAAACAGCGATGGTGTTATGTATCCAAAAAAAATGGAAGGCTCTACTGCAGTGTAAGGGCCTTCCATCTTCCGCGTAACCGCTATGAGCCTTGATTTTACAATCGCGGCTCAAACGACCGGTTTCTACCGGCAGCCCGCCGAAATCAATAGATTTTTTCGAGGACGGGCTTATGTCTGAACTGCTACGCTATTTTTTCTTCTTTGCCGCTTTCTTCTTTGCCGGTTTTTTCTTTGCGGCTTTCTTGGTCACTTTCTTCTTGGCTACTTTCTTCTTTGCTTTCTTCTTTGCCATTATTGTGTCACCTCCTTTTGGCTCACAAAATCCTTTTCTATTTTTTCATAACTATCACAATATGTATAACAATAAAAAAAAATATGATATAAATAAACAAAAAAATAAAATATTTTATATATTTCTTTATCGTCTAAAACTTTAATAATACTTAATAAAATTTTAAGTTGTCAATGTTTTACACACCTTGATATATTGTTTACCATACTCAATGTAAAGCAAAAAATATGTTACTTCTTAAATTTTTTTTGTTTTATAATTTTTTGAAGAGTCGGGTTTCATTAGTTGTATGCTGTGATATTTTGAACGTGTCACTTGGTCGTTGTTGAGAATTTTATGTCTGTAAAACGAATAGTTTTGTTCGGCGGCTCGTTCGATCCTGTTCACCTCGGCCACACGACGGTTGCCTCTGCGGCCGCTCAATATATACGAGCGGAAAAAACAATTTTCATCCCGGCAAAGCGTTCCCCGTTAAAGAGTTTTTCACCCCATGCAAGTGACATTGATCGACTGGAGATGCTGAAACTTGCCATAGCCGGCAACGAGATTTTCGAGGCGAGTGACTGCGAAATAAAACGACAATCGCCGAGTTATACTCTTGATACAGTAAGGAAATTTCAGGCCGCCTGCGGCGGAGGCGGTTCGATATACTGGCTTATCGGAGCCGACAGTATCGAGGAGCTTGTACACTGGCATGATATTGTCGAATTGATTGATGAGTGCAATTTGGCGGTGATGTACAGGGCCGGTTTTGATAAGCCGGATTTTACCGGTTATCAAAAGCTCTGGGGCCGAGAGCGCATCGAAAAACTTCAGCGTAATATTGTCCAGACGCCTCTGATTAATATAAGCAGTACACAAGTGCGAAAAAGATTAGCCGCCGGACAAGAAGTTGCGCAAATGCTGCATCCGACGGTAGTTAGCTACATTAGAAAGCATGGCCTCTACAAGGCAACTCCGACGGAAAACGGCGATTGACGCTTAAGTTATGTCCGTGTTCTGCATTGTTCGACATTCTTTGCCAGCCAGTCGTACCAATCGGCCATACCTTGCCCGGTCTTTGCCGAGATCGGAAAGATTTTGATGGTTTTGTTCAGTCTGCGTGCGTCGGTTTTGACGCGCTCGATATCGAAGTCGACCTGCCCGCCGGATGCGAGTAAATCGATTTTGTTTATGAGCAGCACTTTTGATTTTACGAAGATGCCCGGATACTTGGCGGGCTTGTCGTCGCCCTCGGCAACGGAAAGTACGACCACCTTAGCGGCTTCGCCCAGCTCGAATGCCGACGGGCAGACAAGGTTGCCGACGTTTTCGATAATAATTAAATCCAAATCGTCAACGGGTAAATTTTTTAGCCCCCTGCTTATTTGAACCGCGGACAGATGACACGCGCCTTCGGTGTTGATTTGAACAGCGGGCGCTTCGGTCGCTCTGATTCTTTCGGCGTCGATATCGGTTTGGATGTCACCTTCGATGACACCGATTTTAATTTTTTCCTTCAGCTCGGTTATGGTCCTGACAAGAATGGTTGTCTTACCGGAACCGGGAGATGAAATCATGTTCAGGCATAATTTTTTTTTCTCGGCTAAAAGGGATTTATTTTCAATTGCACATTTTTCATTTTTATTAAGAATTTTTTTTCCAATTTCAATTTTTTTCATGATTTTACCCAGTTTGAAATTCTATCTCTTCAAGAATCAAAGGTGCATCAGGCAGTAATTCAAACTCCTTTCCGTTACATTTTTCACATTGAGGATTCGAAAATTCGATTATAAAAATGCTGTTACAGATTTTGCATTTCGCATGAAGTGGCTTGTGTTCGATTTCCAATTTTACTCCCTGGCATAACGTACCTTCGGCAATTGCCTCGAATGCAAAGCAGAGTACCTCGTCGTTGACGGTGTTAAGTTTCCCGCAACTGATCTTCGCGGCGACGGGTTTCGCATTTTGCTTTGCGGCCTCCTCCGATATCTGCGCCAACAGGCTCTGTGCAATCATTGTCTCGTGCATCAGCATATCCTCGGCAGTTCACGGCCGTATGGCATTTGTACGATTCTCCTTCCACCTATCCGGGTGATAAGCTCCACCAGGGGCACATCGTCTGTTTCTATAATCTGCCCTATTATTTTTGCTTCTTTTCCCAGCGGATGATTTCGGCAAATATTCAGGCAATCCTGAGCCGATTCAGGCGATACGACCGTAATGAACTTGCCTTCGTTAGCGATTGTCAGCACGTCGAAGCCGAGCATATCCGCCGCCGCCTGCACCGTTTTATTTACGGGAATCTCTGTTTCCCGGATTTCAATGCTCAGTTTACTGCTTCCTGCTATTTCATTCAGTGTCGCAGCCAGTCCGCCGCGGGTCAGATCCCGCATAAATTTTATGCCGCTGGTTTTTTCCAGCAGTTTGCAGGTCAGTCCCGCCAGGGCTGCGCAGTCGCTTTGCAACCGTGATTGGAATTTTATCCCTTCCCTCTGCGAGATGATAGTCATGCCGTGGTCGCCTATCGAGCCGTTGATAATGATTTTGTCTCCGGTGGAAATTCTCTCGAAGCCTAATTCCACGCCGTCTAATCTCACACCCACGCCTGCGGTGTTGATAAAGATTCCATCGGCGGCGCCGGCTTCGACCGTCTTGGTGTCGCCGGTTACGATATCGACATTGTTTGAGCGGGCGGTCTGGCCGATGCTTTCTAAAATCTTCTCAAGCAGTTCAAACTCGAATCCTTCCTCGATTATCAGTGACAAAGACAACGCGACAGGTTTGGAGCCGGCAACGGCCAGGTCGTTTATCGTTCCGCAGACTGCGAGCTTGCCTATATCGCCACCGTTGAAAAACAACGGCTTAACGACGTAGCTGTCGGTTGTAAAGCACAGCGAGCTCGAATAAAGATTCAGTTTTGCCGAGTCGCCTAACTCGGCGAGCGTATCGTTTTTTAGCTTCGGCAGGATATGCCGGCGTATCAAGTCGTCGGTGAGCCGGCCTCCGCCGCCATGTGCAAGTAAGATTCTCTCGTTTTTATCTGTTCCCATCAGTTGTTTCTCTGCTGACCATATTTGAACCACGCTGCACAAGCGCCTTCGGAACTTACCATGCAGGGGCCGACCGGTTTTTGAGGCGTGCAGCTTTTACCGAACAAACCACACTCCGGCGGTTCGATTAATCCGCACAAAACCTCGCCGCATCGACAGCCGCTCATTTCCTCGCCCGGTGTTTCAGTGATATTGAATCGCTTGAAGGCATCGAACCGGCTGTACTGGTTTTTAAGTTCAAGCGTGCTTTTTTCTATCTTTCCAAGGCCCCGCCAGTAGCCGTCCACCGGCTCGAAGCAATTGTCGATGATTTTCTGCGCCACGGTATTGCCCTGTTTGGTTACGACGGCGTCATACATCGATTTTAATTCGGCTTTACCGGCACAAAGCTGTCGGCATATTTCGCCGAGTGCTTCGATTATCTGTAGCGGTTCGAATCCCGCCACAACACAGGGCCTTTTGTATTCTTCCACAATCCCGGTAAAAGCACAGGAGCCGATGATAACACTGACATGTCCCGGGCAAAGGAACGCATCGATATTGTGGTTCTTTCCACCCAACAATGCCCGCATCGCAGGTACGACAAGTTTGTGCCCGCTTAGAATGCAGAAATTTTCCATCGATTCTGCGGTGGCCTCTTTTACTGCTACCGCCGTTGCGGGTGCGGTGGTCTCGAAACCGACTGCAATGAATATGACCGTCTTTTCGGGATTGTCCCTTGCCAATTGCAGAGCATCTTCGCTGCTGAGAACGACTTTGACGTCGGCATTTGCCTGTTTTGTTTCGAGCGAGCCGTTTTTACCGGGTACGCGAATCATATCGCCGTAAGTTGCAATTATGCAATCGTCACGACCGGCCAATTGCAGAACGATATCGATATAGCCCTGGTCGGTGACACAGACCGGACAGCCCGGACCTGACAAAAGCCGCAGGTCTTTGGGCAGTATTGACCGTATGCCGTTTCGAAAAATCGAGACGGTATGAGTGCCGCAGACCTCCATGATATTAATCTGCTGGCCTAAAGCTTCGCAGGCCGAGTTCATTTGTTTCTGTGCTTTATTTATTCTGTCGAGCATAAAACAAAAAATCCGAATATCGAATTTCAAATGTTTGAAACAGTTTGTTTTGAATTTTGTATTTTTGTCATTTGAATTTGTTTAGTAATTTGTGCTTCCAATTTAGTGTTTGTGCTATCCTGAGACTTTATTCGGTGTGTCCATAAAGTCGTTAATTTCTAAAATAAGCTGCCAGGTTTTTTTCGCTTCTTCTTCGTCAACCATCGAAATGGCAAAACCAGCGTGGACCAAAACCAAATCTCCCAGTTTTGCCTTCGGCAGGAGCGTAGTCTTAGCTTTAAAACGATTGCCCATGGCATCGACAACCGCCCTGTCGCCCTCTAATTCTATGATTCTTGCCGGTATCGCCAAACACATAATTCGTCTTTCGTTGCTTGTGAAACGCTTTTTTGAATCTGTATTACACGTTAAGTTTGTATTCTATTGTTAGATACGTGCCGGGTCAATCTTTGGTTTGCACGGGGATTAAGATTCGTCTGTTGATGGCTCGAATTTGGTCGGCATATTGAAAGTAGGTTTTGAGCAAAAGAGCTTGACAGGGCGATATACACGATTTATTCTTCATATATTAAGATTAATCGTTTTTATAGCTTGTAAGAATTCCCTATGGACATAAAGCAGATAATCCAGGAAAAACGCGACGAGATATGTGCTGTTGCAGCTAAGCACGGTGCACATAATGTTCGCATATTTGGTTCGGTGGTACGTGGTGAGGCCGGCCCGAATAGTGATATTGATTTTTTAATTGATGTCGGACCGTCTACAAGTTCATGGTTTCCTGCCGGTCTTATACTGGACCTTCAGGAAATTCTGGGCCGGCGTGTTGAAGTTGTTACAGAAAAGGCACTCAGTCCCTTTATTCGCGATTATGTGCTTCGCGAGGCGGTTGCCTTATGAAAGATGATACCGTTTATCTTCGTCATATAATGGAGTGTATTCGGCGCATTGAGGATAACATCGCTGAAGGACGAGATCAATTTCTGAAATCTCACACTCTTCAAGACGCCGTATTGCGGAATTTTCAAACGATGTCTGAATCAACTCAGCGGTTATCCGATGATATGAAGGCGACAAAACCGGAGATTGAGTGGTATCGCATCTCTGCATTTCGTAATGTTCTCGTTCACGATTATCTCGGCATAGATGTTGAAAGGATTTGGGAAATCACGCAGCGTGATATACCACCGCTCAAGAGGGCTGTATTAGCGATGCTGGGGGAAAGCGATAATATATCTGATTAGCGGGCATCAATTTACTGCTGTGAAGGTTTTTGGTATATACGCACGTAGTCCACTTCGAATTTTGCCGGGAATTTGGTTTCTGATGGGTCGCCTCCGACGGTTCCGCCGATGGCAAGATTCAGGATTATATAGTGCGGCTGATGGAACGGATTTTTCTTCTGGTCGTCTTTATTAAACGTTTCCTTCAGGTCGATAGTGTTCAGGAGCATATCGTCAACGTAGAGTTTAATGTTGTCCTGGTCCCAGTCCATTGTCCATATATGAAATTTGCCGGACCAGTCAGGGTCGTTGAAATCGGCGATAGGCTTTTTAGTATCATCCCATATAGGTGTCCATTGCTTTTCGGATGCCCATGCCGCATTTGCCAGAAGAATACCACAGTAGTATTCCATGATATCGATTTCGCCGCAGCCCGGCCACCTGCCCTGTGAACCTAAGGTCCAGAAAGCGGGCCAGAGTCCGGGACGAGTATCGATTCTGCCTCTCATTTCAAATCGGCCGAACATCCAGTTGTGCAGGCGCCTGGTTGTCATACTTGCGGAGGTGTACTCGGCGAATTCCCTGTTTGCTCTCCAGTTGTCACTGTCCGGTTTGTAACGGGGATTCTGTCTGCGTTCCCGTCGGCCCTCGATGATAAGCATGCCATTTTCGCATCGGGCGTTTTCCGGTTGATACCACTGAAGCTCTTCGTTGCGAACGAATCCGTTCTCATAGGTCCAGTTGTTCGGGTCCGGGTTTGCGTCTTTATCGAACTCGTCCGACCAGACGAGCTTGTATTCATCTGATGATAGATCTTTATTGTTAGTACCCTCGGTCGCGATTGACTTTTGCGTGGTAGCGATTGAAACCATTACGGTGACCAAAAAGGTAGTGATAAGAACCTGCGATTTATTCATGTTCTTTCTCCTTTATCTGTTGATTGGCGGCGATTGCGGCCTGGCCGAGAGAGATTCCTCCGTCGTTGGAAGGAACCTGCCGGTTGAATAATACGTCAAAACCTTCCTTTTTGAGCAGTTTGACCAAACGGCTGATTAGATACCGGTTGCAAAATACTCCGCCGCTTAGTGCCACCGTGTTTAGTTCGGTACTTTCCCTCGCACGTTTGGCCATCGCCGATAGAGCCGCGGCGAGGGTGTTATGGAATTTGGCGGAGATTATGCCGGGCTCGATATTGTCCTTAACGTCTTTTACAATCCCTCTTATGGTCATAGCAGGATTAAAAAGGCAGGATTGGCCCTGCGGTAAAGAAATATCGTATTCGTAACCATCTTCGATATCATCGGCGGCAATCGCTTCCAGGGCCATCGGCAACTGTGCATCGAAATGGTTATAGTTTCCCAGTCCGAGCATAGCGGCGACTGCGTCAAAGAACCGACCCAGGCTGGATGTCTCTGTGCAATTTATGTCTTTGTCGAGCTGTTCGGATATGATTTGCAGTTTATTTTTGTCAGGCTCGATGCGATTCAGCAGCCAGTCAAATTCCGTGATGGAAAATTTCCCGCCGTATGCTTTTTTCAATAATGACAAAACTGCTCTTACAGCTTCCTTGCTTGCCTTGTCCGCACCTGCCAATTGATAATAATCCAGATGGCCGAACCGCTCAAATTTCTCCAGCGACCCAATCAGGCACTCGCAGCCCCAAATGGCCCCGTCCGAGCCGTAACCCGTGCCGTCGCACACAAGTCCAATGACCGGGCCGTCGATACCATGTTCAACCAAGACGGATGCAACATGTGCCCAGTGATGCTGGATGTGAATAATTCTTCTACCGGTCATTGAATTGGCATATTGCGTGGAAAAATAGCCCGGATGAAGGTCGCAGGCGACGATTTTCGGCTCGACTTCAAACAATTTTGCCAAGTGCTCGACCGAGCCGATATAGTGATGATAGACCTCGGCGTCTTCGAGGTCGCCGATGTGCTCACTGCAGATAAGCTGGTTTCGCTTTGCAAAGCAGAAGGTATTTTTCAAGTCCGCTCCCGCGGCGAATATATCCTCCGTGCATGGCTGCTCTATAATAATAGGCGTGGGGACGTATCCTCTTGCCCGCCTTAGCAGGACCGGCTCTTTCTCGATACAGTGCACGATGGAATCATCGACCTGCCTGAAAATTTGCCTGTCGTGCATTAGAAATGCATCGGCGACGTCTCCCAATCGCTCCAACGCCGTTTCGTTCCTGCAAATTAACGGCTCATCGGAAATATTGCCGCTGGTGGCCACCAGGACATCTATATCATGTTCGAAGAGCAGATAATGCAGCGGCGCATAACACAGCATAAAGCCGTAGGTACTCACTCCCTGTGCTACTGACGGAGCTATCGGGCAGTTTTTTCTTTTAGGCAATAAAACAATAGGGCTTTGGGGGCTTTTTAGGAGCTGCTCGGACAGGCTGTCAACGATTGCATATTGTTTTGTTTTTTCGATTGAATCAGCCATCATGGCGAACGGCTTGTGGTCACGCTTCTTTCGTTCCCGCAGTCGTTCCACGGCGTTGTTGTTGAGTGCATCGACAGCTAAATGAAATCCGCCGATACCTTTTATTGCGACGATTTTTCCCGCTAAAAGCAAGCGAGCGGTTTCGACGATTACTTTTTCGGTTTGTGTTTGTATTGTTATGCCCCTGCCGTCCGTCAGCCGGATTTTCGGCCCGCAGGTCGGACATGCAACAGGCTGGGCGTGAAAACGACGGTCGGTGACATCGGCGTATTGAGAAGCGCATTTGTCGCACATCACGAATACCGACATTGTTGTGTTGGGCCTGTCGTAGGGAATATTTTTAATTATCGAATATCTCGGCCCGCAGTTTGTGCAGTTAATAAAAGGATAGCTATATCGGAAGTCTTTTTCGTCCGCCATTTCCGCAAGACAGTCCCGGCAGGTTGCGATATCGGCTGTCACTTGCGATAACGGCGTACCCTGTGAATCGCTTGTTCGGATATGAAATCCATCTTCACTCTCCACGAGCGGTATATCGAGAACATCGCAGGTTTTTATCAGGGCCAGTGGCGGTTTGCCGGTATCGGATTGCAGGCGGGCAAGGAATTCGGCGATTTTTTCCTCGTGGCCCTGCAATTCGATGGTAACGCCGCTAGTGTTATTATAAACAAAGCCGGAAAGCTGCAATGCTGTCGCTATCCTATACACTGCCGGGCGAAAACCGACGCCCTGAACCTGCCCTGTGATTAATATTCTTTGTCTCTTAATCAAAACGCCTGTACTCTGTCCTTTCAATACACTAATACGCCGGTTTATATCAAAGGTTCCTGCGGTGCATTATAATACGACGGCGGTAAATAGACAATCCGGGACAACGCAGCATAATTAATGGTGCGTATGACGGCAGGACGGATTAAAGGCAAAAGTTGCTTGACAATACCGGCTGTGCCGATTAACATGGTTTTATTCGGGGCCATAGCTCAGATGGGAGAGCGCTTGCATGGCATGCAAGAGGTCGTGGGTTCGAATCCCATTGGCTCCATTGTGTGGAGATTTACCTATAAGTTCGTTCCGGCGGCTTGTTTTCTGCTCCGGTCCCGGTGCGCAGGAATTTTCGTTCTCTATTACTTAATTATTCTTTGAGTACCATTCGAATACGGGTATATCAAGGTCGAATTTTATGGCTCTGCCATCCCATACCATTTCATATATACATATTGAATATTCAGGAACCTCTTCAGCGGCCTCTGGACGCTCAGGAACTTTTTCAGCGGGTATTGGAATCTCAAGGGCAAGGGTTTCAAACGTCGGAGCTAATGCGCTTACGAGTCCTGCTGTAGCTGTGATGGTTTCGGCCACCATGGTATCCGTATTTTCAGCAAGCGAAGTAAGCTTCCAGCCGTTTTCAAGTGTGAGCTTTGTTTCTGACTTGCCGATTCCCGGATTGATTGTGATGCCGTATTTATCCCTTAAATCGGGTAAATAGATAATTTTCATCGTATATGCCGCTTGACCGTATTTCGTTGTTACCGGGACCTGCTCTTTGACTGTCTGAGTGGCCATAGTGCCATCCGGCTTTTCGGTTTTAGTTTCTGTAACCTTTTCCTTATATTCAGTAGCAGAAAAACCACGTGTGATAAGGAGATACGGCTTTGGAAGGTAGTAAGGAATGCCTTTGTCCTTATCGTTTAGTTTTTTTACTGTGACAGATGCTCCGCAACCTGTCAGAAAAAGGGCCGAGATTACACACATAATTGGAAGAATCTTTTTTGTTATGTTGTCCATGATTTGTCTTCTTTCAAGAACGGTTTCTAATAACTGCGATTCAGTACTCAAACACGCACTTTTTGCTTCTATAGGAAGTTCGGAGTTGTTCTTCATAGCCCGCTATAATATAAGGCGTTTGTGAATCGAAAATGTTGATTAATTTATTGTTAGATTCTATGGAGTACGCGATAGAGGAAACCTAAAGATACCTTAAGACGGGCGACCTGGAGCAATGCACAAAGCCAAATCGGTGCAGTTTTAGCCGGTACCAGTGACAAAATGCAGATTATAATGCACTAAATGAGGTTGAAACCTTCGGGCATATCCCCTATGATACGGCCGTTTTCGAGGGTTCCCTATGAGTGGGCCGTCGGACAGCACGGGGCAAAACGATCCCGGAGTGGCTTAAAAGCAAACGCCTTTTTTTGGCGATTATCGGGGTTTTCGGCTAAAACCTTATGAATTTAGTAACCACCACGAAAATGCTGATGAATAAACAAGTATGTACCGATAGTCTCCTGGAAGTGTATTCAGGGGCAAACTGAGTTTTATTTTGGAGGATAAATCGCAGATTTTGAAGAGAAATGAATCTGAAGCGATAAAGTGAAGATGAAGCTTGACCCGAGAAAACTAAAAGACTGGCAGATTGCAGAGGCTGCAGAAGAGGTGATGAAACCAATCACCCAATTGGGTGAGGAGCTTGGCCTGCAGGATGGGGAATTGCTACCGATGGGCCGGAACCTGGCCAAGGTTGAGAATAAAGAGGTTCTCTCTCGTCTGGCGGATGGTCCGACTGCCAAGTATATCGATGTAACCGCAATCACGCCGACGCCGCTGGGCGAAGGTAAAACAACGACTACAATCGGTTTGATTGAAGGTCTGGGCAGACTGAAGAAACGCCCCATCGGGGCGATTCGCCAGCCGAGCAGCGGGCCGACTTTCAATATCAAAGGAACGGCCGCCGGCGGAGGACTGGCGCAGTGTATTCCTCTGACGCCGCTTTCAATCCGTCTGACCGGTGACATCGATTTTATAACAAACGCCCACAACCTCGCGATGGTGGCATTGACTTCGCGGATGCAGCACGAGAGAAATTACGACGATGCCAGGCTGGCAAAAAGCGACCTGGTGCGGATAGATATCGATCCGGAGCGGATAGAGATGAAATGGGCGATGGATTTCTGCGCTCAGGCGCTTCGGAACATCAGGATAGGCCGGGGCGGGAAGATGGACGGCTACGAAATGGATTCGGGCTTTCAAATGACCGCATCGAGCGAGGTCATGGCCATACTCTCGGTCGCTAAAAATCTGAAGGACCTGCGCGAACGCATAGCAAAAATAGTTCTCGCTTACGATAAAAAGGGCAATGAGGTCACTACCGCAGACCTCGAGGTTGACGGTGCAATGACGGCGTGGCTGGTCGATGTGGTACATCCGAATCTATTACAGACCATCGAAGGCCAGCCGGTGTTTGTTCATGCGGGCCCCTTTGCGAATATCGCCATCGGGCAGAGCTCCATCATCGCGGATATGATGGGTACGAAACTGGGTGATTATCATGTCACCGAGAGCGGTTTCGGCGCGGACATCGGCTTTGAAAAATTCTGGAACCTCAAGTGTCGTATATCGGGTCTGGTTCCGGACGCCGTCGTTATCGTTGCCACGGTTCGCGCCCTGAAGATGCACGGCGGCGGGCCCGTTGTCAAGCCCGGCATACCTCTGAGCGAGGAATATGTTACAGAAAATCTCGAACTTCTCGAAAAAGGGTGCGAGAATCTCATAGCTCATATCGAAACCGTCAAAAGAAGCGGAGTTCAGCCGGTGGTCTGTATAAATCATTTCGAGACCGACACGGATACGGAAACCGAGCTTGTAAGAAAAACAGCCGAGCAATATGGTGCTCACTCCGCTGTCTCGAAGCATTGGCTCAAAGGCGGCGAAGGGGCCATCGAGCTGGCCGAGGCGGTGATCGATGCCTGTAACGCAAAGAATAATTTCCAGTTTCTTTACGAGCTGGATACGCCGCTTAGAAAACGTATCGAGTTAATCGCCAAAGAAGTGTACGGGGCGGACGGGGTAACCTATACGGAGAAGGCCCTGAAAAAAGTCAGGGCGCTGGAGGCCGACCCTGCGACCGGGACTTTGGGGACCTGCATGGTCAAAACGCACCTTAGCCTCTCGCATGACCCGGACCTGAAGGGCAGGCCTTCCGGTTGGGAGCTTCCTATCAGTGATATTCTGATATATAAAGGAGCGGGTTTTATCGTGCCGGTCGCCGGTGCAATCAAGCTGATGCCCGGTACCGCATCCAATCCGGCGTTCCGGCGAATCGATGTGGACGTTGATACAGGGAAGGTACAGGGACTGTTTTAATTCTGTTATCCTGAATTTGCTTTATCAGAAGCGGGAGTGTCATATATGACAGCACAAATTATAGACGGCAAACAAATCGCCGCCGATATGCGGGACGAGTTAAAGGAAGAAGTAGCCCGGTTGAAAAAACAGGGTATCGTTCCCGGCCTGGGAGTAATACTGGTCGGGGATGACCCGGCGTCACAGTCCTATGTCACCGCCAAGGAGCGTGCCTGCGAAAATATAGGTATTTACTCCGACAACATTAGTCTGCCCGCCGATACGAGCCAGAAAGAATTGATGGCGCTCGTCGAGAAAATGAACAATGACGTTAAAATCAACGGCGTACTTGTCCAGCTCCCCCTGCCCGGCGGGCTCGACGAATCCGAGGTGCTGCTTGCCATTGACCCGGCGAAAGATGTCGACGGCTTTCACCCGATAAACGTCGGCAAGATGATGATAGGCGAGAAATCGTTTCTGCCCTGCACCCCGCACGGAATCGTCCAGTTGCTGGTACGAAGTGGTGTCACTATCGAAGGAGCCGGGGTGGTCATCGTCGGGCGGAGCAACCTCGTCGGTAAACCTCTGGCGAATATGCTTATCCAGAAAAAACCGAATGCCAACGCCACGGTGACAATCTGCCATACCCGCACCAAAGACCTTGCCGCGCACACGAAGCGGGCCGATATAATCGTTGCCGCCGCCGGTCGGCCGAATACTGTCACAGCGGAAATGGTCAAAAAAGGAGCGGTTGTTATCGATGTCGGTGTGAACCGCGTCGAAGACGCCACAAAGAAAAAAGGTTATCGTTTGGTCGGCGATGTCGATTTCGAGGCGGTCAAAGAAAAAGCCTCGCTTATTACCCCTGTTCCCGGCGGAGTTGGCCCGATGACGATAACCATGCTGCTTTATAATACGGTCGAGTCCGCCAAAATCGCCGCCGGTCTTGAAATAGAGTAATATAGGCGACTGCGGATAATTTAGAATTTTACGTGCGGCTTTTTTTCAACTTATCACTTCGATTCAAATCCGTTGGATTACCAGTTCGGAGTTGTTATAAACAGCAGGGACAGAGGGTTTTTGCTGTTTGTAAATATAAAATGCAGATTTTATAGGGCCTCGATTGTGATCAACAGTAAAAGACTTGTAGTGCTCATTACCGGGAGCAATTAAATAAAAACGATTCTTTATTATAGATACACCCTCTTTATACGGAGGTTCTTGACGACCGGATAATTCGAGGTTATATTATCAGCCTCTGTATTTTGTTCCGACAGTGTGATGTAAATTAATTTTATTCCAGTCAATATTTGCACAGAGAAAAAATCGGAACATAAAATATTGAATCAAGGGAACTGTAGTAAATATTATTTTGTCATGGGTGAACGAACAGAGGCCCACAACAAAGTCGAAACATTTGAGAAAAGGAGTTTAACATGAGAAGAACAGTGTACATGCTGAGTGTTTTGCTGGTCGTAACCGCGATAGGAGTTTCCAGTGCAGCGGGCGCCGGCAGTACGGACAAAGAAAACGCCAAACTTCAGCAGAAAATCAGCCAGCTTGATAAAGAGTTGAGTGATCTGAAAAAATCCATCATGCAGCCCGACGCAACAACTTCATTGGTACCGAAACCGGTTTGGTCGAGCCTGGATATCCAGTTGTACGGCCGCCTGAAGTTAGATGCGGCTTATGACACTTCGCGAACCGATAATGGTGACTATGCCAAGTGGGTCGAATCGGAAAGCACCAACGATAAAGACAACCAGTTCAACATGACCGCAAACGAGACCCGGTTAGGGATGATAATTACCGGGCCGGACAACGGTGAGATGAAAGCAAGCGGTCGAGTCGAAGTTGACTTCTACGGCGGCGGGGACGAGAATAAGGCAAATCTGATGATGCGACATGCTTACCTCAAACTGGACTGGCCCCAGAAACGATTTAATGTTATCGCCGGTCAGACCTCGGACGTAATCAGTCCGCTGTTTCCTTCCACGCTGAACTATAGTGTCTGCTGGTGGACGGGAAATATCGGATATCGGCGTCCGCAGATTCGACTGACTAAAGAAATGAATATTAAGGAAAACGTCGATTTAAAACTCGAAGGCGCTCTGGCCAGAACGATAGGCAGGTCCGATGCAATCGCGGGGACCGACTCGGGCGAGGACGCCGGGATTCCCACCCTGCAGGGCAGAATCAGTGTAACGCTTCCGCTCTTGAGGAAAAAGCAGGCCACCGTAGGTCTGTCCGGGCACTGGGGCAAGGAGGAGTACGACCTTACATCTACCGGGCAAAATAAGGAATTCAATAGCTGGTCGCTGAATATGGATTTGGACCAGCCTGTCAGCGACAAAGTGGCGATTAAGGCCGAAATATTCACAGGCGAGAATCTTAACGCCTACTTAGGTGGAATAGGACAAGGTGTGATTGTCGATGTGAATCAGCCTAAATATTATAAGGAAATCGGCAGTTCCGGCGGATGGATTGCGGCGAGCCTCGGACCCTGGAAGAACAAGCGTTTCAACGTAGGAATCGCGTTGGATAACGTCGACAGCAGTGATATTAATACAGGCGATAGAACTTTAAACCGCTCTATATTCGGAAACGTGATTTACGCTCTTGACAAACAGACCGATATCGGCTTCGAGCTTTCACACTGGCGGACCGAATACAAAGGGCCGGGTGATGCCGATAGCATGCGTGCGCAATTAGCCCTGATTTATAAATTCTAAAAAGCGTCTTTTTTCGGTTGACATTCTCGGTTTACTCGGATAAAAATACGGGTCCAACATATTTAAGTCAGTAGGGGCTTGTTTCTGTTGCAGAACCTGTAAATTTATATATGGTTCTGAGAGTACACATATAATTCGTTGAAGGGCATAAATAGAACGAAAATGTGAATGAATTTATCGTTAACATATAAGGAGAACGTTATGGAACAAAAAAAGGGTATTGATTCTCTTATGACCGAAGAGCGTACTTTTCCACCGCCAAAAGCTATCCAGGCTAATGCACATATAAATAGTCCTGAGCAATATCAAAAGATGTGGGAAGAATCCGTCAACAATCCGGATAGCTTCTGGCTTGAGCAGGCAAAAAGCCTGCATTGGTTCAAGGAGCCGACCAAGTCCCTGGAATATACGTGGGATACAAAGAACCGAAAGATTGAGCATACATGGTTTGCCGACGGCAAGCTGAATATATCTTATAACTGCCTCGACCGTCATCTCGGTACACCGATCGCAAAGAAAGTCGCATTACTCTGGCAGGGCGAAGCGGAAGATGCCGTCAGGAAATATACCTATGAGCAATTATATAAGGAGGTATGCAAATTCGCCAACGTCCTGAAATCGAAGGGCATAAGCAAAGGTGACCGCGTCGCCATTTATATGCCTATGGTTCCCGAGCTTCCGATTGTTATGCTTGCTTGTGCCCGTATCGGTGCTATTCATTCGGTCATTTTCGGCGGGTTCAGCGCGGACGCCATTACGGACCGTGTAAATGACTCCGACTGCAAAATGCTTATTACCTCCAATGTCTCACTGCGTGCCGGTAAGCACATTAAACTCAAGGATATTTCCGATGCAGCGCTGGAAAAAACACCCACGATTGAAAGTGTAGTAGTTGTCAAAGTCAATAACGAGCCCTGTAATATGAAAGACGGCAGGGATGTGTGGTATCATGATGAAATGAAAAATGCAGATGATCAGTGCGATGCTGAGCCTATGAATGGAGATGATCCGCTGTTTATCCTCTATACATCCGGCTCAACAGGTAAGCCCAAGGGCGTGGTTCACACAACAGCCGGCTTTCTGGTTCATACTACTTTCACTCATAAAGTCATCTTTAACATTCATGATGATGATATTTACTGGTGCACGGCGGATATCGGCTGGGTTACCGGCCACAGCTATATCGTTTATGGTCCGCTGGCAAACGGTGCGACATCCGTAATGTTCGAAGGCGTACCCACCTACCCTGATGCAGGAAGGTTTTGGCATATCTGTGATAAGCTTGGTGTGACGGTTTTCTATACGGCACCCACAGCTATCAGGGCACTGATGCGTCTCGGCGAAGAATGGCCGGCCAAGTACAAGCTGGACTCGTTGCGTGTACTCGGTACGGTTGGTGAGCCTATAAATCCTGAAGCATGGATTTGGTATTATGAGAAAATCGGCCGTAATCGCTGTCCCATTGTCGATACCTGGTGGCAAACCGAAACCGGCGGTATCTTAATTACTCCTCTACCCGGTGCCCATACATTGAAGCCGGGCAGCGCATGCCGACCCTTCTTCGGTGTTGACCCGGTTGTGTTGCGGGACGATGGAACTCAATGCGACCCGAACGAAGGAGGCAAGCTCTGTATCCGCAAACCGTGGCCCGGAATGATGAGCACAATGTGGGGCGACCACGACAGGTTCATCGATACATATTTCACAATGTACGACAATATCTACTTCGCCGGTGACGGCTGCCGCGTTGACAACGACGGCGATTACTGGCTGATGGGCAGGATCGACGATGTCGTCAATGTCTCGGGCCACCGCATCGGAACCGCGGAAGTGGAAAGTGCCCTCGTAAGCCACGATAAAGTCGCCGAAGCTGCCGTGACACCCATACCTCACGAGATAAAAGGTCAGGGTTTATATGCCTTTGTAACTCTTGTCGGCGGCGTCGAGGAAAGCGAAGAGCTTAAGAAGGAGCTTATTATGCACGTGCGAAAGGAAATCGGCGCCATCGCAGCGCCTGAAGCCATCCAGTTCGCACCAGCATTGCCGAAGACCCGCTCCGGTAAAATAATGCGGCGAATTCTGCGTAAAATTGCCGAGAAAGATACAAGCAATCTGGGCGATATCACCACTCTTGCCGATCCACATGTGGTCGAAGAACTCGTCAAAGGTCGAGGCATTTAAAAACCTTGTTGAAAAAAATAGGGCCGGATGCGTATAAAAAAACATCCGGCCTGTTTTATTTGAAAGGAAACGTCATGTCCGAGCAAAAAGTAATGAATCGGTGGTTCGTGGTTGTAGGCGGGATTCTTATCCAGCTTTGTCTGGGCGCGATTTATGCCTGGAAGGCTTTTACAGGTAAGCTGGTCGCTGAGCCGTATGGTTTTACAAAGCTACAGTCACAAATGCCTTTCTTCCTGGGTCTGGCTACGTTCGCAGTGGTTATGGCCTTTATTGCCGGACGCTGGCAGAAGAAAGTCGGACCGCGGGTCGTTGCCCTGACTGGTGGTATCGTACTGGGATTGGGATACATAGTCGCCGGACTTGCAGGAACCAGTTTCTGGGGTATTCTGCTTGGAGTCGGTCTGCTTGGCGGCGCCGGCATAGGTCTTGGCTACGTATGCCCGATTGCGGCACTGGCGAAATGGTTTCCCGACAAGAAAGGTTTGATTATGGGTCTGGCGGTCGCCGGTTTTGGTTTCGGCGCGTTGATCTGGGTCAAATTGACACAGGGATTCGCATTCGGCCCCGTGGACCTGACGCCCGGATGGAGCGGTCTGTACGGAGCGGGGTGGACTGCGAACAACGTCTTCATCCTCTATGGAATCATCTTTGCCGTGCTCGTAGGTCTCGGTTCATTAGTTATGGTCAATCCGCCCGAAGGCTGGAAGCCTGCTGGATGGACGCCCCCGCCTCCCAGGGACGGAGTCGCTACCGGCGGTGTTGAATTGGCCGAAAAGCAGATGGCAAAGACATATCAGTTCTGGATTCTCTTTCTGACATTCACAGCCGGTGCAACAGCGGGACTGATGGTTATCGGTGTCATCGGCCTGTTCGGCAAAGATTCATTGACCGCTTCCGGTATTTCACTGGACAAGGCCGATGTAATAGCCGGGACGGCTATGGGGCTGTTTTTCGCCCTGATGAACGGTATCGGCCGAATCGCGTGGGGTTCGATCTCGGAAAAAACCGGACGAAAGAACGCTATCATTTTAATGAGTGCCGCTCAGGGTATCATGATGATCGCCTTCTACTTCATTGCAGGCAAAGAGTGGGGGCTGTACATCGGGGCGGCGGTTATCGGTTTCAACTTTGGCGGCAACTTCGCTCTTTTTCCCGCCGCGACTGCTGATTATTTCGGTAACAAGAACGTCGGCACGAATTATCCCTGGGTCTTCATGGCCTATGGCGTAGGCGGTACTGTCGGACCTCTCTTGGGTGGCTATATGGGCGATGCCCAGGCTTGGATTTGGGCGTTCATACCGGCGGGTATTGCCTGTCTGGTTGTTGCTGCTCTGGCTACGAGGCTCAAACCTGTCGAGGCTCCTGCCCTTGCGTAAATAACAATTTAACTTGATTGAAAAGGGCACTGATTTCTTCGGTGCCCTTTTTTTATGGATTCGATCATTAAAGTCCGTGTACCGGAAAGACATTTTCTTTGATGTATTTTATTGTGGCATCTATCGAAGGAAGTACCGCTTCTCGCTGTGAATTACTGACAGCAAGTCTTCTGTCGCGAAATCCGCCCTGCCATTCTGTACTTTCAAGCAGGACGCCGCCGACGGCAAGGTCCATATCCTCCCCGGTATCGGCGCCACAAAAAACACTCCATGCAAGCGCCCATGCTCTGACGGTGTTGCCTATATGATAGCCCCCGCCGCCGGTTGCAAGGATTGGTTTGTTATAACTTAAAAGGTGATTGACAATCTCGGCGTAAACATTGTTTGTCAAATGCAGGTTTGCCAGAGGATCGCCCGCCAGAGCGTCGGCTCCCAGTTCGAAAACGATAACGTTAGGATTATAAGCACGGATTAAAGGCGGAACGATTGCATTGAATGCCTTCATATACGCCTGGTCGTATGTACCGACCGGCAGAGGGACATTCACGCAGTAGCCTTCGCCCGGGCCCGTTCCGATCTCGTCCTCGAATCCGGTGCCGGGGAACAAAGTCTTCGGATTCTGGTGCAGTGATATCGTCATCACATCGCAGCGGTCGTAGAATGCATAGGCCACGCCGTCTCCGTGATGGACGTCCACATCGAGATATAAAACTCTTTTACCCTTCTCGGCAAGTATCAGACAGGCTAGGGCCACGTCGTTGATATAACAAAAGCCGGCGGCTTTCTCCGGGCCTGCATGATGATACCCGCCGGACGGATTGAAGGCTACATAGGCCTGGCCGGATAAAAGCATTTCCGCTCCGACAAGCGTGGCGCCGGTGGCAAGGACAGCATATTCGTACAATCCTTTGAAGAGAGGGCAATCCTGTGTGCCGATTCCCATGCTCAGGGCTTCGGTGTCCCAATGTCCTTTGGCGGCGGTCTTTAAAGCGTGCAGATACCGGGCGGTATGAAATTTCTTGAGCACGACCCTGTCGGCGGGCCTGGGCTCTATCATGCGCCTGCCGGGGCCGGAAAGCAAACCCATAGATTTGATAACCTCAAGGGTCCGTTTGGCGCGGATTGTATTAAACGGGTGCTCCGGCGGATATTGATATTTCTCAAGCTCGGCCGAATATATGAAAATGGCATCTCTGTTCACTAAAGATTACTCCTCTTCGGCAGTGAGCTCAGGCCGAACTGCTCTGAATTAATCTGTTGATTATGATACAACATACTTTTGTCTATTTCAGAAAGATAACAAAAGCCGTCGGTTTATAATACGATATTATACTGCCGGATTATAAATATCCCAGGAAATCCGCTGCAATGATAAACATCGAATGCGACCATGCCAGCGGGCGTATTGATGCCTTCTTTTTATCTTTGAAAATTTGTTCGGGAATATATTCGTCAATTTTTTCCAGAGGCCGGAGAAAGTATTTCCCGGCATTCTTTGTATCGCCGCGAAGGTGAAAATATATCGCCATCCAGAAACTGAGCAACGGCCATGTCCCTGCACCTGTTAATGTGACCTGTCCGTTCATAACCGCGCCGCAATATTTATCACCGGGGTATCTTAACAAACCTCCATCATCGATCGAATTTTTTTCTATTATCTTTTCAACCGTGTTCTGCATTTTTTTATCGAACGGGTCCAATACGCCAGACGGATATACCAGTCCTAATAATGATGCATCCGGCGGTTCTGCAAGAGAGCCCTTTCGGGTGGTCACCGGACCGGCGCCGAATGTTCTCGGAATCAGATTTGTCTCGGACGAATACATATCGGAAAAAACACTCGACATTTCTTTTTCTGTTTTTTGTAACTTCCGTCGCAGGGCATTATTTGGACCGCTTTTCTCAAGAAGGTCAATCGCAACTCTCAGGCCGGCTATGCACATGGCTAAAGAATACGTATGAAATCTTTTCTGCGTCGGCAACAGACATCTTTCCTCCCACAGATCGAAACAAGGCAAAACGAATTGTCCGTTCTTCCATGAATTACAGATGCCCGAAGCGGTTTTTTGTATCAGTTTTGTATATCCGGATATTTTTTTTATGCCGAAGTGTTTTATATGATGGCCTATTGCAATCAATAAAGAGCTGTTCTGGTCCGGCTGAAATTGTGTTCCGTGGTGTATTAGGTCCACATACCTGTCTCTGACTTTTCGGGGCACTTTCGGCTCCGCGGGAGGAACTAATGTGCCGTGGATTGTCCCATTTACGTTATAAGCGTTATAAAAAATGCCTGTTTCTTCGAATCTTTCGGCCCGGTGAAAGCACCAGTCAAAGAATCTTTCGGAGATGTCCCTTAATCCCAGCAGGTCGGCGGAGATACAGATATAAGAGGCGTCCCGAATCCAGACGTATCTATAATCCTGAACGGCTGACGGGTAGGTTGATTTGTCGGAGTTGGCGGCGATGATGGCTCCGTTTTCCAGCGAGCAATCTTTAATGACGTCTGCGCTGACTTGAATGAGCTTTTTGATATTCGCTTTTTTCATCTACTCAATAGTGTATTGGATTTAATGTAGATCCTGTCCCCTATACACTATTTTTAGGCTCACGTTTCTTTCGTTAAATCGTAATGGATGTTATAGACCTCGCCGTCGAATTCCGTATTGACCTTGTAACCGGAATTGTGAAAAATCGCCAGCATCGGCTTATTGTTCGGCAGGACCTTGGCGTAGAATCTTTTAACGCCGCGCAACTTGGCAATCTGTGTTATATAATCCAGAAGGAATGTCCCCATCCCTTTGCTTTGCCATTCATCCTGAACAAGAAAAGCAACTTCGGCGCTCTGGGTCTTCGGATCGAGGAAATACTGGGCAATTGCAACGATTTCCTCATCGGATACTCCAGGCACTGCGCCGACTATTGCCAGGTCCTTCCTGTAATCTATATTAACTAATTGCTGGACGTCACTATGAGGAAACACCATAGTTCCGGCCATATAGCGTGTCTGAACGGTTTTTTCACTCAGCGAATACAGCATTTCCGAAAGGGCCGGCTCGTCGGTCGGCTTAATCGGCCGGAAGAATATCTCCGTTCCGTCCCGCAGCGTATTGTAGTGTTCCAGTTCCTCCGGATAGTCAACCTGGTCCCAGGCTAATTCTATCTGGTCCTGGTAAATATACTTTTGTGCCTTGGCGGCCTGAATGAGTTCGTTCCTGAATTTCGGATGTGCAATGTTAATCAGAGCTAATACCCTCTCGCGGATGGTCTTGCCGTGCAGATAAGCTATGCCGTATTCGGTCACGACGTAATGCACGTCCCCGCGGGTGGTAACTACCCCCGCCCCTTCGGTCAAATGTGAAACAATCCTGCTGACCTGCCCGTCTTTGGCGGTCGAAGGCATCGCAATGATGGCCTTTCCGCTCCTGCTTCTGGCGGCCCCGCGAATAAAATCAACCTGACCGCCGATACCGCTGTAGAACCTGTATCCCAACGAATCGGCGCAGACCTGCCCGGTCAAATCAACTTCCAGCCCGACGTTGATTGCGACCATTTTTTCCTGCTGGCTGATAATATTTACATCATTGACGTATTCAGTCGGGTGAAATTCGAAGAAAGGATTATCATTAATATAATCGTAGAGCCGTCGTGAGCCCATGCAGAAGCTGGCGACAATTTTACCGCGGTCGAACGATTTTTTAGCGCATGTAATCGCCCCGCAATCGACCAGGTCGATTATCCAGTCGCTGAACATTTCGGTATGAATCCCGAGGTCTTTCTTACAAACGAGGTATTCGACAAGGGCCTGTGGAACGCTTCCGATTCCGCATTCTATCGTACTGCCGTCTTCGACAAGTCTTGCGACGTTCTGGCCGATCTGGCGCAGCAATTCGTCCAATTCCGGCACGGGAACCTCGATGATCTTCTCATCGTGCGGGACCAGGACGTCGATATTGTTGACGTGAAGAAAGCTTCCGCCGTAAGTTCGCGGCATAAGGCTGTTAACTTGAGCAATTACGTATTTGGCGTTAGCGGTGGCCGATTTGACTATATCTACGGAAACACCGAGACTGCAAAGCCCGTTGACATCGGGCGGCGATACGGTAATCAGGGCAACATCGATTGGAATCCGTCCGTTTTCGAATTCCATCGGTATCTCGGACAGGAAAATCGGTGTATAATCTCCTATCCCTCTTTCGAAGGCATCACGGACGTTATTGGCGATAAAGAAACTGTTCATCTTGAATTTGTCACGATATTTCTCGTCCACATAAGGAGCCGTCCCCATCGTCAGCAAATGAATGATATGAACGTCACGGGTACCGCCGGTATGCTCGACCAGGGCATTGACAAGATGCTGAGGCTGGCCGCAGCCGGTGCCTATGAAGACACTGTTGCCGGACTTGATTAATTTCATCGCAGCCGGAGAGGATTTTATCTTCTCTTTATATTTATCTTTCCAGTTGAATTTCTGCATATTATTGTTCCAAACTCATTCTTGCATCAACAGCGATTGGTGTTGTCCCCTCGGGCCCGACAACATACGGATTTATGTCCATTTCCTGAATCTGAGGAAATTCAGTGACTAATTGCGAAAGTCTTTGTAATCCCTCTGCTATTTTATCTATGTCCATGCCCTCCTGTCCACGTACTCCTTTGAGCATTTTATATGTTTTTGTGCTGACCAGCATTTGCTTTGCTTCATCGGCCGTCAGCGGTGCCAGATAAAAGGATACGTCTTTGAGGACTTCCACCATTATTCCGCCCATGCCGAACATCATCAACGGACCGAAATGCGGGTCGCGGTTCATCCCGAGGATAACTTCTTTGCCCCCCTTGCACATCTCCTGCACAAGAACGCCGAGAATATTTGCTTCGGGGCGTTTTTTTGGAACTCGGTACATCATCAAATCGAAGGCATCTTTGACTTCCTGCTCGCTGTTAAGGCCGACCCTGACTCCTCCGACATCCGACTTGTGTAATATGTCCGGCGACCAGATTTTCAATACGACGGGGAATCCCAACTGGTTGGCGATGTTTGCAGCCTGTTCGGCGGTTGTTGCGATCGAGCCTTTTGGTGTGACAAAGCCGTATGCTTCGAGTATTTCCTTCGATTCGGTCTCACCGACCTCGCGAATACCCTGCCGCAGATGTCTTTCGACGATATTTTCGACTTTGCGCCGGTTGACCGGAAACAATTTCACTACTCTTTTAGGCCTGGACCGCCACCGGACATAATCAGACATCACCTTGATCGTCGAGACGGCTCCGTCGGTGGCGTCATATTGAGGAACTTTTCCCTCTCGTAAAATTCTCACACCATCTTCCACCTTTTTTGCGCCGAGAAAACACGTAAGAATCGGTTTTTCCGGTTTTTCCCTGGATATTTTTACAATAGCTTCGGCGGTGGCCGCCGCTTCGGTCATTGCCTGTGGAGTCAGTAATATAAGGACGATATCAACATTCGGGTCGTCGAGAGCAGCGTTCAATGCAAAACTGTACCGTTCAGCGAGCGCGTCACCCAGAACGTCTATGGGATTATATAAATTAGCGGCCGGCGGAAGTACGGAGGCTAATTTATTGATAGTTCCATTATCCAGTTTCGCGAAAGTCAGTCCTCTTCGCTCGATGGAATCCGCTGCCATAATTCCCGGACCACCGGCGTTGGTGATAACGGCGACTCGCGGGCCTGCGGGCAGAGGCTGGCTTGCAAAGGCCTGGGCGTAGTCAAACTGCTGCTTGATGGAATCGCAGCGAATGATTCCGGCCCTCTCGAACGCGGATTCGTATGCCGTCTCGCTGCCGGCAAGACTTCCGGTATGGGAGGAAGCGGCTTTGGCGCCGGCCGAAGTGCCGCCGGATTTTATCAGAAGGATGGGTTTTATGTGGGAGATTTGCCCGGCCTGCCTGACAAATGCATCGCCGTCGGTGATATTTTCGAGATAACCTGCTATAACTTGTGTATCCTCGTCATCCGAGACGGCCTTTATTATATCCAGCTCGTCAACATCCGCTTTATTGCCGATACTGATAAGCTTGCTGAAACCAATACCGTTTGCATTGGCCATATCGAGAATAGCCGCCAGTAATGCTCCCGATTGAGAAAGATATGCTATGCCGCCTGCGGCCGGAAGGTCGCCGCCGAAGCTGGCGTTGAGCTTGTTTGCCGGCACGATTAATCCAAGGCAATTCGGACCGATGACTCTTATACCCCCTTGTTTGGCTATCTGAACGACCCGGTCTTCTAGGGCCTTGCCTTCTTTGCCGATCTCTTTGAAACCGGCGGTAATAATAACGACCGATTTGGTCCCTATTTTCACACACTCCTGCATTATGGCGGGAACGACCTTGGCCGGTATCACCAGGACTACGAGTTCCGGAACTTCCCCGATTGATGTCAGGTCGGGGTAGCATTTCAAACCTTCTATTTCTTCCGCCTTGCTGTTAACGGGGAATATCTTGCCTTGATAACCGGCGGCGAGCATGTTCGAGAGGATTTCGTAGCCGACCTTGCCTCTCTGGCGGGAGGCACCTACAATGGCTACTGATTGTGGATTGAAAAAACTACCAAAACTCATTAGTACAAATATCCTTTCTGAACCAAAAGAGGTTCTTAAAGGCAGGGCATTCTATTCTCTCGTAGAAGATATTGCAAGCTAATTCTCATGCGCAGTAAATATTCCGGCGTTATAAGTGAATCCGAATACTTTTTGTCCGGGCATACCGGGATGTTATAATGGGTCAGTCGGATAGTTTCTTTTTTGACTTTTGCAGGATTGAAAAAATGAAAACGAAGACAAAGCCTGTAAACAAATCGAAATCGGGGCAACTTGAACAGATTCCGGGTGTTGGCGGGAAAATCGCTCAGGCCCTGCGGGATATTGGGATTGGCCGTATCAGCGACCTCAAAGGCAGGAATCCCGAGAAACTTTATCGAAAATTTTGCGAGTATAAAACAAGCCCGGTTGACAGGTGCATGTTGTATGTATTGCGCTGTGCGGTTTATTACGCCTCTAACGCCGAACACGACCCGAAACTGCTTAAATGGTGGAACTGGAAAGATCGCAGATAGTTTCCGGTGGCATCTTTTGGTGCGCTGTTATTTTTGCAGTGATGGAATATCCGGCTCGATGTGAATGGTGATGTTAATCGGACGGGTTATCTGTTCGTCTAAATTCTTTTCCAGGTTTTCGGATATTTGATGAGCGGCGGCCACGTTCAACTCGGGATCGACGAGGATATGCAGGTCGAGAAAGACTTCCCTGCCGACCGTACGCGCCCTCAGTTTATGCCAGTGACGTATATCCGGGTCGGCATTGATTATTCGTTCTATATCTTCAATCGTCTCCGTATCGATAGCCGCTTCCGTCAGTTCCCGAAATGCATCTCCGATGATTTTCACGCCTACCCAGATGATTAAAATACCGACCGTAATCGCGGCGACCTGGTCTCCGTGACCGAAACCGAACTGCAGTAAAATGTAACCGATGACAACTGCCACGGAACTTAGAGCGTCACTGCGATGGTGCCAGGCGTTGGCGTAAAGTGACGGGCTGTGAGATTTAACTGCGGTTTTCCGCGTGACTTTGTAGAGCCATTCCTTGGAAATGATAGAAACCATTCCAACCGCCAGGACCGCCAGGTGAGGGGCAGTGACCTCGTCTTTGGCTATGGCGATGGTGGCATAGTAAATCATGGACCCGCCGACCACAATCAAAACCAAAGCTATAATAATACTGGTGAACGTTTCGGCCCGGCCGTGACCGTAAGGGTGACTGCGGTCGGGTTCTTTGGAACTGAGTCGTTCACCTAATAGCACAGCGATATCGGTCACCAAATCAGATGACGAATGTATCCCGTCGGCGACAAGCGCAAGTGAACCCGCAAGAAAACCGATGGCTATCTTAACGACCGACAGTGCAAAATTCACCACCATCCCCGTATATGTCACGGATTTGATTTGCCTGCCGATGATTTGGATTTTGTCGGTTTTCATTGTGATTTTAATCCAACACTTCGCTGCGTATTTTCGAGATCGCATCGACGTATTTTCCGGCGGCGTCCCGGTCTTTGGTCTCCACTATCACCCTCATCACCGGTTCGGTGTTGCTTGCTCTGATATGCAGCCAGCCGTCGTCAAAATCGAATCGGCAGCCGTCGGTCGAGTCAAGTTTTGCACTGGCGAAGATTTTTTTGGCCGAATCAAAAATGTGCCGGGCCTGGTCGCCTCCGGCGGTAAATTTGTCTTTGTTCATATAATAACCGCCGATCTGAGAAACTAATTGGCTTATAGTTTTACCTGTTTCTGCCATTAATTGCAGCACAAGAGCGATACCGACGAGACTGTCACGAACAGGCCCCACACGCAAATCAATCACGCCGCCGTTGCCCTCTCCGCCGATGATGCAGTCGTGCTCGAGCATGGCCGAAGCCACGTTTGCCTCGCCGACCGGGGTGCGAATGACACGGCTGTTTGTCTTAGCGGCGATATCATCAATCATTCTCGAAGTTGAAAGGTTCGTCGCCGCTTTGCCCGGCCTTTTGCTGAAAATGTATTTCGCCGCCAGCGCGAGGGAATATTCCTCGCCGATATAGGTCCCCTTCTCGTCCACAATCGCCAGCCTGTCGGCGTCGGGGTCCTGGGCAAAACCGACGTCGGCTCGGTTATCTTTTACGACCGGACAAAAATCTTTTAGGTTTTCAGCGGTTGGCTCTGCTCCGTGGGAAAATATCCCGGTCGGTTCGTCGTTGACGGCGGTAATTTCACAACCCAGTTCCGCTAAAAGCTTCTTCGTTACCGGCCCCCCTGCCCCGTTGACGCTGTCCAAAGCTATTTTGAACTTTTTGGCGGCAATCAGCTTTCTGTCAACAATCGCCAATACCTTCGTGATGTGCCTGCCGTGGGCCTGGTTGTCGGAAGTGATTTTGCCGCAATGGGTCGAATCGACGTGAACAAAATTCCTGTCTAAAAAATATTGTTTGATTTTTGCCGCCGTCTCGGGAGGCGGTGCGATGCCGTTGCCTAATAATAATTTTATGCCGTTATACCGGACTGGATTGTGCGAGGCGGTTATAACCACGCCGCCGGTGCAGCCAAGCTCTCTGAGACTGACGCCGACACAGGGTGTGGTGACAAGTCCCAAATCGACAACGTCAACCCCGACGCCGGCCAGGCCCGCTGTCACGGCGGACTTGAGCATCTGCCCGCTCGGCCGGGAGTCCGTGCCGATACAAACCGCCGGTCGCGAACCGGGATTGCTTTCTTTGAGGAAAGTACCGAACGCGCAGCCGTACTCGGTCGCAACCGTAGCGGTGAGGTTATCGCCGATGATACCTCGCATCCCGCTGACGGTAATAATTAACTGCTCGGCCATAGGAAAATTTGGGTCTATCGTATTGCTTATCGCGTCCAAAAATTTATGTTCATACATACAACAATCAGTATATACACGTTACGCGATAGGTAATATGGAAAATCAATCCAGCTTGCAGACGTAAATTTCATTCACGAAATCAAGCTTGCCAAGCTCTTCGACTGCTTCAGGATTGGGTTCCTTGTCGAGACTGACGGCGAGAATAGCTTTTTGCTCTGCCGCTTTTTGTCCGACGCCCATCGTGCAGATGTTGATTTTGTGCCTGCCGCAGATGGTACCGACCGAACCGATAACGCCGGGTTTGTCGTCGTTGTAAATCACCAGGACCGTTCCCTGTGGCGTCACTTCGATAATAAAGCCGTCGATTTCGATAATTCGCAGCAATGTCCCGCCGAAAACCGAGCCGGTTATCGTACGCGTTGTCTTATCCGTAACGACCTTGGCGCTGAAACTCGAAGCGACATCCTTGACCTCGGCGTTCTTCGTCTCGTCTATACTGATGCCGCGTTCTTTTGCCAGAGCCGGCGTATTGACCATATTCAACGGCATATCGAAATGCTTCTGAAGCAGGCCCATAGCAAAGTTGAGAGTGACATGCTCGACGGACTGCTCGGCGATGGAACCGCGATACTGGACCTCCACGCTCTTAATTTGCCCGGGTCCGATCGTGCTGGCAACAGAGCCGATTCGCCTTGCAAGCTCGGAATACCGGTTCACAATCGGCGGCAAAGCACCCGCAGTGGAAGGCGCATTAATTGCGTTTTTAACGGGCCCGCCCTTGATGGCATCGACGAGGATTTGCGCAGCTTCTACTGCCACTTCGATCTGAGCCTCCTCGGTGCTGGCGCCTAAGTGTGGAGTGACAACGCAGTTCTCGGACTCGGTGAAACGCTTGTTTTCCGGAGGCTCTTTGGGATAGACATCCAGAGCGGCGCCGGCGATGCGTTTTTTGGCCAGAGCGTCATAAAGCGCATCTTCATTGATAATTCCACCGCGGGCGCAGTTGACCAATCTAACGGTCGGCTTCATCATTTCAATCTGCTCGGCACCAATCAGGTTCAGCGTCTGCTCATTTTTCGGCACGTGGACACTTATAAAATCGGCCTCTTTATAAATCCGCTCGATGTTATCACAGAGCTCGATACCGAGTTTTTCAGCATCGGTCGGTGCGGCGAACGGGTCGTAGCCTAAGATTTTCATATTGAAACCTAACGCCATTTTAGCAACCGCTATGCCGATCCTGCCCAAACCGATTAGGCCGAGAACCTTGTTGTTCAACTGGTTGCCCATATATTTTTTCCTGTCCCATGCGCCGCTTTTCAAGCTATCACAGGCGGGGACGACATTCCGGCTCATCGATAGTATCAGGGCCATCGTATGTTCGGCGGCGCTGAGCGTGTTTCCGCCCGGCGTGTTCATAACCAGGATACCTTTTCGTGTGGCTTCGGGAATGTCGACGTTATCCACACCGACGCCGGCCCGAGCGATTGCTTTGAGTTTGCCGGGATTGGCCAGGACCTTCGCGGTCACTTTCGTCCCGCTTCGGATAATCAGGCCGTCATGTTCGCCGATAATCCGGGCAAGCTCGTCTTCGCTGATACCGGTTTTAACTACTGCTTCGACTCCGTCCGCTGAATTCAATAAATCGATACCTTCCTGTGCAAGTTTGTCCGTAATAAGAACTTTTATCATTGTTTGACTCCAAAAAACTTTTTTATGAATAACTTATGCTCCGGCGGTTTTTATTACACACCGGGCACGACTACCTTAAATTCACGTGGCACGGCCATCCCCTCGACAAGCTCGGGGCAGGCTCTGGCCGTGTTTTCATGGGCTGGCAGCCCATGACACACCGTATTGTCAGCATTTTACAGGTACTTTCCTACAATATCAAGAATTGATAAAAAATGAATTCTCTCGCCCCCTTTTGTGGTTTTTCCATTATTCGCCGGCAAGGAGTCTCTCCGCTTCGCTCAAGAAGGGTTGCGCTGGTTTGTCCTTGCACAAATCTCTCAGCTTTTCGAGAGAAGCTTTCGCTTCCTCTTGCTGGCCGAGTTGATGGAGCGACATCGCAGTAAACGCCGCCGCAGCGCGGTCTATATAGCCCATACTTGTCTTCCCACAGCGTCTGAGTGTCTCAAGGGCGTCCTCATACGCTCCAACACGATATTGGGCCACGCCCAGTAAAGCTTGAGCGATCGGTTCATTTGGTGTCAACTCTTTTGCCTTTTCAATTTTCTCTATTGCGACTCGGTATTCATCAATGTCACGATCAGGCAAGATAAGCACCTGAGAACTTATAAATAGTAGCTCCCTTGCGTCCTCCTGCAGGCGGGTATAGGCAATCTGTAGGGCTACCTTGCGGACGGACTCATCAAGAGTCTCGTCAGCCTTGAGCTTGTCTATCACTTTGTAGGAGCTATGTTCCTCAAATAGCTCATCCACAAGCGTGCTGGCGGTTGCGCGAATCCGCTGTGGCCCAGCAGGCGCAGCAGATTTCCATAGCGTGACCGTATTGCCAGTGCCTCTGCTGATTTGACTGGTAGTGGCAATGGTATTGCCGTCTGGACTGAAAGAAAGATCCCCGACCATACCGCCTATTCTAAGCATCGTTATTTCGAGGCCGGTTTCCGCGTCCCAGATCCTGACAGTCTCGTCTTTCGAGCCTGAGATGATGCGCTTGCCATCAGGACTGAATGCGACATTCATAACCTCTCCATGTCCTTGCAGGGTCAGTAACTCGCTACCAGTTACCACATCCCAAATCCGAATCGTGCCGTCTGAGCTTGCCGATGCGAAGCGCTTTCCATCCGGACTGAAAGCTACATCGCTCACCAGGTAGGAATGCCCCCGCATGGTCATCACTTCGGTACCAGTTCCAGCATTCCAGATCTTAACCGTGTAATCATAACTGCCTGAGACAATGTGCTGCCCGTCTGGACTGAACGCGACCGAAGAGACTGGACTCATGGAAGGATACTCGGGACAATCGCCGTGCCCGCGTAGCGTCATAATCTCAGCTCCCGTAACGGGGTTCCATACTCTGACCGTCTTGTCATCGCCTCCAGATACAATCCTCGTGCCGTCCGGGCTATAAGACATTGACCAGATTGTGTCATCGTGGCCAGAGAGTGTCCTCAGCTTCTTGCCGCTTGAGGCATCCCAGATATTGATGTCATTGCCATCGGCAGAAATGATGCGCTTGGCGTCCGGACTGAATGAAACACATCCTCCAGCCTCATCGATACCCATCACTTCATTGCCAGTGACTGTATCCCATATCTCGATTTTTTTGCCACCGGTAACGATATACTTGCCATCCGGACTGAATCCCATCTTGCCACTGTGACGTCCCTCCAATGTCAGAGGAGCCGTATGGTCAACTCCGGGCTCCCACATCTTAATTAACCCGTCAAAACTGCCTGAGACGACACACTTGCCATCCGGGCTGAAGGCCACACCGGCGATCCGATCAAGGTGTCCTAAGAGCGTGGTCAATTCAGTGCCGTTGGCAGCATCCCATACCTTAATTATCCCACTCGCGTCGCCCGTGATGATTCGTGCCCCGTCTGGGCTAAATGCCACTGATCCAATCATTCCATCATGCCCATGCAACGTGGTCAGTTCAGCACCGTTTGCCATATCCCACACTTTAGCCGTTTTATCTGCACTGACGGAGACGATACGCTTTCCATCTGGGCTTATGGCAATATCGCCGATTCCGGACTCGTGCCCTTTGAGCACTATCAGTTGCTGCCCTGTGCTTACATCCCACACCCTGATCGTTTTGTCTTCACTACCTGAAACGATGCACTTGCCGTCCGGGCTGAAGGCAAAGCAATAGAGCCAGTCTTCATGGCCGCTGAGGATCATCAGTTCAGTACCGCTGTTTGCATCCCATACTTTGATTGCATTGTCCTGACTACCCGAAACAATCTTCCTGCTGTCAGGGCTGAATGCAATCGGCCCTCGATTAGGGTTGAACAGACCGTCGTCTCCCGCCAGCGTCATTAGTTCTACGCCAGATTGAGCATCCCATACCTTTATCGTCTCATCTGTGCTAACTGAGGCGATGCGCTTGCCATCGGGACTGAATGTTGCTGACATGACGGTCTCTTTATGCCCGCTCAGGGTCATCAGCTCCGTACCGTCGCTGGCATTCCACACCCTAATTGTCCCGTCTCTACCGGCAGAGATAAATCGTTTGCCATCAGGAGCAAACGTTAGGTCATAAACCTTCTCTTTGTCCCCAGAAAGCGTCATCACGGCCTGGTCTGACATATAGTTGAGACGATCCCATTCCCAGCCACGAAGATCAACTGGGCACGAGTCTAACAACTCTCTAAGACGGCCTATGTCACAATCGAGATATGCGACATCGGCCAAGGCAATGCGATTGCAATACAGAGAACGTCGATATTCTTCGGCTCGTTCTTCAGCAAGTTTGCGTTGCTCATCAGCGAGCTTTTCTGCATTCTCAGCACGTACCAGAGCCTGTTCAACTTCTGCCCGCAAAGCGACCTCTTTGTCGCGTGCTTGCTCAGCTTCTACACGAGCAGCGGCCTCTTGCTCCCTAGCTTGCTCTGCTCTACAACCCATTAGTATACTCACCACCAGACCCAAGACTATCACCACAAAAAAGAGTGCTGCTGTTGCCACAGAACCGGCGTGTTTTCGCACGAACTTTCTGGTCCGGTATACCGCCGACTCAGGCCCGGCAATTAAAGGGGTGCCAGTAAGGTAGTTCTGAATATCGTCGGCCAGCTCGGAGGCCGACCGGTATCTTCTCGTTCGATCTTTTCGCATTGCTTTCATGGGTATCCACTCCAATTCTCTATGAAGACGTCTGGTTAATGTGACGATCTGTGTTCTACGGCTGTCCGCAACTGCCTTGGCCTTATCGCCTAAGCTCGTTAGTCGAGCGCTTGGTGTTCTGGGCTGCTCTTCGCAGATTACCTGTTGAATGTGGTCAATTCCACCTTTACGAAGCCTCTTGGCATCGAACGGCGTCACACCGGCCATTAACTCGTAAAGTAGTACTCCTAACGAATATATATCAGAACGAGTATCGACTTCCTGATAGGCCATCTCCGCCTGTTCAGGGCTCATATACTCCGGTGTGCCGAGCAACTGGCCTTGCTCAGTGCACGATGTTTTCTCAGTCAGTGGCTGCGTTATGGCTTTGGCTATCCCGAAATCAATAATCTTCGGTACTGGTTTATCATCTTGAACGGACACCAAAATGTTCGATGGTTTAATATCCCGGTGAATGATTCCTTTCTGATGTGCATGATGAACGCCCTCACAGACCTGTTGAAAGAGTTCAAGCCTTTTCTCAATACTTAATTTCTTCTTATCGCAGTACTTGGTAATGGACATACCCTCTACGTATTCCATGACAAAGTAGGGGCGCCCGGCCTCAGTTGTTCCTGCGTCAAACACATGGGCAATATTGGGGTGCTCCAAAACAGCTAAAGTCTGGCGCTCGGCCTCAAAGCGGGCAACAACCTGTTTTGTGTCCATGCCGAGCTTGACGATCTTTAGCGCAACTCTGCGTCTTACCGGTTCGTTCTGCCGGGCTAAATAGACCAGGCCCATACCGCCTTCGCCAATCAGCTCCAGCAGCTCATAATAACCAATCTTAGTGCCGGGGCCTTCGATGAAATGGGCTTTATCCAATGTGGCGTTTAGACCGGCAGCCGGGACTTTAAGGAAATCCCCGGCTTGCGCATGTGCATTGAGCAAGGCTTCAATTCTTGCTCGCAGCTTGGTATCATTTCCGCATGCTTTGTCTAAGTAAGCAGCCTGTTCCGTAGTTGATTGCTTTTCTAACGCCTCTGAAAAAATCGCTTTAATATCTTTTGGTTCTTGAGACATTTTATAGCTCCTTTACAAATCCCCTCTCTATTTTGTAATGCGCCATTAGCAGGAAAAATGCGACAGGAAAAATTTATAAAATCCAGGAAAACTTTGTATAAAGACGAACACAGGGTGAACAAGGGCATTATTGTGAGAGTGGTTTATGCTCACACGTGATTTCCTGATAAAGCCAAGCACGTGCATATGCCCAGTATCTATCAGCCGTCCGGCGAGAAATCCCTAAAGCCGCTGCTGCTTGACCAAGGGGTAAGCCTGCAAAGAAGTGCATCTTGACTAAATTGGCAACTATAGGGTCCTCTTCAACAAGTTTAGACAATGCTTCATCAAGTGCGATAAGATCGGTTGAGGGGCCATTCATAGCTATATTTGCATTATCTAAATCAATTCTCTTCTGATCACCACCACGTTTTAATCGCTGTTTGCGACGTGCGTTATCGATAAGAATACGCCTCATTGCTTCGGCTGCTGCGGAAAAGAAATGAGTGCGGCCGCTCCAATCCTGATCTTCAGAACCGACTAAGCGGATATAGGCTTCATGAACCAACGCCGTCGCCTGGAGCGTCTGGCCGGGCTTCTCCAGAGACATTTTATGTGCCGCCAGACGACGTAGTTCTTCATAGACCAAAGGTAGCAGTTCGTCCGCGGCCTTTGCATCACCTTGCTCGATTGCATTCAAAATACGGGTAACATTACTCATATTTTTTGCATCCTGCTCTTAAGAATATAAAATACTCAAATCCGCCTTCAAATTGCATGTTTATTCTACCTCTGAATTACGCCTATTGGAAGTAAAAGTACAGAATTCACAAGTCACAAGTTAAGGACAATTTCCATAAAAACGGGGATTTTGGTTGTATTAAGGCGGTTTTTGGATAGAATACACAACGAACAATCGATTGTTTATTGTTCGTAGTTCATCGTCAATCAGGGGCTGTCAAGTCCTGGTTAAAAGTTGTCACCTTTGTTTTCATATTCCTGTTGGTGTTATCATGAAGCCAGGCGACTGAGCATA
>Ga0315548_1000284_pt1 | contig 47256 bp, 61 predicted proteins | sample SalMarSW160110MG_2_FD_202540 | JGI IMG/M metagenome (GOLD analysis project Ga0315548, IMG submission 202540) | Salt marsh sediment microbial communities from the Plum Island Ecosystem LTER, Massachusetts, United States - Salt Marsh Sediment SW1601-110 ... | reverse complement strand
TGGATTCAATTATTATGAAGGGATAATCTCAAATTCGTATTCAACAGGGAGTGTAACTGGAGAGTATGATGTTGGAGGATTAGTTGGGTATAATAATGGAGAAGTAATTACAAAATCTTATTCAACAGGGAGTGTAACTGGAACTTCTATAGTAGGAGGATTAGTTGGACGGGAGTGTGGAAACAATTATAAAGGAACAATTATAAACTCTTATTCAATAGGAAATGTTTCTGCTACTGGTGTGGGGGGTATAGATGGAGGATTAGTTGGTAGTAGCTGTGGTGGACTAATTTTAGCTTCATTTTGGGACACACAAACATCTGGACAATCTACGAGTAATGGAGGAGGAACAGGAAAAACAACTGCACAAATGATGGACTATGACACTTTTAATGATGTAGATTGGGAAATTGTTTTAATTGGAGATTATGTTGAAACTTGGTTTATAGATGATGGAATAGATTACCCAAGATTGGGTTTATAATATAATTAGTAAATCATAAATGTTAAAAATCTCTAAATTTTTTATTATAATTAAAACAAATAAAAATATTTTATTTTGAATAGTTTTTTATAGTTTAAAATTCTGGGTTTTTATGGAAACTTACTCATACTCAAAAGTTTCTTGTTTTGAAATATGCCCTTATCAATACAAGTTAAAATATATAGATAAAGTCAAGGTTGAAATTCCAGCTACAATTGAGTCGTTTTTAGGGGATATTGTCCACAGGACTCTTGAGAAATTATATAAAGACAAAAAATTCAGTAGGGCTATTTCTAAGGCTACTCTGCTTAAATTTTACAGGGACACTTGGGAGAAAGAATATTCTAATGATATTTTAATTGTTAAAAAAGATTTGAAAGCAGAGAATTATAAAAAAATGGGAATGAAGTTTATTAAAGATTATTATAACAGAATGAAACCATTTGACCAGCTAACAATTTTAGGATTGGAAACGACAGACCGAATGACTTTGCCCGATGGGAACCAATGGCATGTTAGAATTGATAAGTTAGCTTGTGATGATAAGGGAAATTATTATGTTTGCGATTACAAAACAAATTCAAGAATGAAAAGAAAGGAAGAAGCAGATTCTGACAGGCAGTTAGCAATGTATTCTGTTTGGGTTAAAGATAAATTCAGAGATATTAAATCTATTAAACTTATTTGGCATATGCTGGCTTTTAATAAAGATGTTGTTTCCGAAAGAACTGATGAGCAATTGAAAAAATTACAAGAAGATATAATGCAATTAATTAAAAAAATTCAGAAAGCAAAAGAAAAAAATAATTTTCCAACTAATGTTACTGGATTATGCAATTATTGCCTGTATAAATCTCTTTGCCCGAGCTTTAAACATTCAGATGAGATAAAAAACCTTACTAAAAAAGAATTTAAAGAAGAAGAGGGAGTAAGATTTGTTGATAGATATTCAGAGATTAAAAATAAATTAAAAGAATTAGAAGAAAAACAAAAAGAGTTAAGAAATAATTTAATAGAATTTTCAAAACAAAAAGGTGTTGATGTTGTCTACGGCTCTAATATGAAATGTTCTGTTAAGGAATTTGACAGAATTGCTATACCTGAAGAAGATAAAGAAAAATTTATCCAGCTGATAAAAGATAAAGGGATTTACGAAGATTGTTCTGTAATTTGTTATCCTAAAATTAACACCAAAATTTTGAAAGGTGAAATTGATGAAGAGGTTAAAAATAAATGTGAGATTGTTAAAGATTATAGATTGAGTTTAAGCAAGAAAAAAGAAGTAGGAGATAAATAATAAAAAAGGTATCAAAGAATTTTTAGACAGTGAAGAGATTGCATTTTCTAAAATCAAAAACATTTAAATAAGATAAAAATTAATTAAACATATGAACGAGCATAAAACATCTAAAAAGGAATCTGTAGAAGAGAATTTATCTAAAGATTATATTCCTAAATCAAAATTTGGGAATCTGCCTGTATCTAACCAAATAGACGGAGAGTTTAAGAAACAGATGGAAAAAACACAGAAAGAAATAGAGAGTTTTAAAAATGGACTTACAAAAAAATTTAAATTTATTGAAGCTATTGGAATTCTTCCTGCTCAATCTTCAAAAAAAATAGAAGAAGAATATGAAATTTTAGAGGAGGATTCAAAAAAAGGTTTAGTTCATATTATTATAATAATCCCTGAAAAGCAGTTTAAGAACATAGGACAAATTCGTCTTGAGGCAATAAATATCTCTAAAAAAATCAATGATAAATTTTGGATTCATGTAATGACTCCTGTGGATTACTGGAATCTTGGACTTGATTCTAAGTTTGATATTATGGAGATTATTGCAATGTCTCTTCCTGTTCTTGATAAAGGGATTCTTAGTGCGATAAGAGTTGCACAAATTCATAAATCTCTTGTATTAAAGAAATTTGAAAAATATATTGCTTGCTACGCGATTTACGGTTCAATTACAAGAGAGGATACAAAATCTACAAGTGATATTGATGTTGGGATTATCATAGATGACACAGATGTAAAAAAGATGCCAAGAATAGAATTAAAAGAAAAGTTGAGAGGAATAATTTATTCTTATATTCAGGAAGCAGAAGCGATTGCTGGAGCAAAAAATCGTCTTGAACCGCAAGTTTGGCTAATGACTGAATTTTGGGATGGGGTAAAAGATGCTCACCCTGTATTTTTCACTTTTATCAGAGACGGAATTCCTTTATATGACAAAGGGACTTTTCTTCCGTGGAAATCTCTTTTGAAAATGGGAAAGATTAAACCGAGTCCTGAAGCAATTAATATGTTTATGTCATCTGGGAATAAACTGAAGGAGACTGTTCAGAGAAGAATTTTTGATATCGCGACCATAGACCTTTTCTGGGGGATTTCAACTCCAACACAAGGGTTATTAATGTTATATGGCCAGGCTCCTCCAACCCCTAAAGAAACACTAAACAAGTTCAAAGAAATATTTTATGAGAAAGAAAAATTAGTAGAAAAGAAATATGTTGATATTCTTGAGGAAATTTTAATTAAGGTCTGGAAAGCTTATGAACACGGAAAACTAAAACCAGGAGATATAGATGGGAAAAAATTAGATACATTGTCAAAAGATGCATTTGATTATATCCAAAGAATTCAACAATTAAGAGAGCAGATTGAAAAAAGAGTTCAGGAAAAATCAATAGAAGAAATTTATCAAAATGTTTTTGAAATGCTTGGAAATGTTCTTAAAAAGAAATCAGAAGGGGGAATAATTAAAGAATTTAATGAGCAGTTGATTAAAAGAGGAAAGTTCCCGCCAAAATTTTTGGATAATTTGAAATATATCTCTAAGATAAAAAAGAGTGTTACAGAAAAAAGTTCAAACAAAGAAAAATCTAAAAAGCAAAGCAAGGATGTTGAACAGGCAAGAAGATTTGCGTCAGAAATAATTAATGCAATAACAGAATACACTCAAAGGTGCGATTTCTTATCTATTGACAGGAAAAGATTTTTAATAAAAGGAATAGATATGGAAGCAGAGATTTTTTTCCTTAAAGAGACTTTTGTTGTTCAAAAGGAAAAAGTGCAAAAAATAATGAATGAAAAGTTGGTAAATTCTGACTCAAAAGAACTTCAAGAACAAATTTCTGACAATAAAAACAAAGAAACAAAAATAAATTTTAAGTCACTTGAAACATTAAAAAAGATTTTTGGGGAATTTGAATTAGTTTATTGATTAAGTTAAATCGGATTTCTTATTCTAAGTCCATCAAGAAATTTATTATGCTCTGTTCTAAAATAAAAACTAAAAGGAAACTTGTCGTTAAAAAACCTCTATAATGGATTTTCTTAACTAAGTCTCTTAGAGAGTTATCATTGGAAACAATTGCAACTTTTGACTTCCCTTCTTCCTGCAAAAGATATATCCCCATAAGTATAATTTCTCTGTCTGTTAGGGAAATATTCCCAGAAAAATATTTTACAAACTCCGCGACTGGTTCCTCTTTAATTAACTTAATAAGAGAACTATCTAAAACTCGCCTGTTTCCCTCAAGCAATCGTTTCAATCTTTTTCTCCTATTTAAAGTATATTTGGAAACTCTTAAAAATTTACATAAATCAATATTAGAAAAATAATTATTTGCGATGAAATGTCTTCTTTTCTTCTTTCTTTTAGTAGTTTGATAAGATGCACTTAGTATTTCATTATTTTCCACATAAGAATTCAATTCTTTAAAAACTCCTGAAGTAACAAAAACAGAATACAGTTCTGAATCAAGAAATTTCTCAAACTCCCTAAATCCATTACAATTTTACCTTCTTTTACTGTTTGTATAAAAACACAAATATCTAAAAGAACTGCATCGTGTTTTTTAACAATTTCTTTAAATGAAATTTTAGGTATCACCATAAGAAGAAAAAGGGTGAAGGTTTAAAAGAATTTATGTAATCTTTTAACACCAACAAACTTATAAATTAATTTTTCACTTAATTACTATGGTTAATGGAATTGTAATTCAATTTAGACGAGGAAAGAGAACTTATACTCCGAGGCATTTTTTAATTGAGATTCCTAAAGTGAACTCACGGGAGGAGGCATCAAAGTTTGTTGGGAAAAATGTTGAGTGGAAAAGTCAAGGTAAGGAAAAGAAAATAATCTCTGGAAAGATTGCTTCACCGCATGGAAATAAAGGGGTTGTTCGCGCAATATTTGAAAGGGGTCTACCAGGTCAGGCAATTGGAACCGGAGTTGAGATAAAATAAAATGGCATTAAGAAAAGGTTCTGCATACAGCAAGCGTTATGCACGTCCATTTACCCGTAAATCTAAGAAGAAATCAAAATCTTACATAAAAACAGTTCCGAATTCAAAAATAGTGAAATTCAAAATGGGAGATGTCAAAAATTTTGAGAAGGAAGGTTGCCCGATTGTTATAAATGTTATTTCAAAAGAAGAAGTTCAGATAAGAGATAATGCGATAGAAGCAGTGCGTCAGTATTTTAATAGATTTCTTCAGTCAAACATTGGAAAAGAATTTTATCTTGAAATTAAAATTTACCCGCACCATATTTTAAGAGAAAACAAAATGCTTACTGGAGCAGGGGCAGATCGTATGCAAACTGGTATGAGCAAGTCATTTGGAAAGACCTCTGGCAGAGTAGCAATAGTAAAACCTAATCAAGTTTTATTCGTAATAGGTATAAAAAAACCTAAACAAGAAATTGAAGCACGAAAATTAATTAATGCAATGAAATCCCGACTCCCCTGCAGTGTTTCTACACAGACAATAAAAAGATAATCAAAATTAATATACGGCTTAATTGAAAATCTCAATTGAATTAAGCCTTAAATTGTAAGCAATTGCTTTACAATATGCTTCATTTCTGATTGCTCTCCAATCCACTGCTAATGTAAACCCCATACTTTCTTTTCTCAGCACCCTGTCCTGCTTCAATCAATCTTCTCTGATGATATTTCTTCAGAGTAATTTTTCATCTGTTTCCTTCGATAAAACCCTCTTCTGACGTTCTTTCTAGGTTTTATTTGTGTTTGAATCCCTTTATTCCAGCAGAGTTCATGAAGCTTTTCTGAATCGTATGCTGTATCTCCAAATAAAGCTGTTTGAATTTCTGCTCTCTTCAGCAGATATTCTGCATCTTTGATATCATGCCTTGGCTTTGCTCTGATTCTTATTGCAATAATTGTTATTTTTTCGATATTAAACAAACTCGATTGTTTAACCCAATTTTTAACTGGCTTTTTTCTATCAATTCTTTTTATGTAATGATATCTTGGATTTGTGTTGCTTATTCCTGTTGAATCAATTGCAACATCTTTGTGATTTTCTCCAGCAGTCAAGCTAAAGCTCTCTGAAATAGCGTCGGAGAAATTCTTTTTCTGCTCTTGCATAATGCAGAAAAAGTTGGCACCCTATATCCAAACATTTCTAAAAATTTATGTACTCTTCTTAAAGAAAGTCTGCATACAGCCATAACAACAAAAGCAAAAATATGCTGTGCAGTTCATAAGTTTTAGGTTCATAATGGTGCAGCTATCTTGGACAACCCAACCTCCTTAACAATCGCTTAATTTTATTAACTAACCTCTCCTCTTTTTTCATTGTGATTTCGAGGTGAAACCACAAGGTCTTCAGGGTTTAACTATGTTGCCCTGGGGACTTTTTCAACAGAGCCTATGAATCCCCAAAACTTAAAAACCATCAATTCTCAGTTCATCTATGGAAATTAAGAAAGGAGATTTTATTGAAATAGAATTTACTGGAAAAATCGCAGATACCGGCGAGGTTTTTGACACAAATATAAAAGCAGATGCAAAAAAAGCAGAACTTGATATAAAAGAGTTTAAGCCGTTTATTTTATCTGTCGGACACAAAATGCTCCCAGAAGGATTTGATGAGGACTTAATAGAAAAAGAAGAAGGAAAAAATTATTCTGTTGAAATTTTTCCAGAAAAAGCATTCGGAAAAAGAGATTTAAAATTAATCCGTATGATTCCGACAAAACTTTTCCACGAGCAAAAAATTGAGCCACAAAGAGGAATGCGGTTAGCCCTTGATGGACAGATTGTGAAAATTCTTTCAAACTCAGGTGGGAGGACTCTTGCGGATTTCAATAACCCTCTTGCAGGGAAAAAAATTACCTACGATTATAAAATAAACAGACTCGTAACAGACGAAAAAGAAAAAATAGACGCAGTTCAGGAATTTTTATTCAGAAAAAAATTTGATTTTGAAAAAAAAGAAAACAAGATAATTTTCAAGATAGAGAAACAATTTGAGCCATTAATAAAATTATTCGCGCCAAAGTTCAAAGAAATTCTGGAAAAAGAAATTGAAGGCAAAATAATTAAGAAAGGCGAGACTAAGAAAGAAAATAAAGAGAAAGGAAGAAAATAAGAAAATAAGAAAAATGAAGAGGGTAAGATAAATAAAGAAGAGGAAAGAGAGAAATATGAAAAGAAAAAGGGTGAAGGAAGGAAAATAAGAAAGAATAAAATTTTGAGTTTTGAACCCACTGCTACTCTGAAAGATATTTAAGTAAAAGTATTTTAACAAACTTATTGAGGTAATCGGAGAATTAAAATTTAATTAATTTCGAGTGAGGCAAAGCCGAGCGGTAGAGAAAAGATGGATTCGTTAAATTACTGTTAGTTTCTTTTTTTATACACAAGGGTAGAAAAATTTCGTCCGAAAAGTTAAGAAAAATCCTCTTTAATACACATAAATTTATAAATAATAGGGGATTAATTTTATTAGAATGCCAAATATAATACAGGATTTATCACATAATATTGCATAAAAAGTAAGTGGAATGCAAACTTTGCCAGAAATAAGAAGAGTAACTTATGATAATACAGCATATATTAGAAATGAAATAATAAACAATAAAGGATGATTAGTTTTCTTGTTGAATCAATAGAAAATTCTTTGGCTCCCCTTTTTAGAGTAAGAGTTCAAGTGGATACATGTGAAATATCAGAAGAAGAAGTAACTACAGATGAGGAACTTGTTGATAAAGTGTTTTCTCCTAATGGATACCCAATGCCAATCTTTGATATCTCTGAACCGTGGGGAGGTAGATATAATTTTATTAGAGAAGCTAAAAAAGTATTAAAAAGAAATAATCACCCAAGAAAACAGATTCTATTAGATCTATTATAAACATCTAGGGACATTCTTACAATTAGACATAATAACGTTTAATCTCAATTTCATTTATTTAATCCCCATTCCTAAAATATGCAATTAGTTTTCTTTATAAAACTATGAATAATATCCTAAACACTATAAATCCTTAAAAACTCTATTTTCTAATATAAATTATGGAAGATGTGATGGACAAAGGAGAAATTCCATATAATTTTAATGGATATGATAGACCTGGTTCTGAAATTGACAAAGAGTTGGAAGAAATTTTAAAGTTACAATCTGCGAGAATTAAAGTTGTTGGAGTAGGAGGAGGCGGTGGGAATACTGTATCACGAATGAGAGAATTAGGTATTAAAGGAGGAGAAATAATAGCAATAAATACTGACGCACAGGACTTACTTTATGCAAATGCTGACCAAAAAATTTTAATTGGAAGGGAAATTTCTAAAGGGCTTGGCTCTGGCTCAAATCCAAAAATAGGAGCTGAAGCAGCAAAAGAACAAGAACAAGAAATAAAAAAGAAACTATCCAACTCAGATTTAGTTTTTGTAACTTGTGGTTTGGGGGGTGGAACTGGTACAGGTGGTGCTCCTATAATTGCAGAAATAGCAAAAAAACAAGGAGCTTTAGTTATTGGCGTGGTCACTATTCCATTCACAGTTGAAGGCGCAAAGAGAATTGAAAATGCTATGGAAGGACTTGAGAGAATGGAAGGTATAGTAGATACTTTAATCATAATCCCAAATGACAAACTACTGGACTTAGCACCTGACTTGCCACTGACAACCGCTTTTAAAGTAGCAGATGAGATACTCACAAATGCAGTCAAAGGAATAACAGAACTAATAACAAACTCGGGACTTGTCAATCTTGATTTTGCAGATATAAAAACAGTGATGTTAAATGGGGGAGTTTCACTTATAGGAATGGGGGAATCAGATTCAAGCAACCGCGCAGAGGAAGCAGTAGAAAAAGCACTAAATAACCCTCTTCTCGATGTAGATATAAAAAACGCACAAGGAGCTTTAGTAAATGTAATCGGAGGCAACGACCTCTCTCTTGACGAATACAAGTCCATAATAAAAAAAATCGGCGACCAGCTATCGCCAAACGCAAAATTAATATCAGGAGCCCAAATTTCCAAAGATATGGAAAAATCAATCAAAGTTATGGTGATAATAACAGGAGTCAAATCCTCACAAATTTCCGGAGAGAAAATGGCTTTTGAAGAAGCAAAAAGAAAAGACATGGAAGGAGAATTAGGAATAGAATTCTTTGATGAATAATTTTAAAAACTCTATAATCTTTTTATTACAATGATAAAAAAACTGCAAAGAAATCTTTCATCAAAATATCACCAGTATGTTCGTATCTGTAGATTATTAAAAAAACCAACTTACTCAGAATTCAAGACCATTTCAAAAGTATCAGCAGTAGGTCTTCTTATTATTGGAGCAATAGGTTTTATAATCAATGTAGGGATAAATTTTTTTATATGACCAAAAGTTTATAAATTAATTTTTCCTATTTCATTAGTCTAGTTCTTAGATATTTAAGAGCTGGCTGGAGCAAAGAAAATTATGGAATTAAATCAAAACGAAGTTTTAGAGAATAAGTTTATCTACTTGAAAGAAATTTCTCTTTTTTTCGACGGAGTAGAAAAACACGAATCAACTTGTTCGATGTTTTTTTAAAGAGAAAGAAATCATGGCTATTGAATTTGATGAAGAATTTGGGTATCTTGATGATGAAGGTAGTCTTACAACAGAAGAGGAATTTGCACCAAAAATAAAAGGTTCAAAAGAACGATCATTAACACAAGAAAAAGAAGTTAAAGAAACTGCACAAGAAGAAATAGAAAAGAAAATTCCTACTAAGGAATATAATTCTATGATTTTTGTTGTAAAGGTCACAACGAACAAAGAAGAAAAAGCACTGGAGATGATAACAAATAAAGTCAAGAAAAAAGGAATTGGGATTTATGCTGTCGCAAGACCTTATGGACTTAGAGGTTACATTTTCCTTGAATCTCCAGATAAAGAACACGCAGAAGAAGCGGTATACAATCTTCCTTACGTCAAAGGAATTATTGGAAAAACAGTCAAATACGAAGAGATAAAACAAATGCTGGAGCCAGTTGCTGCAGATATTAATATAGAAAAAAATGATATAGTAGAAATTATTTCAGAACCTTTCAAAAATGAAAAAGCAAAAGTGATAAGAATAGACAAGTCAAAAGAAGATTGTATTGTCTCTTTGTTGGGTGCAGCAGTTCCAATTCCAGTGACAGTAAAAATAGATAATCTAAGAGTAGTTAGAAGGGAGGAAATAGAAGAAGATTTAGAATAATGGCGTTGATAAAATTATTAGTTATTGGTGGGAATATGACCCCAGGTCCTGCAATTGCACAGCAATTAGGCCCTATTGGTATTAATATCAGCGAAGTAATCTCTAATGTAAATTCAGCTACTAAAGATTTTAAAGGAATTAATGTCCCAGTTCACTTGAATATTGACGCAAAAACAAAAAAATTCACAATAAAAGTCTTGTCTCCTCCAACTTCTGAACTAATAAAAAAAGAATTGGAGATTGAAAAAGCATCAGGTGCGAGAATGAAACAAAAAGTCGGGAACTTAGCTATTGAGCAAGTAATTTCAATTGCAAAATCAAAACACGAACATTTGCTCTCTCACGACTTTCTCTCAAGTGTGAAATCTATTATTGGAACTTGTATGGCTCTCGGAGTTTTAATAGAAAGCAAAGACCCTAAGGAAATTTTAGAAGAAATCTCGCAAGGCAAATATAAAGAAGACATAGATTTACAAAAGACAGATGTAAGTGAAGAAAAAAGAAAAGAGTTGGATTTATTCTTTGCAGAAATTCAGAAGACACAAGAAGAATTAAAGAAAGCTGAAGAAGCAGAAAAGGCAGCTAAAGAAGAAAAAAAGGCAACAGTACAAGAAACTCTTCCTACAACTAAAACTGACAAGAAATAATTAAGTTTATTAATTAAAAAATTTTTAAAACAGGGGGCTATGGTCTAATCTGGCTATGATTCGAGGTTTGGGACTTCGCGATCCCGGTTCAAATCCGGGTAGCCCCATAATTAGTGATTTGAACCTTCAAATCTGAGCGAAACGCTTTAAGCAACAGAAAATTAATAGGAAATGAAAAATAGATATCGTTGCGAAATGTATTTTTATACATAAACATAAGTTTTTATTTTTTATTACCTACAACAATTTTATAAATTTTATTACCTACATCTTGTTCATTTAAATTCGCAGGAATTATTTGAAATCTGTGGGTTCTTGCATATTCTTTATATAAACTACGAACTTTTTCTTGTAATTTTAAATTATATTTTAATATTTTTCTAGGCTCTGTTTGAATTGATCTTGCAACACAAATTACAGGATTAGCATCTAAATAAATAGTTTTTCCTGGATCTGGAAGATCATAAACAGCTTCATAAAGTTCATGTCTTGGTACACCTAAAGCACCAAATAAAGTTAAAGTAGTGAATTTTTGCCTATTTGAAACAACAATTTGTCCATCAACTAATCTTTCTTCAATATTATTTATCCTAAAATCATATTTAATTGCCTCAGAATGGAGTTTTACCATTTCTTTGCTGTGATCATAAGGATTTATTTTTTTTCTTTGTTCAAATTCTCTCATATAATTATTATTATTTCTTTTAGTAATAAACAAGTCAATACCTTCAGAATCTGCTCTATCTTTAAGTCTTCTAATTTGAGTAGTTTTACCTGAACGAGGTAATCCTTCAAAAACAATATAATTATCCCAAATTGAATCTCTTATGCCTATCTCTTCTCCTGCTTTTCTTGTTCTTGCTTCAACAGTTCCACTTAATGTTCGAAAATCAAAATCCCTTAATAAAGAATAGATTTGTTTATCTATGTCAATTCTTAATTTTTGATCTAACGGTCTGAAATTATTATCAACTAATCTGATTTCAGGAGGGAGATACAAAACTCGATCAAACTTTTTACTATGTTCTAATACTTTTTGAATAAAATTACCATACCCAGGCATTTGAGTTATTTTTCCATTAGTATATTTAATGCCATAAGGAATACAAGTTAAATGAAATCCATCAGTTACACAATCTTTTGAATCTTTAAAAACTTCATCAAAACTTTTAAAAATTAATTGTTGTACTCTCCATTGTTCTTTTGTAGTTAATTTGTTTATAGATTTATTTGGGAACTGAGACTCACAAATTTGTATTGATTTATCTCCTCTAACATAGGGAATTTTATATTTATTACTAATACTTTCAGCAAGCGTAGTTTTTCCAGTACTGTGTGTTCCAGTAATTGAAATTTTCATTACTAAATGATAAAATTTATTTATTTATAAATGTTCTTTATATTTTTTCGGAAATTTTATTAAAACTAACAACTTCCAACCAAATTTTTTTATAAAATATCTTTTTCTTTACCCAGCTTAAATCTTCTTCATATCTTTCCACGCCATCTCAAATAACTGCTCAAGTGCCTGTGCAAAGAATTCTGTGTTTATCCAGATACCTACATCATAGGACGGATGAACTTCTTCGTCGCTTAAAAGCATAAACATTAGTTGTTCAGAATCTACAATCACAAACCTTGCCTTAAGCCCAGTGAGATTTTTTATTTCTCCAACTTTTGAAAAATCTTTGGCAATTTTCTTATTGTTCTCGTTTATTGGAGCAGCTACTCTTATTATTACACCTCTCTTCTTCGCTTTTTCAAGACTTGGGAGAATTACTTCTAATTTCCTATTTAATCCATCTGCAGTTGTCACGAGAGTAATTGATTTTTCTGCGTCTCTGACAAGCATATCTAAATGATTATATATATTCTGTCTCCCTTTTAATGCTCCTGACAAATCTGTCGACTCTATATATTTGATACCATCTTTAAATAGAGTATTTAATTCGTTCAAAACCTCATTACCTTTTAATTTTTCAAGTATCTCAGATTTTTCTTTCGCCGTAATAACTAAATTTTTCTTTACTCTTTCTACTACTTCTTCAGGTTTCAGGGCGATAAATTTTATTGGTTTCCCAAGTTTCATAATAATAAACCCTTTCTTTTCAAGAGATTCTAAAATGTCATAAGTCCTCGAACGAGGAACATCTGAAATTGAAGAAAGCTCTCCTGCTGTTGAAGTTCCCCTTGACAATAAAGCTGTCCAGACTTTAACTTCGTAAAGGTTCAAATCAAAAAGCTTCCTCAACCTTCCTAAAAATTCCTCTTTGACAATCATAATTATTTTAGTATGATATAGTATTTAAATGTTTTCTTGCAAAAAATTTCTGGATATTTTCAGTTTCTAAAATTTCAAAACAAAATAAACTTATTTAGAATAAATAATTTTTTCGCCAAGTTTTAAAATCGCTGGAGAAGAGAGTTCATAGTTTTTAAAAATCCCATCAAGAGAAGACAAAAAAACTTCTACATTCTCAGCGTTGTTCTTTAATTGATACTTAAGTTTTCTGATAAATTTTTCGTAGTCCTTTAAATCCTCGTGAAAAGAAATAATCAAATCTGTTTTACTCCAAACACCTTCTCCTTTAACAAATAAAATAACTTCTGGCAGTGATTTAATGAATTTTATTGCTCCTTCAAGTTCTTTTGATTTTGAGTAATCTTTCCATCTATAAAGAATAACTGCCTGAATACCAAACCCTAATTTTTTAAAATCAACCAAAGAAGTATATCCCCTTACTACTCCTTTTTTCTCTAATCGATTCCTTATTTTAAAAATCGTAGGTCTCGAAGTTTTTAGTTTCTTCGCTACCTCTTGATCACTTATCCTGCAATTTTTCAAGAGTTCACTCAAAACTTGCCTTTCCCTTAAAGTTAGATTTGTCATAATTCTAATGGAAATTATTAATATATAAATTTTACTAAGATACTAATAGTATCTAATATTTGAAAAAAAGAGAATAAAGTATATAAAAGAACTTTTTTTATATTTCTATGTGATAAATTAAATGGAGATTTAAAAAATGAAGATTAAACCAATAAAGGAGAAAGAAAAAACATTTGAGGAATTTATAATCTAAATAATGAAAGGAGGTAAAATGTTTGACAATATGTGGGATGAAATGAAAAGGCTTCAAAGAGAAATAAATAGAAGTTTTGGTGACTTTTTGGAGGGGGATAATTTAATTGGTCTTCCAAGCCCTGAAGGAAAAGCTCTTGCAATGAGAAGTCCGCTGACAGATTTAGAGGAGACTGACAAAGAAGTTATCGCAAAGTTTGAACTACCGGGAATTGATAAAAAAGATATCCAGCTTAACATAACTGAAAATAGAATTGAAGTCAAAGTGGAAAAAAAACAAGAGAAGAAAGTTGAGAAAAAAGGATTCTATAGAGAAGAGAGAAGTTATAGCGGGTTTTATAGAGCAATGCCTTTGCCGTCGGAAATTCTTCCTGGAAAAGCCAAGGCAAAATACAAAGACGGAATTCTGGAAGTAGTAATGCCAAAATCTGAAGCCAAGAATAAATCTAAAGTAGAAATAGAATAAATTTTTATTTTTTACAAAAGAGAATATAATGGAAAAGAAAGAAAATAAGAAAGAAGAAATAGAAAAGTTTGCTAGAGAAATGAAACAAGAAAGCGAGAAAATAATTAAAGAAGAAAAAATAAAAACAGAAAAAGAAAATTTAAAAAAACAATTAAAAGAAACTAAAAAATTAGTAGAAGAGAGATTGAACCAATTAAAATATCTTCAAGCTGACTTTGATAATTATAGAAAAAAGTTTGATAAAGAGAAAGAGCAAATAATAAGATTAGCAAATGAGAATTTAATTAGAGAGTTAATAGTGATATTAGATGACTTTGAAGCGTCATTAAAGTCAATAGAAGACGAAAAGAATAAAGAAGGATCATTAATGCTTAGGAAAAAGTTTTTCGAAATCTTAGAGAAACATGGGCTTAAGGAAATAGAATCTATAGGAGAAAAATTTGACCCAAATTTTCATGAAGTATTGTGCAAAGAAGTGAGTGGATATGATGAAGATAAAATTATAGATGAGATACAAAAAGGATATTGTATTGGTCCAAAAGTCATAAGAACAAGCAAAGTTAAAATTTCAAAAAGTTTAAAAGGAGAAGATAAGTTGAAAGATAAGGGAGAAAAATAAAATGGCAGAAAAAAAAGAAAAAATTGTAGGGATTGATTTAGGGACTTCAAATAGCCAGGCAGCTGTTGTGATAGGTGGAAAACCAATAATTATTCCGTCGGCAGAAGGAGCAACACTTGCTGGAAAAATGTTTCCTTCGATAGTTGCATTTACAAAAGATGCTCAATTATTAGTTGGAGAGCCGGCAAGGAGACAGGCAATTAGCAATCCAGAGGGAACAATAATCGCTGCAAAAAGAAAGATAGGAACTTCCTATAAATATAAAATTAGAGGAAAAGAATACACACCTCAACAAATATCTGCTTTTATACTTCAGAAGATAAAAAAAGATGCAGAGGAATTTTTGAGCGAGCCAGTTAAGAAAGTAGTAATTACAGTCCCTGCATATTTTAATGATAATCAAAGAACTGCCACAAAAGACGCTGGCAAGATTGCTGGTTTAGAAGTCATAAGATTAGTTAATGAGCCGACTGCGGCTTCAATGGCCTATGGTTTAGACAAAGAAGGAGAACATAAAGTTCTTGTCTTTGACTTTGGTGGGGGGACTTTAGATGTTACAATAATGGAATTTGGCGACGGGACATTTACAGTTCTTTCAACTTCAGGAGATACACAATTAGGTGGGACTGATATGGATGAGATTTTGCTGAAAGAAGTAATAAAAAATTTTAAGGAAAAAGAGGGGGTTGATTTAAATGAAGATGATTCGGCTTTGCAGAGAGTAAGAGAGGCGGTTGAAAAAGCTAAAATTGAATTGTCTAATGTTTTGGAGACAGAGATTAATCTTCCTTACATAACAGCGACTGATAAGGGACCTAAACACCTTAATGAAAAAATTTCAAGGTCAAGATTAGAAAAACTTATTCAACCAATAATAGACAAATGTAGAAAACCTATAGAGCAAGCTATGAAAGATGTTAAATTAAAAAAAAGTGATATTAATAATATTATATTAGTTGGCGGACCAACAAGAATGCCTATTGTTCAGAAATTTGTTGAAGATTTTGTCGGGAAAAAAGTTGAGAGGGGGATTGATCCTATGGAATGTGTTGCACAGGGAGCGGCGATACAGGGCGCGGTCCTCGCAGGAGATATTAAAGATTTAGTTTTGTTAGATGTTACACCTTTGACTCTTGGAATTGAAACTTACGGAGAAGTTATGACTTCTCTAATTGAAAGGAATACGACGATACCGACAAAGAAGAGCCAAATATTCTCAACAGCTTCGGATTTCCAAACAGCTGTAACTGTTCATATTCTACAAGGAGAGAGACCGATGGCAAAAGACAATACAAGTTTAGGAAACTTCAATTTAGTAGGTATACCTCCCGCTCCAAAAGGTGTTCCCCAAATTGAAGTTACTTTTGATATTGATTCATCTGGTATACTCCACGTAACTGCAAAAGATTTAGGAACAGGCAAGGAACAAAAAATGACAATTACTGCCTCAATAAAATTATCTGACAAAGAAGTAGAGAGAATGGTAAAAGAATCAGAAGAGCATGCTGAAGAAGACAAAAAGAGAAAAGAAGAAGTTGAAGCAAAAAATAATCTGGACTCTCTAATTTACGCAAGTGAGAAAACTCTTTCTGAATTAGGGGATAAAATAGATAAGGAGCACAAAGAAAAAATAAAGAAAGCAGTGGAAAATTCAAAAAAAGTTTTAGAAGAAGGAGATGTTGACAAGATTAAACAAGAGACAGAAAATCTACAAAGTGTTGTGCAGGAAGCAGGAACTAAGATTTACGAAGAAGCTTCAAAAAAAGCACAGGAAGAACAAATAAAACAAAAGTCAGAATTAGAAGACGAAGAAGGCGACAAGAAAAAAGGAAAAAAAGATTCTGTAGATGCTGAGTATGAAGTTGAGGGCGAGAAATAAGAAATTGAGATGCATCATTTACACCAAGAGGCAGAGGTTAAATTCCTCCATAACCATATTTAATTACAATAACTTTTTTAAATCTTTTAGTTCTTTAATCCTTTAGATACTTTATCTCCTTTTGTTTTCTTCAACTTTTTCAACATCATAGACCCAGACTTCCATTTTTTCTTTTTTCCATGTTTGTGAGGGCAGTCCTGCTTTTGAACACAAAGAACTCAAAAAATCTCCTTCATTAGGAATCTGCTCCCAAACTTGTGGAAGATAAGTTGCAGAATGCCATCCTTTTTTTATTACAACTCCTCTCTTTGAAATTTTTTTCTTTAGGTCATCTGAACTTTTATATTCAGTTTTTTCAGCAGGAGTTAAAATAGAAATCTCAATCTTGATTTTTTTAAATTCTTCTTTAGTCAAAGGAAAAAAACGAGTATCAAAAAAAGCTGAATTTATTGAATTTGTAATAACCCCTTCCCATAATTCTTGCCTTGCTTCTAAGGTCCCAATACAACCTCTCAAATTTCTACCCAAGGTCAGTGTGACAAAACACGCTCTTTTTTCAGAAAATTCTTTTTTTATCTTTTCGTTTATCTTTAATTTCTTTTTTTCTAATTGGGATTTTATTGCCTGTCTTGCTAATTTTATTAATTCTTCTTTCATTTTTCCTCAATAAAATTTAAAATAATTTTTCTTTTTCTTGGACCGTCGAATTCGCATAAAAAAATATTCTGCCACTTTCCTAATTGTATTTTTCTATCGTAGACAGGAATTGAAGTTGAATTTCCAATTAAAGAGTTTTTAATGTGTGCGTCTGCGTTGCTGTCTATTCTGTCATGAAGCCAGACTCCTTTTTTAACTAATTTATTTAAGAAATCAGAAATATCTTTTGGGAGATTTGGGTCTGCATTTTCATTTATAGTTATCCCGCAAGTTGCGTGAGGAACAAAAATATGGATGATGCCTTTCTCAATTTTAAGATTGTCTTCAATTAAATTAGTTATGTCGACTAATTCTTCTCTTTTTGATGTTCGAATTATTAATTCCATGATTTAAAATTTTTCTTGTTTTACTAATTCAGCGAATCTCTCGAAACTTCTATCATAAGTTTTTTCAACCTCTCCAAGAAAACAACAAGCAGGAAGTTCTCTGTTTTTTAGATGGTATTTTAGACACTCGCAACAAATTCCCTTTTGCGAACAAGGATAAGTGCAGTTGCAATTTTTCAAATTTTGTTCTTTTTTGCATTCCATTAATATATATGTTAAAAAGGATTTAATTGCTTTTCGTTAGCCAGTAAGGAATAAATATCCATTAAAAGGAACTGTATTCTTTAATTTATAACAAGAATCTACGAATATGTTAGCAAAACATTCTAATTCAGAAATTCCACTCTCAAAGTCTTCAGAGGAATCACAAAATCTTTCAACTGCCCCATGACCCCCTATTGTAATTATTCTATTTTCTGATTCTTCTTTTGCATTAAAATTTTGAATAACTACTATAACTTGTCTATTATTGGTTAGAATATATCCTTCACTCTTAGGGGAGATTTGATAAAAGCCGTATTCTTTTTTCATTAGTTCTTCTTTAACGGTTTTAGAGAGTCCTTTAAAAATATCTTTATCTCTCGATTCAATCCAGACAGATGCAGAATAATAATCCTCTCTTTTATAAATGCCCCTCCTAATGCTTTGAGAGGAAATTTAAGAGGAATTGGCATAAAATCAAATTTTCTTTGGTATTTTTTTAGTTTTTCTAAAATCTCCTCTTGTCTCCAATCGTCTTCTTTTATAAGACTTATAGGAATATATGGGTTATATAAGAAATCATAGATGTCTATTGGTCTACTTATTTTTATCATAGAATTAATTATAGAAAGCTATTTTTAATTATTTGTGTTGTTGAATATTTAGTTTCCTAAGAATTATTCCTTAAACATTTCCAAGATGCACAAACTTTAATCCTGCTTCTTTTCCAATTCTCTCTGCAATTTTTAATGTTTCAAAAGGAGTGGTTTCTTTATCAATCATTTTATACGCAGGGAAAAATCTTGAAATGTGCCAGGGGATCTCTCCTTTGTCGTCTATTGAAAAAATAAATTCTGCAATTTCTCTCAATTCCTTTTCAGAATCATTTACTCCAGGAATTATTAGTGTTGTAATTTCAATATGAATTTTTTGTTCGTGCATTTTTTTAATTGTTTTTAAGACTGGCTCAAGTTTTGCCCCGCAGTATTTTTGATAAGTTTCTTCTTTAAATGATTTTAAATCTATATTTGCAGCGTCGATTAAACCATTCAAGTAGTTTAGAGATTCTTCAGAAAAATAACCATTTGTTACAAGAATATTTTTCAGTTTGGATTTTTTCGTTAATTTAGATGTCTCTTTTACGAATTCGCTCCAGATTGCAGGTTCGTTATATGTATAAGCAATACTTTTGCAGTTGTTTTTTAAGGCGCTATTTACTATTTGTTCAGGAGTTCTTTTCTCCCCGACGATTATCCCTTGTTTTGAAGCTTGAGAGATATCAAAATTCTGGCACCAGTCGCATTTGAAATTACAGCCAACTGTTCCGATTGAATATACTTTTGTATTCGGTAAAAAATGATAAAGAGGTTTTTTTTCTATTATATCTATATGCTCTGCAACAATCTGCCCATAAACTAAAAGATACAATTTTCCACTAATATTTTTCCTTACACCACAAATCCCTGTTCTTCCATTTTTAATTAAACATTTATGAGCACAGGCTAAACATTTTACTGAATTTCTTTCTTTCTTATACAAATCACATAATTTCATAAGTTTAATAAACATCAAAAGATTAAATATCTTATGGGATGGTATGTTCAAGATAAACTAAAGTTGAATTCTATTCTGGAAAAGTTTCTTAATAACAAAACTAAAAGAATATATAAAGAGGTTAATGGAATAATTGTTCCTCATGCAGGATATGAATTTTCAGGAGGAGTAGCAGGGGAAGCTTATTCTTTTCTGAAAGCAAAAAGAGTTTTAATCCTTGCTCCAAATCATTATGATTATTTTAAAGGCGTTTTAGCACATAATGAAAGATATTGGCAAACACCTTTAGGAAAAGTTAATATTATTGAAAGTGATTTTAAAAAAATGAATTTAAAGCAGGAGCATTCGATAGATAATCAAATTCCTTTTTTACAGAAAATTGGAGTTAAAGGGATACTACCTTTGTCTGTCGGAAATGTAAATTTAAAAGAAGCGAAAGAAATAGCAGATAAAATAAAAGACTTTGATGGAAAATTCATTGTCTCTAGTGACTTGTCTCATTTTAATAATAAAGAGAAGGCTAATTTATTGGATAAAAGAACAATAGAGATAATTGAGAATTTAGAGGAAAATTATGAAAAAATTGATGCGTGCGGGATTTATCCTTTGATTATATTAATGCAGTTGTGTAAAATAAAAGGATGGAAACCAAAACTTTTGAGGTATAAAACTTCAGGGGATATAACAGGAGATTTTTCAAGTGTGGTGGGGTATGCGAGTTTTGTTTTTTGAGTGATTATAATATACTAAGCAAATGAATTCTCTCTGTTAAGTAAGCGGTTTGTTTTTTAATAATAAACTAATTACTAATTTTATTATGAACAAAAATTTTCAACAAAGTTTTTATTTAGTGAAAATTTATAAAGTAATTTTGTATGTCTAGTTAATGGTTATAAAAAAGATTTTTAAAGATGTCTTTGATGAGGAGGTTCATAATAATTTTTTAAAATTTGGAAGAGGGGAATATAAGTGGTGTTATTTACTTGAAGGTAAAAAACAAAAAAATAAATGGGTTATTAAAACAAGCCAAGAGTTCGTTAATTTTCTCGTCAGAAAATGTCTAAGCAAAGTGAGTGAGAGAGTTTTTGTCGAGGGAGTTATTATTTCAACAATAGATTTAAGCAATGAAATGAATTTTAAAATAAAAAAGAAAAGCAATTTCCAGGGAGTAAGGAAATTTCAGATTGAGTCAGAGATTAATGTTAAAGAATTAATTGAATTAATAGAAAAATATCCGAGAGTGTTTTTTGCTTTATCATTTAAAGGAAATGATTTTGAGTTAAAAGTCAAGGCAAAATCTCCGAAAAGTGAGAGACCTGGGAAAAATTCTAAAGAAGATCCAAAAGCAAATTTTTGTTCTTTAAAGACAAATGATAAAGAAATAATAAATGAACTATTTTTTGAGCATCCAGATTTTAATGAGATAATTATCACTCATAATATAATAATTGAAGAAATTATTTATCCTCAGAATATGATTGGTCTAAAGCCAGAAGAAGTCCGGGAGCAGAGCAAAAGGAAAGGAAAGATAATAAGAAAAATTGTTGTTGATGGAAAAGAGGATATAAGGGAAGCGGAATTTGTTGTTTAAATTTTAAAACTTTCAGATTTTCTAAAAAGAATATTTAATTTCATAAAGGACTCAATCTCAGAACATTTTTATAGTTATCTTGTCTGGTTTATTTATGCAACTTGACGATGCGATTAAGAAAAGGAAAAGTGTGAGAAGATACTCTGGGAAAAAACCGAACTGGAGGAAAATTTTGCGGGCTATTGAGCTGGTGCGGTTTAGTCCGAGTGCAGGAAATTTGTTTTCCGTGAAATTTGTTTTAGTTTCTGATAAGGAAAAAATAGAGGTTTTAAAAGACGCGTCTCAACAGGACTTCGTCGGAAAAGCGCAATTCGTTGTCGTCGCTGTCTCAAGTAATTCTAAATTAGTCAGAAGTTATGGAGAACGCGGAGTTCGTTACGCTTCTCTTCAGGCCGGCTCAGCCATTCAGAATTTTTTACTCGCACTTGTTGAACAGGGACTTGCGACAACATGGGTTGGGCATTTCTACGACGAGAAAGTAAAAGAAGTCCTTGAAATCCCAGACGAAATGAATGTTGAAGGGATTTTCCCCATCGGAATTGAGACAAAAATTAAAACCAGTGAAAGACAAAAACCCGACTTAGAAAATATAATTTATTTTGACAAATGGGAAGAAAAGAAAATGAAGCCGGAAACAATAGTGAGTTTTGAAGGGGTATGAAATTTAAAATAGAATCTTAATTTCAAAAGTCTTCTTCTAAATAACCTATATATTTAAAAATTTACTATTTTTGAGATTCTATATATCTATTCAAAACAAAACATTTAAATAGTACTATGCATATATATTCATAACTAAATTAGTCAAAAAGGACAGGAAAGGAATAAAAATGCCACAAGGAGATAGGACAGGACCAAATGGACAAGGCTCTATGACTGGAAGAGGAATGGGTTATTGTTCAGGGTATAATACCCCTGGTTGCATAAATCAAGGATTTGGAAGAGGAATGGGTAGAGGGTTTGGAAGAGGTAGAGGTTTTGCTTGGAGAGCAAGAACTATGCAAATTATGCCAATTCAACAACCAGCAGTTATTACAGAAAAACAAGAAAAGGAATTTTTAGAGCAAGAATTAAGCGCTTTAAAAGAAGAAATGAAAGAGATTGAAGCAAGAATAAAAGAAATTAGAAAATAAAAATAAGAAGGAGGTTAAAATGTATTTAAAAGAAACTGAAAACACTGATTTGAAAAAAGCAAGACAAAGTCTTGTTGAAGAACTTGAAGCTATTAATTGGTATGAAACAAGAATTGAAGATTCTAAAGATGATGAATTGAAGAAAATTCTTGAGCATAACAGAGATGAAGAAAAAGAACATGTTGCTATGCTTTTAGAGTGGATAAGAAAAAACGACAGCGAACAAGATAAGAAATTTGAAGAACACGATTAATTAGAATATATCCTTTTAATTACTTGAACTGATGGATATTTAAATAAAATTCAAAACATTAAAAAATGCAAAAAATAATTAAGGTAATACTTTACTCTTTAGTTGGAATATTAATCTTATTATTAATCTACTTTGTAGCACCATTTGAGCAATTATTAAAACAAAAGTTTTTCCCAATAGTTGCAATTTTAGGATTATTATTTCTTATACTTGGGGTTGTATTAATAATATTAAGTAGAAAAGAAAAGGGTAAACTAAAATTTTTTTTGATATTAATAGGAATTTCAGCAATAGTTCCATTTGTCTTTACAATTTTACATAATCTTTTTTATGGATTAGCTATAACTTTCAAAAATCTTGTTTTTCTCTTTGAACCCTTGCATACAATTTCTTTTATTATATCATTATTTGTTGCTCCAATATTGTTCATAGTAGGATTAATAGGAATAATTATTTTATTAAAAAGAGGTAGTAAACATTTTCCCTAACCTTTGAAGGTTAGTGGTCTTTTTGATTTTATATGAAAGAAAAAATATCGATTTTAGGAATTATTGCAAATGTTTTATTAGCAATAGGTAAAATAATAACAGGAATTTTTACAAAATCTGCATCAATTTTAGCAGATGGAATAAATTCTGGAACAGATGTTTTTAGTTCAGCAATTAATTTAATAGGAATTAAAGTAGCTAAAAAACCAGCAGACAAAGAACACCCATATGGACACGGAAAAGCAGAGGTAATCTCAGGATTTATAATAACTTTAATAATATTAGCTTCAGGATTATTTATTATTTACGATGCTATAACAGGATTTTTAGGAAAACAAATTATAACTATTTCATATGTTGCGTTTATTGTAATGGCTTCTTCTGCTTTGATTAATTTTATAATGTCAAAACTAAAAATTTATTATGGTAAAAAGGAAAATTCAGTAAGTTTATTATCAGATGGAATCCATTCAAGAATTGATGTTATAGTTTCATTAAGTGTTTTTCTTGGATTATTTTTAGTAAAATATTGGATTCATTTTGATTCAATAATTGCATTATTAATTGGATTATATATAACAAAAGAAGCGTTTGCACTAGGAAAAGAAACTACAGATACTTTATTAGGGGCATCTTCTCCAAAAACAGAAGAAAAAATAAAAAATATAATAAAAAAAGAAAAAGTAGAATTAACAAATTTAAAAACACAAAAATTAGGGGCAAAAGTCTTCGCAGAAATAACTATTAAACTTCCTTCAAAATTAAGAGTAGATGAAGCAGATTTTTTAACTAAAAAATTAGAAAATAAATTAACTTCACAAATACAAGAACTTCATTATACTTCAATACAAATTAAATCTCATAACATTAAAAGAGGTTATTTCAAACCAGAATTTGGAAGGGGATTTGGTTGGCAGAGAAAAGGAAAATTTAAAGATACTATTAAGGAAGCTCAAGGAAAAGGTCCAGAAGGTTATTGCGTATGCCCCAAATGCAATTATAAAATAAAACATAAAAGAGGAGTTCCATGTTCAACAATTAAATGTCCTAAGTGCAATATAAACTTAACAAGAGAATAAAACAATGAAAATAAAAAATTTTCAAGCATTTGAATTAAAGAGGTTAATTTAAAAATGGTAAGGCCAAGAAGAATGAGAAGAATTTTTTTTCAACCAGATGTAACTTACTTTAAGCCAGCAGGAGTTCCTATAATTAATCTGCAAGAATCTATTTTAAGTTTTGATGAATTAGAAGCAATAAGATTAATAGATAGCGGAGGTCTAGACCAGACACAAGCTGCAAAAAAAATGAAAATATCCCAATCAACATTATCAAGATTGCTTAAAGAAGGAAGAAAAAAATTAGCTGATTCTGTAACAAAAGGATATGCAATTAAAATACAAGGAGGTAATTTTAAAATGGTTCAATCAACAGGAAGAGGTTTAGGAATGGGAAGAGGCAGAGGAGCTGGTGGAAGAGGAAGAATGGGTGGATTTGCAGGAGGTCCTAGTGGAAGTTGTGTATGCCCTAAATGCGGGCATAAAGAAGCACATCAAACAGGGGTTCCTTGCTACCAAAAGAAATGCCCTAAATGTCAAAGTCCTATGACAAGAGGATAAAGTGATAGATTTTGCATGTAAGAAATTTGATTTAAAAGAAGTAATTAGATGTAGTTTGGTCCTTACAAAAACAGAATTTAAAATAGTGGAATATTTAATGAAAAACCCGAGTAAAGAATTTACAGCACAAAAAATATCTCAAAAATTTAAGATTGGGTTGTCAACTTCTCAAAAAGCAATTAATGAAATTAATAAAAGAGAATTGGTAAAAAGAAACCAAAAGAATTTACAAAAAGGAGGATATATTTTTATCTATTCTATTAAAGAAAAAGCAACTTTAAAAAAAAGAATTTTAGAAATAATCAATAATTGGGTGCAAAAAGTTGAAATAAAAATGAAAGAATGGTAAGAGTATTCCATTTTTATTGAGTTATTGCTAAATACTCCGGTTTGTTTAAATACTCTTTTATACACAAAAATTTAATTAAATTTAGGAAAAAATAAAAATGTCAAAAACAATTGAGATAACAAATCAAAATTTCAAAGAAGAAGTTCTGAACTCAAATATTCCTGTTTTAGTAGATTTTTGGGCACCTTGGTGTCAACCTTGCTTGATGATGGCTCCAGGATTAGATGAGTTATCAGAAGAGTTAGATGGAAAGTTAAAAATAGGCAAAATAGATACTGAAATTCCTGAAAATCAGACACTTGCTATGACTTACCAAATTCAGAGCATACCAAATATGAAGCTCTTCAAAAATGGAAAGGTGATTAAAGAGTTTATTGGTTTAAGACCAAAAGAAGTTTTAAAAGAAGAACTTAGTGAAGAAATAAATTTAGATTAATAAAATTTTGTACATGGAAAATAAAAAACCAACAAATTTAAAAGAATTAATCCAAGGAAACTATGTTTTTGTAGCTAAACTTCCGGAAAAAAACGATTTTTCTATAGGAGAGTTAGATAGTTTAGATGCCTACACTATTCCTTTAGTTGCTCATGATTATGGGGCTAAAACTCCTGTTATGTGGAATACTTTATATAAAAAATTGGGATTAAATATGAGGAATATAATGTTAGTTGCTAACCCTAAAGAAAATGCAGAAATTGTTATGAATGCTCTCAGAACAGACCAGAAGTATTTAGGGGGGGGATTTGGAGTTGGTTGGAAAGAAAAATTGAACCTAATCGATGAAATAAGACCAAAAGATTTATCTTCTGTTAATATTGTTGTTAAAGAAAATGGAAAGTTAGTAGGTTATAATACCGATGCCCATGGATTTGTTAGAAGTTTAGAAGAAAAAGTTGGTTCTATTGGAAAAAGATTGGAAGGAAGTAATGTAGTTTTATTCGGAGCCGGGGGAGTGGCAAAAGAAGTTGCAAGATTATTAGCAAATAAAAAAATTAATAAGATGGTAATTTTGAACAGAACTTTCTCAAAAGCTGTTTCTTTAGCTAACCAGCTTAATGAAAAATATGGACAGATAGCAGTAGCAGGGGGGGAAGATATAATAAGGGGATATTTATTAAATTCTTTTACAGTTCCAGATGTTGCAATTAATTTAAGTGATAAAGGTAGCGATGGACCTTCAGAAAAATATTCTGCATTTGCAGCTGCAGATTTAAAACATGATAAAAATGCAGGAATAAATACAACTATTTCAAGGACAATAGCAAGAGAATTAAAAAGATTAAATCCTAAGATTATTGTTGCAGATATTGTTCTTCCAAAAAACCCCCCCTCAAGAACATTAGCAATTGCTGAAAATGAAGGACTTGAAAATTTAGTTGATGGATTAGGAATGGTAGTTTATCAAGCAGCTCCAGCTTATGTTAAAATTCAAGAAGCCAATTTAGATAAACATACAAAAAAGGTTTCTGAAGAACAAGCTTTAGAAATTTTTAAAAAAGCTACGGAGTTTAAATAAAATGAAAACAAAAAAAATGCTTTATGATTTAATAATTATAGGATCTGGACCAGCAGGATTAACTGCTGCTATTTATGCATCAAGATATAATTTGAATTTTTTAGTTATTGGGAAGTTATTAGGCGGAGAAATTTCTGAAGCACATAAAATTTGCAATTTTCCTACTCAAAATAATATAAAGGGATTTGAACTAATTAAACAAATGGTTAATCATGTAAAAGAATTAAATGGAAAAATTGAACAAAAAGAAGTAATTGAGATAAAAAAATTAAATAACAAATTTATTATTAAAACACATAATCAAGAGTATTATTCAAGGAAAGTAATTTTAGCTATTGGAAGAGAAAAACAAAAATTAGGTGTTAAAGGTGAAGATAAATTTTTAAGCAATGGTGTAAGTTATTGCGCAGTATGTGACTCTGCATTTTATAAAGATAAAATTGTTGCAGTGTGTGGGGGAGGTAATTCTGCTATAACATCAGCTTTATTGTTAGCAGAATATGCAAAAGAGGTTTATATTATTTATAGAAAAGATAGTTTTTTTAGGGCAGAGCCTTCTTGGGTGAACCAATTAGAAAAAAATAAAAAAATAAAAAAAATATTTAATTCAGAGATTAAAGAAATTTATGGAGGTAATTCTGTAAAAGGGGTTAGATTAAATAATGACAATTTATTAAAATTAGAGGGGGTGTTTATAGAGATTGGTTCTATTCCAAATGAAAAATTTTCAAAACAATTAGGATTAAAAACAGAAGAAGGTTATATAAAAGTTAATAAAAAACAAAAAACAAACATTAAAGGAGTTTTTGCAGCAGGAGATATAACAAATAATCCCTTAAAACAGGTTATAACTGCTTGTGGAGAAGGGGCAATAACAGTTACTTCTGCTTATGAAGAAATTAAATTAGAGAAAAGTAAAAGGTAAAAAATGGTTTTATTAAAAAAAAGATGTACATATTGTAAAGAAAGAATAAACAAAGGGGATGAAGTATGGGAAGAAGTGAAAGTTCCAGAATTTAAAAATAAAATAATTAAATCTTTTTGTAGTAAAGAACATGCAGAACTTTACAAAAAGAATGTTAAAGGAACTTCAAGTAGAAGTTCATGTCCTTATTGTAAAAACTAAAAATAAAAATGGTAAAAATTGACAAAGAATTATGTATCTGATGTGGGGCTTGTGTATATGCTTGTTCAGAAGGTCTTGAGATAATTAATCAAAAAGTTGAAATAAAAAATCCAGAAGCTAAATGCATTAAAGAGGTGATAAGTATCTGCCAAGTTGATGCAATTATTATTAATTAATAAAAATAATTAAATAAATTCAGGAGGTAAAAAATGAAAATAGCAATAAGTTCAACAGGAAACAATTTAGAAAGCGAAGTGGATGCAAGATTTGGAAGATGCAGTTATTTTTTAATTGTAGAAATTGAAGATAATAAAATAAAAGATTTCAAAGCAATTGAAAATACAGCTAAAGCTCAAATGGGGGGAGCAGGAATTACAGCAGGAGAAATTGTAGCAAAACAAAAAGTTGATGCAATTATAACTGTGAATCTTGGCCCCAGAGCATTTTCAGTATTTGAACAATTTAAGATTAAGATTTATCAAGGGGAAGGCAAGATAAATAAAGTTATTCAAGATTTTTTAGATAAAAAATTAAAAGAATTAACAAATGCAACAGGACCGCAAAACCAAGGACTACAATAAAAAATGACAATTTCAACAAAGAATTCCTTAATTGGAAAATTTATGGACTTTATAGGGGTAAATCTAAAATATCATCAATATGAACCAATAGATATTGATATGGTTAGTATAATAAGTCCTGTTGAAGCTAAAGTGGCTCATATTGGAGTGATAAATAAAGGAGGAATGATTATATCAAAAAGAAATAGGGAAGTGAGTCTTAAGAAGCTTATTGGAAATTATGCCAACCAATTTTCTAAAGGAAGTTATATTAATTTTTATTTAAGCCCACTTAACAAGCATTTTTGGGTTACACCTAGTAATGGAAGATTTGTATATACTCAAAAAAATGAAGGCAAATCTTGGCTGCCTGTATTTACTGGATTAGAAAATTTATTTGGGATAGAAGTTTTTGACAGAGCTGTAAAAAGAAATGCTTCAATAGGTTCAATATTTCAAACAGATAATTCTCTAATTGCTATGATTGCTGTAGGTTCGTTAAATGTAAATAGAATTCATACTGATTATGAAGAAAAAATTAATTATGAGAAAGGAACTCCTTGTGGATATTTTAGTTTAGGTTCAAGTATGCTTCTTTGTTTTTCTACTTCTCAATACTTTTTAGTTAAAGAAGGAGCTCCAGTTAAAATAGGAGAAGAGATTATAAAATGAAAATCAATTATTTAATTCCAATAGTTATAATCATCGGATTAATTATATTATTCTTCTTTCCAAGCCCAGAAGATAACTTTTTTGCTTATCTTGGAACAGCATTATTTTTTATAGTCTTGATAGTCTTTTTAATAATCAAATCTGGGAGGAAAAAATGTCTAGAAAAATAGCAGTTACAGGGGGAAAAGGAGGAACTGGCAAATCTACAGTAGCAACTGCTTTAGCTATGGAATTATCTAAAAAAAATAAAGTGTTATTAGTTGATGCAGATGTGGATTGCCCTAATGACCATCTTATTTTAAATTTAAAAAGAAAGAAAGAGAAAGATGTTTTCCAACCAATACCTAAAATAAACAAGGAGAAATGTCAAAAATGCGGTAAATGCGCAGAAGTTTGCAGAGAAAAGGCGATTGTTTTTGTTGAGGATAGATACCCAATTTTAATTCCAGAACAATGTATTGGCTGTTCTGCTTGTATAATCTCTTGCCCCCATGGCGCAATAGGAGAAGATAAAAAGAAAATTGGGACAATTTACTCATCTAAAAAAGGGAATTTAGAATTTATTTCTGCTGAAACTGAAATAGGGGTTGAAGAAGAATCTCCAGTAGTAAATGCTCTAAAAAAACAAATAAAGAAAGAAGATAATCATGATTTTGTTATAATTGATAGTTCTCCTGGAATCCACTGCAATGTTATTTCAGCATTGCAAGATTGCGAATTAGCTTTATGCGTTACAGAGCCAACACCTCTTGGAGCTCATGATTTAAGGTTAATTTTAGAGCTACTAAAAAAATTAAATATTCCTGCTCAAATTATCTTGAATAAATCTAATATAGGAGATAAAGAATTAATCCAAAAAAAAGCTGAAGAATATAATTCAAAAATAATTGCGAAAATACCTTACAGCAAAAAAATTTTAGAGCAATATTCTAAAGGAGAATTGATTGAAGACAGCAATATAAAAAAAATTGCAGAGGGGTTAGAATGAATTTTATAGCGAAAATGTTTAATAGAAGGGCAAAAGATAATTCTAATCAGATTATTAGATTATTAAATTTAAAACCAAATTGGATAATCGCTGACATTGGTTCTGGAGGAGGATATTTTTCTTTTGAATTTGCAAAAAAAGCAATCAGAGGGAAGGTTTATGCTATTGATTTAAACAAAAAATTATTGGATTTCATTAAAAAACAAGCTGAAAAACAAAAATTAAGTAATATAAAAACTATACAAATTAAAAATAGAGTTTTTTTACCTAAAAAAGTTGATTTAATTTTTACAAGAAATGTTTATCATCATTTGAAAGATAGAATTAAGTATTTTAAAAAATTAAAAGAAAATTTAAAGAGTTCTGGGATTTTAGTAATTATAGACTGGAAAAGAAAATTAGGAATAATAGGGCATGGGACAGATAAAAAAATAATTTTAAATGAATTAAAAGAAGCAGGATACACGCTCTTCAAAGATTTTGATGTATTGCCTAAACAAAATTTTTTAATTTTCAAAAAATGAAAATAATAACAATTCTATCAGGCAAAGGTGGAACAGGAAAGACAACCCTTTCCAGCAACCTTTCGGTTTTATTATCTAAAAATAAAAAGATTGTTGTAGCAGATTGTGATTCAGATGCCCCTAATTTAGGTTTGGCTTTAGGAATCGAAGAAAAAGATTTTACAGGCATACAAAAAGTTCAGACAAATGAAAAAGCAATTTTTGATGAAGATAAATGTGATGGTTGTAAAAAATGTTTTAAAATATGCAATTTTGGTGCAATAAAATGGGATGATAAAAAAAACAGGCCGATATTTGATTCTCTATTGTGTGAAGGATGCGGAACCTGCCAATTGGTTTGTCCAAAAAAGGCAATAAGCCTTGTTAAAGTGAATAACGGAAAAATTGGATTTGCAAAAACAAATTATGGTTTTAACTTATATTCAGGACAGTTAAATATTGGCTCAACTGGCTCTGGCAAAATAGTAAGTTTAATTAAAGAAAAAGCTGAAAAATTTGCAGCAAAAGAAAATATAGAATTGATGTTAGTAGATTCTGCAGCAGGAGTTGGTTGTCCAGTCATAGCATCTATTCAAGGAAGTGATTTTATTGTTGCGGTTACAGAACCAACCCCCTCTGCATTGTATGACTTAAAAAGGGCATTAAGAACTGTAGAGCATTTTAGAATTCCTTATGGGATAATTATAAATAAATGGGATTTAAATAAAGGATTTAGCAAAAAAATTGAATCATTTGCTCAAAGATTAAAAATTCCAATTTTAGGAAAAATATCTTATGATATAAAGTTTGTAGAATCTTTAGTTAATATGAAACCTGTTGTTGAAATTAATCTTAAATATAAAGAAATATTTAATAAAATAATAGAAAGAATAAATAAATAGTTATAAATAATCCTTAGTAAACCTAATTTTTAAAGTGTTTACTTTCGTGAATACCCTCATTTTCCATAATGTAAATATTTAGTTTAATCCCAAAAAAAGAAAAATCCCAAAAAAAGAAATTGGGAATAAAAAATTATTTGTTTTATCTATAGTCGTCAAGACCTAAGTCATTCACACTTATTCTGGCTTCTTCTTCAAATCTGCCTGAACTCTTTCCAAGGATGTAAGGAGATTTTACTCCTGTCATAATTGTTATTACACGTACTCTCCCTTGGAATTCTTTGTTGACTCTTGCACCTATGATGACCATTGCTTCTGGAGACAAATTTTCAGTTACAAGTCGCCCAATGCTGTCAAACTCTTCAAGTTTTAGGTCAGGACCGCATGTTACATGAATAAGTGCTCCTGTCGCACCTCTATAATCAACATCTAATAATGGATGTGTAAGTGCCTGTTGGACTGCAGCATCTACTCTGGCATTTGAATTGTCCTCGCCAATACCTATCACAGCAACATCACCATTTTTCATTATAGATGAAACATCAGCGTAGTCAAGATTGATTAATGAAGGCAAAGTGATTGTTTCAACAATACCTTTAATCATCGTGGCAACAAGTTCGTTTGCTACAGCAAAAGCCTGTTCCATAGGCAACTGACCAGCAATGTCAACCAACCGATTATTATCAAGAACGATTACAGTATCAGCAACTTCTCTAAGCTCCTGCAAGCCGAACTCTGCTTTGTCAATTCTCGCTTTTTCAGATTCAAAAGGCATAGTGACTACTGCAATGACTACAGCTCCTGCTTCTTTAGATAGTTGAGCGACTACTGGAATTGCGCCTGTTCCTGAACCTCCTCCCAGACCAGCCAGAACGAAAACCATATCCGAATTCGAAACAGCTCTCTTCAAGTCAGTAAGGGATTCTTTTGCAGCTTCTCTTCCTTTTTTAGGATAACCTCCACAGCCAAGCCCTTTAGTCAGTTCTTTTCCAATAAGAATTTTTTCGTCAACTTTTGTTATAGACAAATGAAGCGCGTCACTATTGATTCCATAAATATTTGCCCCATTTATCCCTTTATTAAAAAGCCATGTTGCCATGTTGCACCCGCATCCACCAAGACCGAAAACCTTGATATTCGCCTTGCCTGCACGAAGTTCGTCAAAATTGATACTATTCTTTTCTGCTTTTTCAATAGCTTCTTTTGCAAAATCTAATGGCATTTCTATTTACCTCCTTTCAAAATATTATATAGTAAAACGTCTCTCTTTAAAAATATATATGTGATTTAATATCATTCTTAAAAATTTATGATTTCTCTTTTATTAAAAGAATCTGATAGTTCCTTTACTAAACAAGGGATTTGTGTAGTCCTCCATGATTGTTCTCTGTCCCCTCCCCCATAATAAACATAGAGTTCATTAGGATTTTCTGGGTTTACAATCATCCCCATAGGAAAAGAAACCAATTTTATTGTCTTTATTTTATTTTGCGTATTAACCTCGACTAAAGAGTCTTTTTTTTCAGGTATCAACAAAGGATTTCTTAATCGAGAAATTATTTTTTTGTTATTAGGGTCAAACTCAAAGAAACTCCCGAAATAATAATAGATATCTATGTTTCCTTGTCTATCGTAAGTTACTTTATGGTATGTTCCAATATTCTTTCCATTAATTTTAATAGGAGGTCCTCCCAACCCAATTTTTATCTCATCTTTTTCTCTAGTTATAATTGTCCTATCCATAATACTCTTGATTTCATTTTCCCAATAATCTTCTCTGAAAAAATCAGAAATTGAATCAGCAACTGAAAACTGCATATGTGGTTCAATTCTATACCATAACCCCACCTTATCGTCAGGCAAAAATTCCAAAGCAACATCTTTTATTCCAAGGAGTTGTGTTTTTCTTTCTAATGTTGATCCCTCTAATTGCTGTTCCCACAATTTTCCATAATAAGATTGATTACCCACAATAGAAACTGCCTTCTCAAGAAGAATCTCTCCAATAATTCCTTCGTTGGTTATTTCTTCTAAATCTCTTGATGTGTCTAAAATTACTCTCGTGTTTTCGCCGTCAAAAGCAATTGAGGTTATATAATAAATTCCATTATTTTTAACAATTCTTGCATCTTCTCTCCCGTATTTTGAATATTCTTTATCAGGGCGAATTAAAACTTTGGATTCTTTTGATACTCTGGTTGGAGTTTCAAGATAACTTCTTCTAATTAATGAAATTTCTCCATAATGATTATTCGCCTTTGAACGAACTCTTGAGAGGATTGGGTAACCTTTTTCTTTAAAATAATAAGGGCATATAGAAGAATTACAAACACCAATCTCATTCAAGTTTCTATCAGGCAAGAGTAAAATCCCTTGCAGGTAATTTACTGATTTATCTAATCCACAACCTTCAATATTAGGAGGTTCGTCATCCTCGACCATTAATTAGGACATTATTCAGGGTTTTTAAGAACTACTATACTTAATTTTACTAAGTTTTCCTTAAACTTTCCCAAATCTTCTTTGGAAATAAGCGCCCCAGCAGCTTTGAAATGACCTCCTGCATTAGCGCCTTCAAGTCCTTCAGTAGCTTTTTTAAGAATCTTTACACAATTAAAATCTCCTGATTGGTTTCTTGCAGAAATATTAACCTTATTATTCTCTTGAGAAATTGCAAAAACAAATGTTTCGTTCAGATACTTAAAACTAATATCCGTCGTTACTCTTGATTTTATTGGAAACTTCGGCTCAAAATAATAGTAATTCACAAAACCTAATTTTTCTTTTTTATTTTCATAATTTTTTATAAAATAATTCAACTCTTTTTTAACTTCATCGGCATATCTATCTAAAATATCAAGTTCATCATAATCCTGTATTTTGTCTAATATATCAAAAGATTTATCAAAATCTTTATGAAAATAAACCAGAAACAAATCAATGCGAAAATAAAATTTTTCTTTAACTTCTTCTGGATTAATCCCTCTTTCTTTCGAGAACTTGTCAATTTTTTCTTTATTTTCAGGATAACTATAACCAGCATCTGCTAATTCTGAAACAATCTCAAGCCACTTCTTTCCTCTAATAATTGAATAAACTGATTTCGATGTCGAAACACTGCTTTTAGTTCTGTACTCTAAAATGCTTTCTGGGATCTCAACATCTTTTTGATGGTGGTCAATATAAAGGACTTTTTTATCCTTAACATAATTTAATATATCTGAAACTAATCCTAAAGCCAAATCTGAAAATAAAACTTTATTGAAATGTTTTAGTTTATTTATTATCTCTTGCTGACTATCTCCCACAGAAAAAGTAAATTGCTGAACTTCTGCACCTTTTTCCCTGCACCAATCATAGAGAAGAATCCCTGAAACAAAGCCATCTGCGTCGTCGTGATGAATAACTGCAACTTTATCTTCTTGAGATATTCTATCTAAAAATTCTCTTGCCTGTGCGAGTATTATTTCTGGCATTTTTCAAACTCCTTTGCTAACTCAAAAATCAATTCCTCTTGGAAATGAGATGCTATTATTTGCAGACCTATATCTTTCCCATCAATTTTTCCTGCAGGAACAGAAATCGCTGGAAGTCCCGCTATTGAAGCAGGCGTCGTAAAAATATCATAAAAATACATTTCTTCAACAGAAATTTTCTTTCCAATTTTATGGGGAAGTTTTGGGACAGTAGGAAGAATTATAACATCTACATCTTTAAAAATTTTCTCAAATTGTTCTTTTATATAATTACTTGCTCTCAATGCTTCGCGATAATATTTTCCCTTATGTTCTGCTCTCGTGATTTCTGAACCTCCGATTATTCTCCTCTGAACTTCAATACCTCCAAATTCTTCAATTTTTCTCCCAAAACGACGCCCATCAAATCTCCGAGTTCCAGAAAAAAATTCAGTATAAACAATTATATAATAAGTTTCAATAGAAATGTCCAATGGCAGAGCGACTTTTTTTATTACTACTTTTCTTTTTTTGAAAATCTCTTTTATTTTCTCATCAATCAACTTTGCTATTTTTTTATCACAAAAATCACTAACATTCATAAGTCCGATTGAACTTAACTTTCTGTTCTCTTTTTTTATTTCTTTAGTTGTCTGGTCAAAGTTATCCTGTCCTTTTATTATATCAAAAATTAATTCTGAATCCTGGACAGAGTTCGTTATTGGACCTATACAATCAAATGACATAGCCAAATCAATTAATCCGTAACGCGAAACAGCGCCATAAGTTGGTTTTAATCCGACGACACCGCAGTGAGATGCAGGATTTCTTATAGAACCTCCTGTATCAGAGCCAAGAGCAAAATCGCAAAGTCCTGCAGAGACTGCTGAAGCAGAACCTGAAGAAGAGCCTCCTGGGATTAATTGAGAATTATGAGGATTTTTTGTCGGACCAAAAGCAGAAGTTTCTCCTGACACACCGCACGCAAACTCATCCATATTTGTCATTCCAAGAATTATAGCGTCTTCAGCCAAAAGTTTATCAATTACAAAAGCGTTATAAGGAGCAATAAAACCTTCAAGAACTTTTGAAGCACAATTAATCTCCAAACCTTTAACACAAATATTTGACTTGACAGCAAAACACAACCCTGCAAGTTTTCCAACTTCTTTCTTTTCTTTTATCCTCTTATCAATATCTCTTGCTCTCTCAATCGCGTGTTCATTCAAAACAAGAAAAATATTAAATTCACAATATTTTTGAGAAGAAATCTTTTTAGAAAAATTCATTAGATTATCAACTGCAGTTAAATTTCCTAATTTAATTTGTCCAACTTTTTGTTCTAAATTCATCTTAAAACCCTCTCTAATAAAAATAATTCTAAATCAGAAGGCTCTGTATAATCTAATTTCTCTCTAAAATTTTCACAGTTATCCAAATCCTCACAGTTATCTAAATCCTCACAGTTATCCTCTACTTTTACTCTTCTTTTTTGATGATTTCTCAAAAGTTCATGTTCTTTAAAAATAGAATTATATAAACTCAAATAACCTTTAACTTTGTCCTCAGATATAGAATCTTTATCCTTAGACATAGAATCAATTAACTTAAAAAAATAATTATCTACTCTGACTATAAGATTATCAAATGGAATATCTCTTTTTTTGCAGTTAGGAAGATAACTTTTAATAATTTCAAGACATTCTTCAGGTGTTTTAACAAGTTCTCTATAATCAAATTGAGAAAGATTAATAATCTCTAACGCATCTTTAATAACCCTATGACCCCCCATATCTCTTTTTTTCATTATCTAAATTATCTCCACCCTCCCTTTTCTGCAATAATTGAATCGTCCTTTACTAACGGTGCGTTCAAAAAAATTAAATCCCTGAAATCAGAATCTACATCCCAAGAAGTTCCTTCCTCTCTAAAACCAGAGTTGTTCTCAAAATGACTTTCCTTTGTCTTAATTTTTTCAATTTTTGAAGCAAACTTATTTAAAAGATTTTTAGATTCTTTCTTAATTTCTTCTTTTTCTTCCTCAGAAACTTTATGCCATTCAAAACCTTTGTTCATAAAATAAAATAAGCAACAGAGTTTTTAAGATTTAGTATAGTAAAATTTATAACTTGAAATGTTCTTAGATACCAATGGATTGTATATTTTGCAAGATTGTAAAAAGTGAAATAAAAAGTGAAATAATTTTAGAGAGTGAAAATTTTATTGTTATAAAAGATGTTCATCCGAAGACAAAAGGACACTCTCTTGTGCTTCCCAAAGAACACTATGAAAGTTTTTTAGATATTCCTGAGAACTTTTACAAAGAAATGATGAAAACAACAAAAGAAGCGACTGGAATGCTCTTAAAAGAAAATTCAGCTATGGCGTTTAATCTTGTAGTTAATAATGGCTCATCTGCCGGGCAAATCATCAATCATGCTCACTTACATATTTTGCCGAGAAAAGAGAATGATGGATTCAGAGTTAGTGTTTAAAGAATTAATTTTTTATTTCTTCTTTGGCAAGTCAAGTTTTATATGAATATCTTTAAGTTGTTTAATAGACAAGCTGTTTGGGGTATCAATCATTAAATCCTTTGCTTCTTTATTCTTTGGGAATGCTATAACCTCTCTTATTGAATCTGCCCCTGCGATTATTTGAATTAATCTATCTAATCCCAACGCTATACCCCCATGAGGCGGAGCACCAAATTTTAATGCATCAAGAAGAAATCCAAATTTTTCTCTTTGCTCCTTTTTATTGATTCCTAAAAATTCAAAAACTTTTGACTGAATTTCCTCTTCGTGAATCCTTATAGAACCTCCCCCAATTTCAACACCATTTAAGACAATATCATAAGCAAGCGACTTAGCTGTTTTAGGGTCTCTATTAAAAGAATTCATCTCAGGTTTAGTAAAAGGATGATGAGACGCAACAAATCTTTTATTTTCTGTTGAATATTCAAATGCAGGAAAATCAACAATCCAGCAAAAAGCAAACTCTTTTAAATTATTTTTATCTTTTCTTAAATCAGGTCTGTCTGTCTTATATTTTTTTACAGAATCTTCATAAGTTATTTTTTGAAATGGGATTTTTATATTTATACCTAAAAAATCTTTCCATATTTTTTTGAGAAGCTGTTCTGTCAAATCAATTATTTCTTTCTGTTCAACAAAAGACATTTCTATATCAAGCTGTGTAAACTCAGGCTGTCTGTCGCTTCTCAAATCTTCATCTCTCATACACTTTGCAATCTGAAAATATTTTTCAAACCCTGCAACCATTAAAAGTTGTTTAAATAATTGAGGAGATTGAGGAAGTGCAAAAAACTTTCCTGGCTGGGTTCTTGAAGGGACAACGTAATCCCTCGCGCCTTCAGGAGTTGATTTAGCTAAAATTGGAGTCTCAAATTCATTAAACCCCTCTTTAAACAAAAAGTCTCTTATAATTTTTATAACTTTACTTCTTAAAATTAAATTTCTCTGCATCTGGGGTCTTCTCAAATCAAGATATCTATATTTTAATCTAACCTCTTCGTTGGTATTGGGATTCTCCAAATCAAAAGGAAGTGGAAGACACTTGTTTAATATTTTAAACTCATCAATTTTTATTTCAACGCTTCCAGCAGGAGAATTTTTATTCTCAGTTCCCTTTGGTCTTGCACTGACTTTTCCTTTTATTTCAACGCAATATTCTTTTGACACTTTTTTTAATGTATCAAAATTTTTATCCTGTGCTGTAGATAATGTCTGAACAGTCCCTGTTATGTCTCTTATTTCCAAGAAAATAATTTTACCATGTTCCCTAACAGTATCAACCCATCCTTTTATTAACACACCCTCTCCTTTGAGATTAAATATGTCTTTAATCATAATTCTTTCCATTAAAAAAGAAGTTCCATATAGTTTATAAAACTGATGCAACGTCTGAAATTTAGAGAAGTTATAACTGAAAATAATATCACTTAATTTTTATAAATTAATCTCTAAATTAAAAATAGGAACTAAATCCTTTTACAACCTGAAAAACAAGAATAACCAAAAAAATATTCGCCAATGTAACTACAATGTCCCACCACATTATTTGTTTATCTAGCACATTCAGTTTATAAGATTATATGCGAAGATTTTTATATCTCAAGATTTTAAATTATGTATGAAAGATAAAAATAGAATCCTGCTTATTGGAGGAATTTCAGGGGCTATTGGAGGAGCAACGGGTTCAGTTTCAGGCTCAAATAGTTGGGTTGTCATTGCTGTTGTTTCTGCTGTCATCGCAGTAATTATCGCATGGCTTATCAGTGGGCTAATAAAATAATCCTTACAAAATTAATTCGTCAAGAACATCACTCACTTCTTTTCCAGAAAATTGCCCTCTAAATTTTCCCATTACAAGACCCATATAAGCCCCCTTTGAAAGAGACGGTTTTTCTTTTACAATTTTCTTTATTTCATCTTTTAGATTTAAATCTGATTTTTTAAATGCTTCTTTAAGAGATTTTCCCTCAACGATTTTTTGCAAAACATTTTTCACATTATTTGAAGAAAATTTTTTATCAACATTTTCCAAAACAGATTCAATAATATGGAGATTTAAAATTTTTTCAACTTCTTCAATAGTTTTATTTTCTCTCTTTGCAATTTCTCGAGGGAATAATATAAGAGACTTTGCAACTAATTCCGGCTTATCAACAGCATTCAGTAAAATTTTAAAATCTTCTATTTTATTTTGCTTAAGAACAACTTTAACTAATTCTTCATTAAGACCAAATTTTTTAAGATAAGATTTATTTTCTGAAACCAATTTTGGAAGAGTTCTTTTAGCATCATTAATTAAGTTCTTAGAAATTTTAAGTAACAGCAGGTCTGTTTCAGGGTACATTCTCGCAGAACCCGGCATTGGTCTAAGAAAAATTGTTGTTCCGTCTGGATTTGCTTTTCTCACTTCCTTTTGGCAATTTTTATTTTTAACACAAAGAACCTGTCTTTCAATTTCTTTTTTAATAGTTGCTATCATAATTTTTGGGTCTTGAAAACCCTTTATCTCTACTCTCTTACTGTTTTTGATTGAAATATTTAAATCCTGTCTTATTGTTCCAATGCCCCTCTTTACTTTGCACGCCCTTAATATCTCCCCAATTTTTAGAGCAACTTCTTTTATCTGTTCTGGAGTGTGCATATGAGGTCCTGTTGCTATTTCCACTAATGGAATTCCCAATCTATCTAATTTATAACTTTTAGAACTCTCGCTTTCAGTATTATCCACTTCTTTAAAGGAAGAAGGACGAGCAGAATCTTCTTCCAGAAAAGTATAATCAATCGCAACTTTCCCGAATGTTGTATCAACCCAACCATCATGAGCAATTAAAACTGTTCTTTGAAATCCAGAAGTATTTGAGCCGTCAACTACAGTTTTTCTCATTATCTGAGTGACAGGAAAAATCTTGCAGTTCAATAAGAGCGAAATATGAATAACTATTTCCAATGCTTCTTTATTTATAGAATGGGGAGGCTCTTCATCTAATTCTACTAAACAATTAGTATCATAAACTTCATAAAAGAAACTCTTTGATTTATTTTTTTCATAAGATGCCGCAACATCTAATTCTCCAGTCTCTCCGACAACAGGATTTAATTCCCTCTCAAGGATATAAGAAGGTTTGTCACTTCTCAAAATCGACGGACAATTGCAAAATAACTTGTGGGTTCTCAACTGCTGATGAATCTCCAGACCTGCCTTAAGCCCAATTTTTTCATAATCTTGCATATTATAAAATATTCCAATAACTTTAAATAATCTTGCTTCTTCCATTAATTAATTAAACTAAGGTGAAAAATGAAGTTATCAAAAATAAAATACTCATCTGCGGCTTTCTTTGGAGTGTTTGCTTTAGTTATATACCTAATTATAGGAATTATTAGTTGGCTCATTGTTTGGCAAGTCCCTGAAATGATAACAACTTTTGGGGAGATTACATTCTTACAAGTAATAGTTTTAACTCCTTTAGTCGGAGGCGTGCTAAGTTATTTATTTGTTCTCTTAGCAATTTGGGTTTATAACAACATAGCAAAAAAATATCCTATCTCTTGGGAAGTTAAAAAATAAGAATCCTTATAAAATAGAAAAAGACCTTAAAGAACTATCTCAAAAAATATTTTAGGATAATAAATTACATTTTTGTTTGGTTTTATAGAGATTATTAGAGCAAAGGAAAATTGGAAGATTAAAAGAAAACGAGATTTTGGATAAATTAAAATTATAAAGTTTTGTATGTCTTATCTCAATAATACTTAAATAGTAAAATAAAAGCTTATATTAATGCAGAATTACAATTTGTTGATTGAAAGAATTTCAAAAGTATCTGGTATTGATGTTAGTGAAATTGAAAGAAAAATTGAGGCAAAAAAAGCTAAATTATCAGGTTTAATTTCTAAAGAAGGAGCGGCACAGATTATTGCTGCTGAGCTCGGAGTAAGCTTTGAAAATCAGGACTTAAAAATTTCTGAATTGATGCCTGGAATGAGGAAGGCAAACATTTTTGGAAAAATTATAAATTTGTTTCCTGTTAGAGAATATAAAAAAAATGGCAGGGCTGGAAAAGTTGCAAACTTTATTTTGGCTGACGAAACAGGTAATACAAGAGTTGTTCTTTGGGATATAAATCATATTGAACTAATTGAGAAGGGGATTATAAAAGTTGGAGATGTCGTTCAAATTAAAAATGCTTCTGTGAGGGACGAAGAAATTCATCTCTCTGGATTTTCTGAACTAAAAAAAAGTGAAAAAATATTAGGGGAAGTTAAAACTGAAAGAAAGATTGAGGAAGAGAGTCTGGATAAAATTCGGCAGGGGCAAAATGTTTCTGTTAGAGGAATAATAGTCCAGATTTTTCAGCCAAGATTTTACAATGTCTGTCCAGAATGTAGAAAAAAAGTTTCGCTGGACAGAGAAAAATATTCCTGTGCTGAGCATGGAATTGTTATCCCAAAAGAAAGAGCAATTCTCAATCTTGTTCTTGATGACGGGGCTGAAACTATGAGGGTAGTATTATTCTCAGACCAGATAAATATTTTAATCCCAGAAGAAGAGCTAAAGGACAGCGAAAAATCCATTAAATTCAAAGAAGATTTATTAGGAACTGAAGTCCGCATAATAGGAATTGTGAAAAGAAATCAATTGTTTAATAATCTGGAAATAATCGCAAATGATGTAAAAAAAGTTGATGTTGAAGAATTGATTGAGAATCTTGAGAAAGAAAGTTAGATAAAGAAAAAATTTGGAAGATGTCCTTTAAGGTTTAGTGTTTTTGACAGAAAAAAAGCAAGAATTACTATTGGAAAACCTGAAATACAAAAGCCAGAGGATTACATAACAATTTGGACAGACAGCAAACCTTTAGTCAATATGCTTGTTAATCAGTTTAATGAAATGTGGAAATTCTGCGAAGTATTTATATAAACATCTATTTTCAAGGATACAATTTCTTTTAAATTACTTTATTCTATAAAAGTATGTCAAACGAATTAATAATAAAAATTTATTGCCCAGATAATATAAATAAAAAAATAGAAGAAGAATCTTTACTTTCATCTCTTAGTCTTCTTAACAAGGATTTTATTGGTGGAAATGTAACATTAGAAGCAAGGATAGTAGAAGACAACCACACAACCCCTCTTTTTAAAAGATTGAAGAAACTGGCAGATGATATTGAAGAATGCGAAGAATATAATAGGATTATGACTCAACTTGGAAAATGGGATGATTATCTCGGGAATTGGGAAGATGGTGCATACCCTTTGAGAATGAATGTAGGATTATTTATGGAAAGAACTTATGAGGTTGTGGAAGAAGAATGGGGGTTAAATAAAAAAGAAATTTGTTCCAGGAGGCAGTATTCTCCTATTCCAAGCATTAGAGGAGGAATACAATATTTATTAAACCAAAATTTTCTTGGATTATCTACAACAAAAATAGGGCAAATTACTAAAAGAAAGAATCATTCTTCTTCTTCTTTAATTATCAAAAGACTAAAAAGAGAGCTCCCTGTCAAGCGCCCTGAATTAATTGAGTTTCATCTTCCAAGAATAGTTAATTATCTTGAGAAGAAAAATAAAAAGGAATCCTTATATTTTTAAACAATCTGTCTTTTGAGGATTTATGTTATTTAGAACTCATCTTGCTTTCGGGGTATTAGTTTTCTTTCTTCTTAATTTAATTCTTGAAATCCCGAACAGGACTTTATTTTTTGTTTTTGTTTTATTTGGAGCATTGATAGTTGATATTGATATGAAAAAATCAAGAGCAGGAAACCATTGGTACTTGCGCCCTTTCCAATTTTTTACTAAACATCGGGGGGTGATTCATAGTATATTTTTTGGGTTGATGGTTTCGCTTCTTATCTCATGGATAAATTATTGGGCTGGCTTCGGCTTTTTCGTGGGTTATCTCTCACATTTGTTTTTAGATATTTTGACAAAATCCGGAGTTGCGGTTTTCTGGCCATTAAGTAAAAAGAAATTTAATTTAGGTATAAAAAGTGGGGGGATAATTGAAGAAGTTATTTTTGTTTTGTTACTCTTAGGAGATTTATGGATTCTGTTTTCAAAAACTCTCAAAATATTTTAAAACTAAATATATTCTATCATCTGTTTTAAATTATATAAATACTTATAAAGATTCTATTGTTTTGAGAGATATGATTATAAAATCTGATGAAGAAAAAATAAAAGGAGCTTTGAACGAAGAAATTTCTGAGGATAAAAAAGGGAAAAAATCTAAAAAAGAAGAAAAGCGAGGGCTCGCAGATATTCCCGGTGTTGGTCCTGGGGCTATTGCAAAACTTGAAGCAGCAGGGATTTATGATTTAATGGGGCTTGCTGTTTTGACACCACCACAACTTGCAGAGACTGCAGGAATGGGCGAAGCAGCAGCGCGAAAAGCGATTCAGGCAGCACGGAAAATGATGGACCTTGGTTTTTCTGACGGATTAGCTTACGATAAAAAAAGAAAAGAATTATTTTACATTACTACTGGCTCTAAAAATTTGGATAACCTTCTGGGTGGAAAAGGGATAGAGACGAAGTCAATTACTGAGGCTTTTGGTTCTTTTGGTTCTGGAAAGACTCAGTTAGCTTTGTCTTTAGTAGTAAATGTTCAGTTACCGATTGAAAAAGGAGGAGCAAATGGAAAGGCGGTTTATATTGATACTGAAGGAACTTTTCGTCCTGAAAGAATAAGGCAATTTGCCGAGGGACTCGGAGCAAATTCTGACAAAGTTCTAAAGAATATTCTTGTTGCCCGTGCTTTCAATTCAGACCACCAGATGCTCTTGCTTGACAAAGTTGCCGAATTAATCAAAGATGGAGAGCCTATAAGATTGATAGTAGTGGATTCTCTGACAGCACATTTCAGGGCAGAATTTACAGGGAGAGGACAGCTTGCAGACAGGCAACAAAGATTAAACAGATATTTACATAATCTAATGAGAGTCGCTGAAACATACAATTTAGCAGTTTATGTTACAAATCAAGTTATGTCTGACCCTGCACAACTTTTCGGAGACCCAACAAAAGCAATCGGCGGAAATATCGTCGGGCACGCCTGCACTTATAGAATGTATCTCCGACGGGGCAAAAAAGATTCAAGAGTCGCCAAATTAATTGACTCCCCAAATCTTCCTGACAATGAGACGGTTTTTATGATTGAAACAAATGGCTTAAGAGATATTGAAATTTAAAATATTTAAAATTTATATTTATTTTCTATTTTTTTCAACTACATTTTTTGTCTTTAATGAAATTAAGAAAAATGTAAACATTCCTAAACCGTAGGCTAAAAAAAGGTATTTGAACTGGAAAAATAAGAGGATTATAGATACTATGAAATCTTTTTATATTAGACCAGAATCGATGATTGAGTGATGTAATAAATTAATTTTGTAATCCTAACTTTTTAATTATTTTATTCTTATCAAAGATTTCTAAATCTCTGTATTCCTGCCCTGTCCCTAAAAAGAAAATTGGTTTCCCTGTAACATAAGAAACTGATATCGCTGTTCCTCCTTTTTCATCAACATCTGCTTTTGACAGAATTATCCCAGTGAAATCAACAATCTCATTAAATGCTCTTGCCTGCTCTGTCGCGTCGTTCCCTGTTATTGATTCCCCAACAAAAAGTTTCATATTTGGCTTGTTTACTCTCACTATTTTTTCTATTTCTTTCATTAATGAATCTTTATTCTGCATTCTCCCTGCCGTATCAATAAGGACAACATCAATTTTATGTTTTTTCGCATAAGCAATCGCATCAAAACTTACTGCAGCAGGGTCGGCTCCGTAATTTTTTTTTATTAAATGAACATTTAAATTATCTGCGTGTTTTTGTAACTGCTCAATTGAAGCCGCCCTAAAAGTGTCCGCCGCCGCAAGACAAACTGAAAAATTTTTCTTCAAAAGATAATCAGCAACTTTCCCTATGCTTGTCGTTTTTCCAGAGCCGTTTATTCCAACGAATAAAATAACAAAAGGAGAGCTTTCTTTCAAAGAATTTTTAATTGTTTTTATAAAATCATAGGGATTTATTAAAATTTCCTTGATAGAGTTCTCTAATTCATTTTCAATTTTTAACTCTTTTAAATTTTCCCCAACAAGTTTTTCTTTAAGAGAATTTTTTATAGAATTAACAACTTCATATGCAACATTGTTCTGCAAAAGTATAATCTCCAGTTGTTCAAAAATATTCTCAAATCCCTCTTCACTTAATTTCTTCTGAAACTTTAGAAAAAAAGAACTTTTTTCTTTTTCAGTTTCTTTAACAAATTTCTCTTCGTCTTTCTTTACTGCTCGTTTCTTCTTAACTTCTTCACCAAATCTTTTCTTATCTTTTGTTTTATCACTTTCTCCAACTTTATCTTCTACTTCATCTCTTATTTTACTTGCCCATTTTTTCAGTTTTTCTTTCAATAGATTAAACATCCTAAAAGAAGTAAATTTCTTTTTAAATATTTAATTATTCTTATTATTCTCTATCATTAAATTAATTAGTAGAAGATTTTATAAATAGGGATATCTTAAAGAATTTATGAAAAAATTGGTGGGTTATATTATTTCTATATTAGGACTTGCGGTTTTAGTTGTTGGTGTAGGGGTAATTAAAATTACTTCAGAAATTCTTAACTCAATAAGTTCTTTTTACATTCTTGGCTTGGGAATTGGATTAGTAATTCTTGGAGTTGTTGTAGTAATGCTTGATAAAGATAACAGAAAGATAAAAAACAAGCAATCTGAAGAAGAAGTCCCAATTTATGAAGGCACTGGGAAGAAAAGAAAGATAGTTGGTTATAGAAGAAGTTAGTTATAATTTATGTTGCTTGGTTTCACCTAAATTTTAATTTTTCTTTCTAACTCCCAACTTCGCACGGCTTATTTTATTTTTCAGTTACCGACTACCACGAAGTTGCTCACCCACCCAAGATAGTGAGAGATCGCCCGCAGTCCTTCGGACAGATAGCTTTTGCCTTCGGCAAAAGAGAAAAACTTCTTTTATCTGACCGAAGAAAAAACTAACAAAATGCTTCTCACTTTGCATAACAAAGGGTAAAAGGTTCACTATCGCTCTCCCAAATTTTTCATTGATAGGGGGAGTTTCTAATCCTTCGAATAATTTGTCGGCTTCGCCGAGAATTATTAATAGACCTTGATTTTTTATTTTGTTTTCTTAATTAACTTTCTAAAATAATCTTTCGTTAAATAAAATATAACAAATCCAATTATTAGGACTGTAATACAATAAATTAGCACTCTATTTTTATCTACAAATTCCTTTCCAAATTTTTCTTTTCTCACATTTCCAGTCTCATTTTCTTTTTCATTTTCTGGAGGAGTATAAGTGCAGTTTTGTTCTATCTCTGGGGTTTTATATGTATCAGGGCAAGTTCCAAGATTAGTGCAATTTCTGGTTTGTTTCCCAGATGAAAGACATTCATCCCAATTTGTGCAATTCCATTTGTATAAACAACCTTCGCTACCTACTCTTACCTTTTGTTCTTCTGTTATTATAGCTCCTCCTGTTGAAGAACCGCCCATAATAAAAGCATCATCTGGATTATCAAAAAAAGTTGTTTCTGCATTGATTAAATGCAGAAGAAAAATTATTGCTAAAAATATTATCATGTATTTCATTTTGCATTTTGTTAAGTTTTATATTTTAATTTAATTCCAAGGTAATCTATGCTTCCGCCAATAGACTTATGATCTATGTTCAGACCGCAGTAATCTCCAGCAGAAACACTACTGAATATACTTGAGAGGTCTATTTCCAAAAGAGTATTCTGAGCAGAGATTGTATAAGTTGACATTGTATCACTTACATAATTAGAAGTATAAAACTCAGTTGCACCGACGCAGTTTGAAGTTAAATCTATGTCTTTATCTGCTCCAGGAGTTCCTGCTCCTGACACTATCCCGACTGCCTCAATAGATACAAGAGAAACAAAGTCATCAGGAATAATTACATCAAGGTTAAAATTTCCTATAGCCCCAATACTCCTCGTTCTGAAGTTTCCGGTATTTCCTGAGGTCTCAAAAGGATAAAAAATCTCTTTAATAATTCCTGTGATATT